>MDTE01105867.1_pt1 | contig 41700 bp, 38 predicted proteins | sample 811231 | NCBI WGS metagenome assembly MDTE01 (sample SAMN05326651, study PRJNA326480) | marine metagenome | isolation source: seawater | place: Indian Ocean: Red Sea | collected 2010
CAGGTTCTGGTTCAACTACAGGTTCTGGCACAGGTTCTGGTTCAACTACAGGTTCTGGCACAGGTTCTGGTTCAACTACAGTGATTTCATTTTCCTCATTAGAACCAAGAAATAGATAACCGCCAACTAATAACAAGGGAATTAATATAATTACTGCATATTTAGAATCAATACTAGACATTAAATATTCAAATATATTCGTCATATTAATATTTATTTACAGAAAAAAAATATCAGTCATATAATTATATTCTAGAAGAATATTTAGAATAAGAAGATCCAATTTCAGTTTGATTTATATTATTAGCAATAATATTTTTCATATTTTTATTCAATTCAAATCCTAGATAATGTCTAAAAGAAGATTTAGCAGCTGTAGCAGTAGTGCCATTTCCCATAAAAGGATCTAGTATTAAATCTCCAGGTCGAGAAGAATAATCAATACATTTCATAACTAAAGAATGAGGTAACTTTGTGCCATTTTTTAATTCATTTGGAGAATAAGTTCTATTAATTTCCCATACATCGAGAGGATAATTTTCAATTTTATTAAAGAAATAATTTTTAGATTTAGATAGAAATAGAATATGATAATGACTACTTACAAATTTTCTTTTAGTAAATACGCCAAATTGATATTTCCATATTATGTGATTAATTAAATGAAGACCAGTATCATGAATGGCATTAAGAATAGATGATAGATTTGACCATCCACTAAAAATCCAAGCAGAGCCATCATCTTTTAATAATCTTGAGAGTTTACTAATCCATAATTTAGAAAATTCATCATAATACTGATCAACTTCTACATATCCCTTTTGAACATTTGAAGATTTTCTATTATACAGAGATTCTTTACCAGAGAAAGATATTCCAAATGGAGGATCTGCAATAATAGAATTAATGGAATTATTAGGAATGAAATTAGAATATTTGATAAAATCTAGATAATGAATCTTATCTACAGGAAAATTATAATTCGATTTTTCATAAATAGAATAAGCTTCTTTCTCAGACCAATCATAAGTAGGTTTGAATTTAGAATTAGTCATTGAGAAAATCCATCCCAGCCACGATTTTTTAAAATCTTATTTTTATAAGATACAATTGATTTTCCTGAACTAACAGAACCGATTTTATTAAAATTTATATTATTATTTAATAGTAAAGTATCGCATTTTTTAACATTATTTGGTTTAACTGTAAAAATTATATTATATTCCTCGCCAGAATAAAGAATTAAATCATTGATACAAAGATTAAATTTATCTGAAAAATTTTTAAGTTTAGAATTAAATGGTATAGAATCAATTTGAATAGAAACTTTAGATAATTCTGCGATTTTATACAATGATGAACACAATCCATCACTTGAATCAATACTAGAATTTATTAGATTATTTTTTACAAGTTTAATAAAAATATCTAATTCAACAATAGGATTTAATATAGAGTTAATGGCTTGTTTTTCAAAATTATTAGAAGGTTTAAGATTATTTAATGAAAGATGCATACCAGCTCCTGTGAGACCAAAAGTTCCCAAACAATAGACAATATCATTATTTTTAGCATTAGTTCGTTTAGGAATAGTAAAATTAGAAAAACCAACAAGAGTAGAATCAATAACTAATTCTTCACTAGAGTTTGTATCTCCACCGAGAAGAATAATATCATATTCTTTAAGTACAGAATTAAATCCTTTAACTAATTTTTTAACATCGTTAAGTGAATATGTTTTAGGAATGCCAAGAGATAAATTACAATATTTAGGTCTAATTCCTTTTGATGCAAAATCACTTATTGACATAATAATAGATTTTCTAGATGCTTGAATCAAATTCATATTAGGAGGAATATCAGTAGATTCTACTAACATATCAGAACTTATGTATATATTGGAACGATTATTTTTAAAACCGGATACATCATCGTCGACAAGAATTCTATTTTTAGGCATAATTTTGTTAAATAACATAATAATTTGTTCTTCAGATAGAGATTTTGCCATAATATGTAGTATATTATTCAATAAACAATAAATTTTTTTATGTAAATAAATTAATATCAGGTACAAATTGATGGAAAAATATAGAGGTCCAACGAATCAACACAGCAGAATGGAAAGAAGGTATTTTGCGCAATTGATTTTTGGTTTAATTTTGATATTATTAGCTATTCCTTTAGAAACGTTTAGAATGGAACTGGGAGATGTTGAAATACAGCAACCAATACCACCGGGTGGGGAAGACAGACCAGAACCGGTAAAAATACAAACGAATACAAGTTCGGCATTTGCTTATTTGGTAATGATTGTTGGAACGGCAACTAACTTTCATGCAATGTATAGATATAGAAATAATTATGAAGAAATTAAAGAAAGTTATACCCGACCTGCGAATATATTTTTGATAATTGGATTAGTCATCACAATACTAGCAATTGGAATATCTTATTTATCAATATAATTATAAACCGAGATCAAATAACTTATTCTTCTGATTATTTTCAAAGAAGTCCCACATTAAGGTAATAACTCCATCTCCTACTATTCCAGGAGGAAGATATTCTTCAAAATTACCATGGCCTGCAGAATAAATTGTATAAACAATTATTTCGCGATAATCATTACAATTAGAATATTTGTAACGAGTGACACCATTAGGAAAATTATCTTGTCTTGGTTCAAGATTACACATACTATTTTCACTAAGAGTAGTAATTGTATCATAAACTGAATTTACATACAAATCATCTGACTGTCCAATAGGTCCGCCATTAAAAGGAACTAAATTATCCATTTGTCCATGTATATGTAAAATGGATACCGCTTGATTAGGATAATTCAATGGACGTTCTTCTAAACAACGTTCAATAATTACAGAAGATTTTTCACAATCATAATAATTACCCATTACAAGGCCAATTGCTGCAAAATCATGTGGTCGAGATATAACTTGTTCATAAAGAAACATGGCTCCAGCAGATTGACCAAAAGCAAAAATTCTATTCTCATCAATACGAGTATTAGTTTTCAACCAATCGATCATTTTTATTGTAAATCCATAATCGTCCATTTGATTACTAGATTCATCCTCAGATACTGCGCCTGAATTCCAACTATTATCAATACCATTTGGATAAACGCCAATAAAATTCTCCTCGTCAACCATAGCTTGCATAGAAGTGCCTGTTCCACTTCCTCCAAAATAATGATAATAAACTACAACGGGATATTTATGATTAGGAGAATAAGATGATGGAGTTTCAACCCAGAATATACGATTAATTCCATCATGTTCAATAGAAATTTTATTACGACCAGGTTCTAATACCTGATCATAAGAAGGTCCAAAATATAAATAAGAAGAATTTCGAATATCGAGATAGTAAGATGTATTATAAAATATTAACAAAGATATCAATAACAATAATACAGGATTTCTTTTTTTCAAGATAATCAATCATCCGAATTTATAATATTTTTTAACATCTTTCAAGATTTTCCATGTGCACTTCATACCTGAAGGAAAAATAACTAAGTCATTTTTATTTATTTGTACAGGAGATTGATTTTCAGGAGTAACAATTACCTCGCCTTCAATCATATAACAAGTTTCTTGAGAATCATATTCCCAAGGGAATTCGGAAATTTCTTTAGTCCAGATAGGCCAATTGAATACATTCATTGATTTTAATTTAGATTCATTTGGGGAATTTTCAATGGAGATTTCCATATTATAAAATTATATTCATAATAATTAATTATTTCCTCTAATGCTAACTAATATTATTTTTAATTTGAATTTATATAATATTTCAGAGTAAAGATATTCATATTGAGTAATAATTTAAAAATAATTTCTTATTCGTCATTAATTATCAGTAGTATAACACTAATTTTACTAGTATATGCATTAGTAGTAAATCCTTCAATTTTTCAGGGTCCAGAAGGTCCTCAAGGAATTCAAGGAATTCAAGGAATTCAAGGAGAAATAGGACCTGAAGGGGAAATAGGAATGCAAGGACCTGAAGGGGAAATAGGAATGCAAGGACCTGAAGGTCAAAAAGGAATGCCTTCTAGTTATTATGCACAAAAAGTATACGAAGACAGTAAATCAGGAGTCGTATTCATTAAAGTCTATCAAGAAGATAAACAAGTTGCAGTAGGTTCTGGATTTATTTATGATTTAAAAGGACATATTGTAACAAATAATCACGTCATAGAGAGTGGAAGTGATTTTGTTATTGTATATTTTGACGGAAGTATGAGTGAAGGAGAAGTAATTGGTAAGGATAGTCAAGGAGATTTAGCAGTAATTAGAACTGAATTACCAAATTCAGTCAATAAACTAGAATTAGAAAGTAGAATCAACATTGGCGAACAAGTATTTCCAATTGGAAGTCCAGCAGGATTCGTTGGATCAATTACAGCAGGAGTAATAAGTCAAGCAAATAGAACTGGACTAAGTATATTACCAATGATTCAAACTGATGCGCCAATAAATCCTGGAAATTCAGGAGGTCCATTAATAAATTCTGAGGGAAAAGTTGTCGGTATAAATTCAATGGGTTATAGAGGAGGCGAATTCGAAGCACTAGGATTTGCAATACCATCAAGTATTGCAAAAATAGTCATACCTAATTTAATTAAAAATGGATTTCATGAGCATCCATTCATTGGAATTAGTGCAACATTTTTAGATCCAATACAAATTAAAGATCGAGGATTGCCCGAAGGAATAACTTCAGGAGTAATTATACAAGATGTAAGACCAGGCACATCTGCAGAAAATTATGGATTAATGAATGGCGACATAATATTATCAATGGGAGGATATTCATTAAGAGCACAACACGACATATCGTATATTTTACATCATTTTTTCAGCCCAAATGAGCAAATTGAAATTGAAATATTTCGAAATGGAGAGATTATAAATATAGACCTAACATTAGGTGTAAGACCTTAAATCATAAGAATAGTTTTATTTTGATAACGCATTTAGTTTATTGAGAGAATTGTCAGAATTAAGCGGTTATAAGAATAAACCATTAAAGATGTTGAATAATGCAGGAATTCAGATTGGAGATTTTATAAAAATTATTACAAAAACCTCAGAATACTCAGGGAATATACTACCAAGATATGAATATTCTAATGAAGACTTTATCGTAATCAAGATGTCAAATGGCTATAATATCGGAATAGATTCAAACAAAATACTAAGTATAAACAAGATCAATAGTGGAGAAGAACCAAAATTTATTCCTCCATCAAAACCTAATGTGAAGGAATCATTACCAAAAATATCAATATTAGGAACAGGGGGAACGATAGCTTCAAGGATAGATTATAAAACGGGTGCAGTAAATCCAGCATTTTCTGCAGAAGAATTGTATTCAATTATACCCGAATTATCAGAATATGCAAATATAAATACAGAATTAATATCGAATATTGCAAGCGAACAAATGAATCCAGAAGATTGGAAAAATATAGCTGAACAAGTAGTTAAGAAAATTAATGACGGAAATCAAGGAATAGTAATAGGTCATGGTACAGATACTATGGCATATACATCAGCAGCTCTTAGTTTTGCATTGGTAAATTCTCCAATAACAATAATATTAACAGGAGCACAAAGATCAACAGATAGGCCATCGTCAGATGCTTCATTAAACATGATTTCTTCCGTAATTGTTGCATCAGAAAGAAAATTAAATGGAGTTTACTTAGCAATGCATTCCAGTATTGAAGATAATGAAGTATCTATTCATTCTGGAACGAGAGTAAGAAAGAATCACACTTCTAGAAGAGATGCATTTCAATCAATTGGAATTGAACCAATTGCAATAGTAAATCAAGGAAATGTTAGTATAAATAATCAATTATCTATTAAGAAAAATAAATTTGAACCAAAAATAAATTTTGATGATAATGTATCTTTATTAAAATTTCATCCAGGATTCAATCCGAAAATTATAGAGGGATTAATTGAATCGAATGTAAAAGGAATAATCTTAGAAGGTACAGGACTAGGACATGTTAATTCAAAATGTAATAATTCAATTAAAAAAGCAATCGATAAAGGAATTTTTGTAGGAATGACATCTCAATGTTTGAATGGAAGAATTAAGATGACAGTATATTCTGCAGGAAGAGATTTACTAGATCTAGGAGTAATACCATTAGAAGATATGTTGCCTGAAACTGCATTAGTAAAACTAATGTGGGCATATGGAAATTACAAGAATGAAGAAATACAAAAAATAATGACCGATGACATAGCAGGTGAATTTACTGAAAGGTCTATTTTGGGTAGATAATTAATGAGTGATAATAATTATGAATTAAAAGTAGGTTTGGAAATACATCAACAATTAGCAAGTTCGACAAAATTATTCTGTAGATGTAATGGATTTAATGAAGGAGATGATGAAATATATTTTAATAGAATTCTTCGACCAACTCAAAGTGAATTAGGAAAAACAGATCATGCGGCGTTATTTGAATCGAGAAAAGCTAAAAAAATGAAGTATATAGCGAATACCAATACAAGTTGTCTAGTAGAAGCAGATGAAGAGCCTCCACATGAAATTAGCAAAGAAGCATTAGATATTGCATTAACCATATCATATCTATTAAATTCTGAACCAGTGGACGAAATACACGTTATGAGAAAGCTAGTAATAGATGGTTCAAACACAACAGGATTTCAAAGAACGGTTATTATTGCAACAGGAGGAGAACTAAAGGTAGAGAATATTTCAATACCAGTACTTTCAATTAGTTTAGAAGAAGATGCATCAAGAATAATTGAAAAAAATCAAGATGAGTCAACGTATTCCTTAGATAGATTGTCAGTTCCCTTAATAGAAATAACATTAGCGCCAATGAAATTTAAAAAAGAAGAAACAGAAAAAATTGCATTAACATTAGGAAGATTGATGCGAACGACAGGAAAAGTAGCAAGAGGAATTGGCACTATAAGACAAGATGTAAACATATCAATTGATGGAAGAAATATTATTGAAGTAAAGGGAGTTCAGCAATTAGATATGCTTTCAAACATAATAGAATTTGAGAATAATAGACAGCAAAATCTAATAGAAATTAAGAATGAATTATTTAAAAGAGGATTAAATTTAGATAATTTCAAAAAAAAATCTGTTGATGTATCTAATATTTTTAAAAATACTGAGTCAAAATTAATAAAAAAAATATTAAAAAATAATGGAAAAATAATGGCTATAAAGGCGTCTAAATTTAATCGATTAATTGGACAAGAAAAACAAGAAGGAACTAGATTAGGTAGGGATATTTCATCATTAGTGAAATTTTTCGGTTATGGAGGAATATTTCATTCTGATGAATTACCAAATTATGGAATTATAAAAGATGAATGTAATGAGATCAATACAATATTAGAAAATCAACAAAATGATGCATTCATACTTTTAACAGGAAACAAGGACAACATGGATATTGCTGTAAAAAGTATAGAAAACAGACTAATTCAGTGTTTAATTGGAATACCTGCAGAAACTCGTATGCCAACCGAAGAAGGAATGACAAATTTTATGAGACCTAGACCAGGATCTGCAAGAATGTATCCCGAAACAGACATAATTCCAGTAAGAATAACTGATAAAAAGAGAAGTGAGATAAAGAATTCACTTCCAGAATCTTATGAAAAGCAATTAGATAATTATAAACAAATTGGATTAAATGACAAACTTTCAATTCAGATATTTGATTCAAAATATAAAACATTATTCGAAAAATTAGTTAAAGAAATAGAACTACCGCCAAATTTTATAGCTGCGCAATTAACTGAAACATTAATTAATCTTAGTAGAAATAATATTGATATTTCTAAAATTAATGATACGGATTTAGAAATGATATTTGTAGAGATACAGAATGGAGTAATTGCAAAAGAATCATTTGAAAAGATTATTCAAGATATTTGTAATAATGAATTAAGATTAGATGAGATAATCATACAAATGAAAGAAGATAAATTAAGTGAACATGATATTGAAAGAATTATAAAAGAAATCATTATTCTTAAGAAAGATATTGTTGCAGAGAGAGGTCAAGAGTCATTTAGTATTTTAATGGGAGAAGCAATGAAGGAATTAAGAGGAAAAGTTGATGGTAAGATAGTAAGTGAAAAAATACGTGAATTACTAAAGAATTAGTTTTTATTGAGGTTCAATTGTAGATGGAGGTTTACTTGAGATTGCATAAGTTACCCAACTTACATTATCAACTTCATTTGTAATTCTGCTGCTTATGTTATCAAGAACATCATAAGGAATCTTAACCCAATCAGCAGTCATTGCGTCGGTGGATTCAACAATTCTCACAGTCACAATATATCCCATTTTACGACCATCACCTAAAACTCCTACAGCCTTATCATCTCCAACCATAGCAAATGCTTGCCAAACATCATCATATAGATTAGATTTTTTTAATTCTTCCTCAACAATATTACTAGATTCTCTACAAATAGAGAGCTTTTCATTATTGAAATTGCCAATAATTCGAACTGCAAGTCCAGGACCTGGAAATGGATGTCTTGCAAGAATCTCTTTAGGCAGATCAATAATTCTAGCAACATTTCGTACTTCGTCTTTATATAATTCTCTAAAAGGTTCTATCAAACTAAATTTAAGATTTTCAGGAAGACCTCCTACATTATGATGGGTTTTTATAGTAACTGCGGGGCCTTTAGTAGATGCACTCTCAATTACGTCAGGATACAGAGTTCCTTGAGCAAGCCATTTAAAGGAACCATTTTGTTTACTAATTTCTTCAAAGACTTTGATAAATTCTTGACCAATAAGCTTACGACGTATTTCAGGATCAGTGACATCATCAAGCAAATTAAGAAATCTATCAGATTCATTGTAAAAAATAATTTTTATATTTAATTTTTTAAATATGTCAAGTACGTTTTTAGCCTCATTTTTACGTAACAAACCATGATCAACAAACACGCAAGTTAATTTATCTCCTATAGCTTTATGCAATAACAATGCAACAGTAGATGAATCAACTCCGCCACTTAGAGCGCATAATACAGAATCATCGCCTACTTGTGATTTAATGTTAGCAACAGTTTTATCAACAAAAGAATCCATAGTCCATAGACCTTTACATTTACATATTTCATAAAGAAAATTACGTAAAATTTTTGTGCCGTCAGCAGTATGAGTAACCTCAGGATGAAATTGAACACCAAATAGATCTTTTAGATTAATCGCAGCATATGGAGAATTATCAGTAGTGGCAATAGAAACAAAATTATCGGGAAGAGTTTCAGTGGCATCTCCATGACTCATCCAAACTTCTGTTTTAGAATTAATTCCATGAAATAACTTTTGATTGGAAGAAATAGATAATGTTGCTTTTCCATATTCACGTTTATTGGTTCTTGTAATCGATCCGCCCATTTCATTAACAATAATTTGTAGGCCATAACAAATACCAAGAATAGGAATTTTTAAATCAAATATTTTTGGATCAGGTTTAGGTGAATTTTTATCATATACACTATTTGGACCGCCTGTAAGAATTATTCCAGAAGGATTCATAGATTCAATCTCACTAGCAGGAGTGTCAAAAGGAAGTAATTCAGCATAAACGGATAACTCTCGTATACGGCGAGTAATAAGATGAGAATATTGTCCGCCAAAGTCAAGAACAACGATATTTTCTTTATTCATCATTATCACATTTGTGTCGTTCGTCGCTATCAAGAATATAAGCACCCCATCTATCATCAATTTTACGCATTTCTATTTCAACTTGACAAACATTACATGATTTTCGATAGGAATTAGAAGATAATGATCCTTGATTAACCGTGGAATTTGATTTTGTAATTGTATGAGCAGGTTGAAAACTACTGGATTTTAATACTGAATTAACTACTGCAAGTGTATCTTGAAGACTATTTAATTCAATTTCAAGTTCATTAATTTTTCGTTCCAGCCATTCTTTTGTTTCTGCTGCTTTTTTTAAACTATCATCAGAATAACTCATACAATATATTATGATGAAAAGAAACGTATAAGCATTTTATAACAAAAATATTGTATTAGAGATATTTAATAATTTCAGCTGTCATCTCAGATGTTTTTGCAGAGCCACCGAGATCATAAGTAACGGATTTTCCTTCGGAAATTACTCGTTCAGTAGCTTCAAAAATAGCATTACCTGATTTTTCATCTCCTAAATATTGAAGCATCCATGCAGCAGACAATACAGTAGCTGTGGGATTTATTTTATCTTGACCTTTATACTTTGGAGAACTTCCATGAGCTGGTTCAAACATTGCATAATTATCTCCAATATTTGCAGAATAAACATTTCCTATACTGCCAATCAATGCAGAAGCTTCTTCAGATATAATATCCATAAAGAGATTAGTACTAAGAAGTACTTTTTTATGAAATCTTTCAGGATTTTTATATAATTGTTGAGCCATGTTGTCTATGAAATAATCTTCAACGGAAATATCAGAATATTCATCAGATATTTTATTTACTTCGTCAAGAAATATGTCATCAGTTTCACGAAGAATATTAGCTTTATGTATTGGAACAACAGTTTTCCAACCACGTTCAGAAGCAGATTCAAATGCAAATTTAGCTATACGAGTACAGGAAGAACGAGTAATTTTTCTAATAGTAATGGCAGTATCTTTATCAATTTGAAATCCAAGTCCACTATACATACCTTCAGTGCCTTCTCTAATACAAAGCATTTCTATTGAATCTGAGTTATTATTAGAAAGACTCTTAATAGGACGAACGTTAGCATACAAATCAAATTTCTGTCTCAATGTAACTGCAACACTTCTAGGCGCTCCAGGAATTGTAGGAGTAACTGTAGGTCCCTTAAGACAGGCATCACTTTCTTCAAGAAGAGACATTGTATCTGGAGGAATCAAACTTTGTCCTTGTTCTCGTTCCCAATATTCAGCACCTGCATCACATTCAATAAATTCAATATTACTAGGATTAACGGAATTAAGAATTTGCATAGTGCAGGATATTAATTCAGGTCCAGTTCCGTCACCTCTAATTATAATAACTTTTTTTGTCATTATAATACCGGCTAATCGCTATAAGATAAAAGTGTTACACTGATTAATATGATCTTGAATCAGGAACAATATCATTTATTATAACAGATTCAAAAGAAGATATAACATTAGAATTTGACAATTGTATAATAACATGATTTAACCAATCTTTATCATTGCGAGAAGGAAAATCAAGACGAAAGTGGGAGCCTCGACTTTCTTCTCTTATAATAGATGACGAAATTATAGTTTCAGCAACGTCTAACATATTAAGTAATTCAAAATAAGAATGACCAGATGATTTAGAATTATCAGAATTATCTATAGGATGGGACAAAGCTTGTTTTTTTAATATATATAGATCCTGAAGTGATTGTTCTAATAATTTCTTTGTTCTTATTATTCCAACATTAGAGGTCATCAAAGATTGGAGTTTAGAACTAATAATATTAATGTAGTCAGAATCAACATTATCCATAATATTTGAATAATCTGAGATATTAAATTCAATATTTAAAGAATCAATATCATGAATTTTTGAATGATTTTTGATTTGTGAACCTGCAATTTTACCAAAAACTAAACATTCAATTAAAGAATTGCCTCCGAGACGATTGGCGCCATGAACGCTAGGACAAGAACATTCACCTGCTGCATATAAATGTGAAATTGAGGTTTCACAATCAACATTAATTTTAATTCCTCCCATCATATAATGTTGAGCAGGAATTACTTTCAGAGGAGTTTTTTTAATATCTATATTCAATAATGAAGATGCGAGTTCTTTAACATCAGATAACTTTTCATCAATAAGTGAATTCTCTAAATGAGTAAATGATAATTCAACATAATCTCCATAATCAGGATCATTTAGACCTAGATTTTCATTTATCTCATTAATTATAGATCTAGAAACAATATCACGAGGTGCAAGTTCAAGAGAAGACGGAGCATATTTAGACATAAATCGTTCTCCATTTTTATTTAGTAAATAAGCACCAACAGAACGAGAACGTTCAGTGATAAGAATATTAGAACCTAACAAAGAAGTTGGATGAAATTGAACGAATTCCATGTCTTTAAGAAGAGCGCCTGCACGATATGCAATAGCTACGCCATCTCCAGTACAATTTGTTGAATTTGTAGTATCAGAATATATATGGCCTGCAGGTCCAGTTGCTATGATAACTAGGTGAGAAAGGAATTTTTCAATTTTATAATTGTCTTTATTTAATGCAATTAATCCATAACATCGATTATTATCAACAAGTAAATCAAGAACGTGCCAATTTTCTAAGATTTGAATATTATTCTTTTTAACTTCATCATATAATCCTTGCATAATAGATAAACCAATTTGACTAGAAGAATTTAATGCACGAGAAAATTTTGCGCCACCCAGTTTATTAGGAGAGTATTCTTTGTCGGATTTATCAAAATCAACACCGATTTTTTCTAAATAATCAATTTCCGAATTTGCATGGTTAACTAATGTTGAAACTGCGTCTTGATCAGCAAGATAATCAGAACCTTTGATTGTATCCTCGAAATAAGATTTTATTGAATCGTCAGGAATAGAAACAGAATTTATTCCTCCTGCTGCAGATACTGAATGTGAAAGCATAACAGGTAATTTAGATAAAATTACAATATTATCAGAATATTTAGAGGCTTCTAAAGAAGCTCGAAGACCTGCAATTCCTGAACCAATAATTAATACATCTGTAAATTTGTTCAAACAATAAATAACAGTCAATTAAAAAGATAAAACTTTTTACATAATAACATATTCTTAGTACGATGAATAAGATGGAAAGTAACAATAATGGTCAAGAATGGACAATAGAGATATCTAGAGAAAATGATGCGATAAAATTAGAATTAGTCAATATAAACGAGAATAGAATATCCAAATCAATAAAAAATTCAGATTTTATCATAGAAAATGTTCACGATATTGGAAGGAGTCTTGAATACGAATATAATAAAAAATATAATGTCATATTAGAGCCATATAACATAAGCAGAATAATTGGACTGGTTAATGATTTAATTATAGCAAAAGCAAATAAATAGAAATGAAATACAAAATTTCCGTAATATCAGGAGATGGAATAGGACCAGAAATTACCAAATGTAGTATAGATGTAATTAAAGCAATAGAACAGAAATTAGATATAAAATTTGATTTAATTAATATAGAAGCGGGAGATACGGCATTAAAAAATAACGGAATAGCATTGTCTGAATCAGCAATAAATAACATCAAGGAAACTGATGCTTGCATAAAAGCTCCTGTTGGTGAATCAGCTATGGAAGTTATAGTTAAATTAAGACAGTTATTCGACCTATATGTAAACTTGAGACCTGCAAAATCATTTCCTACAGTAAAAAGTTTAGAAGATAATATAGACATAATGATTGTAAGAGAGAATACTGAAGATCTATACAAAGGACAAGAATTTAGAATTGGAGATAAAGCGATTGCATTAAGAACTATTAGTGAAAAAGCATCAACAAGAATTGCAAAATATGCATTTGATATAGCAAAATCTCGAAATAAGAAAGTAACAGCAGTACATAAATCAAATGTATTAAAAATGACAGATGGATTATTTTCAGAATGTGTTAATAGAGTAGCAAAGAATAACAAAGATATTAAATTTTCAGAATTATATGTAGATGCATGTGCAATGAATTTAATTAGAAATCCAAAAGAATTTGATGTAATTGTAACAACAAACATGTTTGGAGATATTTTATCAGATGAAGCTGCACAAATAATAGGAGGATTGGGATTAACACCTTCGGCAAATATTGGCGATGATTTTGCATTATTTGAACCAGTACATGGAGCTGCACCAGATATAGCAGGAAAGAATATTGCAAATCCAATAGCAATAATTTTATCAATAAAGATGATGATGGAATGGTTGTATAGTACAAAAGAAGACAAAAACTGTTTAATTGCGTCAGAAATTATTCAAAAAGCAGTTGAAAATAGCTTAGAAATGAATATCAAATCAACTGAACTAGGCGGGGAATCTTCTACGAGTAAAATTGGAAGCCATATAACCAATTTTATAAAAAATTATAATTTATAGATAGATTTGCCTTTTTCTTGTGGTACAATATTGAGTTTAGAATTAGTAAATTTCAAATTCAATTGTTTGCCTTGAAACAATCTATCCAATAGTATAGCTAATGCAGCAACCTCAGAATGAGGTTGATTTGAAATTGCGACATTAATATCTGAAAGATTAATTAATTCAGGAGGAATTTTTTCTGAACCAATAATTATAACAATATCTCGATCTTTGAATATACTACGAAGATCGATTTCTATATCAGGAATATTTTTTCCGTACATTGTGCAAAGAATTATAAAATTACCATCTTTTTTACATTTATTAACAAATGATTTCCAACTTTTAACGTAAGTGACATTAAAATCGCCACCCCAAGATTCGTTTACTTTCTCAATGGAAGATATAAGTGAATCATCTTCATTTCCACAATAATACATTTCAGAAGTGCCAAAAGCACGAGCAACTAATGCACAATGTGTAGTGGTTCTATGATCTCGATGGATCCTATGGCCTAAACGAAGAAGTTTAATTTTCACAAGTAAATTATTTATATTCACATATTATAAATGATTATAAATTGAATAGTAATTATTTTATAAATAAGATATTATTTACAATGAATTATCTGTATGGAGAAGACATTGACAAATTATTTGATAAAAGAGAAATACGATATGAGTTATCAAATAATACAAACAGATTAAGATTCATATATGTTGATGATAAATTATTTGCAACTATTAGAGCAAATGGAACATATGCATTAACAATTCATGGAGCAAATATATTAATTGATTATCCAGACTACATGAGAAATTGTGTAATGATAAAAAATGACATAGAACAATTTATCAGAGTAGGAGGTTCTGTATTTAACAAACATATAATTGATGCAGGGAAAAATGTTTTACCTGATTCTGAAGCAATAATTGTTAATGAAAATAAAAAAGTAATAGGAGTAGGAAAGGCACTAACATCAAACGATATAATGAAAAAATCCAACAAAGGAGCAGCAATTAAAGTTAGACATATTTAATAACGGATATTGAGGTAATTATTGCATGGGTTTTAGAGATAACAGACAAAGCAAGAGAATGCTTGAAAAAATGGGTTTAAATCTAGAAGAAATGCCAAATGTCGAAGAAGTAATAATAAAAATGAAAGAAAGAGATCTAATTATCAAATCCCCTCAAGTTTCCAAGTTAAAGAGTAAAGGAATAGACATGTATCAAATTATGGGCAACGATACAGAAGAAATTATCAAAGAAGAGAGTAAAATTAGTGAAGAAGATGTATTACTAGTATCTCAACAAGCAAATGTTAGTGAAGACGTTGCAAGAAATGCTTTAGAAGAATCCAACGGAGATTTAGCTCAAGCAATTTTGAAATTAAAATAAAAATTTTAACTAGTCAAGTTTTCTTGAATAGTTTTTTTCTCAATATTATTAGCAATTCCAAATGCAATAGTAGCTATATTAGATGCTTCAAATTCTTTAACACGAATTAATGCAAGAGTGACTAATTCAGTAAATGCATTCCAAACAAATACTTTATTGAATTTATCATATTCATATTTTTTAATATTAGAATCCAATAAAGAAATACTATCTGCAAGATTATCAAATGAAGTAGGAAGGAATTTTTTGTAAGGAGTATTTTCTAACATTTTCATAGCAGTTTCGACATCGTCAGTTAATGACATATCGAGTAATTTTTTATATTTAATATCAAATGTAGGTTGAATTAATATTTCTTTAATTTGTTCTAAATCGAAATTCCATTGTTTTGCACGTAAAACAGAAACTACATTATAAGAATCTATATAATGTGAAATAATAGGTCGTAATTTAACAGCTATGGATTCAGAAAATGGAAGATTAGAATTTAATTTAGAATAGGTTTCTACCAATTGTGTATGATAAGCTCGATCGATATAAACATCAAATATATTCATTTGAGGATTTTCTTTATAGATTTTTAATGCAGTATTGATATCTTTTGAGAATTCAGTACCAGAAAGGGAATCTACTGCTTCTTCCAATGTATCGGCAGTCATCACCTTCACCAATAAATCTCGTCTACCTACAAGTTCTTCAGTGTATAAATCAACATAGTCCTCTAATTCAGTATCAGATTTACCAAGAGCTTTACTTTTCAAAATAACTTTAAGATTACGTGCAATATGTTTGAGATAATATTTAGAAATTAATTCGCCTCCAGGTGATGTCTTCATGAGATTAGAATGAATGTCAGAAACATGTTCATAACAAGCTTTTTCGATTTTTCGAGCAGTATATTGATCATCAATACGCGAAACTGAATCGGCATAAGCGGTAGCTTTTAACTTAGTTACAAGTTCATCAAGATCGGAAGATTCAGTTAAAGAAGTTATTGTTTGGGAATCAAGTATTCCGCCTCTATATGAATAGGCTTTAGTGGCTGAATATGTTACGTCGTCTAAGATACTTCTCATTTTAGAGATTATACACCTAAGATTTTCTTAACAACATCTTTTACTGCAGAATCAAATTTTGAATCAATTTTTTTCTGCAATTTTTCAGTACTAGATTTACCTTTACTAATTATTTCATCAGCATTAGCCTTATCTTTTTTAACACTTTCAGAAACATTCTTATCTTTAGTTTCTACGGCATTTTTAATAATATTATTTTGAATTTTTTCGACTTCGGATTCAGCCATATTAATAAGTTCAATTTTTTTCAATTCAGATTTATTTTTGATTTGGTCAAGTTCATTCTCAAAATCTGATAATGAATTAATTACTTTTTCAACCCCTGATTTTTTATCTGACATTACTTAAACAACCCATATACCTATATTTAATTTGCGTGTTTCCATCTTAATTTAACATGTGAATTTGTTGAATTATTTGGTGAACCTGGAAATACTTTAAATTCTGAACCGGAGCCAGAATAGAATTTACTAAACCATTCGTATAAATGAAGCCTTAGATTTTGAATATATACAATCATGCCTTCAAGTAAGATTACTATAAGATTAAGAAGGATAAACATAGGAATTGCTGCAAATAATGGAAGATCAAGAGCTAAGTTAACAACAATAAGTAATGATGAGTGAACCGTAAGTAAAACAGCCAATCGTGTATAACTTAGAATGTTCGATAATGAGCCTGCAATTTTTTCAATACCGCCATCAATCAGATGAACTAGCATAGACATTGCAATACTTTCTTTAGGAGCGCGACCAGTAATTATGAGAATAGGTTTACCGATAACCATTACAAATAAACCAGCTAACAATGCGGCAGTAGAATATAGAGATAGTGTTGCGATAGGAATGGTCAAATAAGTTGTCAATCCAGGTAAAAATCTCTCAGTAATAAAGAATAATGGAGCTTCTCGTTGAGAAGTAAATAACTGATCGATTTTGAATTCAGTTCCAATAAATGAGAACATTAAGAATACAAAGCCAACAAACATAACGAATACAGGTATTGTTTCGATAGCAAGTTCGTCATATTCACGATTTTTAATAGTATTATAAATTGATAATAAATTACCAGCTGTAAGATGTACAATTCCCATTAATACAGAAATTTTCAGAAATGTACGTAACGCGGAGATTTCTATAGAAGCTAAATGACCTTCACTACGATGTATAAAGTGAATAATCGGATGCTCTATAAAATCAAGATGAGCTATGGAAGCAATGGGTATTACTTTATGTAATTCGATACCAAAGGCTTCTCCAATAAGAACTCCAAAGAATATAGCTACAATTCCAGAAATTGAAAACATTTGTCCCCAAGATTTAAGAAAAGGAGCTTTTCTATACAATAAGAATAATCCAAATAGTAAGAGAACCAATCCATGACCAACGTCACCAAACATCATTCCATAGAATATTGGAAACGACAATGCGATAAGGGAGGTTGGATCAAATTCTCCATATCTAGGAGATCCTTGATTTAATGTAACAGACTTAAAAGATTTAGTGATTGGAAGATTGTTCATTAATATTGGAGCATCTTTATGGTTAGAATCATGATGATCATATTTATCGACATCTTCATAAATCACAATCCAACTAGTAAACAAATTATCAAAAGATGATTTAAGGTTAGTTGGAATAAAACCATTAATAACTGCAAAATATTTCAATTCACCTGTTCTTTTAATCAATTCACAGGAATCATAAAGTGTTTTAGATAATTCAAAATAAGAAAATATATCTGATTCATTTTGTTTACATAATGAATTAATTTCAGATTTTAAGGATTGAATATTGTTTAACTGTTCTTTAAGAGATTTTTGAATAAGATTATTTGCTTCTGTAGGATTCTGGGGTAAATCTTCAGGTATTGAAAAGGTTTCTGATTCATATAATCTTAGAACTTTATCTATGTTATCAGAATCAGATTTTTGTACTGCTACTAGAATAAGACTTTTTTCAGAAGAGAGTGAAGAACTAGTAAATATAGCATTATTAAAACTACGTTCTATTTCTGGAACATCTTTTGTATTACAAATACTCAAATTTACACTGAATAAATTATACTTTGTAATTTTATCAAGATCAATAGAATAATTAGAAAGTAATTTGATTGCTTCAAGATTAGCTTCATTGGTGGATATTTCATCTTCAAGAGAATGTAATTCTTTAAGTTTATTTTCAAAAGTGTCAACAATAGAAGATGCATTTTCTTCTAGTTTATTCATTAAATCAGGCCAACGTTCTAAATCAATTGTTTGAGATGAATCTTTGTAACCAGATTTAAGAACGTCCATAACCCCAGGATTAAGATTTAACTCAAGTTCTTTAATAATATCAGAAATCCGAACATAGAATTTGAAAGAACGTTTAGAATAATCAGCTAATAACTCATCATAAGTACTTGAATCAGGTTGAGCTGCATGGAAATAATCAAATTTCGATAATTGTTCCATGGCATTCGGTACATGAGAACGTGGAAGAATAACAGAAACTTTGGTAATTTTTGATACACCCATATTGCCACACCTAATGATATTTTTTCCACGGAGCTATTAATAAATCCTATCACAGGAAAGATTAATTTCTACCGATTAAAGAAAGAAGTTTCTTTGGGCCAAAAGATGCAAATAAAAAGACAACCACAATTAGAGCCAAAACAGGGATTACAACATTAAGAGGTAATTCTTCGTCAGTAGATGTTGTAGATTCTTCTTCAACTGGATCAAGAATAGGAACGACCGGACCTCCACGCATTTTCAATGAGATGAAAACTCCAGAAACAGGTTGTCCGTATCTATCGTCTAGACCTCCAACAGGTTGAAATACATACTGTTCTCCAGATGCTGCAGCTCCAATTGTAGGAGTGGTTCCTAATGAAGCGCCTACATATTTTGAGTAAATAAATTCGCCAGTTTCTGCATTAAGAGAATAAAATCGGCCGTCGTTAGATCCAAAAATTACCATATTACCTGTTGCCATCAATCCACCTCTATGAGGTCCCTCTAAATTATATTCCCAATCAATAGAACCATTAGAAGCATCAATAGCATAAACGGTTGAATTAATTGGCATTTCTGCAGTTCTATCCATTCGTGGATCAGGAATAATACCTGATGCATTTCGTCGTACTTGAATTTTATATGGAAGTTTAGTCATATCTTCAGCTCCAAAGGAATCCAAATCATTCTCAGAATCAAGATCTGGAATCATGTAATCACAATAATTAGTAGAGATATAATAAATTCGGTCGTAAGCAAACGCAATTGCGCCACCAGTTCCGCCTGTAATTCCTGGACATTGCCAATATGGATCCTCAGAAACGAACTGTTGATTAAAGTCTACTTGAGGATTAATTGAATCATCAACATTTAGGAATTTCAAATTTGGAGGAAGAAATGACCAAATAATTTCTCCATCTGCAGCGTCAAGTGCAAGTAATCGTCCATCGTCACAAACTTTGAATAAGACTTTTCGTTCGTCAATATTTCCAAGAACAGTATTCCAATTACATCCATGTCCATAAAGATCATGAGGTGAAGACTGATAATACCAGATAAGATCTCCAGTATTAATGTCAAGTGCGAGAATCGAAGATGAGAAAAGATTTGGTCCTGGACGATTAGCAGCATTGAAATTTGGTGCAGGAGAAGAAGTACCTACATAAACAATTCCAGATTCTTCATCAATAGCCCATTGGCCAGTTGCAATTCCAACGCCTACATTTTTTGCAGCTCCCCAGTCATCAGGAGTTGGATCAACATTTCCTAGACCTTTGTATTTCATTGCCCAGTCTTTTTCACCGCCAGCTGGAGGCATTAAGAAGAATCTCCAGAGTAATTCACCTGTATCGACGTTATAACCTGCAACAAAACCACGGCCAGAATCTGCTTTTCCACTAACGGTGGTACCAGTAACTAAAATTCTAGTATTAGGATCTACAACAGGACTGCTAAATAGTTGTCCGCCATAATATCCTTCATTACCTTCAATATTGTCACACATTTGCCCTCGAGTAAGTTCTCCTCGAAAATCAGGAGCTCCTGTAAGATATTCTAGAAATACCATACCGCAATCTGCAGTAGGAAATATTAGATATTCGTCAAAAATAGTCAGTTCTTCAAGAACACCAGGTCGATGAGGTTTGATAGCTGGGTAGTCAATAATTATGTCAGTCATATTCATTGGATAAGTATAATACCATAATGGTTGTCCAGTTTGAACATTATGTACAAAAACTGCATTGAAACTAGTTACCATGTAAATAAGTCCATTATAAACAAGTGGACGAGCTCTCATACCAGGATAAAGTTCAATTCCAGGAACGTCAGGTGGAATAATAAATGCATTAGTCCATTCATCGGCAAGACCGTTAATTGTATCAGAAGTAATTTGATTTTGTGGACTAAAATTAGTTTGTTTTATATCATAATTAGAACTAACCCAAGCAAAACCTCTATCATCATCAGATTGTGCAACAACATAAGAGGTTGAAAGACTTGCAATAATCAGCAAAAATAAAATAATAACGGACGTATATTTATTTAGAAAGTTCAAACTATATGATAATTCAAAAAGGTTTGTTATAAACATTAATAATTATAAGGAAATTCTTAATAAACTAGTAAATCATCAAATCAAGTTTTTCAAGACGAGTATGAAGTTTTTTAACAGCAGAATAGATGTCTTTTTCTTGTTTAGTTCCAGTACAAACTAATTTACCACTAGAAAATATTAAAAATACAGCCTTAGGTTCGTCTGCTCTCAAAATTACGCCAGGAAATTGTTCAGGCTCATACATAGAACGAGGTAATTGCCTAGCTACTTCTTCCAAGTCAATTTGGCCACCTAAATCAACAGAAGCGACAATATTTTGAACTTCACAAATAGGTTTATTCTTGATTTTTATTCCGCCTTTCTTGAGATTTTGAACAACTTTGTTTATAGCGACAACAGCTTGTTCTTCAGATCTAGAACCAGTACATACCATCTTACCTGTTCTAAAAATCAAAGTAGATGTTTTTGGTGTTGGAAGTCGAAATACAAGACCAGGAAAACGGTCAGGATTGTATTCAGTTTGTTCAAATGTAGTATTAATTTCAACCAAGTCAACACTTTGGCTAAGATTACCTGTTGCAACAACATTTTCTACACTTATCACCGATTTAGTCTTTGGCAAAACTATATCATTATCGAGAGTTCAACTATAAAAGCGTTAAATTGGTGCAATATGTGAAAATATAATACAAGGCTTATATTTTTCTAATTTGAATATTATAATTGTGTCATATCCATTCATCATAGCATTTGATTCTGTCGATTCCATTGCAAGTGTGTTATGGTTACCAATATTCATGTTTTTGATACTTTATGGTCAAAGAATACAAATGTTTATGATTTTAAGAAATGTAGGAAAAAAACTTTCTAGATTAGAACAAATGAATGTTAACTCAAAGAATACTGTATTAGAAAGTTTAATTGAAAAAAGTGATGATAAAGAATTAGTAAAGAATAGATTCAATAGATTATTAGATTCATTTGTAATACCTCCTGTATCAATAGATCCTAAAGGAATCATAGTAAAATTAGAACATATACTAAATACACAAGAAGATAACATGAAAGACGAGATTCAACTAATGACAAAAGATTTGGACGATGTAGAAATCAGTGTACTAATGAATCTAGTAGAAGTTTCATTAGGAATTAATTTAATGTACAAATACATACGTCATTTTTACATAAGTGGTAAAAAAACAGGAAATATGATGATAATTGCTCAAATTCAAATGATTTTACCACAGATTATGGAACAAGCAGAAGCATATAATGCAGCAATACCTTCATTAAAATCTAAAAAACCGATTGGAGATGGAATAGGTCCATTAGTAGCTTCAAAACTTAGTGGCGAATCAGAGAGTAAAGAAGTAGTAAGAGATACAATATTGAATGAAATAACAATTGAGAATAGAAATGCATTTATTATAAAAGCAAAAGGCCCTGGAGGCAATGTAGGAAAACCTGGAGAAGCAATTAAAAAAGTTGTTGAAGACAAAAAGGATATTTCATTAATAATTACAATTGATGCTGCATTAAAATTAGAAGGCGAAGATACAGGAGAAGTTGCAGAAGGAATAGGAGCTGCAATTGGAGGGCCAGGAATAGAAAGATACAAAATTGAAGAAATTGCAACAAATAATAAAATCAAATATCTGGCAATTGTAACCAAAATGTCTGAAAAAGAAGCAATTACTGAAATGAAAACAGAAATAGAAAAATCTGCTGAGATATTATTAACTAAAGTAAAAGAAACAATTAAACAACATTCTAAAGATAATCAAAATATAATAATCGCAGGTATTGGAAATACTCTAGGTGTAAAATAATTAATCTATAAAGTTTGATATTCCAAGTGATAATAACAAATAACAAAAGAACATAACAAAGAATGCAAGAAAGAAATCTAAAACATTAGCATCGGGAATTCCCAATACAAGAAAATTCGGAGCAATAATTACTAAGATTAAAGATGCAAAAAAATACAAATATGATTTAGTTCTCATAGTAATTTTTAGTAATTATAACTTTATTAACATTATTTTAATTTAGTTTCAATCAATTCTTTGACCTTACTATGATTAGCTCGACCTTTTGTTACTTTCATAACTTGGCCAATCAAGAAATGTATTGCTTGAGAATCATTCTTTGCATCTTCAAGCGCCTTAGGATTGTCACTAATTACAGTATCAATGATTTTAGGAAGATCGTCAAAAGATACCAGATTATCAAGTTCAGATTTCAATAAATCCCCTATAGTAGTTCCTGATGAGAGTGATTTCAGTAATATTGCCTTAGCAGTAGAGTCATTAATTTTAGAATCAGATACAGATTTAGCTAAAGATGCAAGTGCCTTAGATTCAATAGGAAGATCGGAAAATTCAACATTATTACGATTCAGATATCCCATAATATCAGTAGCAATCCAACCACTAAGTAATTTTGGATTATATTCATGAGTTAATGTTTCTTCAAAATAATCCGCAACAATTTTATTTCGAATAAGAATACGAGCAATTTCTTCAGACAATTTAATTTCTTTTGTAAAACGTTTCAGCCTCTTATCAGGAAGTTCTGGAAGAGATTGGCGAAATTCATCAATGTAATTTTCAGAAATATTCATAGGTGGAAGATCTGGATCAGGGAAATATCGATAACCTTCTTCGTCTTCTTTTACTCTCAGAGTTACTGTAACTCTTCTGACGTCATCCCAATGTCGTGTTTCCATTTTACTAGCTGCCTGAATTGTTTTCTGTCTAGTTATCTCAAAATTTAATGCTCGTTCAACTTCTTTGAATGAAGAAATATTCTTAATTTCGACTCTTCGTCCATCAGAAATAGATACGTTTGCATCAGCGCGCATAGAACCGTCAAGTTTACTATCGCATTCTCCAATAGTTTCAACAATTGATTGAATAGTATTTAGAAACTCACGAGCATGTTTTGGAGAAACTATATCAGGTTCTGTAACAATTTCAACAAGAGAAATACCAGCTCGATTATAATCAATAAGAGTATTTGATGAAGTAGTTATACTCCCTTCATATTGTAGTTTACCTGGATCTTCTTCCATTTGAATTCTAGTAATACGTACACTGCCAAGATTTGTTTCAACAGTTCCATTATTTGCAATAGCTTCTCCTCCTGCCTTATCATACTGAGTGATTTGATAATTTTTTGGAGAATCAGGATAAAAATAATTTTTACGAAAGAAGTTACTATTGTTTGAAATTTTACAGTTTAACGCCAAACCAATTTTTATAGCTGCTTCTAAAGCTCGTTTATTCAATACAGGAAGAGCTCCAGGCAATCCAGTACAAACAGTACATAAAAGAGTGTTAGGAGGTTTACCACGATAGTCTGAAGAACAATTACAAAACATCTTTGTATTAAGGGCGGTCAATTGACAGTGAATTTCAAGGCCAATTTTTACTCCGTCAAAGTCGTTACTCAACATCAAAACCTCTAATTTGTTCGATTTTACTACCAAGATTTAACAAGGTTTTTTCCTCAAAATGCGATGACATAATTTGTATTCCAATTGGAAGATTGTCAGAATATCCGCAAGGGACAGAGATTGAAGGTATACCTGCAAGATTTGCAGAAACTGTATCTATATCGCTCATATACATTGAAAGTGGATTAGTTAATTTCTCACCCAATTTGAAAGGAAGAGTAGGCATTGTAGGTCCAACTATTGCATCGAATTTATCAAAAATCTTTTTGAAATCATTAGTAATGATAGAACGTACTTTCTGAGCTTTAATATAATATTCGTCAAAGTAGCCTGAAGAGAGTGCAAATGTTCCCAACATGATTCTACGTTTTACTTCAAAACCAAATCCAGATTTTCGATTATTCGAAAATAATTCATTCCAATCTTTAGATTTACCTGTATGTAGACCATAACGAAGACCGTCAAATCTAGCTAAATTAGAGCTTGCTTCAGACATGGCAATTATGTAATACGCTGCAAGAGAATATTTTATTGATTCGATATTTATTTCCTCAACAATTGCACCTTCAGATGCGAGTTTATCAATGGTATTACGAACAGTTTCCTCGACTTTAGGATCTGTTCCTGTTCCAAAGAACTCTTTTGGAACTGCAATTTTCATATTAGATATATCGTCGTCAAGATGTTCAGTATATTTTATTTTTTTAGTATTGACGCATGTAGCATCTCTATTATCATAATCGGAAATACATTCCAACAATAATGCACAATCATGAACATTCTTTGCCATAGGGCCAATTTGTTCCAAGCTATTTCCATAAGCAATTAATCCATATCGACTGACAAGTCCATAAGTTGGTTTTAATCCAACAATTCCACAAAATGATGCAGGACATCGTATTGAACCTCCAGTATCACTTCCAAGTGCAAGATCGGCCAAATTTCCTGCAACTGCAGCAGCACTACCTCCTGAAGAACCTCCAGGAACTCTTTCTAAATCATGTGGATTACGCGTAACTCCGAAAGCACTGTGTTCAGTACTAGATCCCATAGCGAATTCATCACAATTAGCTTTACCCAAAATAGTTGCACCTTGATTTTTAAGTAGTGAAACTACGTGTGCGTCAAAAGGTGGAATGTAATTCTCAAGCATTTTTGATGCGCAAGTAGTTCTCAACCCTGCAGTAGAAATAGTATCTTTTATTGCAATAGTTTTTCCAGATAATTTTCCATTAGAAGTATTATCTGATAAATCGGAGAATGTAATATAGGCATTAATTGTTTGATTTTTTTCTTTGATTTCCTCGAATTGACTTGATAATTGACTCAATTCTTACATCATCCGAGGTCCTTTTACAAACCTATCTTTCTTTTCAGGAACAACGTCCAGAATACTATCTGCTATAGAATCATCAATTGTATCTTCACGAAAAATATTTGATATTCGTTCGTCATCAATATTTTCAGATGTATCTACTTGAGATAATAAATCAAAATATTCAAGAATATCAGGAAATTGTTCATTCAAGATATTCATTTCTTGATCAGATAATTCAATCTTTGATAATTCGGAATATTTTTTTGCGTCAATTATTTTTTTATCAGACATAATAATCACTAAGGTGAAAGTCGATGTTGGTCTCGTGGAAACAGACCAACTTCTCGAATATTTGTCTGATTTGCAATAGTCATCATTAATCGTTCAAACCCTAATCCAAATCCTGCATGAGGAGGCATTCCATAATCAAATACACGAAGATGAAAATCAAATCCATTAGGGTTTAGATTTTTTTGTTTAAGTCGATCAATTAATTCGTCTTTGTCATTTACACGAGTTCCACCTGAAGCTAATTCCTTATTACCGTACATTAAGTCAAACGATTCAGAATAATCTCCTTCACATTTGATATAGAAGGGTTTTCCTGCTGAAGGCCAATCAGTTACATAGTAAAAATGAGGGAATTTTTTTGATAATATGTCCATTGATTTGGTTGAAAGATCATCACCCCATTCTATTTTGGAGTCTACCTCTTTAATTAAATCAATAGCATCATTATAAGTAACAGACGGGATACTGTCAAAAGTTGTCCAGTCTTTAGAATCCAACAATTCAAGATGTTCAGAACTTGTTTCAAGTAAATCATTTTTTATATGAAGTAACAAATCTTCGATAATTTTTAACACGTCTTTATAATCGATAAAGGCTTGTTCCATATCTACAGAAATAAATTCACTGATATGGTATAATGTTCTACTTTTTTCAGCTCTATATGCATAAGCAATTTCAAATACTTTTTCAAATGGCAGAACTAATTGTTCTTTAAAAAGTTGCGGACTCTGGGTAAGAAATGCCTCTTTATCATAGTAGAGCATAGGAAACAAAGCAGAGCCACCCTCTGTAGCTGTAGCAATAATCTTAGGAGTATTTACTTCAAGATAATCGCAATCAATATAGAAATTTCTAATAGATTGTAATGTTTTTGCACGTAATTTCATAATAGATTGTGCAGAAGGTCTTCTCAAATCAACAGCTCGTATATCGAGTCGTTTATCGATATTTGGCAATTGGCCGCCGTATAATGAAAAAGGAGGAATTTTATTAGTTGTTGATAGTACAGAAATTTCTTCAGGATGAAGTTCTACGCCTTTTGGAGCTTTATCACTTTTCTTAATAATTCCTTGTACAGCTATTGACGAATGTTCTTTCAAGGTTTCGGCTTGGGCAAATATATCATCGTGCGAAACGCCTTTTTTAATAATTATTTGTAAAGGACCAGTAGAATCATAAAGCATTATAAAATAAATTTTACCTTGTTTTCTAATACTAACAATCCAACCAATAACGGTTATATTTTTTTCATCAAAATCAGGAGTAATATCTTTAGAATAAGAAGTTCGAATTAATTTTTTTTGGTCTTTATTGTCAGCGTTCATTTCGATATGTGGAATATGATTGAATGATATTAAACTTTGAGTACTACCTTGCCAAAATGTTGACGATTTTCAATTAATTCATGGGCTTTACTTGCTTCGCTTAGTGGAAATGTATTGCCTAAAACAGGTTTCAATTTACCTGAATCTATGAATTTAAGAAGGTGTAGAAGATCTCCTTTAGAACCCATAAATGAACCCATTAATGATAATTGCCTTCGATAAAGTAAGCGTATATCAAAGTCAGTTTCAGACCCAGTAGTAGTTCCACATGTAATCAACCTACCGCCATGAGTCAAGGAATCGATACTTTTAGACCAAGTAGCAGATCCAACGTGTTCAAAAACTATATCCGCACCATTACGATTAGTATTTTCTCGAACAATTTCGCCAAAATCATTAGAAGTATGATTAATAACAAAATCAGCACCAAGATTTTTCATTTTGTTTAATTTATCTTCCGTGCCTGCAGTAGCAAAAACGTAACAATTGAATAACTTAGCAATTTGAATTGCAGCACTTCCAACTCCACTTGAACCTCCTACAATCAAAACATTTTCGCCAGTTTTGATTTGTGCACGTTTTACAAGCATATTCCATGCAGTCAAAAATGTAAGAGGTAAAGATGCAGATTCTTCAAACGATAGATTTTTTGGTTTAGGAATGATATTTTGTGAAGGTACAGATGCAAATTCAGCATATCCGCCTTTTCTATCCCAGCCGCCAATTATACTATATTGTTTACAAAAATTATCATTACCTTGAGAACAATATTTACATTTTCCACAACCAATTCCAGGAGATACAATTACTTCATCTCCTTCATTAAAGTCAGTAAAACCGTTAGAATCTTCAATTATTCCAGATATATCACATCCAAGTATATGTGGAAATGGAATTTCGGAATAACCAGTTCTTCCATGTCTAATCCATAAATCAAGATGATTAATTGAACAGGCTTTGACTTTTACGAGAACTTCATTATTTGAGACTACAGGATCATCGACATCAGTATATTCAAGTACTTCAGGAGGCCCATGTTTATAGAATACTGAGGCTTTCATTCTAATTAAAAAACCATCCTAGTAAATATAATAGTTACTTATCGAGTATACCATTGCTGAAAACGTGATTTATCTTTTAATGAAGATTTGCCTCTAGTCGACAAATTAACTGCGATTTTTACAAAATCTTTAGGTTTAAGATTATTTGAACGACGAGATGAAGTATAAATGGGCTCTTTGATAATTGTGAATTTTTTATTAAAAGATTTAGAATATTTACGCATTTTATAAGAGAAATCAAGATCTTCTAGAACAAAAATTTCTTCGTTAAAACCACCGACTTCATTGAAAGCAGAACGTTTGCAGAACATAAAAGCACCTGTAGGAGTAAGATTTAGCAAGGGCATAGATATATTAGAAAATTTCCAAGTAGCTTTCCACCACAAAGGAGAAGATACAAATTGTACAAGAGAACTTCCAGCAATAGATTTTTCGGAATTAATTTGTTCCAATAATAAATGAATCAAATATTTAGATGGCCATGAATCAGCATCAATAAAGACTAGCCATTCGCCATTAGCTATACTTGCGCCTTTATTACGAGCTTTTGAAATTTGATTAAATGGTTCAAAAACTACTCGAGCTCCAAACTCATGAGCAATAATTGATGTTTTATCAGAAGAGTTATTGTCGCAAACAATTATTTCGTAATCAGAAAAATCATTAAAATCAAATGAATTTTTAATCTTTTGTAGATTCTCATAGAGTTGTAGTTCCTCATTATATGCAGGTATGATTATCGATATTTTCAATTAAGTATGAATAGTAAATAACGGGTATATAATGTTATTTTTTTATATTACTAGAATGATAAGATATCAGTTCGTGATAATTTGGTAAAAGATAATATTATTATTACAAGTGCATTGCCTTATGCAAATGGAGAAATTCATTTAGGACACATTGTATCAACTTATTTACCTGCGGATATATTAGCAAGATTCTATAGATCGATTGGAAAAAATGTAGTTTTTACTTGTGCATCTGATGATTTTGGAACACCAATACTTCTCCAATCAGAGAAACAAAATAAAACTCCAGAAGAATATGTAAAATATTGGAAAGAACGTGATTTGAAGGATTTCACTGATTTAGGAATTTTATTTGATGATTTTCGAAATACAAGTTCAAAAGAAAATATTAAATTAACACAGTATTTCTTTAATCAGATTTACAACAATGATTTAATCTATAGAAAAGAAATCAACCAATTATATTGTAATACGGACGATAAATATTTGCCAGACAGATATGTATTAGGAACATGTCCATATTGTAAAGAAGATAATCAATATTCAGATGGATGTGAAAAATGTGGAAGAGCGTTCAATCATTCTGAGATTTTAAAACCAATATGTGCGATATGTAAAAATGAACCAGTAATGAAGACAAGTGCACATTATTTCTTTAAACTTTCTGCACTATCAGATAAATTAAAAACATGGTTAAACAATAACGACAATCTTCAGAAAGATGTTAAAAACTACGTAATAAGATGGATTGAAGATGGATTAAATGACTGGGATATAACAAGAGATATTTCATGGGGTGTAAATATTCCTTTGGAAGAAGCTGAAGGTAAAGTTCTATACGGATGGTTCGACAACCACATTTGTTATATTTCAACTACGATAGAACATCTAAATTCCAAGGGAATAAATGGAAAAGAATTTTGGAATGACTCAACTATTTATCATTACATTGGAAAAGACATAGTATATCATCACTATTTATTCCTGACAGCTATGAGATTAGCCATAAATGAAGAGTATAAACTTCCAGATTTCATTCCAACAAGAGGTCATTTAATGCTTCAGGGAGAGAAATTTTCAAAGAGTAGAGGAATGTACATAGGTTTAAGGGATTTTCTTAGTGATTTTCCAGCAGATTATCTAAGATATTATCTGACAAGAATAACACCATATGATCAATCAGATGTAAATTTTGATTGGGACGATTTCCAAGTAAAAATTAATAACGAATTAGTAGCAAGTATTGGAAATTTCATACACAGAGTCTTGAGTTTTACTAATTCAAAATACAACGGTATAATTCCAGAACCTAAAGAATTAGATAATGATGATAATGAATTAATTGAATTAATTCAAGAATCAAAGAATAAAGTAATGGAAAATATAGAGAACAATCACATAGACAGAGCAATGAAAAATATTTTAGATTTGTCAGATGGTTGTAATAGATATTTTCAAAAGAAAGAACCATGGAAAGGAAATAGTGAAAACACTATATACATAAGCATGAATGCAGTACAAAGTTTAGGAATACTACTCAATCCATTCATGCCTCATAGCATAGATAAACTATTCAATACAATGAATATAGAAAAGAAAAAAATAAATTGGGAAAATTGTGGAGAATTAAAAATAGAAGCTAATCACAAAATTAATGATGCTAAAATTTTATTCGAAAAAATTGAAAATAAAGCAATAAATGAACAAAAACAAAAACTGAAATAGATTTTAAAAAAAATATTTAGCCACTCCCGAAGGAGCAGCTAAGATATATCTATCTATTTTTTGTTGGATCTAGAGAAGAGTACTCCGCCGACTACTGCCAGAACGACACCAAGACCAATTACAACATATGAAATTGGACTGATAACTTCTTCAGTTGTGACGACTTCGACTTCTTTTTCTACTTCTACTTCAACGACTTTTTCGACTTCGACTTCAACGACTTTTTCGACTTCGACTTCACGTACGACTTCGACTTCCTCGACAACTTCGACCTCGACTACACGTTCAACTTCTCTAATTTCAACGGCAATATCTTGCCATCCGTCACGAAGACCATATGCCATAACAGCACCTGGTTGTGATGAACCCATTCCTCGGATTGCACGACCTCCGATAACTCTGAATATTTTCATGTTACCATCGTCATCTGCACCGATTGTAGGTTGAATTACAGCTTGTGAACCTGTGTTGTGTTCATAGAGTAGTTCTCCTGTATCAGCGTCTAGACCTCTGGCCCAACCATCAACGGCTGCAAACCATACGACTCCACCACTGACAATTACTCCACCTCGGAATCCATAACCGTCAATAAAGTATCTCCACTTTTCTTCGCCAGTGTTGACGTCGAAGGCAACGATACTAGAATTGATTATTGGATCATGAGGTGCACCTGGGTGACCACGTTCTTCTTGACATGCTGCATTACAACCAGCAAGACTTACGCCTCGTACTTCAGCATTACCTACTGATGCCCATTCAGGAAGATTGTATAGACCTGCATAGATCATGTTTCTATCAGGATCAAATGCAAAGTCAGCTTCAAGACAACCTGTTGTTTGACAGTTCATCCAGAATGGTTTTGTGTCAGGATAGTTAGTCCATGGTTTTGTCATGTCTTCATCACTTAATGGATCATAGAGTATACAAGTTGGTTCACATCTTGCAATAAAGGTTGATTCCATTGCATGATAAGCATGTCCAGTTTCTGCGTCAAGAACGTAGATTATACCGTTCTTACAACCGCCAATGACGACACGTTTTTCTTCATTATTGACAACTGTATCTACTAACATAGTGTTCCATGCACAGTCATAGTCCCAAAGGTCTCTTGGAGCTGTTTGATAAGCCCATTTGAATTCACCAGTTCGTGCATCGAGTGCTACAAATGATGATCCAAATAATCGAGGACCTGGAGCATGGGTACCGTTTCTATCAGGTCCTGGCTGTGCAGTACCATAATAGATCATGCCATTTTCTTTATCAACTGGCATCTGGCCCCAAATATTGCTTATACCTGAGTTAGAACGCATGTCTCCCCAGTCATTTCTGAGGATGTCCTGGTTCATATCACAGGCTGAAACAGCATAAGGTGCTACTTTGACTTTAGGTGAGTATAACCAAATCTTATCACAGTTGTCTACTAACCATTGACCCCAAGCGGCTTTTTCTTCAGTAAATAATGGACCGTCTTTACCAGGACCACATGTTACTGGATCACCACAAGGAGGTGCTAACCATGTTCTCCATACGAGTTCACCTGTAGAATACTTTCTTGCAGATGCAAAGTGTCTTGCACCATAAGTACCTTCAGCATGACTTCCTAGAGCGTGGAAGATAAGATCTTCTTCAACCCAAGTTGTTGGAGGATGTGTACCTCTACTTCGGTATTCACCACTGTTTGTTGGGATTCCCCATCCTGCAGGATTTAATTTATCTGCTGGGAACCAACCATCAGCGGCATTGGTATTTTCAACACATAAGTGTGTAAGTTGTTTTGCGACTTCACCGGTCTTTGGATCATTAAATGTGTATTTACAACCAAAGTCAGTTTGTACTAAGTAACCATCACTGTAGTACATACCATGAGTATGTGCTGTATCTACAGCAATAGGGAAGTCTTTTCTTGCAGCGTCCTGATCATATTCAGGATGTTCCCATTGCCAAACAACTTCACCAGTTGCGGCATCATATGCAAGAATAGATTTTCTGTTTAAGACATTAAAAACAACACCGTCTACAACCAATTGAGGAGCTTGAGAACCTTCTGCATCGCCCCAACTACCTGCTCCAAACTGATTTGTTGAAGGGATAGGTGCAACCCATTTTAGTTCAATGTATTGTGCATTCTCCTTATTGATTTGAGTTTGAGGATTATGGTTTGTTCCAAATCTGTTATGATTAATGAACTCCCAATTTCGCTCTTCTCGACTTAAATTGTTTTGTCCTTCAGCTGTTCCTACTGGTGCAGCAAACATCATAGTGGATGCTACTAATAAATATCCCAATAAGACGGCAGCTAATGCTAACCAATTTCTATGGTTCATTAACCCGGTATGTATAAGTAATTAATATTTAAGAAATTCAAACAAATCACCAATGATATATAAATATAATGCAGTTATAAATTAATAAAAAAAGAAGAAAAATTAACAGTGGTAGAGTTCAGACTAGAAATTGAAAATAAAAAAAAGATTAGAGCTGCCTATTTCTAGGCAGCGTCTAAATTAACTATTTGGATGTTGATCTAGAGTAGATTACACCAGCTACTACTACTAAGACGACACCTAATCCAATTGCAACATATGAAATTGGACTGATGACTTCTTCAGTCACAGTAACTTCTGTTTCGACTACTCTTTCTACTTCAACAGGTACTTCCTTTTCTACAACTACCTCGACTTCAACTTCTTTCTCGACAATCTTTTCGACTTCGACTTCTCGTTCGACGACTACTTCGACTTCTTGAATTACAGTTTCAACCTCTGGTAATACGTCAGGATTACCGAATGCAGCTAATGAACCTGGAAGTGCTGTACTTGAGAATAGGAATCCTCCACCACCACCAATGTATAGGAATACTTTGTAGTTTCCATCACTGTCTGCACCAATTGTTGGCATTACACTGACTGGAATTCCGAACAATTTCTTGTTAAGAATTTCACCTGTATCTGCATCTAACATGTACATGTTACCATCACTAGCATATGCATATACCACGCCGCCACTTACCATGACACCGCCTCTATATGATACACCTTCGATGTATGTAGCCCAGACTTCTTGACCAGTTCTCCAATCTACTGCATGAATTGTTGAATTCTTTGGTTCGATTTGTTGAATAGTACTACCTTGGTTACCAAAGTCTACTACTGGTTTGATCTGGAATTGTCTTGGTGAGTTCTGTACACCCATGTAGATGTGTTTGTCATCAATTGCCATATCAGCTTCGATATGAGCCCATGCGTTTGGACCCATGGCAATACCAGTACAATCGCTACCATCAGCTAGACCTGCTTCACAGTCTGGTGAGTTCTGGTTCATCCAGTCTTTGTTCATGTGTTCAAATGTCATATCACAACATGCATCTGGACCGACAACCTGAGCTCCGCCATTACCGCTTTCACCTAGGCTAGAGTCACCACCATAGTTCCAACCTTGCATGTTACGAGCTATGCTTGGTGGATCATAAATCCAAAGTGGTTCGCCAGTGGCTGAATCAAGTGCGTAAACGATACCGTTCTTACATGATTTGATGTATACTTCGGTTCCGTCAGGCATATCTCTCAATGCACCACCCCATGAACAGTCCATATCCCACAAATCATGTGGTAATGCTGCGAAGCCCCAAGCGAGTGCGCCTGTTCGTGCGTCTACAGCAATTAATGCACTACCAAAGAGGTTTGGTCCGAATCGGAGAGTTCCGTTAGGATAAGGTCCTACGTCACCTGTTCCCATGTATACTAAACCAGTCTTCTCACTGTAAGGCATGTTACCCCATACTACTGAGAATGCACTAGCAGTGTGAATTTCACCGAAATGAGGAGATCCTGGTTTCATGTTAATCCAGTCGTTATTTACTGCTTCTTCAGGAACATCTCTACAGTTAACTGCGAGGTGTGTACCGCCAGATTCAATATATTTAGGATATTCAAAGTACCATACTTTTCCATCTGTTCTATCACATTGGTCTTGTGCCCATGTTGGTTGACTTCCGTCACCAGGAGGCATTAACCAGTTACGATAAACTTGTGTTGGATTAGCAGAATCACTAATATCAATACCAATTAAACTGGAACGTCCACCACGACCACTTGCACCAAATGATGGCCATACTACTATGTCATCAATGATTTGTGGAGGATGGTTTTGAATTCCACTCATGTAACCTTTGCTCTTGAATGTACCCATTGCGCCTAATGGATTACCCATTTCAGCTTGTGTACCACAAAGAATTTCAGGAGTTAATTCCCAGGCCAAACTTCCATCATCAGCATTTAATGATTTCAACCAACATGGTGCAGAGCTCATGATAAGCTCGTTACGGTCAGCATAATAATTAATTGCGTGAGTATGTCCATATTGTCCTTGCATATATGGAAATTCTGCAAGCCATGCGTCAAAGTCGTGTAGGGTAGGAACGATGTCACTATACCAAACTTGTTCGCCTGTCTTTGCATCAACTGCGACAACATCTTGTTTATTCTTAGCGACATAAACAACGCCGTCTACAATTATTGGAGGAGCAGAAGCACCTTCTTGTACAGAGTTAGGAAAAGTGTGATCTACATCTGATTGAAATGGATAGAGCCATTTCATTTCTAGATAAGGCACAGTTTCCTTGTTAATCTGTGTTTGAGGGCTGAAACTTCCACCGTCTGAGTCATAGTTGATCCATTCCCAATTTCCTGGACCAACCGCCTCAACGTTAGGAACAACTGTTTCAGTATTATTTGAAACAAAAGTCCAAGTTGAAGTTAGTAACAGCATTGCTGCTACTATAGATATAAGCCAATACCTATGGTTCATGCAAAATGTAGTGTACACATAGTATTTAATGAGTTATTTATTGAACAATTATTTTCATTATATTCATAGAAATTTATGAATAATTATGAAGATATTGACCGGACAATATCTATATTAAGATTATTTGAATACATTTGTCATGGAAAAAATTAATTTTGATGATTTTTCAAAATTAAAGATTAGAGTTGGAAAAATCACTAGTGCAGAAGAAGTTGAAGGTTCTAACAAATTAATTAAAATGAAAGTTGACATAGGAGATGAAGAAAGGCAAATTGTTGCAGGAATATCAAAATATTATTCACTCGATGAATTAACTAATAAAACAGTAATTGTACTAGTCAACCTAGAACCTAGAAAGATATTTGGTATTGAATCACAAGGAATGTTATTAGCATCAATTAATGAAGATAAGGTTTCATTATTACAAACAGATAAAGAAATGCTACCTGGATCAGAAATAGGATAATTATCCTCTAAAGTATTTTGATAGAATTCGAATTGAAAAGAATGCAATCAATACTGATTCAATAATAATTGCAATAGTAAGAATTTGATCCTCTAGTAACAAAGTTTGAATAGTAAATTGTATTAAACCAGAACTGCTAATAGTCATATCACGTTCTGATTTGATTTCATCATTTACAACGTGCGTAATTTTATAATCGCCATTTGGAAGTTTTAATCTTGGAATTTCCAATAAATCAGCAGTGTATTCTTCATTGTCTTTCTCAACTATAATTTGACCGTCGATGTAAGGTTGTTCAAACTCGTCTAAAACAGAAATGTCGATTGTATTAACATCAATAATGATTAACAAATCATGAGGAAATCCTAATTTGTTAGAATAAGTTTTATCTCTTTCAGAGTTATCAAGAATATTAAAATTAGAAACTTCGAAATTGAATACTTTCAAACTAGAAATGGAAAAAGTATCGAGATTACTATTGCCTAAAACATAGGTTTTACCATCAAAATAACTTGTAGTAAAATCACCTTCTATCTCGATTTGATAATTAGTAATAGGTCCAATATTATCAGAAATAGAAAGTATCGCAACAGGAATGTCTATTATCTGAGAGTGAATGAAGGTTGTTACACCGTTAGATTTACCAGCAATAAATAATTCAGGAGATTCTGGAACATATTCGGCGAGATTAAGTCGTAAATCTTCTTCCGAAGATAGAGAATAGGCTACAAGATTGTAATCACTTGAAGGTGCCACATATACTGGAAGATATGTATCAAGAGTTCCTATTCCTGCAAAGTTTGAATGTACGTGGAAGAAATGTAAACCATATTGTAATGGAGAATCTCCATTTTCAGACTCGCCAATTTCGGGAATGGTAATTTCAAAATATCCTGTTTGGGTATCAGGAAGAGTAAGAGTAGTGGATGAAATAGTTCCATTCTTCTCAATACTAAGGTTGAGATCTTCAGTTTGAGAATATATCCTTAGTTTTCTAGTAGTCTCCAGTACAAAATCAATGCTTTCTCCGGAAGGATCAAAATCTTGAATAGTATTATTGTATCGAATTATAAATTCAGAACCAGGAGAAACCACACTTGGATATTCAATAGTGCCAAAAGATCCACTTAAAAGACGATAACCGTCGGTAGGTTCAAGTAGTGCTAGTTCAAGATTCGTATTCTTTTCAATATGTAAATTATTATTTTCCAACATATAATTAGGTATAAAGTCAGACGGAGAATCTTCTCCAACAATAATTAGAAAAGCCTTTTGGAAACTAGATTCAACGCCAGTAGGTCTTGCCTCTGGACGTTGTTGTTCATCTCGTGGAACTCTCGTACATTGAAGAATCTCGAATTGAGCTTCCATAGTAGGGAGAACCTGATTGTCGCGATCATTGTCATTCTGTAATCTAGCCATCATACTCTGAACAGTTCGATTTTGAAATCCTCCAGGCTGGTTTCGTAAATCTTCTATTTGTTTATTTCTATCTTGAATATCTTTACGCAATTCTTCAATACTATTTTGAAGACTTATACAATTTTCAACACTATCAACGTTCTCTCGTGCATTAATACCTGCAAAGATTGGATTGTCAGCAGGAAAACCAGCTCGTTCTAATTGATCTGCAGTAACTTCCAGCATTGTTAATTCAATAAATAGTGTTTCGCCAACATCAGGTCGTGGTAATTCCAATTGATTTATTCGACGTCCAGGAACTATTCCTCGGAATAACAAATCTTCTCCAGGCTCTCCCATTGTAACAATTATTTGTTTTTCGGAAAGAATGAAAAGATCCTCATCTGAACCAACCACGATTGTAGTTCCCGATGCAGGTATTGAAATACTTTCTTCATCAAATCCAAGTTGAGCAAAATCAGGCATTGTATTTGTTAAATCAGAAACTTCAAATGGTAGTTCACATGCAGCAGATGCAGCACATTCTCGATCATCGACCTGTGATAGTGACAAAGGTAGCAATAGGAATGTTGAAATAAACAATAAGAATACAAGAACAAAACTACGCAAATTAATCATCTCTCTCCACAAAATACAATGAAAGTAAAAGAAATCCTAAAACAAGAACAGGTGGAATAATCGTAACAAGATATGGAGCGAAATTATAAATCGCAATTGAAACAAGGTATACAGGAATTAGTAAGAGAGTGCTTCCAAGAGTAAGCAATGCTACAGAAGATCGTAAAGAACTTACCATTTTAGATTCTCCGCCAGGATTATCACGAACTTCAGATAGTCTAACTTGGGCAGCTAGTGCAGAAAATGTAATACCTGGAATAGCAAATGCCATACCTAAACGCACATATTCAATAAGTGGAAGTTCTATAGGATGGCCTTCATAGCCAAGATATGTTGCAATACCTGCAATCTGATCAAAGGCCAATAATAAAGAGAATGTCTCTCCTGTAATTTGACCAGCGACACAACCAGCATACACCATTAAAGCCATCATATATGCAAAGAAAAAGTATAGCACTTTTCCAAAAGCACCAACCCCACTACCAATAACAACTCGCGAGAGAGATACAACAGTACCAATAACTAAGTATGCAAGAAAAGCTGCAATGAAATCACCTGGATTTCCAGTTGTTAGAACAGTAAACATAGGAATAATAATTGGAAGTACAAGAAGTAGGCTTTCGAAAAGGACTTGTTGATTTGGTCCTAGAGATTTTATAAATCCAATTTGTTTAAGCAGTAAATAAACTGCAATTAATCCAAAAGCACTAAAGAATGCAATAGATGACAAATAAGAAACAAATGAAGCTAAAACAACTGGATTAGCAATCATTACAGCAATTGGGAGTACAGAAAGAGCAGATACGTATGTTCTAAGTTCTCTTAACGGTAGCATAAGACCACTCCTCCATTTTCTTCATAGTGTCTAAGATCGATTCGTGATTTGTTAATATAATTTCGATTCCATTATCTTGAACAGTCTTCTGAATTTGTTGTGCACGTTCAAAATTATCTTCATTGTAAATTAATATGATAATAAGATCACGATTAGATTTTAATTTTGATAGATATGATTCAATTAATCGGTCGTCTGTACGTGTTAAAATAAGAATGAAGCTATTTCCAAATTCAGATGCGGAAAAATCAAGATAGCTGTTTGTAAAGCTAGTTATTAGGAATTTATCTTGAGATGGTTGAACTTTTGCCAAATTACGTAATAATGAATCAACATGAGACTCGCCACGAGCAGGTTTAAGTATTGCACGACTACGAGTATCAAACAAAACCAGACCAGTTCTAGTACCACGTTTAATAAAATTATAAGCTAATGAAGCGGCAAGATCCGCAGATATGTCAAGAGAGATTTGATCACCGTTAGGTAATTCGCTATCTTTTCCAATATCGGCAACAATTGTTATAGCCTGACCTTCTTCTCCTGCGGTAATCTTAGATTTAGGTTTATGGTCAGGAGATTTGGCCATAGCTTTCCAAGAAATTATTTTAAAATCATCTCCAGGTTGATAATCACGAATTCCCCATACTTCGCTACTTCTTCCTTGTTTAACTGCAGAAGAAACTCCTAACAAACCTGCTGCAGATGTTTGAGGAGATGTTTCAAATGGATAAATGTGTGGAAGGACTAGAATTTCAGCTTCGTCATTTGTGGTAATAGTAATTCCAGATAACAATAACCAATCCTTAACAATAATTTTCGTATTAGAAATTTTATGAACGCCACGTCGATCTGCAACAAATGTCTTAGATAAATCATATTTTTCTCCAGGTTGGAAAACAACTGTACCTGTATTAATATTAAGACCTAGGCTCTGACAATCAAATTCAACAGATGCATTTGCAGGAAATCGACCATTGTATTTCATTTCCAAGGATGTATTAATATCAGCAGGAGGCATTACTTGGTATTTATCAAAAACCCGGGTAACTTCAAAATTATTAGACGGTTTAAGATACTTGAAAAGAACTAAATTAATACATAATGCAAACATAACTGAAAGCATTGAAAGGGTAGCATTTGGCAATAATGCCAAACTACAGATTGTAAGTAATCCAAAAAAACCAATTAGAAGTCGAATATGTTTCTTCATATTAAATCAAACTGGTACTATTACTTCATCAATACAATCTTTGATAATCTTTCTTAGATATTCTGTAGCAGAATTACTCTCACTGTCATCAAGGTCTAAAAGTGCATTTTGCTGTAATATTAACCTGTGATTAAGAACATCAAATGCAACAGCTTTTACGTCGTCAGGTATCACGTATGAACGTCCTTCAGTAACAGCAGCAAAACCTTTAGCAGCATATAATAAAGCAACAGATGCACGAGGACTAGCTCCAAGTGTGACTTTAGGAATATTTGCAGTATTCTGAACTATTGAAGATACATATTCCAAAACATTTTTCTCCGCATTGATTCCTGAATGTATCATATTTTTACCTTCAAGAATTGCTTGTTTAGAAACAACAGGGGAAATATCTGGAGAACTACCTATTCGTCTTTTAATTATTTCTGCTTCGCTAGCTTGATCTGGATAATCAATAATTAAACGGAATAAGAATCGATCCAATTGCGCTTCAGGTAAAGGATATGTTCCTTCAAGTTCAATAGAATTTTTAGTAGCTAAAACCATGAATGGTTCATCCATTTTTCTGGTCATGCCTTCTACACTAACTTGACGTTCTTGCATACATTCAAGTAAAGCAGATTGTGATTTAGGTGGAGCACGATTAATTTCGTCGACAATTACAAAATTAGAGAATATTGGACCAGAACGGAATTCAAATTCTCGTTCTTTAGGATTGTAGATTCTAGTACCTGTAATATCAGAAGGCATTAAATCAGAAGTTGATTGAATTCGGTTAGAAGTAGACTCTACAGATTTACTAAATAAGTTAGCAAGTAGAGTTTTTCCAGTTCCAGGGAAACCTTCAATGAGAACATGACCGCCTACAAGGATAGAAATAATCAAGGAATCAACAATATTATCTAAACCAACTACATTGTTGCCAATTTCGGCTTTAAGAGAATCTCGTAGAGATTTTATGTCTTCAGTGGATTTCAAGGAATTAATCATAATCAGTTACCTCCTGACTCGATTATTTCAGTAATAATTGTTTCTGCAGTAATACGAGATCCATCATCAGCGCCTGAATCAGAAATATCGGATTGTTTAATCATCAATCTATGATTAAGAACATCAAATGCAACAGACTTTACGTCTTCAATAGTTACTTTGTCGCTTCCTCGAATTATAGCAGCATGTCCTCTCGATGCA
>MDTE01042765.1_pt1 | contig 41658 bp, 34 predicted proteins | sample 811231 | NCBI WGS metagenome assembly MDTE01 (sample SAMN05326651, study PRJNA326480) | marine metagenome | isolation source: seawater | place: Indian Ocean: Red Sea | collected 2010
TTGGATAGTTATGGATAAAACTTTTTTCAACATATATTATATTTTACATAAATTAAAATCATAAAAACTCTAAATGATTGATGTCTAAGATTTTTTAACAATTTTTATATATAGATTTAAACTATTAAAAGTTATTCTAGAGTTTAAAAATTATTAAATAAAAAACTTTTGCATGTAGTTCATTTTGATAATCAATAATAAATATTAAATCAGATATTATTTTTATTTTTTTTCTAATTGTAAAAAAATAAAAGTGAAATAAGATTATTTAATTTTAAAAAATTTTAATAAAAACAAAAATTTTTGTCGTTTTTATAATTTGTTAGGATTTTCTCGAATATGTTCCATAGTTCTCCTGAATTGTATATTCCTTCTCCATTCTTTTTTTTATTATATGTGAAAAAACCAATACCCTCAAAAATGTCCAAATTTCTTGCAGTACAAAATTCGTTTTTAGCATCAACATAACTCATTTTGGCTTTGAAGACTTTTTGGTTACTATTAAACATCCTCAACAGATATAAAACTCTATATCCTTTTTTATCTGCTCTAAAAGCATTTTTACTTAGTAATTTAAATGCTCTATTAGTTGAATTTTTTCTTCTGTGACTATGTAAGCCATTATAATAAAAGCATTTATTAAGAGTTGGATTAACACCTTCATGAACTAGTGTTTTTAATTTAAAATTCTCTAATCTAATGCAATTATCGATTGTTTGTTTGATTGTATTCTTACTCCTTGGCTCATCAGCTATTTGCACAATAATATAATCTTTATAATTACTTAAAAGATTGAGTTTATTAATAAAGACTTCTTCTTTAAATTTTTTTTCGCGAGGTTGTATGGCAAATATGAATTTAAGGTTGCATTTCTTTGCAGTAATAATTAATTCCTCAAGATCTTCTATATTTAGAGTTCTAAAATTGCTATAAGAGTGGACATAATCTATGCCTATTTTGGAAAGTTTACATAATTCTTGCTCCCAAAGATTTTTCTTTATCCTATCGAAACCAAAAACATAAAGAAATGGAATTTTGGTTGTTTTAGAAGCAGTATTTATTTTCTCTAAATAAGAATTCCTCACCTCTTCTAAACTTTTTGAATATTTTTTTTGTTTGGTTTTTTCAAGATCTAATATTTTATTTGATGGGTAAATATTTATCTTACTTTGGATCGAATAATATGGAATAAATAGAGTTAGAAAAAATCCATATAGTAAAACTCTTTTGAAGCTCTTTTTCATCATTACGTTTAATAAATATTAATTACAAAAAATATGGTTGTTTATCTAATTATAATAATTTACTTAAAACAATTAATTAAAGTGAATACTCTTAAAGATAATGACAGTAGTTGGTTCTTATAAAAATAATAATTTTATATTTGTTCATATACCTAAAAATGGAGGCTGTTCAGTAGCAAAGGCTTTACTTCCTTATGTTTGGAGTCCTAATTTATCTTATGTTTATGATTCACTCCATGAATTTTTACCAAAATACATTCGATCTTCAATTAAATCATTATTTTCTCTACAAGGTAATCCTAAGACATTTTTAGCTAGAGAATACTTGAGGAAATTTAAAGGGATTAAAGTACCTCATATGAGCGCAAAAGAAATTAGGGATTTTTTAGGGAAGGATTTTTATAATAAATCGTTTGTTTTTGCAATTGCTCGCAACCCTTATACAAGAGAAGTCTCAAGATTTAAATTCGTAAAAAAGAGAAAGGATCATCCTAGTAATAAATTATTTAGTAGTTTTAAAGATTTTAATGATTTTGTTAATTTTAGATACGAAAAATATAAACAGGGAGATAATATAACTCAAAAAAGTTTTTTGATTGATAACAAAGGTAATCAAATTGTTGACCAATATATTAAATTAGAAAATATAAATAAAGATTTTGAAGAAATAATCAAAAAATTAGGTTTGCCAAGTAACTTATCAATTCCACATCTCAATAAAACAAGAGGAAAAACTATATGGGCTGATTATTATTCAAAAGAATCTTTTAATAAAATAAGGGAAATTTGTTCAGAAGACTTTGAATTTTTTAATTATGATAAAAGCTTTTAAAGTAAATTATTAAACAATCTTTAGAAGTTTACTTTAAAAAACTATTCTTATTATTAAGATCTACTTTATGTTTTTTTATTAGTAAATTATTGGGCAAAAAATATATATCTAAATAAAATTCTAATAGAAAACCTAATAGAAAAAATTTTGAAATTATGATAAAAAAATTTTATTAATCTTAAAGAATTTTTCAGCCACCATCTAATTGGCAACCAATTATTGCTCCCGCTGCTCCACCCGCTGGAATGGCCCACCATTTATTTTTCCCTTTTGCAGTTGCCATACCTATACCTGCTCCAATTGCTCCTCCTGCAATTGTTCCTTCCTTGCAGCTATTTTCTTCTTTTTTTGTATTTACAACTTTAGGGTTATTCTTTTTCTTTTTCTTTTTCTTTTTCTTTTTCTTTTTAATTTCTTTTTTACCTTCAGTTTTAGATTTATTTATATTATCGTTTTCATTTTTTTCTAGAAAATATAAATCAGCTTGTTTTTCATCATATTCCTTCAAATTCTTATCTATTGTTAATAAACATTGATCATAAGCGATCTCAGAGAGAAAAGCATTTTTTTCTTTTTGAGCTCTCTCAAAACATAAAACTTTACCCCTTGCGCTAACTTCATTTTCATCTGGAATTTTTGGATTATTAATTATTTCAGGTTTTACTAATTCATTATTTTCTTTAATATTATTTTTTCTCAAACTGCAACCTGAAATTATCAAAGATAGAGTAAATAAAAATATTATTGATTTTCTTAATTTTTTTTTCATTTGGAAAGATTTTAAATAAACTTTATCAAAATTTTTCTAAATTTATAAACATTCTTTATTAAATTAATAAAAATAATTATTTTACTCTTTAATAGCTCGTCAATTTTAATTAAGTCTTATAAAACTTATTTTTTAAAAAGACTATTGAATACCATAAAATCTTTCTAGCCAGACATATTTAATATTTAAGAATCTTTAAATAGATTCTTAAGTGGCAAAATTGATTAATTAAGTGCTTTAAAGTACCATAAGTAATGCGCCAGTTAAGAAAAAAATGTTAATTATATTAATAGAACTGACGTTCCTAGACATGGGGCCATAGCTCAGCTGGTAGAGCACCTGCATGGCATGCAGGGGGTCAGCGGTTCGAGTCCGCTTGGCTCCATCAGGATTTTGATAGTTTTAACAATTAGTTCGATCAATAATTTATCAAAAAAAACGATAGGTTTTGATTATTCAAAATACGCCATTCTTTTACTACCACAGAGACAAAAAAGTCTTGAAATTAATTTAAAGTGACTCCAAAAATTAGTGTAAAAATCTAAAATTAATTTTTAGTTTAAATTTTTTAAGAAAAAAATTTTTTACTTATTGATGAGATATGAATAATGTTAAAATTTATTAAAAAAATATAACTTCCGATTTGTGATTAAGAATTCTTTAAATCAATTAGAGAACACAGAGATAAATAAAAAAATAATAGCTTTAGTAATTGCTTTATCTTTTCTAATATTTATTTTTCTATTGTTGATATCTATATTCCTTAGGCCTCCTCTCCATATTGATGAAATATTTTCTATAAAAGCTTCTTCTAATAATTGGTCTATTCTTTTTAAAAAATATCTCATTCCAGATACACATCCTCCTCTATATTATCCCTTATTAAAAATATGGATTAACTTTTTTGGTAATTCAGAAATTTCAACAAGATTATTAAGTTTAATCCCATCTATTTTTACTTTAATTATTTTTGCAAGGGAAGGAATAGTTAAAAATAAAAATAATAGAATTTTTAGTTTTTTATTTATTTTATTTAATCCAACTTTTTTCTATTATTCTCAACATGTTCGTAATTATAGTTGGATGATATTTTTTGCATCGTCTACAACAATTTTATTTTTAAATTTAAAAAATAATTCTAAATTTTTAAATAAAAAAAATCACATACTGTATTATCTATCTTTATTTTTATTGTCCATATCACATTATTTTGGTTTTATATATGCTTTAATTTTGGAAGGTTTTAAGTATTTAGAAAAGCCTTTAAGAATTCATAATAAGAAATCTATTTTTATTTATTTAATTTTATTCTTATGGCCTGTAATACATAGATTGACAGGCATGCATTTAAATAGGATTAAGTGGATAGGTGAATCAGCTATATATAAACCTCTACTAACAAATATAGAATTTTTAATAAGAATGTTATTTCCTTCTATTCAACCTTTTACAAACTTAGTAGTAGGCCAGTTAATATTAATTTCTATAATCTTTTTTGGTTTTGCTTTTTTAATATTTAAAATAAAACCAAGTACAATTAACTACATAAATAAAAAAAAATTTAGGAAAAAATTAAATAAAAAAGATATTTTATTTGAAGAAGTTTTTTTTCTAACAAAAATCCTTATTTCTTTTTTATTTATATTGCTTTTGGCTGATTTAATTAAGCCTATTTCGACAATGAGAAACTATTTAGTAGTTTTACCTCTTGTCTCAATTATTATTGGCAATATTTTTTTGATATATGTAAAAGATAATTTTCAATCATTTCCGAATAAGATTTTCTTTTGCACTTTTCTAAGCTTCCTAATATTTTTAAGTGTTAATACATCATTTGATTTAATAATTAAAAAAATGAAAGATGGATATGAACCCCCTCAGTTAAGTAGGGTAGGCTTTAATATATTGGAGCAGAGTGTGTAAAATAACTATTTTTATTCTTTTACTTCTAAAAGTTGATTCATTATTAATAAAAAACTTAGAAATTGGTTCTTTCCAAATGCATATGGAAAAGCTGTTAAAAAATTCAAACCAAAAATAAAAAGTAGGTAAATGAGGTGGCTAATTAAATAAATATTCCAGTAGCTGCAACTGCAGCAAAGATCATTTCTGTTCTTAGAATTGCTCTATTTTATGGAGGTATAAATAAGGGATTTCAAAAATTCACAAAAAATTGAAACATTAAATTTTGAGAATCCTGCTTTTATTGATTGAAAAGTAAGTATTCTTTCAAGGATATTAATTAATTGTTAAGCTTCTACCACCTCTGCTACTAGAAAGTCTTACAAATAGGTTTTTATGAGATTCAGTAACTGCTATTATTAAAGGCTATGCCAAAGATGATGCATTTTTTTCTTTCGAATTTTTAATATATAAAAATAATATAATGAATCAAATAATTCTCTCCATCGCCTAAAAAGAATAATTATATTTCTCGTACTTATTAATTTATAAAATGGTAATGAATCATTCTCATATAAATCAACTAATCTAAAATACTTCTCTAAATTCTTACGCCCACTGCCTTTTAATATTATTATTTCTAATAACTTTGAAGGTGTAAAGGTATTATGCATTTTCTTAGCATTACAATCGTTAAAAACATAAATAGGAGTTTTTAAAACAAAATCAAGTTCTTTTTTATAAAAATCATCTTCTCTAAAAATTTCAATAACTCTAGTTTCCTTTTTTGTTCCATCAACAATACATAAGAATTTTGTGGAGTTTTTTTCTTCATCAATAACAAATCCAAATTTAAAATTTAATAAATTAAATGGAAAAGAACAGGCTCTGATGAATTTGAGGTAATAGTTTTCAAAAGCTCTTTTATTTAAATTTTGTTTTTTCCCCATAATTAGTTGTTTATTTAATTTCATTTGATTTTTAACTGAATAATTTTCAATATCAGATTTTAAATTAGAAAAGTCATGACTCTTCAAGTGAAAGCCTTTATCTTTTGACCAGGAACTTCCAGAAACCATAATTTGACACTTCTGTTGAGTATTTACTTTTAATTCAAATTGATTTTTTATGAAAGATGGATCGCTATAGTATTTATTAAATTTTTTAGAGAGTTGGTGAAGATAAATATGAGAACTTGCAAAAGGTATAACATACCTGCTTCCTGTGGCTTGTGAAAAAGCAATAAAATCATCTGCAAAGTCTGATGGGGTTCTATTGGTCTTATTAATATCTATATCTTTAATGCAATGAGGGATTGGTGATGCAGATGAATGACTTCTAAAAGTAAAATCTATATTTGGATGATTATTAATTATTTGTTTAAGACTTGAACCAAAAGTTTTACTATCATTACAATTGAAAAGTTTTATTCCATTAGCTTCAATTACAAGACTTGAATCAATAATAATGGGATTAAATTGGTAACTTGAAATTTGGAAGTCATTACTGAGTTTATATTTTTGACCATGATTTAACTCCCTTATTTTTGAAAATTGAAAGTCTCTTAAAAGATCTTTTTTCATTCTTTTATTAAAATGTTTTGGAAATAAAAAAGTAGGATTAAGTGATTTAAATTTTCTTAAAGATGGCCCATGATAATGATCCCAATGTAGATGAGTTATATATATATGTGTAGGATTTATTTCTTCTAACAGGTCTTCCGATACTTCAGGATAATTCCACCAACTTCTCCAGTAACAAGAACCAATTATCCACGGATCTATTAAAAGTCTAATATCTTCATGTTCCACATATAAACAAGCATGACTAACAACTGTAAATTTCACTTTTAAATAGCTTGGTTGTTTTTTTTATTTTAATATATTTTGTAGATTTCCAAGTGTCTTGCAAAAGGGGTGGAATTTAATTTACCTAATTTTGAAAGATAAAAAGCTTAATGGATTTTAAAATTAAATTCATTTTTTATTTTTAATTTTTATTATAAGAAGTGAAGTTTATATCCAAGTAATATACTATGACTATATTAAATGTAAATTATCTCAGAGGAATTAAGAGAATTAGTATTAAACTTTTTTCAGAATAAAAAATGAATTTAAATTTAAGATAGATTAATTCTCAAGATTCTTTAATATTTAATTCTTAATGATTCAGAATAAAAATAATAGATTTTTATATACCAATGTATAAGATTTTATTTTGAATTTTAAAACTCATCTTTATAAAAATGTTAGTTATTTCATTATTATTTGTATTTGTTTTTTTATACAAATCTTTCCAAGCCATTATTTTTAATACTTATGATTGGGATCTTGATCAATTTATGTACGCAGGTAGTAGGATCTTGATGGGTGAGATGCCGTGGATAAAAGAGTTTGATGATAAGTCGCCAGTGCTCCATTATATTTTTGCATTCCCTGCATTTTTCAAAAACTTAGATGTCTGGATATTTACAAATATATTCTTATCTTTTATAGCTGCTTTTTGTTTATTCTCAATAACTAATAGACTACTTAATAGTACTCAACAGAAAAAAAATTTATCATATAAGATTTCAATTTTAACGGCCTCTATATATCTATTATTTTTATCGGTTAACGTTGGTTCATTAATTCATATTAATATATTTTGTACTAATTTAATATTTATATCAAAGTATTTATTATTGAAGTTAGTTAATAATAAAAATCTAAAATTTAAAAATAAATTAATTTTATTTATTGCAGCTTCTATCCTTAGTTCTGTATGTATTTCGATTAGACCCTACTTCTTCTGGGCTGTATTATCTATTGGGGTATGGATAACTCTAAGAAATTTTTCTTATTTAAAAAATCAATATAATTTTAATAAATTAAAAATAATTAAATTCTCTCTAATATGGATTATTTCAGTTGGGATCTTAACATTAATATTTAATTTTATACCTTATATTTTTACAAATAATATTGATAGTTTTATAACTACAATTAAAATTAATTCATATGAAAATATAAGTAATTCACCACTTCAAACATTACAAAAACAATATAATGTTTTGATATCAAATCCAACTATTTCTTTGCCTAATATCTTTTTATTTGTACTAATAATTTTTAGATATTTATTTAGAAAAGATTTAAATATAGTTTTGAAAAATGAAAACTTATTTAAACTAGATATCGATATTTGTTTTTTAAGTATAGTATTTCCTCTCCTGATTGAAATTAGTATTCTTAGTCGCCACTTCTATGGCCATTACATGACATTTTTTTCTGGATATTCATCAATATCTATTGGTTTATTTATTGGAATATTTATGAAAATTTTTAAAAATAAATATATCTTAAGATCTCAATTAGTAATAATATTTTTGGTAGGTTTATTTATTTCTAAAAATATTTTGATTTCCCCTAAATATATTTTTAATAATCTTGATAAATTAAGAGACACTCAATTTGGGATAATTGCTAAGTTCATTGAAAATGAAAGACTTTTAAATAAGGAAATAAATTTCTTATTCCCAATGAATAATTATTTTCATTGGAAACTTTCTGAATCAAGACATGGATTCCCAATGGCAGCTGTTTATGGAAAAATTTCAAGGGGGGATTATGACGGATTGTTTAAGAAGTTTCCTAATTTAAAGTCGAATTATATTATGACAGATAGTGAAAGGCTATGCAGCGCTCTTTTGGATAAAGGTCCTGAATTAATCATCACAAGGAATAAAGGAGATAGAGATGAAGGCTTTACATATGATTGTCTTCAAAAAAGTAAAAAATACGATCTAGATAAGAGTCAGGATTCTCTAGATAATATTGATTGGTTTGTATTTAGATCTAAATAAATATTATTAATAATCCTAAGGTATAAATATCAATAAATTCTAAATTCATTAGAGTTTATAGTAAAATTCTAATATGAAAAAAATTTGTATTATTGGAGCAGGTCCTGCAGGAATAACATTTGCTGACAAAATATTGCAACTTGGGGGAGATTTTGAAATTGATATCTATGAAAAAAGTTCATATATAGGTGGCATCTCGAAGACAGTGGAATATAAAGGGAACAGAATTGATATTGGTGGGCACAGATTTTTTTCAAAGTCGGATGAAATAATGAAATGGTGGGCTAATAAATTCCCATTAGCACTAGATAATGATGAACTTTCAAATGAAATAAATATTACTTACCATAATAAACAAAAAAGTATTCAAGGATTTCGTTTGGCTGAAAAATCTGATATAGAGTCAGGAAAAATTATGCTCCTTAGAAAACGAAAGTCAAGAATTCTTTATGAAAGAAAATTATATGATTATCCGTTAAAGCTAAGTTACAAGACAATATCTAATATTGGAATATTGCGAATGATTTCAGTAATTAAAAGTTATCTTTATTCAAAACTTAATACAGCTAAACCTGATAATTTGGAGGAATTTATAATAAGCAAATTTGGTCAAAAGCTTTATTCAATGTTTTTCGAATCTTATACTGAAAAAGTATGGGGTAAGAAACCAAAAGATATCTCTGCAGAATGGGGTGCTCAAAGGATAAAAGGTCTTTCAATTAGGAAAATAATATTGGATATATTTAATAAAACATTTTCAGGCTTTTCAAAAAAATCTTATGATGAAATTTCTCAAAAGAAAACTGAAACTTCACTTATAGAGAAATTTTTATATCCTAAATATGGTCCTGGACAAATGTGGGAGTTTGTCGCAGAAGAACTTACTTCTAAAGGAGTTAAAATTTTCTTTAATCATGAAATTAATTCACTTGAATTTGATACTAAAAAGAACAATTTAAAATTAGTTGAATATCGAAAACCAGATGGAGATTTAGATAAGAAAGAATATGATTTTGTAATATCAACCATGCCAATAAATGAGTTAATTAGTGGAATTAAAGATTATAAAAATTTATCACCTATTTCTAAAAATGCATACAATAGTGCTCTCGAACTTCCATATAGGGATTTTATAACAGTTGGAATCTTATTAGATAAATTAAGCGGTCCAAATTCAGAAATCCTAGACGATAATTGGATTTACATTCAAGAAAAAGATGTGAAAGTTGGAAGGATTCAAATTTTTAATAATTGGAGCCCTTACTTATGTTGTGATATTAATAAGTTTTGGATTGGGTTAGAGTATTTTTGCAATCAAAACGATGAATTTTGGAATAAAAAAGATGATGAGATAATAACACTTGCCAAAAAGGAATTAGGAAAACTCAAATTAGCTAAAAATGAGAATATATTAGATGCAGTAATTTTAAGAGAAAAAAAAACTTACCCTGCTTACTTCGGAACATATAAGAATTTCGATTTAATAAAAAAAGAATTGAATCTTATTAGTAATTTATTTTGTATAGGCAGAAATGGAATGCATAAATATAATAATCAAGACCATTCTATGTTAACTGCTTTAAGAGCGGCTGAATTAGTTCATGATAATAATTTGAATATTAGTGCAAAAGAGAACTTATGGCTTATTAATACGGAAGAAGAATATCATGAACAAAAATAAAATAATTTCAAAGCTTTTAAACAAAAATGATGTATTAAACTACTTTAAATTTTTCCCATATTATTTAAGCAGTTCTTTCTTTGCATTTATTACTGACGCAATTTTATATTCTTTTTTAAGGCCTATTTATGGAATTATTTTTTCTTCTATAGTTGCTTTTTTAGGAGGAACGACCATATTATTCGTCATTCTAAAATTTACTAATAAATCTAGAATAAGAAGCAAATCAAAAGGTTATTTACTTCAAGTTTTAATAGGTATAGGTTCTTTATTTATAAATATTTTTACACTATTCTTAATAGATATCTTAGCAAAAATTTATTTTCGGGAATCATTTCAAGTAAATTCTATGTACTCCTTAAGCTCAAAAATAATCTCTGGTTCTTTTGGGTTTATATGGTCTAGCTTCTTTACTTCAAAATTTAATTTCTCCCACCTAAAAAGGTAATCTTTAAATTATCATTTCATTTTCACTGAGTTTCTAACTTTCTAGCTAAATTCTTTCAAAAATAATGATATCAAATAATCAATATGATTTATCATTTCCTCAGTTATGACTGGAGAACAACCAACAAAAAACACTTTATCAAGTACTTTAATAGCATTAGGATATTTTAATGGATTATCAAGACCTTTATAAGCAGGATGCATTAATAAATTACCCGCAAAATAGTTTCTAGTTTGTATTCCGTTTTCTTCTAAAAATTTTACTACGTTCTTTTTATTGAACTTGTCGTTATTCTCTGAGCATACAATAGGTACTCCAAACCAAGAAGTCTCGGCTAATTCCATTTCTTTAATAATTCTAGTACCAGGTATTCTTTCAAAAATCTTACCAATTAATTCTTTATTTTTTCTTCTCACTTTATGTATTTCTTCATATTTTTTTAATTGTACTAATCCTATTGAACCTAATAAATCTGCAGGTTTTAGATTATAACCTTGAACTCCAAATACATATTTATGATCAACAACATTATTATATCCATCAAGCCATTTTTCAAATCTTTTGCCACAAGTACCATTAGGTAATTTATTTTGAATTCCAACACAGTAACAATCTCTTCCCCACCAAGCGAAACTTCTTGCAATTGAAATTATATCTTCATTATTGGAGGAAACCATTCCTCCCTCAATAGTACAAATATGATGCGCAGGATAAAATGAGCATGATGAAGCAATTGCCTCTTTTGTCAGATAATTATTATCCCATTTACTCCCAAGTGAGTCGCAATTATCCGCGATATATTGAAGTTTGTACTCTTTTACAATTGAAAGAAATTTATCCATATCATATGGATTACCCAAAACAGGTGAAGAGATAACAGCCACAGTTCTACTGGTTATTTTTTCTAAAAGACTATTTAAGTCCCAATTCAAATCTTTAAAATCAATATCCACAAATACCGGTTTAAGCCCATTTTGTATAATTGGATTTACTGTGGTTGGGAAACCACAAACACATACTATTATCTCATCTCCATTTTCCCATCCAAAGTATTTCTTTAGTGCAGCAATCATGATTAGGTTTGCTGAAGATCCAGAGTTAACCATTACAGATCTTTTAAATCCAAATTTCTTTGAAAAAGCAATTTCAAATTTATTAATATTTTCACCGGCCGAAAGCCATTTGCCGCTAATCAGTGTATTCATTGCCGCTATTATTTCTTCATTGTCCCAATATGGACCTGAGTAAAAAATGGGTTTTCCTTTTTCCCAATTTCTGTTTGCTAGATAAGGGAAGATTTCTTCATTATTTTCTGCTAGAGAATTAATGAAGTCAGATATTTGGCTTTTTTGGGATTTAATTTCTCTTACTGACACAATTCTTCGATTATTCTTTTAATTGAAAATTTTGGTTTAAAACCAAGTTCCCTTATTCTACGAGTATCCATAGAAAAATCTTTAACTTGTACTATTTTATGAAATTCAGGTGCATCTACATACTTAATTGTTGAATTTGAATTTAAGATTTTTTTTGCATATTCTATTATATAACCTATTTCAGTTGGTTCTCCTCTGCCAATATTATAAATCGAGTTTTTCTCGCCATTAGAACAAACAATGTTTATGGCTTCGCAAATATCTGAAACATGCAGAATATCTCTAGTAGGTTTACCGTTATCATAAAGGCAAACTTCTTTATTCTTTTTAAGTAAATTAATCATATGACTGAGTGCATTTTTTTTTCTTGAAGACTTTTTATCTCCTATCCCCATCACATTGCAAAGTCTCAATATCCTGTATTTTTGTTTATATGTTTCACAAAACGAAATTAATAAATCTTCGGCAGCTTTTTTAGTAATTGAATAAAAACCTTTCGGAAAACAAATTGAAGTTTCACTAGCAGGCATTTTTGTGTCTCCATAAACAAACCATGAACTTACAAAATTTATAGTGTTGACGTTTTCTTTACAATTATCTAAAACTTCGCAAAGAACTTTTAAATTGGTTTCTACATCTAGAGTTATATCCTTAAAAATATTATAGTTGTCTACTGTGCTTATGAAATATAATATATTATTAGTTTTGGGTTTCCTATCATTCCTTTTTTGAACAATACAGTTTGAATAAATATTGGAATAATTTCCTCCAATAAAACCATTTCCTCCAAATATACTTATCAAGTTATTTTGCATGAAATCTTATTAAATTCGAGATTCTTTTTTAATATTATAATTTAATACTCCCTATTTTTTAGGTATTTAATAATTGATAAATTAAAATTAGAAGTATTTGATATTAATTAACCTATCTTAAATATCAATTTTAATTTTTAGTCCAACTATGCTACCTAGATTTTCATAAAAGGGGTATTGAAGATTTACCTAAAGCGTGGGACAAAATCAAGAATCAAACTAATTAAATAATCTGCGAAAAGAATGAAGTAATGCAAAATTATAAATGCTTTTAAAGAAAGTATTGATACAGATCAATATCAAAAATATAAGAATTAAATTAACCTAAACTATTTGAGTTTTTGAAATAGCAGAATTAGATGGCAATAGGAATAAAAAAGATGCTGACCAAATTTCAAGTCTTTTTAATCTGTTATTAAACATTTCTTAGAAAAGATAAAATTAAAAAAAAGTAATTTTAAATCCTAAATTTTTTTTAAAACTTGCAATCAAGAGGATTTCTTTAATTGATGATAATGAATATAGAAGATTTCATATTGTCTATAATTTAAATTTTATAAAAAAAATTTTATAACTTTAATTAAAATTAATTTTTATTGAAACAATAATCTTTTTTAATTAACATAATAAATTAACAAATATTAAGTCTTGAAAAAACCTAAACTGTTAGTACTGCATAAGGGTGACAAGTGTGATTATCAAAATGATATGGTTTTTATATCTTTATTAACAAATAAAAATGTAATATTAGATAGTAATATTTATCCTGATTATCTTTTTAAAAATTATAAAGGTTCTAATTTATATGGTAGAGGATTTACAATTTATAAAAAAATTGATGTATCTTATAAAAAAATTGGTTTAAAAAATTCAACCATACAAGAAAGAATTGAAAATAAATATTATGATCTAATCATATATTCTTCTATTCGGAGATATAGTAAATATTTTAATAAAGTTAGTAAATTTTATGCTAGTAATGAAATTATATGCATTGATGGTGAAGATGATTTAAACTTCAGCATTAAACACTATCTTAATTCCAATTACTTTAAGAGAGAAATATCAAGAGTTTTATATAAAATAGGTATAGAACCAATTTCATTTTTTATTCCTAATTTAGTTTTGGATGAATTGAAAAAAAATTATAATTTTAATTTAAAAAAGAAATTTTTTAAAGCATATTGCGACCCTAACGATAAAAAAACATATATCTACAATGATGAAAAAAATTATTATAAGCAATATTCCAATTCCTTTTTTGGAGTAACAAAAATGAAGAGAGGATGGGATTGTCTAAGACATTATGAGATTATCCTATGCAATTGCTTACCATATTTTGAAAATTTTGATAGAAAACCACCTTTAATAATGCATGGATACCCAGTAAAATTCCAATTTAATGCTAATACTTTATTTAAGTTACAAGCCGATAAAAAAGTTTGTGATTTTGATATGAAAAAATATAAATACCTAATTTCTAAATTTCAAAAATATCAAGAAGATATGTCTAATAGTTTTGGTTCCATAAAATTAAAAAATATGATTCTCTATAAAAAAGGTATAAGAAAAAGCTTAATTCCTAGGAAAAAAAATATTTTCTGGATTTTATTTTTAAGAATAGTTAATATATTTCTTTTATTCAAATGGGTATTTATGATAAGTAGAGAGAAAAAGAAAATTTCAAGAATTATATTTTTCTATTATAATTTTTTTATAAAAAATACATTAAAGAAGTTTTCGAATTCATAATAAAAAAATTTTGATATTAATTTTATTATTTTAAAATCAATTTAATTTTATTTGAAATAATTTTTATACTAAATTTATTAAAGGTTTTTTGTAAACCATTCAATTGTTTTTATTAAACCTTCTTTTAATTCAATCTTAGGCTCCCAGGCGAGTATCTCTTTAGCCAATTTAATTGATGGCTGTCTTTGTTTAGGATCATCTTCTGGTAATTTTTCATAACAAAATTCTAATTCAGGGTTTATTAACTCCTTTATCAGATAACCAAGTTCTCTTATAGAAAATTCATTTGGATTGCCAATATTAATTGGGTTTTGATAATTGCTTTCCATTAAAAGAATCATGCCATTAATTAAATCATCTACATAACAAAATGACCTGGTTTGATTCCCATCTCCATAAATTGTAATTTTTTCATTTTTGAGGGCTTGAACTATAAAGTTACTTATTACTCGGCCATCATCAAATCTCATATTTGGTCCATATGTATTAAATATACGCATTATTCGAACATCTACTCCATGAATTCTTTGATAATCTGAGCAAAGAGTCTCAGCTATTCTCTTACCCTCGTCATAACAACTTCTTATTCCAGTAGTATTTACAGAGCCCCTATAAGATTCTTGTTGAGGATGTACTTCAGGATCTCCATAGATTTCACTGGTACTAGCCAACAAAAACTTAGCTCCAACCCTTTTTGCTAGTCCTAACATATTATATGTTCCCATAAAAATGGTTTTACTAGTTTTAATGGGATTTAATTGGTAATGAATTGGTGAGGCTGGACATGCTAAATGCCATATTTTATCCACCTCAATCTTTATAGGATCAATTACATCATGCCTAATTAATTCAAAGTTAGGATATTTTTTAAAATCTTTTGTATTATCTTTTGTACCTGTAAAAAAATTATCCAGAGATATAACTTCTTCTCCTCTTTCTAAAAGTTTTCTTGCAAGATGACATCCAAGGAATCCATTGCCTCCAGTAATTAAATTTCTTTTTTTGTTTTTCATAACTCTTGATTTTATTTATCTTAGTTGATGTAATTACCAAAAAGCAAACCAACTTCGCTTTATTTTGTTGATTTTACATAAGAGGATAAATTAAAGTAAGAACAAGCATCTTAAGGTGGCATTATGAATATAAGACTTATATTTTAGAGAATTTTAAACTAGGATATATTAAAAAAAATTAATACTTAATTTTATATTTGATGAGAAAAAATATTTTTTTACTTTGGCTTCAAGGTTGGGATAAAGCACCTTGGTTGCAAAAGAAAGTCTTAGAATCTTGGTCAATAAATAATCCTGAATGGAGAATTGAATTAGTAGATATAAGTAATTTAGAAAATTACGTAGATGATATTAACTACATATATGATAAAAATAAAGAAATTACTCCTCAAGCAAAATCTGACATTATAAGACTAAGCCTTTTAAAAAATTATGGAGGCGTATGGGCAGATTCTACGTTGCTTTGCTTGCAGCCACTTGATAATTGGGCATTCAATGCAATAAAAGAAAGTGGAATTTGGATGTACCATGGTCATGGAGCTGGTCTAAGCTCTCATGAGGGACCTGCAAGTTGGTTTATATTATCGTCAAAAGATAGCTACATTATTGATAAGTGGAAAACAAAGTGTGATAAATATTGGAAAAAAAGAAACAAATCTATTGATTACTTTTGGATGGATAATTTGTTTAAAGATTTGTTATTAAATGATAGAAAATTTAAAGAATTATGGGCAAATACACCCTATCTTTATTGTGAAAATAAAGGATCTTCTCATACTCTTGCAGAATATAACTTTAAAATGGATAAAAATAATAAATCATTAAAGAAATTAATATATAAGAAACCCCCCTACGTAATAAAGTTATCAAATGACATTAATAAGTTATTTCCAAAATTAGAAGGAAATAAATTTAAGAAATCAAATGCTTATTTTACAATTTTAATGTCAAAAAGAAGGTTTGTTTATATACATGATTTCGAGTCACCTATAATACGCCCATCTCCTTTTTTAAGAAAGCCATATATTTTGCTATTATTTATTTACTATATAAAAAAGTTTCTAAAAAAATTACCTTAAGCATCTATATTAATAAAAACTTTTCTATAATTTAATATCTTCCAATCTTTATTTAAAATATATAAAACTTTCATTATTGTTTTATATAAATAGTTATTATATTAATTAGATTAAATATAATTAATTATATCAATAAATTAAATAATAAATAATAAATAATATTTAGTATAAATATTTAGATTATTTTCTTCTATTAACTAAATCTTTTATATAATTTTCATTTAAAAATAGACTTATAAATTATAATGTATAATATAATAAAAGATTAAATCTTTCTATGAATAGAAAAGGAATAATTCTTGCAGGAGGTAATGGTACCAGACTATATCCAATAACAAAGGTAATTAGTAAGCAGCTCTTGCCTGTTTACGATAAACCGATGATTTATTACCCTTTGTCCACCTTAATGAGTGCCAATATAAGGGAGATATTAATTATAACTACAGAAAGGGATATTAATATTTTCAAATCTCTCTTAGGAGATGGTTCTACTTATGGAATTGAAATTCAATATAGAGTACAGAAATATCCAAATGGTTTAGCAGAGGCTTTTATAATTGGAGAAAGTTTTATTAAAGATAGTAATTCAGCGTTGATACTTGGAGATAATATCTTTTGTGGATTTGGGGATAATTTTTTTGATTTTTCCCTAAAAAAAGACAATGGTGCTTATATTTTTGCTTATCCAGTAAGCGATCCAGAAAGATATGGTAATGTTAATTTTTCTGATGATGGTTATGTAAAAAAAATCATAGAAAAGCCTAAAAATCCTTTTAGTAAATATGCAGTAACTGGTCTTTATTTTTATGATGAAACTGTTGTCGAGAAATCTAAAGAATTAAAAAAATCTGATAGAGGTGAACTAGAAATTACAGATGTTAATAATAAATATTTAAAAGAGGGACGATTATTTGTTGAGAAGATCGATCCTAATGCTACTTGGTTAGACGCGGGAACTGTAGACTCCTTGTGTGAAGCATCTTCATACATTCAGACTTTAGAGAAGCGTCAAGGTCAAAAAATAGGTTTACCAGAAGAGATATCTTGGAGGAAAGGATGGATTAATGACAACCAACTTAGAGAAATTGCTAAAGGAGCAATTAAAAGTGGCTATGGTAATTATTTAATGGATATTATTAAATTCAAAAATAAGAAATTATGAATATTCTAATTACTGGAGGTGCAGGTTTTATTGGTTCAAATTTAATAAAAACTCTGCTTTCTACTACCAATCATTATGTTATTAATTTAGATAAACTAGCTTATCAGGTTAATTTGAAATTATTTAATTCATTGGACCAAAAATATCCGAAAAGATATAAATTTTTCAAAGTTAATCTATGCGATTATGATAATTTATCAAAAATAGTCTTTTTATCTAAACCAGACTTAATAATGCACCTTGCTGCTGAAAGTCATGTAGATAAATCAATAGATGATCCAAATATTTTTATTCAAAGTAATATTATAGGAACAAAAAATTTACTCGAAGTTTCTAGGGATTTCTATAATCAATTATCAATTGAAAAAAGGAAGATTTTTAAATTTCATCATATTAGTACTGATGAGGTATTTGGATCTTTAAATAAAAGTGGAAAATTTACTGAATCCACACCTTATGATCCTAGAAGTCCTTACTCTGCTTCAAAAGCTGCTAGTGATCATTTAGTTCGAGCTTGGTATCATACGTATAATTTACCTACGGTTATTTCAAATTGTTCTAATAATTATGGGCCATTGCAATATCCTGAAAAATTAATTCCAAAAGTTATACTCAGCGCATTAAATCAGTCCTCTATCGAAGTATATGGAGATGGCTCAAATGTTCGTGACTGGATTTACGTTGATGATCATGTAGATGCCTTAATAAAAGTATTGTTTGAATCTAAACCTGGGCAAACTTATTGCATAGGCGGATCTTGTGAAAAATCTAATATTGATTTAGTAAATATTATTTGTAATAAGTTAGATATGATTTTACCAATAAAAGGTTCATATAAAGAATTAATAAAATTTGTCGAAGATAGACCTGGGCATGATTTTAGGTATTCAATTGATTCAAGTCTTATTTCAAATGATCTAAGTTGGCAACCAAAGCATACATTTGAAAATGGTATAGTTAAAACCATAAAATGGTATATCGAAAATCAAGATTGGTTTAATAAGAATGGTAAAAATAATTTTAATGATATTACTAAAAGGCAAGGAATGATAGAATAAAAAATATTTTTATTTAAAAAAATCAAAAATAATATTCAATACTGAAAAATCAAAACAAATATAATAATTTAATAAATTTTTATGAGAAAGAAAATATCTATTTGTTTTTTTGGAATTACCAGAGATTTGGAAAAAACTTTTCCTTCCATACAAAAAAATCTTATTTATCCTGCTAGGAAGTTAGCAGAAGTTAAAATATTTTGCCATTTTTATGATTTAAAAGTAATTAAAAATTCGAGGTCGCAAGAAAATGAAATTAAAATTAAGAATAATTGGAATTTACTTAATGCAGATAAATTAATTTCTGAGGAACCAAATTTGATATTTGATAACTACTCGCTAAATGAAATTATGAAATATGGTGATATATTTAGGGATGATTATAAATCTATAAGAAATCTTATTCATCAGCTTTTTTCACTTAAAAAAGTATATGAAATTTCTAAGCAAAATAATTCTGACTTAACAATATTCGCTAGACCGGATTTATATTATTGGGATTCATTTGAGAAAAATATTCAAGATTTTCTAAATAAATCAAAGGATCATATTGCAATACCTAACTGGCAATTTCATAGAGGATTCAATGATAGATTTGCAATTTGCACTTCAGATTATTCTTCTTATATTTACTCAAACAGGATTAATCAGATAAATAATTGTTTACGCAATACTCAAAATTCTTTAAATTCTGAATATTTGTTATTTTATAGTATTTTTCAAAGCCAAGCGAAAACCTCATTATTAGATATAAAAGCTTCAAGAGTAAGAGCAGATGGTAGGATAATCTCTGAAAAATTTTTAATGAAAAAATCTGATTATTTTAAAATTTTTATATCCAATCAAAAAAATTTTCTTTTTAGAAAAATCTTTTTATTTATAAATAAATTTCAATTTAATAAAAAATCTTTTATTAAAAAGCTATTTTTAAAAATAATTAAATCTAATTAAGATTATTTAAAAAATATTTTTATAAATTCTCATTAATTTTCTAGTAATTTTTTTTACGATATTAGTCTTATTTTTCAAATAAAAAGATTTTATTTGATTTATAGTTTCTTCATCTTCGTATATATAATCAGGCAAATTTGAATTGAATTTATTATTTAGATTATTTTGAAAATATAGATTATTATTTCCGCAATTTGTACCACTCCCATCTAGCCCAATATTATTGGTAAAACTTTTAGATGGAGTTAAGCATAAACCTTTGTTTCTAAAGATATGACAATACCAAAAAATAGCCCATGTACTTTTACTATTTTTGTTTTGTTCTACTTGCGACCAAAAAGGACTGAATCTTAATCCTAAATCAAGATCTCTCCTCATTTTTTTGTCAAAAATAAAAGAAAGATTATAAGGATCTTGAGCTAAATTGTCGTTTATAAAAGAAAACCATCTATCTCTCCAAGTAGCCCATCCCCAACAGAACATTATTCTTAAAAATACATATTCTTTATTACAATTTTCATCTATTGGAAAATTAAATGCATTTATATGCCAAACGTTATGATTGTTTTGATATTTTTTTAAAGATGCATTCATATATTTTAGAAATGAATTTGAAACACAAATATCATCTTCTAAAGTAATAATATTTTCATATGTTTTAAGAGAAAGAGTTATACCGTCTCTTACATTTTTTGCAAGCCCTTTGTTTATATCTGATCTGTGAATTTGAATTGATTTGAAATATGGTCGAAATGAATTTATAATTTTATCTACATTATCTATTAAATGTAATTCTTTTACATTAACTGGTCCATCAATATAGGCTATTAAATCTGAGTCTTTTGCTTCTATATTTTTGCTTAAAGCATTAAGCGAATGAAAAGTATGAAAAGGTCTTTTATATGCAAAAAATATTATTGGACTAAACATTGATAACTAGTTAATAATTAATTTATTATAAGCTTAAAATGTTTTTTAAAATACTATCTACAAATTTGATACTAACTATATTTTTAATTAGTTTAAAATTTTTAAAAGGATTTTAATGAAAACAAAATCAAAAATAATTTATATTTCATTGCACCTAAACCATTACAAATTAAGTATTGGTAGATTATTAGTCTTTAAACCATTATTATTCAGAAATCTTACAGGATCATATTGATCTCCAATAAATCTTCCATATTTCTCTTCTACTAATTTGCTTTCTAATGATTTTTTATTATATTTCAGAACTTTGCTTTTAAAAAAAGAGAATTTTTTTCGATATCCACCTGGATAAATTTTATAATTTATTTCTTTTATATTTTTTTTAATTTTAAAATTAAGTTTTTCGGCAACCTTGTAAAATGTTTTTGCAGATAAGTCTTCATGAAAAATAATAATATAATTTGATGGGTTAGTGAAATCATTTAAAACTTTAAAATAATCTAAATAATGATTGAACAAAGAATCTAGTTCCATTTCATCGAATATATAATTTTCTATAAAAGTTTTTTTATATCTAACAATAGAGTTTATCCATAAGGCAAAATCTCTTCTAGCTATAAAAATATTAATGTTATCAGGCGATATTTTTTTTTCTATTGGAACATCTGTAAGGCTATGTTTACTACCAAGTATTTTATAAAGACTTATTATTCTTTTATTTTTGTTAATTGGACTTTTTGAATCATCCAAATTAGCGATTTTATAAGAATCTGAATATGTATTACGTAGAATTAATTCTGATAGATAATTAGTTCCAGATCTTCTTGGGCCAAGTACAACAAAATACATATAAAGAATTTAAATAAATGTTTGAAAATTCTTAAAAGGTGAAATTCAAGTCGTTTTGACAAATTAGCTATTTCTTCTTAAGAAGATTATTTGTTAAAACTCATTAAATAATTATTTTTTTGAATATCCTATCTTATTTCAAAAATTATATAAAGTAAATAAGATTCAATTAAACAACAAAATAGATATAAAAGGATATAGATTAATGAATAAATACTTGTTCTGGTTTAATATTCTATAGAAAATATCAATTTTATTTTTACTTAAGATATGCAGTTTAAGGTTAATTTAAAGAAAAACTATATTATCTATTCTGCACTAGAAATATTGTCAATAATACCGAAGAGAAGGAAGTTCCAAATCTTTGTTTTATTTATAACAATGCTTATAAGTGCGATATCTGAAATCTTTTTATTAGGTTCAATAATTCCTTTAATAACACTTATAAGCGATCCAAAGCAAATTTCCAAAATATCTTTTTTGAAAAATTATGTAAATTTTCAAAACCCAGAAGATTTCCTGAAAATTTTGACACCTATCCTTTCTTTATTTGTTGTGGCTGTAATTTTTGCAACCGTAACAAAAATTTTTAATATTTGGTTGGTCGAAAAACTATCATCAAGAATTGGTGCTGATTTAAGTTCCCAACTTTTCAGAAGAACTCTTTATAAAAATTATTTAAGTCATCTAAGTCAAAATACAAGCCAATTAATTAGTACTTTAACAATTCAAATAAGTAATACAATTAATGCTTTTAAATTATTCTTTAGAATGTTGACATCATTAATTGTCGGGATGGTTATCCTATGTACTTTATTTGCCTTAAATAAGTATGTAGCGTTATCTATTTTTTTATCTCTTGCAATTACATATCTTTTAATAGCATTTCTTGTTCGAAAGAAATTAAATAATAATAGTAAATCAATTTTATCTACATCAAGAGCAAGGATTAAAGTAATTCAAGAAAGTTTAGGAGGAATAAGAGATATCATCTTAAGTGGTAGTTATCCAGTATTCTTAAATATTTATAGAAAAGCAGATCTAACTTTTTTTGATTTGCGATCACAGAATAGTTTTCTAAGTGTTTTTCCAAAAAATCTTCTTCAAGGAATATCCTTGATATTCATAGCATTAATAACTGCAATATTTTCTATAGAAAGAAACCAAGAAGGATCAATTATTATCATTATGGGGGCTTTTGCAATTGGTTTGCAAAGAATGGTTCCTCAATTTCAACAATTTTATACTAGTTGGTCAACTTTAAAAGGCTTTTCTTCAGATGTAGGTGCTGTTCTTTCAGGAATAAAAGAACCAATTTTGATTTCAAAAGAAACCGATAAGCATCCTATTCAATTTCAAAAGATTACTCTTGAAAATGTATATTTCAGATATTCTAATAATCAAGATTATGTTTTAAAAAATATAAATCTTGAAATTAAAAAAGGCCAAAGAATAGGTTTTATTGGAAGTACAGGTAGTGGGAAAAGTACAATAATCGATATTATTATGGGTTTATTGAAGCCTAATAAAGGGAAAGTCTTAATAGATGGGAAAGATATATTTGATAAAGAAAATGAAAAACTTTTAATAAACTGGAGATATTCAATTTCTCATGTTCCTCAAAATATTTTTCTTGCTGATTGCTCAATTGCTGAAAATATTGCTTTTGGAGAGCATTTAGATTGCATTGATATGGATAAGATTGAGATTGCTTCTAAAAAAGCAAATATAGAAAATTTTATTAAAAAATTAAACCAAGGTTTTAAAAGTAATGTTGGAGAAAGAGGTGTTCAGCTTAGTGGTGGGCAACTTCAAAGGATTGGAATTGCAAGAGCCCTATATCGAGATACTAATATATTAGTTTTTGATGAGGCTACAAGTGCATTAGATTCAAAAACAGAACAAAATATTATAAATAAAATAAATAACCTATCCGATGAAAAACTATTGATAATGATTTCTCATAGATATAGCACTTTAAAGAATTGCGATTATGTATTTAGAATAGATAACGGAGTTATATTGCAGAGCGGCATTCCATCAAAAATATTAAAAAAAATAAAATAACAAAAAATATTGTAAAAAAATATATTTGAATAATTTATTTATTTTAGGAATTAAAATTTAGGAGTTAAATTTTTAAAAAATTAAAAATTTTTATATCATATCTTTTAGATCAAAAACTTTATATGCAGAATGATATTGAAGAAATTATATTCTTTTATCTATTTATGATAAATAGGAAATAACTTATCAGGCTAATAAAAGAATTAAATAGATTCATTTTGAGCTCATTCCTGTATATATTCCATGTCCAAAAAATAGATTTTAATTTATTTGAAGAAACTCCCTTTTTTGAAACAGTATAATAAGCTAAATTTTCAATACATCCATAAGAAAATTTTGCTAAATTTACTATCTGAATCCACATTAAATAATCTTCATGTCCAACTTCCTTCTGAAATACCTTCCCTATTTTCTTTGCATCGTATATTCCTGTTAGATTTCCTATTTTGTTCCCCTTCAACATATCAGACTTACGTATAATTTTTTCTGCTTTGATTGCTTTTTTCTTGTCGGAATTTATTTCTATCCTTGTATAAGATGAATGGCAGCAAAAATAATTATTATTTTTCATAAGATTTATTTGAATTTTTAGTTTATCTTTATGCCAAGTATCATCGCTATCTAAAAAAGCAATATATTGTCCTCTAGCTTTTGAAATGGCAATGTTACGAGTAAAACCTATACCTCTATTGATTTTCGACCTTATGATTTTTATATTTGGAAAATCTTTGAATCTTTTTATTACTTGATAGGTATTATCAGAAGATCCATCATCTACTATTATTAATTCAAAGAATTGATATGTTTGCTGCCTTACACTTTCTATAGAATCCAAAATTGTATCCTGACAATTGTATGCAGGCATCACAATTGAAACTAGATTATCGATTAAGTCTTCAACTTTTGTATTCATAATCTCGCCTTAATTTATCATATATTTCAAAATCCTTAGCGTAAGTTTTTTTTATGATTTCTTTGTGTCTTTTCGAAAGTAAAATTTTGTTTTTATATTCGTTCTTATTTTTATGAGGTAAATTTAATCTTTTATCGGAGTATTTATTCAAAAGGTTAATTGTCTGATCAAGCCTATCAATAATACCAATGTGATCAACCAAAATTTCATCAGATGCAGAAAAGTAATAATGTTGAGGCATAAGAACATGATCTATACTTAAATCTCCATCTTTACCCAAATAATTTTCAATAAAAGTCTCAATAGAATTAAATATTTCACTATCGTAAATCGAATTATAATTTACTCTGCAATCCTTTGTTCCTCCACTCTTTAAAAAGTAAAAAGAAGATATTAGCCGCTCTATGGGACATCTCATCATTGCGAATGAGAAACTATCATTTAGATGTTTATGAAAAAAATTTTTATAATTGTTTGCAGTTATGTGAAGAGAATATTCTGTTTTATATAACATATAATTAAAAGACCTTCCTGCTACTTTTGGGACATGAAAAAATAATATCTTAGAGTCACCATAGATATATTTTTGCCTTTTACAGTCAAAATATTCTTGCAGCCTAAGAGGTAAAATCTTCCTGTAAAATTTTACTTTTAATAGAGAAATTCCTTTTTTATAAAAACTTTCTGGATCTCTCCTCATTATGAAAAATGCTCTGTGTAATTTTTTAACTATACATTATTTTAAAAAACTAGCTCAAAGAAGAAATTTTTGAGGTTTTGATATTAATTGCTAAATTAATTTTTAATTACTGTTAAGGGCTTTTAAGAGTAGAGTATTTCATCAAAAAGTTTTTTGTATTTCTTAGTCACTATGTATTGACTCCAATTAAACAATGCCTTTTCCCGAGATTTTTCTCTCATTTCTTCGTGCATTATTTTATTACTAATTATCCAGTTAATCCCATGTGCTAATTCATCACAATCATAGGGCTTTGCAAGATAACCAGTTTCTTTATCTTTCACAATATCTGGCATACCTGAACAATTAAAAGCTGCTACAGGAACTCCACAGCTTTGAGCTTCTGTTCCAATTTGTGGCAAATTGTCTATTGTAGAAGGGATAACAACTATATCAACTCCTGAATATAATAGTGAAAGAGAAGATTCATTTTTGAGGAACTCAATGTAATGGATAGGTAAATCCTTTATAATTTTCTCTCTGGGTCTTGATTGACCTAATATTACAACTTCAATATCAGGATTTATAAGCTTTAATTTTTTGAGTGATCTTTCTAATAGATGCCATCCTTTTCTCTTCTCTTTGGTCCCATTTGCTCCAGCAAAAAGTATTAATGGTTTAGAAATAGGTAAATTGAAAGTTTTTCTTGCCAATTTCTTATCGCATGGCTTAAAAATATTTGTATCAAGAGGGTTAGGGATTGTTCTAATTGGCCAATTTCTCATGAGGTATGATTTTTTAGCATTTTCTGCCAACCAATTACTTGGACAAACTATATGAAAGGGAGTTTTCCATTCCTTAAGTTTTCTTTGCCAACACCATCTATCAATATCTATGCGATTATGTGAAGATGGCTTATTTCCTTTTTTGTAACCATCCTCAAATCTGAAATCTTCTATTCCGTTAGGATAATGTTCGCTCCCAGAGAATGCCCAAGCATCATGAAGGGTCCAAACGCAAGGTTTTTTGATTTTGGCAATCTCTTCGATTGATAACATACCACCTTGTACCCAATGAATATTAATTATTTGAGATGAGCTTTTATTTAATTCTCTATGAAATCCTGATGGTAAAAAACTCATAGAATGATAGTTTGTGTTACTTGTGGATTGAAGTTTTTGTAGTATTCTTTCAAGTTTATTATTAATATCGATTCTCTTTTTTAAAAAATATGATTTTTCACCATAAACCTCTTCACAATCACTTCGTTTAAAAATGACTTTCATTTTTGAATTTATTTGAAGCTTAGAACTATATTCTTTGAATGTTTTATGAAGTCTTAATGCTGCAATAGCAGCTCCCCCCTTGGTATCATTTTTTGAAACAATAGTAATTTGCATTTATAGAGATTTTGTTAATTTTTAGCAATTGCACCACGCATATTTAAAACTAACTTTATTGTTTTGAACATTATTCCCAGATCTAGTAAAAAAGAAAAATTTGCTAAGTAGAAGACATCATAACTCAATTTTTCTTCGGCGTCTTTTTCGGAAGCCCCATATGGGTAATTTACCTGAGCCCATCCTGAAAGGCCTGGACGAACTGAGTAACGCAATTCATAATAAGGAATTTTTTCAATTAAATATGAATCAATTTCAGGTCTTTCAGGTCTTGGTCCAATCAAACTCATTTCACCCTTCAAAACAGATATAAGTTGTGGTAATTCATCAATACGAGTTAGTCTTAAAATTCTACCAATTTTAGTAATTCTTTTATCATTTTTAGTAGACCACTTAACACCATCTTTCTCAGAATTAATACCCATAGTTCTTAGCTTTATTATTTTGAAAGGTTTTTGTAAGTAACCTGTCCTAACTTGAGAATAAAAAATCGGACCTCGATCTTCTATGAAAATTGCCATTGAAGCTATAGCTATTACTGGGAAAGTAATTATTAATAAAATCATAGAAAGGCAAATATCTCCTATTCTTTTTAATTTATATTCCTTTAAATTTGATATTTTAAAGTAGTTACGACTTAATACGTAATCATTAGTTAGAAGATTTGTTGGTAACTTTTCAAGAAAAGATTCACACCAATTAAAAATTGTTAGAATCTGGATTACTTTTGTATTTATTTCTTTAAGAACTTGTAAATCTATTTTAGATATTTTCTTTAAGTCTTCAATAATTATTCCTTGTACTTTAGGATTGTTTTTTAACGCTTTTTTAAAAGACTCGACTTTGATATATTTTATTGATAATTTATTTTCTTCAGAGTACATTTTAATTTTATTAAAAATATTTTCTGATCCATAATATAAAAGTTTATATTCTTTTCTTTTATTAAGACTTCTAATCCTGTTCAATAAGTATTGACTCAATAAACTTATAAAACTAAAAATAATTAGTTGTAATATATATATAAAAAATTGATTATTTAAATAAAATTGGTTATTTATAATAATATAATCTTTTACAAAGTATGTAATAATTATGATATAAAATAAAGTTAAAAATAAAGCAAAAGAGGTATTCTTTAGACATTTTCTTTTATATTTAATCCTTTTAATATTTTGCAACTTTTCAACATTGTATCTATTAGATATATAACTACAAAGAATCCATATTAGTAAAATACTTATTAAGAATAGACTCAAATTATTTTGGTAAATTAAACTAACCAAAATAAAAATAAATATATCAATTGTTATTGAAATTAATACTCTTTTTCGAGATATAATCCATGAAGGTAAAAAATTATTACCCAAAGATTTTAATTTATATATAAACGAAAGAATGTTTTTTTCTGGCTTAGTTTTTTTAAAAGTCATTAAAGGTTATTCGTTTAAATTTAGCTCTTGGCCTATTGTTTCTAAAGTTTTTATAATTCCATCATTTAAAGTTATTTGAGAATTCCATCCCAATTTTGAGAGTCTACTAATGTCGAGAAGTTTTTTGGGAGTTCCATTTGGTTTAGTAGGATCCCAAGTTATTTTACCCTTGAAATCTAAAATATTGGCAATTTTTTCAGCAAGATCTTTTATTGAGATATCTTTCCCAGTTCCTACATTTAAATAGAATAATGACTTCCCTTCATTTGTTTTGGGAGCTTTACTAGAATTAGGATTCCAGCTTTTAAGTGCAAATATTACGGCTTTGGCTAAATCATCTACATGCATAAATTCCCTCATAGGAGAACCACTTCCCCAGCAAATAACCTCTGACAAATTTCTTTTTTTTGCTTCATAAAATTTTCTTAACAATGCTGCCATAACATGGCTATTAAAAGGGTGATAATTATCTCCTGGTCCATATAGATTTGTTGGCATTAGTGAGATAGTATCAAAACCATATTGAAGTCTTAATGATGCGCATAATTTTAAGCCTGCAATTTTAGCTATTGCATACCATTCATTACTACTCTCTAGTTCCCCTGCCAGTAAACTTTCTTCAGTAATAGGTTGGTTAGCAAATTTTGGATAAATACAACTACTGCCGAGGAATAATAATCTTTTTGCATTATTTCTCCAAGCAGCTTCAATTACATTTGTTTGAATTTTTAAATTTTCTAGAAGAAAAGTCGCAGGACTTGCTGCATTAGCGTGAATGCCACCTACTTTTGCAGCAGCAAGTATAACTACTTTTGGTTTATTTTTATCAAACCATTCGTTTACTAACTTATTATTAGTAAGATCAAGATCTTTTCTATTTGTTACAAGTAACTTGCCACCTAATTTAGAATTACCATAGCCATCTTTCTTCAAGGCTTTGCAGATAGATCGCCCTACCATCCCAGTTGAACCTGCTACATAAATTTTGTCTTCTAAAGAAATTAAGTTATTCATTTTATAAATCGCTACAAGTAATTCAATATTAATTGAGAAGAATTTTAAGTACTTTTAAAAAGTATAGTTTAAGTTATTTGATATTTTATCGCACTTTTTCTCGATCTCAATCAATTCTTTTTTATTAAGTTGAGATTGCCAAAGTTTTGCAATCTCTTTTGAATTTTCATGTCTTATCATATGGATTTTATTTGACTTATTGGCTCTCTTAATTTGTTCATAATTAATTCTAATTTTAATTTTATTTGAGAGTTTTTTATTAGTTGCGAACATTGATAAGTTATCAAGATGTAAAACTGGATCTTCACAAATATCCTCATATTTTATTATTTTAAAATGACTTAATTTAGATAAGTAATACATATGCTTATGAAGAATATTCCATAAAAGTCCAATGGACTTTGGATCAAGTAATGCTCCTCTATCTAATCTTTCTTCTACTTCATTGATAAATTCATTTAAATGTTTAAATCGCATGCAAGGATAATATATATTTTTGAAATCAAATCCCCATGATGCTTTTTTAAGACTGTTATAAAAGGATCTTGGATCCTTAGTAATTAAAATACATTTGCAATTTAACTTTTTAGATAGATATTCAGTAGAGAGAAGCATTATAGGATCTTTGATTATTACAGAATTGTTTCTTTTAAGATTGAATGATAATTTTGATCCATACATTAACCACTTTAGAGCAGCTTTAGGGTTTTCCTTTAATGACTTTGGAAGAAGTGACAATATACTTCGAATATTTAATTTTCTTTTGTTTATTACCTGCTCTAGTTCAATACATAATTGATCATCTGAATTCTCTACTAAATGATACCAATTCTCTATTTTTAAAAAAGACTTACCATAACTGGTTCTCTGTGAAAATGGAACATCTATATTAAAAGGTTCCCAAATATATGCAGAATTAGTTCCTTTTGCAATTGTATTCCCAATCCAAGTGGTGCCGGATCTATGTGAACCGCTGACTATACAAATTTTCTTTATGCCTTTCATTTTTTTTATAATTCTTCTTTTGTTTTTTTTAGGTCAGATTCAATCATAGTTTCGATCATTTCTTCAAGATTGGTTTTTGGTGACCAACCCAGCAAATTTTTTGCTTTTGTGGGGTCACCAATTAATAAATCAACTTCTGTTGGACGAAAATATGTGGGGTCTATTCTAACTATAATTTCTTTTGTATCTGCTCTTCGCCCGACTTCGTTGATACCTGAACCTTCCCAAATTATACCTGGACCATCCTTTTCTATATTCCAATTCAGTTTTTTAGCACTTATTTCTAAAAATTTTCTAACTGATTCTGTTCTGCCTGTTGCAATTACAAAGTCTTCAGGTGCATTTTGTTGTAACATTAACCATTGCATTTCTACATAGTCCTCTGCAAATCCCCAATCTCTTTTTGAATCTAGATTTCCCATATAAAGGCATGATTCTAGTCCTGCCTCAATTCTTGTTAAGCCTCTAGTAACTTTTCTGGTGACAAATGTTTCACCTCTTCTTGGACTCTCATGATTAAAAAGAATTCCATTACATGCATATATTCCATATGCTTCTCTATAATTTATAGTGATCCAATGTGCATAAAGTTTCGCAGCAGCATATGGACTTCTAGGATAAAAAGGTGTACTTTCATTTTGAGGGATTTCTTGTACAAGCCCATATAGTTCGCTAGTGCTTGCCTGGTACAAGCGTGTTTTTTTCGTTAAGTCCAATATCCTTATTGCTTCAAGTATCCTTAATACTCCAAGTGCATCACAGTTAGCCGTATATTCTGGCGATTCGAAACTAACGGAAACATGACTTTGTGCTCCTAAATTATAAATTTCATCAGGTTGAACCTCTTGTATTATCCTTATCAAGTTTGTGCTATCTGTGAGATCACCATAATGGAGTAAAAAATTTGTACCTTTCTCGTGAGGATCGCTGTATAAGTGATCTATCCTTTGCGTGTTAAAACTAGAAGATCTTCTTTTAATACCATGAACTTTGTAATTTTTTTTTAGTAAAAATTCTGCAAGATAACTTCCATCCTGACCAGTAATACCAGTGATTAAGGCAACTTTTTGTTGACTTTCTTTATTAGAAGTATTACCTATCTTATCGACCATAGAAATCTTTCATTTTGTAAATTTTAGCATTAATAATCCTTTTAAAAAAATCTGCAACTTTTTTGGATATGCTTCATTTCTTATAAAAGGATAGATACCAATCAATAAATTTTTTTATCCCGCTATTTAAGGTTGTTTTAGGCTTGTATCCAGTCCATTCAGCAATAAGTTGATTATCTGCAAGAGTTGCATGAACATCTCCATCTTGCATATCTATAAACTCTTTGTTTGCTTCAATACCAATTTCCTTTTCTAGAATTGAAATGAATTCAAGTAATGAAATTAATTTATTATTACCAACATTAAAAATTTTATAAGGAGCCCAACTTTCAGAGGCTTTTGGATTTTTCCTGTCGAAGTCTGTATTCGAAATGGCAGGTTTATTTACTATTAGAGATATTATTTCAACAACATCATCAATATAAGTGAAATCTCGGAACATATTCCCATGATTGAAGATCTTTATAGTTTTATTATTTAATATTGATTTTGTAAAGATCATTGGTGCCATGTCTGGTCTCCCCCATGGTCCATAAACAGTAAAAAATCTAAGGCCAATTGTGTTTAAATTAAAAAGATGACTATAAGTATGAGCCATAAGTTCATTAGATCTTTTAGTAGCAGCATAAAGACTAACTGGATGGTTTACAGGATCATTTTCTGAAAAGGGAAGTTTGGTATTCCCTCCATATATTGAACTGCTGCTTGCGTAAAGCAAATTATTTACTGAGAATTTCCTACAACACTCTAAAATATTGGCAAACCCTACCAAATTTGAATTTATATAAGATTTAGGATTATCAATTGAGTTTCTTACGCCTGCTTGGGCTGCTAAATGGATAACAGTGCAAGGCTCATATTTGTTAAAAATTTTTTCAAGTAAATTTAAGTCTTCTAAGTCTCCCTTGATGAAATCCCATTTTTTATTTTTAGATACACTTTCGTTCAATAGTTTAAGTCTATATTTTTTTAGTTTTATATCATAGTAATTATTTATATTGTCTAGTCCAATGATTCTTTTACCACTTTTAATCAGTTTCATGCAAACATGGAAACCAATAAATCCTATTGCACCAGTTACTAATATATTTTTTGTTTCTTCCATAACGAAAATCTCTAATTTATAACTTTAGATTTACTTAGATTTAATTATCTAATATCTTATTATTATTATTCGGATCATAGACAATTAATAAATAATATGAAAAGAATTCTCGTAACCGGTGGAGCAGGATTTATCGGAAGCCATACATGTTTAACATTGCTTGAAAATGAATATGAATTATATGTTTTGGATTCATTTATTAATAGTTCACCAAAATCACTTAAAAAAATAGAACAAATCCTAAAAGATAAAAATATAAAGAATAAATTGCATGTTTATAAAGGGGATTTACGCAATAAAGCAATATTAAATGAGATATTTTATGATGCTCTTCTATCAGGTATCCCTATCCAAGGAGTTATACATTTTGCAGGTTTGAAAGCTGTTAAAGAATCTGTTGAAAACCCTTTGATGTACTGGGATTCAAATGTAAACAGTGCTATAAATTTGTTTAAGGTTATGGAAGAAAACAATTGCAAAATACTTGTATTTAGTAGTAGTGCCACAATATATGGTTTAGCTAGTGATAAGCCATTAAAAGAAGATTCAAATATTTCACCAATAAATCCTTATGGATCTACTAAAGTTGCTATCGAAAATATATGTAATGATGTTTATAATTCCAGTAAAAACAAATGGAGCATAGTAAATCTTAGATATTTTAATCCAATAGGTGCACATTCCTCAGGATTAATTGGTGAAAATCCCTTGGGATTACCAAATAATATTTTCCCAATTATTTTGGATGTAGCTGTAGGAAAAGAAAAAATATTTAAAGTATTTGGTAATAATTGGCCTACTTTAGACGGTACTTGTATAAGAGACTATATTCATGTAATGGATTTGGCGGAGGGTCATCTTAAAGCTTTAGAGTATTTATTAAAAAATAAATCACAAATATTAAATTTAAATTTAGGAACAGGAATTGGAACTAGCGTCTTGGATTTAATTAAATCATTTGAAAATGTTAATAAATTATCCATACCATATATTTTCTCTGAGCCGAGAAAAGGTGATGCATCATGCGTTGTTGCAGACAATACATTGGCAACAAAATTATTGGACTGGTCTCCAAATAGAACGATAAATGATGCCTGTAAAGATGGCTGGAATTGGATATCTAAGAATCCAAATGGTTTTAATTAAAATTTCGACTTGCATCATTTGATCCATTACCAATTTTCCAGAAATTCAATCCGAACCTCTTTATATCTTTACCATTTAATATTGATCTCGAATCGAAAATCCAAGAGGGTTTCCTCATTAACTTTGCAATTTCTTCCCAATTGATAATTGAGTATTCTGCCCATTCAGTTAAGACAACGATCGCATCAGCTCCCTTTGCTGCGTCATAAATATTATCTGAATAAAACCAATGCTCATCTTTAATATATGAATCCTTTAATAAACCATAATACTTAATATCACTGCCTTTTATTTTTAAATCTAGTTCGATTTGTTTCGAATTTACCTTCGGATCATGAATGTGTATAATTGCACCCTCTTCTAGCAAATCTTTGCAAATTTTGATAGCAGATGATTCTCTGGTATCATTCGTATTCGCTTTAAATGCAAAACCTAAGATACATATTTTTTTTGATGTTATTGTACCAAAAAGTTTTTTTACGATTATTTTAGAAATCCTGCTTTGATTCCAATCATTTAATGTGACAACGCTTTCCCAATAATTAGCAACTTCTGGTAATCCAAAATATGTTGATAGATAGACTAAATTAAGAATATCTTTTTTAAAACAACTTCCTCCAAATCCTGGCCCTGGATCAAGAAACTTTGAGCCAATTCTTTTATCAGAGCCTATAGCTCTTGAAACCTCGCTAACATTTGCCCCAGTTTGCTCACATAGAGCTCCAATAGAATTTATTGAACTTATTCTTTGTGCTAAAAAAGCATTTGCTGTAATTTTAGCAAGTTCGCTGCTCCAGATATTTGTATGCAATATTTTATCTTCTGGAACCCATTTATTATAAATATTACTCAAAGCTTGAATAGCCTCTTCATTCTCCCCCCCAATTAAAACTCGATCTGGTTCTTCGAGATCTTTTATTGCCGTTCCTTCTGCAAGAAATTCAGGATTTGAAAGTACATCAAAAGTTTTCGCATTATGATTGTCTAATTCAAAATGCGAAGCTTCAAGAATTTTTTTAATGACTTCAGCTGTTTTTACAGGAAGTGTACTTTTTTCTATTACTATGGTGTGTCCTTTGGCAAATTTTGCGACTTGTCTAGCACATTTTTCAACCCATTTAAGATCACTAGCCTGCCCTGCACCCAGTCCTCGTTTTTTTGTCGGTGTATTCACTGAGATAAAAACCATATCTGCACATGAAATATTTTCTTCAATATTGGTTGAAAAAAATAAGTTTAAACCTCTACATCTACTTACAATTGAACTTAATCCAGGTTCATATATTGGTAACTGATCAAGATTCTTACTATTCCAAGCGTTAATCCTATCTTGATTAATATCGACTACATTAACTTTGATTTCTGGGCATCGATCAGCAATAACGCTCATGGTCGGACCTCCAACATAACCAGCGCCAATACAACAAATATTTTTTATTTTAATCATTTATATAAAAAACTTTTAAAAAAATATTCTAGATTATACAACTTTATTATCTTCCGTACTTATCTTCAAATCTAATAATATCATCTTCTCCAACATAAGATCCGCTTTGGACTTCAATTAATAATAATGGAATTTTTCCTGGATTCGATAATCTATGTTTTGATCCAAGAGGAATGTATGTGCTTTGATTCTCGGATAAAATTTCAACTTTATTGTTTACTTCAACTTTTGCAGTACCTTTAACTACTATCCAGTGCTCTGATCTATGATGATGCATCTGAAGTGAGAGTTTTTCGGATGGTTTTACATTTATTAATTTTACTTGCCATCTTGTATCTTCAACGATTGATTCATAATACCCCCAAGGTCTATATATTTTTCTATGTTTGTTGCCTTCAGGCACGGAATTCTCCTTGAGTGACTTAACAACATCTTTGACATCTTGAGATTTGCATTTATTGGAAATTAATATTGCATCGTTCGTTTCAATAGCAACAATATCATTAAGACCAATTCCTACCATTAATCTTTTTTCGCTTCTTAAATAGGAATTTTTGGTATCCCTCATGATTATATTTCCAACAACTGAGTTTCCTTTCTCATCTTTTGTTGCATTTTCCCAAACAGACTGCCAACTACCAACATCACTCCATTCTGCATCAAGGGGTAGTACTATTCCTTTTTCAGTCTTTTCCATTACAGCAACATCAATAGAAATATTAGGACATTTTTTGAAAGAATCTTTATGCAATCTTTGGAAATCAAGATCACTTTCACTTTTTAATAGAGATTCCCTGCAGAACTTAATTATCTCAGGACAAAAATTATTCATCTCTTCAACAATTGTGCTTGCTCTAAACATGAAAATTCCACTATTCCAAGTAAAGCGCATATCTTTTACGTATTCCTTAGCAGTATTTAAGTCTGGCTTTTCTTCAAACTTTTCGATATTTTGGCCTTCAATTTTGTTTAGGGAAAATGCTTTTTCTGCTTTTATATATCCATAACCTGTCTCTGGCTTTGAGGGGATAACACCAAATGTAACTAATTTATCCTTTAGAGAAAAATCTAAACCTGCTTCTATAACTTCCATAAATCTTTGTTTATTTTTAATTTCATGATCTGATGATAAAACTAATAATATTGGATCCTCTTCGATTTCCAATGCTTTAATTGCAGAGAGTGCAATGGCTGGAGCAGTATTTTTCCCTTCAGGTTCTAAAAGTATAGATTTAGGATTGATGTTGATTTCTCTTAACTGCTCTGCTACTAAAAATCTATGATTTTCATTACATATCATCATTGGCCTCATTGAATTTTTAAGGCCTTTTAATCTTTTAATAGTATTTTGAAGAAGTGAATGTTTATTTTTTGAACTAAGAGATATGTATTGCTTGGGAAAGCTATCTCTTGATAATGGCCATAATCTGGTACCAGAACCACCACATAAAATAATTGGTTGAATATTTTGAGATTTCATCAAAAATTTTTTTTATTATTTTAAATATTTCTAATAATTTATTATAACTTTTTTTGTTATTTAGTCTTAAATCAATAAGATATTTAATCTTAATGTTTTTAATTATCTTTAGAGAGATTTTCGATCTTTGTATATAAAACATCTTTAATTGCTTTAAAAAAAATTTTGTTTTTTGTAAACATATAACACCATAATCTTTCCATATAATGACCTTCTATAGGGTTCTTATTTTTACTCAAAATTTTTAAAAGGTTTTTATAGAAATTCAGATCATACTGTAAAATTAAATCTTTTTTTACAGCAAAGCAACCTCCGTAGGAGGTCGCTGCAAAAAAAGGAATATCTGGAAAAAGATTTTTAGAAAATGCTCTAAATCCAATTTTTGATCTTGATATATCTTTAGATCTCCATGCATCGAGGTATTTAATATTTTTTTCTATCCCTACATTCCAGCCCCAATGAAATGGACCTAAAAGTCCATATCGACTTGCTGAGTATCCAAATCTATCGATGTTTACGATATAGTCATTGGGATCTAGGAAAGCCTTACAGCCTAAATCATCTATCCTCCCTTGTAGAAAAATGCTTATATCATCTAAATTATTATAGTTTTTGACAATATGATATATCCATGTATGAGATTCTCGCCCCACATTATCTAAATTAATTATTTGAAAATTATCGTAATTTCTTAGAGTTTTCCCCTTATTATAAATGATGATCTTTTTAAAATCTTTTAACTGTTTTAACCAATTTATATCTTCATTAAATCTAGAAACTATTATGGATTTTTTCATTAGTAAACATTTTTTATTTTAAAATAGTGATTATGGAAAATTTATATAAAAAAGTTTTAATAGTAGGTGCAGGATTAGCAGGCTCAACTATTGCGAGAATTTTAGCAGAAAATTCAATAAAAGTATTTGTTATTGAAAAAAGGAATCATGTAGCAGGAAATATATACGATTATGAAAACGAAAATAATGAGAGAATCCACAAATATGGTCCTCATCTTTTACATTGCAGTAGAAATTCTGAGGCTTTAAAATTTTTGAGCAGATTTACAGAGTGGGTAAATTATGAGCATAGAGTAAGGGCTCTACTCTCTAATGGTAAAACTACTCCTCTACCGATAAATAAAACTACAATTGAAAATTTTTTTTGCAAGAAATTCGATAATGAATTTGAGGTTAGAGAATTTTTAGATTTCAAAAGAAATAAGAACTTGAGTCCAAAAAATACAGATGAGTTTTTTGAATATTCAGTTGGAAATGAATTGGCTGATATTTTCTTTAGGCCTTATACGAGAAAAATGTGGGGTATTGATCCTAAGAAATTAGAAATAAGCATAGGTGCAAGACTTCCAATAAGAACTAATGAAGATGATAGATATTTTAATGATAACTTCCAAGCATTGCCAAAATACGGTTATACAAAAATGATTCAAAGTATGCTGGATCACGAAAATATTAATCTAAAACTTAATACAGATTATGAAAAAGGTATGGAGGAAGATTATTTACATGCTTTCTTGTGTACTCCTATTGATGAATACTATGACTATAAATATGGAATGCTGCCATATAGATCAATTATTTTCCAAGATAAAAAAGAAATTCATGAAAATTTTCCTGCACCAGTTATAAACTTTACTGATGATTCACGTTTCACAAGGAAAACGCAATGGAATCTTTTACCAAATTCATATGGTCAAATTAATAAAATTAAAACAATAACTTATGAAATGCCATGTTCTCTAGAAGAAAATCCTGGAGAATACTATTATCCAGTTCAGACAAAAGATTCAAGATTTATTTATCAAAAATATCAAGAGTTATCACAAGAAGAAAAGAAAATCACATTTTGCGGAAGAACTGGCTTATTTAAATATATTGATATGATTCCTGCGGTAGGAATACATTTAAAAATGGCAAATAAATTTTTAAACCAAAAAATTTAACGTGACTAAAAAAAAGATAAGAATTTTAATGGTTTCTTCATCCTCTAAATTAGGAGGTGGTCCAAAACTAATGTTTTCTTTAGGTGAATGTCTTGCTGATAAATTTGATATTTTTTATGCTTTGCCAGATAGTAAAAACTTTTCTAATTATTTAAAAAATAAAAATCATATATCTATTAAAGAGAGAGAAATTAATTTAAAAGATATATTAAAAATAGCTAAGTTTATAAAAAAAAATAATATAGATGTAATACATGCTCATGGTAAAGGAGCAAGTGCTATTTCAAGAATAGTCAAGATTTTTGTAAGTAAACCTATTATCTACACATTTCATGGAATACACCTTAGCTGTCATAGTTTAATCTCAAAAATTCTTTATCTAATTTATGAATATTCAACAGGTTTTTTAGATTTTTCAAAAGTATTTGTTTCTACAAGTGAATTAAAATTTGCAAAGAAATTTGGAATTTGTATGGGACGAAAATCAGTTACTATCTTTAATGGAATAAAAAATAAAAATTTAAAAAAGGACAATATTTTTAAAGAAAAAAAAGCTATAAGTAATTGCACTGAGAAAACAAAAATAATTTCTGTTTGCAGGTTTGTTGATCAGAAAAATATTAAAGAAATTATTCAAATAGCACAAGTATTGGATCAATTTCAATTCAAAATCTTAGGCGATGGTCCTTTGTATAGTGAGATAAATAATTTGATTAAGACAAAATGTTTAAAAAATGTTCAATTGCTTGGAAATTGTAATGATGTCTATAAACATTTATTCAATTCAGATATATTTTTATCGTCCTCTTTATATGAAGGTCTGCCATTGAGTATTCTTGAGGCAATGTCAATAGGACTTCCAATAGTCGCTTCAAATGTAGTGGGAAATTGTGACACAATAATACATGATCAATCTGGATATTTATATGAGTTGCACGATATTAATTCTGCAGTAGGTTATTTAAAATTATTATCCAATGATAAAGAAGATAGGTTAAAAAAAGGGAAGGCTGCATTTAATCGTCAAAGGAAAAATTTTTCAATTAAAAAAATGAGAAATTCATATAAAGATCTCTATATAAATGCCTCTGCAATATCTACTTAGAACAAATCTTTTTTTTCTTGATTTGTGCTTATCATTTTCTTAAAACTATCTGATTTAATTATTAAATTTTCGTATGTACCTTTTGCCTTGATCCTCCCTTTATCGAATTCATATATACAATCACATTCCCTCACAGTTGATAATCTATGAGCGATAAATAGTATAGTTAATTTTTTATTTAACAAAGATAAAGCTTTTAAAACTTTTGCTTCTGTGGTGTTATCTAAAGCTGAAGTAGCTTCATCTAATATTAATAGTCTTGAATCTCTATAAAAGGCTCTTGCTATCGCAATTCTTTGTCTTTGGCCTCCTGAGAGTCTTATCCCATTATCCCCAACCATTGTTCTTATCCCATTTGGAAGATGATCTATTAAATCTTCTAATTGAGCAGCAACTAATGATTCCCAAACCTTTGATTCGTCTATATCTTCTGCCTTCAGTCCATATGCGACATTTGAGATAATATCACCATTTAAAAGATTAATTGATTGTGGAACATAAGAACATAAAGATTGCCAATAAGGGACATTGTTGTTCTTTATTTCAGTATTATCAATGTACAAACTACCTGATTTTGGTCTTAGAAGGCACAGAATTTGATTGGCAGTTGTCGTTTTCCCACTTCCGGTTTTTCCTACGAAAGCAATTTTAGAACCAATGGGTATTTTAAGATTTATATTTTGAAGAGCATAATTTTTCATTTTGGGATATTTAAAACTTATTGAACGTAACTCTATAAATTTTTTTGGAATTATCAATTTATTTTCTTCTCTATTAATAGGATATATTCTCTCTTTTTTTAATTCAAGTATTTTTAATGCTTCCTCTAAGTCGGGTATGCCTCCTTTTAAATCAATAATACCCCTAAATAAATCTTGTAATGGTGGAGTAAGTTTTAAAGATGCTACTGCGATGGTTGCTAAAAAAGGTACTATATCAATGAGTTCATTTGTGTTTTGATCAGATACAAAAGGAAATAGTCCTATTGAAAAAATTAATGTAATACCAAAAGGTTCAACCAAGGATCTTGGGAATTCTGGTAGTGTTTCTGCTTTCCATAAATATGGAAAAGCTTGTTTGCCAGCTTTTAAATATCTTTCTTGAAAGAATTTTTCTGATCCAGTCAAATGTACATCGATTATTGTTCTAACTGACTCAGTTAAAACTTTGTTTATCTCTTTTTCTAATATTATTCGTTGTTTAACTGAATCTCGGATTAATGGACTTACACAAAAGGAAATCAATGTATATCCTATTACCAAGCATATTATTAAATAGAAAGCTGTAATTTTTGCAAAGCTAAGTATTGCGATAAAAATAAAGGAAACTATAAAAAATCCACTCACTATTTGCAATATTGGCCTTACAAATTTTTCAGCTACTTTTGAAATGTTAATAACAATTTTTGAGCTTATATTTTCGCTTTTTTCAGAAAGGAAAAAATCATATTTTTGGTTAAAAATATTTTTTTGAGCAATTTCAGAAAGATCTATAAAAACACTCGCTCTTAACTTTTCTTGAAAAGCTCTTAAACTTAATCTAAGGAATGAAGCCAGCCAATTAAATGCAATATATACACTAATAAGTAAGATTAATTTTGTAAAAGGGTCATCTGTTATTAAAGTTGTGAAGGGTATTGATGGTCTATTTTCTTTCTGTATTACTATTACAAAAAGTCTTGATACCATAGCAACTACTAAGACATCTGATAATCCAGTAATTATCGCAAGAGGAATGATTTTATATAGTGATTTCTTTCTTTTTGAAGAAAGAAGGCTTAATACTCTTTTTAATAAATCTATCGTTTTACTGTACATAATTTATTGAAACCATTAATTATATTTTTTTTACTTGAATAAATTTTAGTTTAGGATATGTTTTTGTTCTTTTCAATAAGCACCTCTATCCATTGGAAAAATTAATACGCCTAATGTAAGAATAACTATTTCCAAATCAAGAATAAAATTTCGATTTCTTGCATAAGCTAAATCTAATTCAACCCTTTTTTGTAACTAAGGTTGTTTCTCCCACTAACCTGCCATAACCCAGTTAGCCCTGGTCTAACAGATATAACTTCTTCCATGAAA
>MDTE01018862.1_pt1 | contig 41652 bp, 38 predicted proteins | sample 811231 | NCBI WGS metagenome assembly MDTE01 (sample SAMN05326651, study PRJNA326480) | marine metagenome | isolation source: seawater | place: Indian Ocean: Red Sea | collected 2010
TAACTGCCTAGACCGCTGGAACCACCAGTCACTACACAGATTTTTCCATTCATGGAATAAAGGTTTTCTAACATTGTTTTTCCCGATTGCTTAAAAAGACTGAATGGCTAGATTAAAGCACCAGCGCGAGTTTGTAATAACTTTGCATATTGTTTTGCCGATTGTACAGCATGTCTAGTCAGTTAACTTCTTGCCCAGTCGAAAAAAACCGATCTCACAGAGATTATCTTCCAGATCATCGGTTTGCTGTTGGGTTAATTGGTTTAGTGGCAACCGAGTTTTCCCGCACGGTAGTCCGACCATTCCCATCATCGCTTTTTGTCCTTCGATACCGCCAAAAGGTACGAAAGCGCACACCATCTTAACGGACAATTCTTGTAGTCTTTTTGCCTCGGTTAGATCACCTTGTTCCCATGCTTTTATCAGCTTGATGTAGAGCGGTGAGGCAAAGTTATAGGTGCTACCAATAGCACCTGATGCCCCAGCCGCGAGACCACCGAGCAACATTTCGTCGATGCCATAAAAAATTTTGATGTCGGATGCAGCCAAACCTGACTGTAGATCAAATAATTTGGGATCGGTGAACTTGATTGCGAAAAGCGACGGCAATTTTCCATGGGCGAGATCAATAAACGCTGGCAGGTCGATCTCGATACCTGATTTGACGGGAAAATGGTAGTAGATAAAAGGTAGGTCAGGTGCTCCTTCAGTAATGACGCTCAGGCTGTCGAGCAGTGTACTCGTGGAGGTTGGTTTGAAATAGGTTGGCGTAATGGCAGAGATTCCATCGGCCTCAATGTCAGTGGCATGTTGGGCTAGGGCGCGCGCTGAGAGCAGACTGTCTTGGCCAACGTGCACAACAACTGGTATTCGACCATTAGCGGCGCTTAGGTAGGCTTCCGCAGTTTGTTTACGTTCGTCGCTGGTTAAAGATACCCCTTCGCCGGTGCCCCCGCAAACGTACAAACCGGATACGCCTTCCGAAATCAGTTGGTCAACAATCGCCGAGATTATGTCAAGATTTAGGCCACCACAATCATTCATTGGCGTGAATGTCGCGGCGATAAGTCCGGATAAATTTTCAGTACTCAAAGAGGTCTCTCCTGATTGTCATGTCTGGAGTTTGTCAAAACTTTGGAGCAAGTACTGCAAGTACTAGAAGATGTAGAAATCATCTGACTTTTGAGGGAACATCTGTGGCTTCATTTTTTGGGGTCCCTTTGTTATGAATATAGATAGTCAGAGTGAGCAGAGATATCTGCTGCTCGATGATCGTGTCGTAGAAGAAGTACAGCACGCGAAACTGGTACTGGGGATGGTGATGAAGCACGTTAGCAATCCGTTGTTCGCAGAGGACAAGCCTTGGGAGCAGCGCTTCGATAATCTGTACGCCAATATCATCTATGACGATGAAGAACAGGAATATAAATGCTGGTATAGCCCGTTCATTGTTGATAACTGTGCGTTAGGAATGACCCTAGAGGAGCGCTATGCAGAGAAATATTGGGCCCCTAAGAATCGTGAGATGGCAATCTGTTATGCAACATCTAAAGATGGCATCGCTTGGGATAAACCAGAATTGGGGCTCGTTGAATTCGAGGGCAGCAAGGCTAACAATATTCTTTGGAGAGGTGTTGAAGGAGATAAAGATCTGCTGTGGGGTCCACATGGCGCTGGCATCTTCAAAGATCTTCGGGATCCGGACCCAGAACGTCGCTACAAGGCGCTGCTAAAATCCAAGATTCTGTCGGTTGCATATTCCAAAGACGGTATCCATTGGGGGGATGCCATTGCCTGCCCGAAAGCTGATAGTGCAGGTGATACTCACAACAATGCTTTCTGGGCCCCCACCCTAGGAAAGTACGTGGGGATTACCCGGCAATGGGGTAAACAGAATGACACCTATGTGCGACAGGTAGCGCAAACTTCAAGTGTTGACTTCGAGAATTGGGAAAAAACCGTGATCGTTATGGAGGGGCTCAATACCAACCAGCAGCCATACTCAATGCCGGTGTTTTATTACGCTGGCGTCTACATAGGTATCTCCACGATCCATGATCAGAAATCCGACCGGGTCTGGGCTGAGCTCTGCTGGAGTTCTGACACAGTAGAGTGGCATAGAGTAAATGCCGGTAAACCGTTTATCGCCAACGAGGGTAAAGAATTCGACTATGACTGGGGGTGTGTTTACCCAGCAGCGAATCCAATCTTTCTGGATGATGAAATCCGTTTATATTACGGTGGTAGCGATGGACTCCATACCGGCTGGCGAAATGGGTTTCTATGTCTCGCAACGTTAAGGCCCGACGGTTTTGCCGGCTATAGGGCAGAGTCGAAAGCGGCTACGGTAACGACTGTATCAAGGCCAGGAGGAACCGCTGTCAAAGTTTCGGCGGATGTTGCCGAGGGCGGCGAGCTCGTGGTGCGCGCGTTGGATGAAGCAAATAATGTTATTGCCGAGAGTGAGCCTCTCACCAATTCCGTAACGGATGCAGAGATACAGTGGTTAGATGATCGAATGGATGAGGTTAACGACTGTCGACTTCAGTTTGCGTTTCATCATGCGACTGTGTATTCATTCTTAAAATGAATTTTCGTCAGGTTGATTCGCGTCGATCGATCGCACCTTCATCCCTCGTATTGCTGGACTTTTCTCTACGTATCCTCAGTCTCTCCGCAATGAGATCCCATGGCTTGACGCCACATCGCTCCGCCCACGCATCGTAAATAGTGCTGAGTTCCTCCACCACATCGGGGTGCTGCGCTGCCACATTATTAGTTTCTGTGCGATTCGCGACGAGATCATAGAGTTCCCAGTCGCTGGGGTACTTACTCACCAGTTTCCATTGTCCTTGACGCACCGCTTTGTTGCCTTCGTGTTCCCAGATCAGAGCTTCTTTATGGTTATGCTGACCGTGAAAAATCGGGGCAAGACTTGTTCCCTCCAGGGGCACAATATCGTTTCCGTTTAATTGCGTCGGGTAGTCAGCACCAGCCACATCGAGGCAGGTTGCCATGATGTCTGTGAGTTGACCCGGCTGGTGTCGCAAGGCACCGCCCTGGTCTATGACCGAGGGCCAGTGTGCAATCAGCGGCGTCGCGATGCCACCCTCATGTACCCAATGTTTGTATTCCCGGAACGGTGTATTCGATAGATTAGCCCATGGTACGCCATAACTCTGATAGGTTTCCTCGGAACCAGGCATGATGGAAGGATCGTTGCCTCGAAGAATGGTCCTGCCGTCGCGCGTATGGGTAGTCCCTGCCGGGTAGTCAGATGGTAGCGGTTTGGCTTTGGGAGAGAATTCCTCGGCACAGGCACCGTTGTCGGCTAGGAATAAAATCAGGGTGTTTTCGATTTGGTTGGTTTCCTCAAGGGCCTTAACAATTCTGCCTATGCCCTGGTCCATCCGGTCGATCTGCGCAGCGTAAACTTCCATGCGGCGCTCTTGCCATGCTTTATCCGACGCATCGTCCCATGGTGTTTGTGACCAGTCCCGTTCGGTAAGTGGCCAGGATTCATCGACGATACCCATGGTGCGCATCCGTTCAAGGCGTTCTTCTCGCAAACGGTCCCAGCCCGCTGCGAATCGACCCTGGTATTGGCTGATGTCTTCTTCCGGTGCGTGCAATGGCCAGTGCGGCGCACTGTAGGCTGTGTAGAGGAAGAAGGGAGCGTCGCTATTATTTTCAGCATGTCCCCGTATGTAGTTACCTGCTTCATCGCTGATTGCATCAGTAAGGAAGAAGTTCTCGGGCAGGCTGGTGAGGTCTATTGGTTCGTTGTCCCGGGTTAGTGAGCTCGGTTGCCAATAATTAGCGGCCCCGCCAAGGATGCCGAAGTAGTGGTCGAAACCGCGTTGGCAAGGCCAGGAGTGTTTGGAACCGTTGGGGGACTGATTTCGGCTGACGTGCCATTTCCCGCTCATATAAGTGGCATAGCCTGCCAACTTCAACGCTTCGGCGATCGTGACGCATGTGTCATTAAGGTCGCCTCGGTACCCGTCTTCGTCGAGATCTGCAGTCATCCAGCCAATCCCAGTTTGATGTGGATGCAGCCCGGTAAGAATCGACGCCCGGGTCGGGCAGCAGCGGGCGGTATTGTAGAACTGGGTCAAACGCACCCCGTTGTCGGCGAGTTGATCAAGGTTCGGCGTCCGCACTTCGCCACCGAAGCAGCCGATATCGGAATAACCCATATCGTCATTCATAATAAGGAGAATATTTGGTTGGTTCATTCGGAAATCGCCTACCTTAGGTTTCATCAAAATGACGATTAATTCTTAGAATTCTAACCTAGAGAGATTGTTCTTGCACATGCATGAGCAACGACCGATTCGCCGCGTAAAAAACCTGATACAAGGTCGTTTTTTTTAATTTTTGGCCCGCCCAGAGAGATTCGAACTCCCGACACCCAGGTTCGAAGCCTGGTGCTCTATCCAGCTGAGCTATGGGCGGACGGGATGCGGATTTTATCATAGATCGGGGTTATGTTTGGAGCGCTCTATCCACTCTGCGGAAGTAATTCGCTTCGCTAGTTACTGGCCTTGGGCTGAGATTCGTCTTCAACAAATCTTACAGCAGAGCTATGTGCTGATAAGCCGAGAACTTCAATATGGTTCGAGGCGGTGTTTAGGGTGTGTTGGCACGCTTTTCGGTAGAATAGATTGTTTCCTCTTTAGTATTTTTCCATGATAAATCCTGTTCATGATGCAACTGATGGTCGTCCCAGTGATCGTGACCTAACCGTCGGGCCCATTCCAAGGCACATGTTGCGTCTCAGCGGGTTCCTAATGTTGTCCATGATCTCGTACAACGTTGCGAGTCTTATGGAGACCATTTTCGTTGGTATGGTGGGTACCAATGAACTGGCGGCTATTAGTTTTACCTTTCCCGTGGTCATGACATTGCAGTCAGTTGCTATGGGGCTTGCGGTAGGTGCGGGCTCGGTTGCGGCCCGAAATGTTGGTAGTGGCGATATGGAAAGGGTACGCCTATTGAGTACACACTGTCTGGGTCTGGTGATAGCGCTATCGGTTGTGATTGGTGGAGTTGCCTACTTCTTTCTTACCCCTATATTCAGTTTTTTAGGAGCAAGTGACGAAGTGTTGCTTCTTGTCGTGTCTTATATGGAGATCTGGCTAATCGGAATGCCAGTGTTTGCCTTGACAAATGTGGGTATAACGCTAATGAGAGCAACTGGTGATGCTGTGACGCCGGGTTATCTGTCTTCACTTGGTGCAATTCTGCACGTTGGTATTGCGCCGTTTCTTATATTTGGTATTGGACCTTTCCCTGAGCTAGGTCTTCAGGGTGCGGCGCTTAGTTTTGTAACCGCACGATTTCTCGAGATATTAGTTTTTTTCTATTTCTTTACGGTGCGAGACAAGATGGTACTGTTTGAAGTTACCGGGTTTAATCAATCGGTTCGGGAGATACTCCATGTGGGGCTGCCCGCGATGGCTGCTAATCTGATTATGCCGGTATCCATGGGCGTGATCACGCGTTTACTGGCAGGGCATGGCACTGCTGTTGTCGCTGGTTTTGGTGTCGCGATGCGCATCGAGTTCATGGCCATCATGGTGATATTTGCGGTCTCGATCAGTTTGTCACCACTGGTGGGTCAAAATTGGGGTGCGAGACTTTATGAGCGAGTTAAGTCTGCGATGCGAACGGCGGATGCCTATGTAGTGATCTGGGGCGTGTTCTCCTACTTGGTTCTGGTTGCTTTTGGCGACATCTTTGTGAGTCTGATTAATGATGATCCACTGGTTCAGGAGGCGGCCTATGATTACCTTCTGATCGGTCCTCTGGCAGTAGGAGCGATGGGGGTAGTATATAATGCCACACACTGTTTCAACGCGCTGGGTAAGCCAATGCCACCTTTGATAATTTCCCTTCTCAGAATGATCGTGATTAATATCCCTCTGGTGTTAATCGGCAACTACTTCTGGGGCTATATGGGCATCTACTTCGCCACAGTTGTAACTACCGTGCTGGTTGGAGTCTTATCCTGGCACTGGGTTAACTATACGATTGAAGGTCGAATGATGCGGTCATTAGGGCTTGGTGAGAGTCAGTAGCTATGGGTGTCTACATCCTGAAAAGGCTGTTACTGATTCTTCCGACCCTCCTCGGAATTATTTTCATTAATTTCATCGTGGTGCAATTCGCACCAGGCGGTCCGGTCGAACAGATTATTGCGCAGGTAACCACGGGCACCGCGTCGACAACCGCGGGTATTTCTGGTGGGGGAGATAGTGGGATCGCTACTCAGGCGGGCAGCGGTGGTGATACATTGGCGAGCTATGGTCTGGATCCGGAACTAGTGGCGGCCTTGGAACGGCAGTTCGGTTTTGATAAACCTGCACACGAACGATTTTTTATTATGATCGTAAATTATCTTCAGCTCGACTTTGGTGTTAGCTATTTTCAGGATCGACCAGTCATCGAACTGATCGTCGAACGTATGCCTGTATCGATCTCCCTGGGACTATGGTCGTTACTGATCATATATAGCATTTCGATTCCGCTCGGCGTCGCCAAAGCAGTGCGTGATGGTTCCAGGTTCGATATATGGACCTCGAGTATTATCTTTGTTGGCTATGCCATCCCGGGATTTCTGTTCGCGATTCTGTTGATAGTGTTATTCGCAGGTGGTAATTATTTTGATCTGTTTCCACTGCGTGGGCTGGTATCTGATAACTGGGATCAACTCGGGTTGGTGGACAAAGTTCTTGATTACTTTTGGCACCTTGCATTGCCTATATCGGCACTAACTATAGGGGGTTTCGCGACGCTAACCATGCTGACCAAAAACTCATTCCTGGAAGAAATCAGCAAGCAATTTGTATTGACTGCGCGAGCCAAGGGCTTGACTGAAAAGCGTATACTGTATGGCCACGTCTTTCGTAACGCGATGTTGATTGTCATAGCAGGGTTCCCGGCGGCATTTATCGGGATTTTCTTTACCGGTTCACTGCTTATAGAGGTGATCTTTTCACTCGACGGTATGGGTCTTTTAAGTTATGACGCGGTAGTAAAACGAGATTATCCGATTCTATTCGGTACGATGTTTTGCCTGACGCTAATAGCCCTCGTTATGCATCTCGTGGGAGATATAGTTTATGTCCTTGTTGATCCGCGCATTGATTTTGAAACGAGAGACTAGCTGTGTCACCGCTTAACGAAAGAAGACTGGCACAGTTTCGAGGCAATAGGCGCGGGTACTATTCTCTATTTTTGTTTCTGGGACTGTTTGTGATTTCTTTGTTCGCGGAATTCGTTGCCAACGATAAGCCCATCCTTATGTACCATCAGGGTGAGTTGTATATGCCGGTACTTTTTACCTACTCGGAAAAGGAACTGGGCGGCGAGTTACCTATTGAGCCGATGTATACTGAACCGTATATGCAGACGCTGGTTCGGGATAATGGTGGTTGGATGCTTATGCCACCTGTACCATTTAGTTACAAAAATGCAGACCGATATATAGAAACTTCCGCACCGGCACCACCGTCGGCAAGACATTGGCTTGGTACCGACGACTCCGGGAAAGATACTCTGGCTCGATTGATCTACGGTTTTCGTCTTTCTGTATTGTTCGGCATTACACTGACTATTATTAGCTCCATGATTGGTGTTTGTGTGGGGGCTGTGCAGGGATACTTTGGCGGTCGTGTGGACCTTGTTGGGCAGCGTCTTGTGGAGATCTGGTCTGGCCTGCCGATTCTCTTGTTGCTAATCATTCTGGCAAGCCTAGTGAAGCCCAATGTGTTTTGGTTGCTCGGTATTCTGACGTTATTCAGCTGGATGCCGCTCGTTAGTGTGGTCAGAGCGGAAGTGCTGCGTACCCGTAACTTCGAATATGTGCGTGCAGCTAAGTCGATGGGCATTTCTGATCTTGGCATCATCGTGCGTCATGTTCTGCCAAATGCCATGGTGGCGACTCTGACATTTCTACCATTTATCTTGAGTGGTGCAGTGACGATGTTAACGGCACTCGATTTCCTCGGTTTTGGGCTTCCGGCAGGATCGCCGTCCTTAGGTGAGCTGCTTGCTCAGGGCAAGGCGAACATTCATTCTCCCTGGCTCGGGCTTACGGGATTTTGTACCCTGGGTTTGATGCTAACACTGCTGATATTTATCGGAGAGGCGGTTCGCGACGCGCTGGACCCGCGACGCACCATTGCAACGGTATATCACGACTGACTTACCTATTGCTCGATTAGCGCGACGGGGATACCAGAGTCTTCGTTGGGAAACATAAAGTCAATAATGTCGTAGGCCAAGGTATATTTTTCCGCTAGTAGTGAATTGACCGTGCTGCGCATCGCGACTCTGGGTTCCATGACGTAGACCTTAGTGCCCCCGCCGCGAGTCACGCTGACAGATCCATTTTGCTGACCGCGGATCAGCCACTCGGATTCTTCGGTTTCTGCTTGCAGATACGGTACACCCTCGTGTTCGACTATCCACAATCTTGTGGTGTAGGTTTCGCCGTCTTCAGCGATAGTGTGTAACTCAATAATCTCAACACGTTCAGAGGCAAGCATATGCAGACCTAAAAGTGCCACCAGGATGCCTAGTACCGTAATTGCTGTCCATGGGATAATTTTTTTCATAGGAGACCCTTGCGACTTTGTGGATAGTTTAATATCGATTTCAGGTAGTCGTTAACAAGAATATGCGTCTGATAGTTGTTGGGCTTTTTTTCATTGGCTAATTGGGATTCGTGCTATTTCGATAAACTCGAGATTATCCCTGCGAACAATCAGTATGTTTGGTTTGGCTACGGATTTCTTATGTATCTATGTATGACGTTGGTGGGACTCGAGGCTAGAATAAGGTGTCTCGAGCTACAAGCTTGGTATGCAAATATCATGTACTTCGAAACTTAGCCGATGTGGGGCAGTAATCCGTTTTCCCGAGACCTAGCACACTTGCATGGCAGCGTCTTAGAACATCCAGGTGAGCACTGTATCTGACAAGGTAATAAGTATTGCGGCGATGAATGTCGTGCGAATGTCCTCGATTTCGAAGTTTTCAATCAGTTGATCGGTAATCCACAGCAAAAAGGTATTGATGACCAGCTTGAATAGTCCCACGGTGAGAATCATGAAGGGCAGCGCTACGAACATAAGTACTGTGCCCAGCGTTAAATTGATCAGGACGTAGAGGACCGCAACCATTAAGGCAGTTCCGTATCCTTCTACGCGGAGTCCTGGCAACATTCCCGCCAGCACTAAGATAACGGCACCCAATAACAGGAAATGTAGTATCAGATCAATCATCAGAGACTCACATTGACTTGTAGAATTCAGATATTGATACAACCATATCTATGTCAACGCATAACTTATTGATAAGTTACGGTTATTTATACCTCGCAGCAGGTGGAATGATGTTATTGACTATCTGCTGGGCGATTTAGCCAATTAACTACCCTTAATTCAACGATTTAATGTATTTCAGAATACCATTTTCGAAATAAAGCTTACGCATAAATCGCCAAGCCCCAAAGTTATATTTTCATAATAATGAAAATATAACTTCATACGTCAAGACTTATTTCAACAATGACACGTTAGTTTCTGGCAAACTTATGTAAACGGATTGGTATGAACAATTAATAAGGAAAAGAAGATGTTAGACCTGCATTTCTGGCCGACACCTAATGGCAAGAAAGTCACAATCCAGTTAGAGGAGTGTGGACTCGATTACAACCTAGTGCCTTGCAACATTGGTAGGGGTGATCAGTTTACCGAAGAGTTTCTGAGCATTTGCCCCAACAACCGAATGCCTGCGCTGGTGGATCATGATCCTGCAGATGGGGGGGGCTCACTGTCGGTATTTGAATCCGGCGCCATTATGATATATCTAGCGGAGAAGTCCGGCCAGTTTATGCCAGAGGACCCACGGGGGAAGTTTAACGTCATCCAGTGGGTGATTTGGCAAATGGCTAATCAGGGACCTAAAACTGGGGAATGTGGACACTTTCGTCGAGCGGAAGATAAAGATAATTTATCTTATGCGATTACCCGATTTACGGACGAAGTGAATCGATTTTATGGTGTACTCAACAATCAGTTGTATGACCAGCCCTATATCTGCGGTGATGAATATACCATTGCAGATATGATTTGTTATCCGTGGACCGTCGGTTGGGAAGGACAGGGCCAGAATATTGATGACTTCAAATACTTCAAGCGTTGGTTCGAAGAAGTGGGCGATCGCCCGGCGGTGAAACGTGGTATGGAAGTAGGTAGCGATTTACCGCAGGCGTCCCCAAGTGTTAGCGAAGAAGAGAAGGAGAGGCTGATCAAGATGCTTTATAACCAGCGTGCTCGGCCTGCACCGGAGTTTGGCGGTCTTCTTTAATGTCGACTGGAGTCGTAATTCCCTGCTATAACGAAGGGCATAGGCTCGATGAGTCTGAGGTCCGGATGCTGGTTGAGGCTAATGTTGATGTCTATCTAGTAGACGACGGGTCCACGGACGATACGCTTAAACTTCTGCATGAACTGAAAGAGTCTTTTTCTGACAAGGTATCTGTTATTAGCTTTGTCGAAAACCTTGGTAAGGGAGAAGCGGTTCGCCACGGCCTGATTAGGGCAATTGAATCTGGTTCATCCCCTGTAGGGTATCTCGATGCAGACTTTGCGACGTCGGCGGACGAGATGATTCGACTTATTAGACGGTTTTCGGAACAGGATGTGAATGTATTACTCGGTTCAAGGTGGTTACATCTAGGGGCTGAGATTAAAAGAAATGTGGTTAGACATTATCTCGGCCGTGTGTTTGCGACCTTTGCATCAATGATCTTGCGTATGCCGTTATACGACACGCAGTGTGGCGCCAAGGTGTTTGCTACCTCGGAGGTTCTTTCACATAGTCTTATTGTACCTTTTATATCGCGTTGGGCATTTGATGTGGAATTACTTGGGCGTTTAAAAAAGTATGGCTATGGGAACGATGACTTTTACGAAGAACCACTACATCGATGGATTGACGTTGGTGGATCCAAACTCAAACTTTCTGACACCGTAATGATTGTCGTCGATTTACTCCGTCTCTGGCGAATGCAGCGCCACTAGTCGCTGTCAGTGACAGCACCTTGCGAGGCTGAACTCACTAGTCGTGCGTACTTCGCCAATATCCCTCTATTGGTATAAGGCGCTGGTTTTTCCCACCTGGCTTGTCGCGTCTTTAGCTCATCGTCAGACAATTCCACCGAAATTGTATTACCCTCAGCGTCGATGGTAATTTCATCACCATCCTCGAGCAAAGCGATAGGACCACCGTCAAATGCTTCGGGGGTGATATGACCAATCACAAACCCGTGTGAGCCACCTGAAAAACGACCATCCGTAATTAGCGCAACATCTTGAGAGAGACCACGACCCATAATAGCACTAGTTGGTGAAAGCATTTCGCGCATACCGGGACCACCGCGAGGTCCTTCATAGCGTACGACGACGACGTCACCTGCCATAATGGTGCCGTCCAATATCGCAGCAAGGGCTGCTTCTTCACCCGCAAAGCAGCGTGCGGTACCGGTAAAGGTAAGGCCTTCATGGCCGGTGATCTTAGCGACTGCACCTTCTGGTGCAAGATTGCCTCGAAGGATGACTAGATGGCTATCCTTTTTGATAGGATTTGATATAGCACGAATCACCTGCTGACCATCTGGATAGGGGGCGACATCAGCGAGGTTTTCTGCCAAGGTTTTGCCCGTTACGGTGAGGCAATCGCCATGCAAAAGGCCTTCATCCAACAGCGTTTTCATCAATGGCTGTATCCCGCCAATCTCGATCAGTTCACTCATTGCGTACTGTCCGGCGGGCCGCATGTCGGCGAGGACTGGTACGCGCTTCCCGATTGTCATAAAGTCATCAATCGTTAGTGGGACTTTGGCAGCATGTGCAATCGCCAACAGGTGCAGTACTGCATTTGTTGAACCCTCAAGGGCAATAACGACGGTAATCGCATTCTCAAAAGCTTCGCGAGATAGAATGTCGGAAGGTTTGATGCCTGCTTCAACCAGCCTAACAACGGCTTCGCCTGCAGCGTAACTATCTGCACGCTTGTTGTTTGACACGGCTTCCTGGGCAGAGGAGTTGGGTAGCGATAAGCCCATCGCCTCAATGGCAGATGCCATCGTATTCGCAGTGTACATACCACCGCAGGAGCCAGGCCCTGGGATTGCAGTTGACTCGATTTCTTTTAATTGGACGTCATCAATGGTTCCGGCAGCGTGTTGCCCCACTGCTTCGAATACGGAAATGATGTCTCGTCTTTCCTTACCCATCTGAATGGTGCCGCCATAGACGAATACCGCAGGACGGTCTAGTCTTGCGATTGCCATTGCACAACCCGGCATGTTCTTATCACAGCCGCCAATTGCTACAAAGCCATCGAAGCCCTCAGCGCCGACAACTGTTTCAATAGAATCGGCAATGACTTCACGGGAGACAAGGGAAAAGCGCATACCTGGCGACCCCATGGAGATCCCATCGGATACCGTAATGGTGTTGAAGGTCATCGGTTTACCACCAGCGTCGTTTGCACCCATATCTGCAGATACTGCAAGATCATTGATATGCATGTTGCAGGGCGTGAGATTACTACCAAGGGAAGCAATACCGATCTGCGGTTTACTGAAGTCTTCCTCGGTAAAACCGACCGCATACAACATTGATCGCGCAGCAGCTTTTTCTACTCCATCTACGACCAAGGAGGAATATCGCCGCCGATCTTTTGAGTCAGCCATGTTACTTAGATACCCAAATTTGAAAGGCGCGCATTGTAGCATGGTGTTGTGCGTGCCAAAACCAGGTTGGGTATCTGAAATAGTTGATTATGAGTAGTCAAACATGGATTCGAATGAGGCACGTAAGCTGTCCCAGAGAGCTTGTGGTGCCGAGTGGGAATCACCAACAGTGACGTTAACAAAATCGATTGCGCCGCTATCGGTTACCTTGCTGAGTTCTTCAGCACTTTACCGGAACGTAAGCCGGTGTGCTCATCGTCCCTGAGCACAATTTGGCCATTGCAAATTGTTGCCTGATAACCTGTGCCACGCTGAATGAAACGAGGTGCGCCATCGGGGAAATCGTTAACGATATAGGGTTGCCGCTCTTCAACCGTATCTATATCGATTACGTTGATATCGGCGCGTTTACCAACTGCCAGTGTGCCTCGATCGTTTAACCCTAGTACCTCTGCAGGTACGCCGGCGATTCGACGCACGGCTTCTTCGAGGGAATAGAGACCCATATCACGGTGCCAGTGTGAAAGCACAAAAGTTGACCAGCCGGAGTCAATCATCTGGCTGACATGGGCGCCGGCATCACCGAGGCCAGGCATGGCCCATTCAGTACCTATCATTTCTGCAAGGGTATCTAGGTTGACGTTGAATGATCGATGATGGAATAGCATCTTGCCATTCGACTCCAGAGTCAAGCGGATCCATGTTTCGACCGGGTGCTCACCTGCAGCCTCGGCGATAGCATTAAGACTTTCATCAGAGGAGCCTGTGTACCTAGGGCGATCTTCGACTCCCATGGGGTACCAATTTGATGTGTGCTGAAAAACATTTTTGGCATCTGCTGAGTCTTTTACATCCTGCACTAGTTTGCGGCGCATGCTTTCATCTCTTAATGCTGCTAAACGGCCACCGAAATCCATTTTATGCAATTCTTTCCATGCGCCTGAGTAGAAGAAATTATTGGTCGCTAGACCACCGACACCGCCACCACTTCGTGGCACCGTGACACCGGTGACGTTATGACCAGCGTTACGAAACGCCATGACTTTTTGATCTATGCGTTTAACCATCTCGGGCTTTTCTCCCGCCACTGCGCTGAATAGGGCACCACGGCACAGAGCTGCCTCTTTGCCGATCAGATCCATTTCTTCTTCAAATCTAGTGAAGTTCATTACGGTTTGCATTATGCCGTCATACTTTCCGATTGATTTCGCGATTTCATGAATTTCGTGGTGTTCTGCAAAGGTTCCAGGTATAGGGCGACCATCCGGCAGGAGGTGCCCTAAATGTCGATTGGTCGAAAAACCGAAGGCGCCATCTTTTACCGATTGGCCAGCTATTTCCGCGATCTGTTTAATTTCATCCTCGGTGGCTGGTTCTTCAATAGCCCGTTCGCCCATGACATAAAAACGTGTTGCGCAATGTCCCACCAACCCAGCGACATTGATCATTGGCCCTGACTTTTGGATCGAGTCTAGATATCCGCCATAGGATTCCCAGTCCCAGGGCAAGCCAGACAAGATGGCGTTTTTGGGAATGTCTTCGACAGTTTCCATCATGCTTGCAAGGAATTCTTTATCCGACGGCTTGCAGGGCGCGAAGGTTACACCGCAGTTACCCAGAAGTGCTGTAGTAATACCATGCCAGGTAACAGAAGTGAGCATTGGATCCCAACCGATCTGTGCATCGAGATGCGTGTGCAGATCTATAAAGCCAGGCGTCACAGCATTACCTCGTGCATTGATTTCTTCTTTTCCGGAGTCATTGACCTTTCCGATAGCTGAAATAGTGTCGTTATCGATAGCGATATCTGCGGCAAATGGTGCAGCTCCTGTGCCGTCTACAACGTTGGCATTTCGTATAACCAGATCGTGGGACATAAATCCTCGTTTATTTAACTTTTTAATGAGCAGACTAGCATGTTAGCAAATTTGCGGCTGCTAAGGGGTACCAGCATAGGCAGGCGCCAATAGCCTTAATCTCCTATATAAAGTAGTCTTGCCATAGTATTTTCTTGTGAAACAAACAAGAGGTATAGCTATAGAAGGGGCTCCGGCGACAAGTATGGAAGACAGTATTAATAGCGGTATTCTTTGGACGTTTTTTATTTCCATTTTGTTGTCTTGGTTACCCTGATCGGACTACTAGTCGCTGGTATTTTGTGGGGACAAGAAAGTCCTATAAATTAATACTTCAGGAGCGTTATCTTTAGCTTTTTGATGGTTATGGGTTAGTGGATTGGGTAGCATACTTCGGAGGTGCCTATGAAAATAATCGCGGTCTTTGCGGTTTTGTTGGCCGATTTGGCGATCGCTGACCCGTTGCAGTTAGATTTCTCTGCCGCCGTGTTATCCGGTGGTATTGACGGTTTTATGCAGACCCCTGCTGGGGGCTTGCCAAACCGGTCCGATGTTACACGGCCAACTTTCCAGGAGTTGGGTGTTGAAAAACTAACCAGTTATTCCGTTGAATTCGGTTTTCGCTTAGACCGGAATCGTTTTTTTATTGGTGCTAATGTACTGCGTGATGTCCAAGATACGCAATTGCAAAGTGATCTGCTTTCACAGTGGCAACAGTTCAGGGCAGGAGACGAAACCAGCGCACAGATTCAACTCGATTGGCACAGGGTGGGCTACCTACGTCATTTTCAGTTAGCTAAATATGATCAACTCAGTTATGCCCTAGGCGTTGATGCAACCCTGTTTTCCTTCCACTACGAACTTTCCAATGGTGTTGAAATGGTTGATCGGGCATACAACAAAGGAGGCTTACGTATTGGAGCGACTGGTCGGTACGATTTTGGGAGCGACTCTTCTCTATACATTGCCACCTTTTTACCGATTCATGGTTCATCTACCGCGGACATTACCACTGTCGATCTGGCGATAGAGTATCGATTCAATGCCATTCTCAGTGGTGCTGTGGGTCTAGCGTTCCTCGAAATTGATTACAAGGACGCACAAACCTTTCCGAATCACGTTGTCGTAAAGATGGAACCCCAATTTCGTCTGGGTTTTGTCCTGGCGACGCAATGATAATGCTTATACTTCTCTAAAGGGAATGCAGCGATGGCGAAAAATAAGAAATTAAAAAATGAAGGCGAGTTGTTAAAGGAGGCCGTGCGACTCGGTGTGCAATACGGCGAAAAACGAGGCGTAGTAGAGTTTGAACCAACTGATTCAGTGCACGAGAAGGTCGAGTACATTTACCGATTATTGGTGCATGATAAATTAATTCAGCCGCTGGCCAAGCTTGATGTTTCACAAAAGGCAATGGCACATAAACTTGCGCTATGGGTAGCGAAACAGCTACCGGAAGATCATCCGCTTTTCAAATGAAGTTGCCTACCTTCTGCTCCCGCGACCTACCCGGCGAAAGATAAACCTCGAGGTATTCTGTTGCACGGATCTCGCCGCTTCTGCACCGAGGATATCCTCTACCTGAACGTTAAATTCCGTTTGAATTTCCGCCATCTTTTGCCCGCGTTCTGATCCGGAGATATTTCTGTTTTCTGTTACCTCCTGAATACTGCTGGCTGCGTCATTGGTTACTTCATAGACTGCTAAAACATTTGCGTCCGATGCTCCGTAACGTTCTCCCACTGACTGAAGAGAACGATAAATCGGATCCTGTAAACGCTGGTATTCTTCAAACCGCGAGGACCCTAAGTAGTTCTCAATTTGCTGGTTGGCTTCAGCTCGGGCTGCAAGCAGTTCCTCACGGCCTTCTCGACCAGATTTTGAGATTGCATTGGTTTCCAAAGCATCTCGTATTGCATAGATATCTCGGTACTCTTGTTCGCTATAGTCCATTCCGTCCATGCTTCGTCGCATCGTGCCCGCAAGTGTCGATTCTCTTAACTGATATTCCATGTATTCGTCCTGTGACAACAACTCTTGTACCGCTCGATTCAGGTCTTGTTGGTTGGCTTGTCGATCCACCCAGTTTTCCCTTAAGAAGCCGCTCCCGCGAGGAGTGTTCGCAGCCTGATTGGAACGAATCAACGAATCCAGAGCGATCTGCTTATCAGACGAAAGAAATGACAGTGTTTCGTTTAGTGGTTTGAAAAGGTTTTCAAATAACTGGTCGTCGATGATCTCATCACCGAAGATTTCAAGTAAGAGGTTCCGTTTGCTGTCTTCCAGCTCAAGATTCGCCAGAACCGTTTCATAATTATCTAGTGGTGGTCGTTTCCAATACGGAGTGTCGATGCGCTGTGCTTGCTGATCGAAAAGAAAGTCTCGGTTTATGGTGGCCAGCACCATCTGCCGGATCAAGTCTTTTGAGACACCCCTTTCCCGAAGTTGTTCGGTAAGCGTGCCGTAGTTTTCTCGCGGGGCAATAAGTTCTAGGGTTTCGGATTTCTCAACGAACTCCGGGGTAATTTCCTGGACCTCAGTAATGATCTGAGGCGCGAAGGAATGTGGTGGCGCAGGGTTGCGCGTTACGAAGGCATAGACGAGCGTCGCGTTAACGACAAGTAGCGCGAGAATTACGATATTTTTAAGCATCTAGGATAGGTACCCCCATTTACACTGTCTATACGATCTACGTGACTTCATCCGTCGCTACCGTTAGAACCGATTAGACCAGAACAGTTCCTTCGTTCTGGCTTATCCATGTCTCGTACATGCCGGCGTAATAGCCATTTTTCTCAATGAGTTCTGCGTGAGTACCTAATTCAATGATGCCCTGGTCTTTTACCACGGCGATAATATCTGCGCGCATTGCGGTCGCAAGGCGGTGGGCGATGATGATTGCCGTGCGTCCTTCAAGGAGATTATCCAGCGCGTGCTCTATCTTGGACTCGCTTTGCTGATCTACATTTGAGGTTGCCTCGTCGAGAATGAGCACTCTTGGTCTGCTCAGAAACGCTCGGGCCAGAGCCAGTAGCTGGCGTTCCCCTGAAGAAAGTGAGGCGCCGCGTTCGTGGCAGGGTGTATCAAGCCCCTGTGGAAGTCGATCAATCATATCTTCAATGCCAACTGCTTGGCAGGCAGCAAGAATTTCTTCATCCGTTGCGTCGGGACGAGAGAATCGGATGTTCTCTTTGATAGAACCATGGAATAGAAAAGGTTCCTGCGGGACGACGCCGAGCTGGCTATGCAGTGACTCAATACTGACGTCTCTAAGATCCTGGTCATCGATCAGGATTTCCCCATCATTAGGGTCATAGAAACGTGCAATGAGTTTTGCCAGTGTCGATTTTCCGGCGCCAGTTGGTCCCACAAATGAAATACTGTGTCCTGCTTCTATGTGTAGTGATACATCCTTCAGGACCGGATCCGTCGTGTCGTAGCCGAAGGTCACGTTGTGTAGTTTGATGTCACCCTGCATGTCTTTGATTTCAATGGGATCAATTTTTTCCTCTACCGAAGGAGGTGTATCCAAAAGATCGCGAAGCTTGATCACTGCTGCGTTGCCGGATTGAAACTGGTTATAGAGCCCTACGAGTTGGTTAACGGGTTTGAAGAACCGCGAGACCATATTGGCGAAGGCTACTAGCGCACCAACGGTAAATGCTCCCTCAGGATCTAAAGTAGGGTTAACTTCTATCAGGATAAAGTAACCGACGGCGAGAATGATGATAGTGGTCGCGGAATCAACAAACGTAGTGGCGGATGAATAGATGGCGGATATTCTTGCCGTGTAATTGTTTGCGTCTCGATAGTCACCTACGCGATTCCGGTGATTAATGATGTTGTGCTTCATCCTGTTGAATGAAATCACCAGACGCATGCCAGACAGGCTTTCTTGAAGGTCGGAGAGGACATCAGCGATTCGATTGCGAACATTCTCGTAACCCCTGGCCGATACAGATCTGAACCAGGCGGTCATCACCAGCATAATCGGTGCGGCGATAAGTAACAGAATAAGGGTGAGCTCGACGTTAAAGGAAAGGAGTATGCCGATGATGAAAATCAGTGAAAGTGTTTGGGCAACAAGATTAACGAGGCCATTTTGCAGGAGATTAGACAAGGCCTCGATGTCGCTGGTCATGCGTGACATTAGGCGACCGGCTTTTTCTTCCGTGAAGAAATCCAGGGACAGGCGTTGCAGATGGGCAAACACTCTAATGCGTAACTCGTACATGAGCAGTTGGCCGAGTCTGCCGACGTATCGTTGCCTGAAGCCGCTGACCAAGCTGGCGATGACTAGCGAGGCAATCCATGCAACGGCGACCCATAGCAGAACAGTAAAGTCTTTAGGGATAATTGCGTCATCGATTGCAACCTTGATGAGGTAAGGTCCCATGAGCAGCAATGCCTCGGTAACACCAACTAGGCCTAGCGCACCTAACATACGGTACTTGTAAGGCGCGAGAAAACTTAATAGTGAGAATTTGCCTGCATCATCAGGACGGTGGCTAAATTCAAGCGAGAGGTCACTGAAATCGGGTTCTTCCTTCATCACCGCATTGGTTTTGTCGACCATTTCAGGTGGGATGCCCGCAAAGGGTAGGTTATCGCCACCCTTCCCGCGACCATGGAAGCCACCATGGAACCCTTTGCCCATCATCATGAGGGCTTCTCCTCGTCATGATCATCGGCTTGTTCACGTATCATGGACGCGATTCGTCTTCGGTGCTCCTGATCCGACTCGTCTTCGTCTTGATCTTCGCGTTCCTCTTCTTCCGTATGCTGACCCTGTTGCGAGAGAATCTCACTGTAGCGAGGGACGGTGGTGAGGAGTTCCTGATGTGTACCGGTTGCGATCACCCTGCCTTCATCAAGGAGGATCACCCTATCGGCGAGGTTGATTGTCGATAGGCGGTGGGCGATAAGTATGGTTGTCCTATGCGCCATTAGGCCAATGAGTGCCTCGTGTATATCTGACTCGACTTTAACGTCGATAGCGCTGGTTGCATCATCCAGTACCAGTATGGGCGGGTTAACGAGCAATGCGCGGGCAATGCCAAGGCGCTGTCTCTGGCCCCCGGATAGTGTATATCCGCGCTCGCCAACGACGGTGTCATATCCTTTTTCTGTATGCGTGATGAAGTCGTGCGCCTGTGCCGCTTTCGCCGCGTTTATTACTTCATCCATCGATGCATCTGGTCTGCCATAGGCGATATTGTCGCGAATGCTGATTGAAAACAGGAAAGGCTCATCCAATACCTGGCCGACGTGGTAGTGCAGGCTTTTTATGGCAAGGTCTCGAATGTCTGTATTGTCGATGGTGATGGAGCCACTGGATGCCTCGTAGAAGCGTGACAGCAATCGCACGATCGTGGATTTGCCAGAACCGGTGCGCCCCACAATGGCAACGGTCTCGCCGGGCTCAACCTCGAAACTCAAATCACTCAGGATCGGCTCATCCTTATACGCGAAATTGACGTTGGAGAATTTGAGGTAACCCTTGGGATTTAGTAGGTCGACTGTCTGCTGGCGGTCAACGATTTCTGGTTGTTCATCCAGTATCTCGAATATCCTGCCCGCTGAAGCCTTAGCTCGCTGTTCCATCTGCAACAGCATGCCAAGGAAACGAAAGGGCATTTGTATCATCATGAGATACATATTGAATGCAACCAGCGCGCCCAGTTGTACCTCTCCTTCGATAACCAGCCACCCACCATATACCCATACGAGGACCTGTCCGACGACGGTCAGATTTTCGATTACCGGATTGTATATTGAGGAGATATCTATCGATCTTACTTGTATCCACTGCAGTTTCTTTGCTGCTCTTGCCAGGAGATTCAGCTGATTGTTTTCCTGTGCGAAAGACTTGACGATGCGTTGGCCATTGATGTTTTCGTCAACAACAACTGCGACGTCAGCCTGGTGTGCCTGGGTGAGCCATGAAAGGGGAAACATAATGGCTCTCAGCTTCATGCTGATAACGTAGACTATTGGAGTTGTGACCAGTGCGGCGGCGGTAAGGGTGAGGCTTACGGAAAGCATGTATGCGGCTGCAAAAACAAAGCTTAATATTGTCGTCAGCATCATTGGCGCCATCATCAGAAACATTTGTATTGCTCTAATATCGCTGTTGGCGCGCGAGATCACCTGACCGGTTTGTATATTGTCGTAGAACGAAAAGGACAGGGTGACCAGATGGTTATAAATCACAGATCGAAGATCGGCCTCCAACTGATTGGAGACTCGGCTCATTTGATAGCTTCCCAGAAAACCTACAACGAATCGCAATGCAGACAAGACAATCATGACCATGATAAGAAACAAGAAGTGGTCGGACGAGCCGGTGGTTATCGCGGCGGGAAGTTCATTAATGATCTCCCCGGTGAGCGCAGGGAGCGCGACGCCAACCAGCATGGTTATCACCGTCATTGCGATACCGAGCGAGAACGGCCACTTGTTTACCCAAAGAATGGGAAATACGCGCTTGAACCAGTTTTTTGACTGATCTGCATCGATTGTGGCGCGAGGGTTTTCGAATCGAGGCTCGACGTTAATCGGCTCGAATTCAAATGACTGTGCTGCATCAGTTTCCGGCGCAGCGTCGGAAATAGTGGCGCTCAAACGGGATTGGTCGGGAAACGTTGGATGCCCCTAGCATACTATTTTGCTGGCGCGCTTGAAAGAAAAGCCGCATTCAGTTTGCCTAACTCTGACATTTAATCTATTTTTTGAACAACATGGCTTCGGACAATATCGATAAGGAAACCCTCATCTAATGAAAATTCTAGCGATTGATACACTACACTGTGACGCTGGCTGGCGAAATTTCTCCTACGTCAAAATCACAACTGATGAGGATATTGTTGGCTACAGTGAATTTAACGAATCCTATGGCAGCAAGGGAGTCTCCAGCGTCATTGAAAAGCTTGCGCCAGTGCTGGTTGGTCGGGGTGCGCTGGCGAATGAGGTGGTATTTGCACATCTTTATGCCATGACTCGCCAGGCGCCGGGGGGTATCAACGCGCAGGCCATCGCTGCCATCGAAAATGCACTACTGGACGTTAAAGGAAAAGCACTGGGTGTCTCGGTGGCGTCGCTGCTTGGGGGTGCGATGCGAGACCGGCTGCGACTTTACTGGTCTCATTGTGGTACCTATCGAGTAAATGAGAGAACGGCGCAGTTCATGGACGAGCCGATACTGAAGTCGCTGGATGATGTGAGGGAACTAGGCGCTGAGGTTCGTGACAGGGGGTTTACGGGGCTAAAGTGCAACACCTACATGTTTGGTGAGAAGAGCTATGTGCATAGTCCTGGTTTTGGTCCGGCACGTAATTCGGCGCAGGTGCCGGAACTGAATGCTGAGCGGGATGTAATCAATGCGATCACCGCTCAAATCGAGGCATTTCGTGAGGGCGCTGGACCGGATGTCGATCTTCTGCTGGATCTGAACTTCAACTTTAAAATAGAAGGATACATCAAGATTACACGGGCACTGGCCCCGTACGATATGTTTTGGTGCGAGATGGATATATTCAACCCGGAGGCCCTGGCAACAATCCGCAGCGCGTCGCCCATGCCGATCGCGTCCTGTGAATCCTTATATGGCATTCGGGAGTTTCGTTCCTACTTTGCGCATCAGTCCATGGATGTGGCAATCATCGATGTGCCGTGGAATGGTGCGTGGCAGTCCTACAAAATCGCCGCAATGGCCGATGCTTATGAAGTCAATGTAGCGCCTCATAACTTTTATGGGCATCTATCTACCATGATGAGCGCGCAGTTTTGTGCGGCCGTTCCGAATTTCCGCATTATGGAAATTGATATCGACGATGTGCCCTGGAAGGATGATCTGGTGACTGATCCACCAGAAATCGTTGACGGACATCTGATCGTTTCAGATCGTCCCGGGTGGGGTACCGACATCAATGAAGATGCCATCAAGGCACATCCGCCCAAATAGTATCGATCCTTCGTTAGTCAGACGGGCAATAAAACAGGGTGAATTCGTTGCGCGTCACGCTTGGCGTGCAGCGCGGGGTTAATCTTGCAGTTTGTTCGGCGAGCCAGAGATCCCATACGGCGATGTAGAAGGTTCCCGGTGGCATCCCGTGACGCGTTTCGGTATTTTCGAACAGAACCTTCCCCTGCGTATAAAAGACCGGCGCAAAGCGTCGTTTACCGGTGTAGATGAGTACGCCTGGATCACTCTGACTGAGTTCATAGTACTTATCGATGATCGGTCGTTGATTGTAACGATGGGAATCAAAGTAAATTTGATAGAGCAGGGCTGAACCTAGAAAAAAAAGTACCACGGACGCACCCGCGAGCGGGAATTGCCAGCGTGATTTGGTTAGTAGTAACGCCAGTAAAACGCAAAACGCAGGAATCGATGGAAGCACGTAGGTGACCAGTACGTTCTTTGCTGGCGTAAAGAATACCAGTGGCGTTAACGCCCAGATCAGCAGGTAGGTTGCCAGATGTTGATTCTCGTTGAAGCTGTTGAGCCAGGAAGTTCTTGTTCGAGACAGGCAGATGCCAGCCAAAAGGACAAGGCTCCAGGGTAACGCGGCGAATACAAAATACAGCCAGATGGTACCGAATGGTCGGTCTTTGACAGCACCGTATGGATCACCAGCCCACTCGCTTTGGACGAAACGTTCGAAATGTTCGCCTATTAGGAAGTACTGGAGAAACCCTGGGGTATTTATTTCAGCAAGGTAGTACCAGGGCACAGTGATGAGGGTAGTGAGTAGCAGCCCTGTAAGCAGATGGGTATAGGAGAAGAAGTCGCGCCAATGCTTGAATATAACAACCCACAGGCCGCATGCCATTCCGCACAGTACAATGGCAACAAGTCCCTTGGTTAGCATCCCGGCAGCCAGCAATACCCACATCATATACGCTGCAGCGTGGTTCTTATATTTGACCGCTTCCCAGAAAGAAATCATGACCAGCGTGGTGCAAAGGGTCAGCAGGGGATCGGTGATGACGCTTCCTGCAGTTTGCAGCACGATCATTGAAGTTGCATAGCTCAAGAGGGCGAGCCGTGCAGTATCTTTGGATAGCCTCTTTTTGCACCACGCATAGATCGATAGCCCGGTTGCAATGCTGAAAAGCAGAGAGGGTAAACGCGCTGAGAATTCGGTGACTCCCAGTAGCAGGTACGAAACTGCGATGCTCCAAAACGCTAGTGGTGGTTTCCCCCAAAAGGGCACGTTGGTATCGAACCAGAGCGTGACCCACTGGTTGGTTACGAGTATTTGTCTTGCGATCTCCGCATACCGTGCTTCAGAAAATTCCATTACTGGTAGCAGTGATGAGAGGATGCCCCGTCCGACAATGATGATCAGTATTAGGCCAAAAAGGGCGGTGCTGCTTCTCTTCGCTTGTTTATCAGTTGGGTTTGGCAATGGTGTATACGGTGGCCGGTAAGATAGGATTGATTTACACGTCACACGCAAGCGAGTCAAGAAATGTCTTTGGACCTTGTCGTGAGCAAAAAAATTACACTGCCCTTTGATGTAGAGAATCTTATCTACGAGGAGGACACCTGCCGTCTGCTTAGTGCTGGAAACACGGTTAGGGATGTACCTTAGGAGGTAGAGGACAGCATCGTCGAGCGGGTTTGAGTTGTCACCCGCTAGATGAGGTAATGTTCGTTGCGGTTATCGTAATCCATGGCTTCCTCGTAGCTCTTCATCGGAGAGCTCCAGATAACACTTAAGATAGTGAACGGCTAAATAGATCAATGGCGTATCGGCAAGTGCGACACAGAGTTTGAACATATAGTTATGTGCCATCAGTATGAGTATTGCGCCGCCGCTCATGGCGCCTGCCAAAAACTGTGCGCCAAAGGTTACGGTAATTACCATAAAGGAGTCGACCCCCTGGCTAACGATAGTGCTACCGTTATTTCGGAGCCACAGATGTTTACCGTCGGTCATTCTCTTCCAGAAGTGGAACATAAATACGTCACAGTATTGGGCTGCAATATAGGCCATCATGGACGCAACCACCGCACCGGAAGTTGTCGCGTATAGCAGCGTGAATAGTTCCACAGAGCCCTCAACGCTACTCCCATTGGGTAGGGCTATCTTTTCAGCAAGTTGGATGACCTGCCATGGTGGTTGGGCCTCAGGTGCAACAGATGGAATAAGATTCGCGACCCACAGGGTGGTGATAATGAATACGTTCAACATTAGGCCGACGGTAACCAGAAAATTGGCGCGGGCGCGGCCATAGATTTCACTAACCAGGTCAGTGCAGAGAAACGTGAGTGGATAGGGGAGCACGCCGAGCGCGAGTGTCATTGGACCAAGTTGAATAAATCGGGTGATACCCAGAATGTTCAGCATGGTCATGGCGCAAAGAAAAAATCCTGCCAGGACCAGGAATACACGTTCGCGTTTTTCTCTTAGTTCGATAGGGATTTCCAATCGATTCTCCAGTGATTAAAGACCTATGATTCGATCTGCCCAAGGTTGGCGTGAATGACTGCGCCGTTGATAACCGGGTTTTGGGCAGCGTAGTAAATTGCCGTTGCGATTTCGTCGGGTTCAATCAGCCGTCCAAAAGTGGATAAAGATGCGATGCTTTTGAGTACCGCTTCGTCGTCACCGATATGGGTTCTTAGCATTTCTGTGTCAGTGAACCCCGGGCAGATACAGCTTGTGTGAATACCAGTTGCGGACAAATCCTGACAGGTTGCTCGCATCATGCCGACCACTGCATGTTTGCTTGTTACATAACTGAACGTATTGGTGACAGCTTTTTCCGATAGGGTAGAACCGAGATAGATTATCGAAGAACCTGGTTGCATCTTGTTGATGAGATGTCGATTGAGCATTTGCGGTGCGACGAGATTGACTCTAAGTGCCTGAACAAACTCTGCAGCGTCAGCGTTTCTTACGGTGTCGTTGAGCATGGTGGCAGAATTATGGACTAGACAGATTTCTTCTGATTCCACATGCTCATCCAAAAGTGCTGTGATCCTGGACTCAATATTGGGGTCACTGAGGTCTACTGCATAGCTCTCGATTCGCTCATCGGGGGGTGTGTTGCGCGAGAAGTTGATGACCCGGTACCCTGCGTCGCAAAATTTTGTTGCGGTCGCGAAACCGATTCCCTTACTTGCGCCGGTAATGACTAGCGTTTTCATCCGAGTTTCCAAACCGAACAACCGGTTTGACCAGGGCTTGAAGAAACCTTTACGGTCATTTCAATAATGCCTCGATCGGCAAAGCTGGGGTGATCAACCAGTAAACCAAGCAAATAATTCGATAGTTCTTCGACCGTTGTATTGGCGATGGGAAGAATTGTCAAGTCTCGTTTCAGAAATGGGAGCCTTTCCGAGTTAAAAATCGCGATTGTGTATTCACCATCTTTGTCCAGGGTGAGGTGGGGCGAGTGGGCTGGAAGAATGACCTGCTCATCCAGTTCATCGCATAGCTCTCGTAACACGTTCTTGATGATGCCGTAATCGAACATTAAGCCGTCGTCACCGACAGGGGCAGTAAGTTCGCACTCAACCCGAAAGTTATGGCCGTGAAGATTTTCACGCTCTACCTCGTTAAAGATAGTGAAGTGGGCGGCGGAAAACTTAAGTGCCTGTTTTCGAATCTCTATGCGGCTGTAGCGGCTCACGAAGCTACTCTTAACGAAAAAGGCCATATTACCGCACTTCTCAAATTACTGAACATCCCCTGTCTGCTAACTACGATTGCACAGGGTAAAGACCTTGGACACACTGCAATCGATGTTATGACCAGAGGTTGCTATGCCACTATCTACATTGAGTCGATCGATCGAGGGCCAGGTAGCGATTGTTACTGGCGTTGCGAGTGGAATGGGGCGGGCCACTGCCCGTTTATTCGGTGACGAGGGGGTGAGGGTCGCTTTGATTGACATAAGCGAGGTGCGTTTGCGGCAGGTTGTTACCGAGATGACCGATGTTGGATACGACGCTAAAGGCTGGGGCCTGGATCTTTCTGACGTTGATATCCTGGTCAACAACGCAGGAATAGGAGCGGGCGCGGCCATCGATGACGAGGATTACTTTGCGGTATGGAATCGCGCGGTTGCAATAATGTTGGCTGTTCATGTGCATACGATCCGTGCGTCGTTGCCGTACATCCGAAAATCTGCATATGGACGAATCGTTAACATTGCGTCAACGGAAGGTCTGGGCGCCACAAAAAATATCAGTCCCTACACCACCGCTAAAACCGGTATAATCGATTTGACGAGATCACTCGCCGTCGAACTTGGCCCGGAAGCGATAAGCGTCAACTGTATCTGTCCTGGACCTATACGTACCGGAATGACGGCTGATATTCCCGACGAACACAAAGAGATTTTCGCCAAACGCCGAGTGGCGCTGCACCGTTATGCGGAACTGGAAGAAGTTGCCCACAGCACGCTTAGTTTGGTGCTGCCGGCTTCTCAATACATTACGGGCGTTGCGCTGCCGGTAGATGGCGGGCTCACCATAAAAAATGCCTGATTAGCATCGTGACGCCCCAAGGAAATGGTACGCAGAAACACGTTCCCGACACCTTACATCAGTCAAAAGACTCTGGGCGCTATTCTTTAATCCAAGAAGCCTTGCGCTTTTCGCGGAAAGCCGCCATACCCTCTGCCCCTTCATCTGACTGGAACATTTTTACGCTCCATTCGGAGCATTCGGCGAAGTCTTCTTCAAGAGTAGCTTTTGATTGTCGGCGTACGAGTTTCTTACATTGAACCACCGCATTAGGACCGCCGAGGTTGATCATGTCGATTTCTTCCTGAACTGCATCGTACAATTGATCACGGGGTACAGCGCGATGGGCGAAGCCCATTTCTACGGCCTGAGTCCCATTAAACCGTTCACCCGTAAGAAATAATTTCATACCGTGATGGGTCCCCAGTTTGGGCAAACATACAACGGAGATGACTGCGGGAATGACACCAATGCGTACCTCACTGAAGCTACATTGTATGTCTTCGGCTACGATCACGATGTCCGATGCGCCGACCATGCCGAGTCCGCCTGCGAAGGCTGCACCATTAACTGCGGCGATAACAGGCTTGTCGCTATTTAGGATCGCGGTAAGAACTTCGGGGTAAGGCACTGATCGTTTGCCGCCATCAATCGTTGATCCAGGCGGGCTCTTTAGATCTGCACCCGCGCAGAAAGCAGGATCAGTCCCGGTGATAACAATACAGCGTACGTCGGGGTTTTCATTAGAGTCAACCAAGTGTTCGTAAAGTTCCGCAACAAGTACTGCGGAAAGTGCATTACGGTTCTCGGGGCGGTCTAGGGTAATCCAGGCCGCACCATTCTTAATTTCATATTTCGTTGCTTCAGTGCCGGCCATTTGATTCTCCTTTAGGTATTGGTTGCTCGAAGCGAGCGCATGAGGATATCAAACCGGCAAGGAGTAACGCCAGTTATACGGATAGTGCGCTAAGGATGGTCAACCACTCTTCTTTAAGGTCAGTTTCGCAGACTGGTTTTTCAGCGCGCCCATACCAGTAAGCGGCGTTGGAAGGATCCCCCTCAACTCGATGCAGATGGGCATGGACCCAATTGTTATCCTGGCTACCGTCTTGCACCAGTTTGTGTGCTTTGTCCCAGTCGCCCTTGGCCTGCCACCAAAGGGCGCTGACACCAGGGTTGCTACCGTCAGGTTCTTCGCTCAAGAATTCTTCGATATCCACGTTGCGTCTCTTTTCGATCAATAGGACTCTATTGTAGAGTAAGGCTTACGATAAATTCACTTGTGTACGCTAGGGATGTAAAGAAATGTCGAAGGTTCTTATAACGGGATCATCAGGCGGAGTGGGCAAAGCAATCGCTCAGGAACTGATACGCGGTGGTCATGAGGTGCATGGCTTTGATCGCCTAGAAACGCCGGATATAGAGCACTCGATAGTCGGTGACATTCTGGATCGTGAAGTTGTTCTAGATGCAGCAGCGGACAAGGATGTTGTCATTCATCTTGCTGCGGAACCTGATGAAGCAGACTTTATCGACAAACTCATCGAACCGAACGTACGTGGCCTGTACCACGTCTGTGACGCGGTACAGCGGCAGGGGGTAGCAAAACTCATTCTCGCGAGTACGGTGCAGGTGGTACTAGGACATTCCCTGGAAGAATTAGTGAAGATTGAAGATGGACCAAGGGTCACTAATCACTATTCATTGACTAAACTCTGGGCGGAAGACATGGGTGAAATGTATGCTAGGTTGCATGATCTGGCAGTGATCGCAGTGCGTCTTGGCTGGCTGCCTCGCTCAAAGGCACATGCGGAAGAACTTGGAACAACTCCCTGGGGGCCAGATGTGTATTTAAGTCATAACGACGCGGCTCGATTCTTCAGAGGATGTGTCGATGTGGCGCTTGAACCTGGTCGATTCGAGATTGTATTTGCATCAAGCAGAGCCAAAAAGCCGCGTCTTGACCTTGGGCCGGCCAAGCGTCTGGTTGGATTTGAACCACGGGATATTTGGCCGGAGGGCCATCCTTTTTTCTAATTTAGAGGCGAGAATATGATTGATTTGTATACTTGGGGCACTCCTAACGGACGTAAGGTCTCCATTATGCTCGAAGAGGTGGAGCTACCATATACAGTACATTCAGTAAATATTGGTAAAGACGAGCAATTTGCGTCGGAGTTCTTGCGTATCTCTCCTAACAACAAGATTCCTGCGATCATGGACAAGGAGAATGGTATGGCACTAATGGAGTCAGGTGCGATCCTCCTTTATCTCGCAAATAAGACTGGTAAGTTGCTCACCTCCGATGGCGAAGCTCACTGGCGGACCATGGAATGGTTGATGTGGCAAATGGGTGGTGTGGGACCGATGTTTGGACAGGTGCACCATTTCGCAAAATTTAATTCAGGACTCAGTGAATATGCCGAGGAGCGTTATGTGAATGAAGCAAAGCGGCTATACAAGGTGCTTAACGAAAGATTGGAGGGGCGATCATATCTCGTGGACGACTATTCCATTGCAGACATCGCGACTTGGCCTTGGGTATCACGTTATGAGTGGCAGACGATTAATCTAAACGATTATCTGAATGTTAAACGATGGTATATTGAAATAGCTGAACGTCCGGCAGTACAAAGGGGCTACGCCGTGCCTTTAAACGTCAACGAAATACCGATACCTGACTAAAGTGGCGAGATCTGTTTAGCGCAGATCGATTCGAAATAGCCCCATACCGGGCATCGATTTATCCGATTCGATTATCTCATCTCGCTCTTCATCACTTAGCCGGACAGCTCTGCGCTGGTATATTTTATCGTCAATCTTGATGCGTATATTTGGATCCCGCACAACGTTCGTAGGCCAGTATTTTGTGTCGCAGTCGCGACATCCGACATACAAATGCCCGTTCTGAGACCATGAGCTAACGGTAATCGAATGAGGTATCAGGTATAGGGACCGAGTTTCGATGTATGCCTTGGTCCGGCCTTTCATAAAGGACCAATCCGGGTTCTGATTCTCCGCAAGATCACCACTCAGTCGCGTCCCAGGTTGTTGTTCATTAGGGTTAATGGGTACGAAGATGGCCGTAATATAGACGAGGACCAATACCCCCAGCATTGCTAAAGTAGCTTTCTTCAATGTTTTGCCCACAGTCCTATATTGACGCGAGTATCTTATTCAACGTTGCAGATGGCCGCATGGCGGCGGACGCAAGTTCCGGGTCTGGTCTGTAGTAACCACCAACGTCTACTGGTACCCCCTGAGCGTCCAGTAATTCTTGCAGAATCGTATCTTCATTGTCTGCAAGGCTTTTTCCTAGGGCTGCAAATCTATCTTTTAGACTAGGATCGTCATTTTGCGCGGCGACAGCTTCTGCCCAATACATAGCGAGATAGTAGTGGCTTCCCCGATTATCCAGTTCGTTGACCTCTCTTGAGGGTGATTTGTTCCTTTCCAGAAACTGGCCGATTGCCTCGTTGAGCGTGTCTGCCAGAATTTGCGCAGGTTGGTTCTCAAATGAATTCGCTAGGTGTTCTAATGATGCCCCCAGGGCCAGGAACTCACCCAGTGAATCCCATCGCAAGTGACCTTCTGCTTCCATCTGCTGAACGTGTTTGGGCGCCGAACCACCGGCGCCCGTTTCAAATAATCCGCCGCCGTTAATGAGTGGGACGATCGATAACATTTTCGCGCTGGTACCCAGTTCCAGAATAGGGAAGAGGTCTGTGAGGTAATCTCTAAGTACATTACCGGTAACAGAAATTGTGTCTTGTCCTTCACGCATTCTTTTCAGAGAGTATCGGGTTGCGTCAGCTGGTGCCATGATTTTGTGCTCAATATCATTCAGGTCATGCTGTGGCATATATTGATTAATCTTGTCGATGAGTACTGCATCGTGACTGCGATTTTCATCCAGCCAGAACACGATCGGTGCACCAGATGCCTTTGCTCGGTTGACAGCAAGTTTGACCCAGTCTTGTATCGGGCCATCTTTCACTCGACAAAGTCGCCAGATGTCACCTTGCTCTACCTCATGTTCGATGAGTGTCTCCCCTGAGCCATCGACAATGCGAATGGTTCCTTTCCCTGGGGCTTCGAAGGTAGTGTCGTGAGAACCATATTCTTCGGCTTTCTGTGCCATGAGGCCAACGTTCGAGGTTGAGCCCATAGTGGTGGGGTCAAACGCGCCATTGGCAATGCAGTATTTAATTGTTTCGTCGTACACTGGCGCATAGCATCTATCTGGGATTACTGCCTTGATGTCGTGTAATTCCCCATCTGGTCCCCACATTTTTCCAGATTCCCGAATGGCGGCAGGCATTGAAGCATCAATGATGATGTCACTAGGTATATGTAGATTGGTTATGCCTCTATCCGAATTCACCATGGCTAGATCAGGACCGTTCGCTAGACAGGCGTCGAGGTCTGCCTGTATGGTTTCACGCTTTTCGTCGGACAACTGCGCTAACTTTTCATAAACATCACCAATGCCGTTGTTTGCATCCACGCTAAGTTCTTCAAAAACCTTTGCGTGCTTCTCGAAAGCTGACTTGTAATAGGCGCGTACCGCGTGTCCGAACATGATGGGATCTGAAACTTTCATCATGGTCGCTTTTAAGTGCAAAGAGAATAAGACACCCTTGTCCGTCGCAGCCATCTCATGATCAAGGAATTCACAAAGTGCCTTTTTACTCATGAATGCACCGTCGACGACTTCGCCTTTTTCAACCGGAACAGCGTTGGCTAAAACAACAGTTTGGTCACTTATAAACTCTATCTTCAAGGTATCGTCTTGAGGCATGATGACTGACTTTTCGCTCTCGTAAAAATCACCACCATCCATATGAGATACGTGAGATTTAGAATCGGCTGACCAGGCTCCCATACTATGAGGATGTTTCTTGGCGTAGTCCTTGACGGGGCGAGCTGCTCTTCTGTCTGAGTTGCCCTCTCGAAGAATGGGGTTAACCGCGCTACCCTTCACCTTGTCGTAGCGTGATTTGATTTCTTTTTCTTCATCCGTCCTAGGTTCTTCAGGATAGTCAGGCAGGTCATAACCTTTATCTTGTAATTCCTTGATAGTTTCATGCATCTGTGGGTTGGATGCACTAATATTGGGTAGCTTAATTATGTTTGCTTCTGGTTTTTGGGTAAGTTGACCTAGTTCAGCAAGGTCATCGGGAATTCGTTGTTGTTCAGTGAGTTGTTCCGGGAAGGCGGCGATGATTCGTCCTGCAAGCGATATATCTCTGGTTTCTACTTTGACACCAGCGGCGTCGCTGAAAAACTTAATAATGGGCAGGAAGGAAAATGTCGCAAGCCTCGGCGCCTCATCTGTTTCTGTATAGATGATCTTCTGTATATCTGTCATGGATAGCCTTTACTAAAAAGTGATATCTCGTGGATATCGTTTGTTACGGTCACTTGCCTGATAGGGCGTCTGCGAGTTAGCAGTATTGAGCGCTAGCTGCAGAGGCCGGCAATTATAGTGGATTAATGAGTAATTCGCATTTCGTAGCCATGCCCATGCGCGAATCCTGACAGAAAGTTAATGAAATCAAACAGTAATGTAGCCTCACTCCATGGCTTGTGATACTTTTCATCGCTTTTAAAGATACGGGAAACTCCATGAAACCATTTGTCGATAGGCCCATCATTGTTGGGGAATTTCGCCAGCCAAGACAGATGTTGGCGGATCAGGAATACGAGGGGCATGTATCCGTGCACGATGATGAGATGGCCAAAGATCTTGGCTTTAGCGGCGCGCCGATTGAAGGTCCTACCCATTTCAGCCAATTCGTGCCTTTACTCTACGAGGTATTCGGTAACGCCTGGTTTGAAACAGGTTGTATCAGCTCGCACTACCAGAATATGGTGGTTGAGGGAGAAGAGGTCCGTGCATTTGTGCGCCCTGGTGAGAAGATTTGTGATATCTGGGCGGAGAAGCGTGATGGAACTCTGGTGCTAACGGGGACTGCCAGCATTGGTCCAGACCACCCCGAGTCTGAGCTGGACCGTCGAAGAGCGAAGCTTCGTCCGGCGGAAAAACTGGTGATCCTTGCGGACGTAGAAGTGGGCTACACCATTAACGAAGAAGATCCAGTCATTATGGGCTTCGAGCAGAACATGGGCGATATGTACCCATTCACGTTAAATAACAAACTGCAGTGTATTACTGAGCCCTGTCCTTGGTATGAAGATAGTGAGGATTCTCCGTGGGGCCGGCCGATTATACCGGTGGAAATGATCAGCGTTTTGACTTATTACACCTCTCGAAGAAACGAAATGCCGGTAAAGGGTCCCTCGGTTGGTCTGTTTGCGGATCAGGAGATTAAGCTTATTAAGGGCCCGTTGTTTGTTAATTATCCTTATCGGCTGAAGCGTGAGTGTATCGCTCTGTCTGAAAGTCGCCGGGTCGAGTCAAACTGGGTGCGCACGTCTGTCTACGATGGAGATGAACTGATGGCGGAGTGTATTTTGAATTCTGCCACGATGAAGGCCTCCTATGCGCGCTACGAAGAAGAAGCGCTGGCTCTTGGTAAAAAGCTGGACTAGTCGTTGTCTAGGAAGCGAGATCTGGCAGCTTTGATTCACCAAAAAGCTGTTCGAGTGCGAGGCCGATCGCGAGTACTTTGCTGTCGTCTCCGCCGCGACACATGAGTTGTAATCCGACGGGTAGTTTGGATCCATAACCCTGTATAGGTAGGTTTATGGCACACATTGCGAAGAGATTTGCCGGTTGGGTATTACGGGAAGAGTGCAGCGCACGTTGGAGATTCTCGGGATTTTCGGAAATCAGAGGCGCAATGAAGGGGCAGGTTGGTGATATCCAACCATCGAGGCCATCCATTCGAGAATCGGCGATATCGGCGAGTTCACTGAGTCGTTTTATTGCCCTGTCGTATTGTTCATCACTGACCTCAAGGCCTCCCGAAGCCCGTAGTGCAGTAGTGTTGTCCATTTTGTTACGGTTCTCCAGAAAATTATCTTCACCTAGCGCTTTTAACAGTTCGGGTGGACAGATGTGGGGGAACAGCCACTCTCGTTCCACCACTTCGGGAATTTCGATATCAACAAACTCGATGCCGGCCTGCATCATTTCGTGCATTGCCATATTCATACAGTTCGCAACGTCTTTGTCGATGTCATCAAAGAAGTGATTTGAAGGTCGACCTATTCTGAGTCCGTTGAGGTCTGAAGAAGTCACTGACTCGTTGTTAATAGTGCTGAATATCAGGGCCGCATCCCTTGCGTTCCTACAAATTGGCCCGATAGTGTCCAGCGTTGGAGACAGTGGGAACACACCGTCGGTGGGCCACAAACCTATGGTGGTTTTCAGACCAAACAAACCGTTGAAACACGCCGGAATGCGGATGGAGCCGCCGGTATCTGATCCCATTGCGAACATGCAAAGACCAGCTGAAGTAGCTACGGCAGATCCGCTGGATGATCCTCCTGGGATACGCTTGTTAGACAGATCCCACGGGTTCCAGGGTGTACCTCTTGCCTCATTGATTCCTGTCACCCCTAGGGCAAACTCCACGGTCCTGGTTTTCCCAAGAATCACACAGCCTGCCTGCTTGAGCTTTCTGACGAAATTCCCTTCCGGCCCGGTAATGTGGTTGGTCTCGATGAGAGAACCATTTGTCGTCGGCATACCTTCTACAGCGTAGATATCCTTGATGGCGATAGGGATGCCCATCAATGGGCCAAGATCTTCACCTGAAGCGAGCAGTGCATCCATTGCGCGAGCTGTTTCTATTGCGTATTCCTCAGCGATGTACTGATACGCTTTCAGTTTTTTGTCCAGGGTGCCAATGCGACTGAGGTAGGCTCTGGTAGCATCTTCACTTGTGGTTTCTCCACGACGCAGCGATGCGCCAAATGACGCAATGTCGATCCCTTTAAGTGGGTCCTCAGTGAGGTTTGATTTCACAGATTCCATAGAACCATAGTCTAGCGTTGTTATTGTTGGACTCACATCCCATTTAGAAATGTTATTCTCATGAATCTCCCAGACGTAAGGACCGGCTCGATCTTCCTGGAACGTAAAACATTGTTGTTCTTCATGGCAGTTGGCAGCCCTATTGCCTTTGCAACATGGCAGACCCTGCTCAATAATTTTGCTATTGAGATTGCTAATTTCGATGGTGTTGAAATTGGTTGGTTGCAGAGTCTGCGCGAGGTGCCTGGGTTCCTGTCATTTACCGTGGTTTTTATGCTGCTATTCATTCGCCAGCAGAACTTCGCTATCTTGTCTATGGTCCTGCTTGGTCTGGGAACAGCATTCACGGGGGGATTCCCCACGATCATTGGTCTCTATGTGACTACTGTGATCATGTCGATCGGGTTTCATTATCTTGAATCCATGCAGCAATCGCTTTCTTTGCAATGGCTTAGCAAAGAAGAGGCGCCAACGGTACTGGGACAGATCATGGGCGCTCGTTCTGCAGCCACCCTAGTAATTCTGGGAGGATTATATATCTGCCTGCAATTGTTTGAGCCCAATTACCAAATTATCTACATTATCGGCGGGGGTATGACTACTGCATTAGGAATATTCTGCTGGTTCGCATTTCCATCTTTTGAAGAGACTGTTGTGCAGCGTAAGAAACTCTTTCTACGTAAAAGATACTGGTTGTACTACCTAATGACATTCCTGTCTGGTGCTCGTCGTCAGATTTTTACGGTGTTTGCGGGGTTCCTGCTGGTGCAAAAATTCGGTTTTCCGTTGGATAAAATTGTTCTGCTGGTACTCGCCAATGCCGCGCTGACTATGTATGTCGCACCCAAGATAGGTGCGATGATTTCTCGTATCGGGGAACGTAATGCGCTGACCCTTGAGTATGTGGCGTTGATCATTATTTTTCTGTTATATGCGGTTGTCGAGAACGGCAACGTCGCAATCGCGCTATATATTCTGGATCACATCTTTTTTGCGATGGCGATTGCCATTAAGACATATTTTCAAAAGATTGCTGACCCCGCTGATATGGCGGCGACAGCAGGAATCAGTTTTACCATAAACCATATTGCAGCGGTGGTACTGCCAGCGGCATTGGGCTTTGTATGGATGGTAAATCACAGCGCTGTTTTCGTTATAGGCGCGGCTATCGCGGTGCTGTCATTGATTGCGACGCAGCTTATACCAACTGCGCCTGAGCCAGGAAGGGAGATCCGGCCCGTGTTTCGTTGGGCCGGGCTGTCCTTGTTACAACGCCGTTAGCGATTCGGGCCTCGATCCATCGGATATGGCTGCCAGCGTTCCAGATCGACCTTTGGCATCACGGTAGGGTTAACCGGACTCATCGGCCACTTGCCACGCAGCGCAAGAGCGATCTCACGGGCAGCACGACGTCTGGTTGCTGGTCGCATACGACTGGTAGCAGAGGCGACGTGAGGTGTAAGAATGACGTTGTCCATGGAAAGTAGTGGATTGTCCATATCAATTGGTTCTTGCTCTAGTACATCGAGACCAGCACCTGCGATCTCGTTATTTTGTAGTGCCTTAATAAGTGCCTTTTCGTCCACTACACCGCCACGGCAGGTGTTAATCAGATATGCTGTTTCTTTCATCTGTTTAAATGCATCAGCGTTCATGATGTGTCGTGTTTCTGCATTCAGTAGGCAGTGCAACGATAGGTAGTCCGAGCGTACTAATAATTCATGGAAGGAGACTGGCTCAACTCCATCGCTAGTCATCTTAATTTCGGAGATATAGGGGTCGTAGGCGATGACGTTCATACCAAACGCTTTCGCACGTCGTACGGTAGCTTTGGCAACATTGCCGTAGGCGAGTACACCCAGGGTTTGGCCGATAAGACGTGGGAATTCACTTAGGCTGGGACGACCTCTATACCACTTTCCGCCCTGTATAAAGTTGTCCTGGATTTTCAGTTGTCGATAGCTCCCTAGAAGTAGAGCCATGGCATGGTCTGCGACCTCCTCGATAAAGATATCAGGGGTGTTGGTCACCACAATGCCATTTTCAGTAGCGGCATCCACGTCAACCATGTCCACTCCGACACTGCCAACACCGATGACGACACACTTGTCCAAAGATTCGATGATCTTTCTGGTGATATTAATGCCCCAAGACGTCAGCAATGCATCGGCATCCCGGGCACCTTCAATAAACGACTCTTCGGTGCCGCCGTCGACTTCGACGATTTCTGCAACTGAGTCCAAAGCTTCTAGTTCTTCGGCGTATCGTAAGCGTAATTCTTGCGGATTTGCCTGGCGCGGTAGCTGCACAACAACTTTCTTTTTCACGTGGTTTTTCTCCTAGGACTCTTGGCTAGCTCTTACAAAAGTCCGCTATTAAACCATGAACCAAATGAAAAATCCGCGAAGGGATTGGAACGAGAAGTTGCTATCCACCTTGTAGACGTGGAAGTAGGAATACTTCTGAATTAGTTGGAATCTTTTTGGCATGGCTGTCTCGATAGATTTCACCATCAATGGAAACAGCGATACCGGCGTCCATGTGTTCTTGCATTTCAGGATAGGCTTCCAGTAGCTTGCTTATAAGCTCACGAATTGTCTCCGCTTCTATGTCGATGGTTTCTGCACCATTTGCAGCGGATCGAAGATCACCTGTAAGACTTACCTGCATCGTTAATACTTAGCAAAACCAATCACCGCAGTCGTACTTAACTATTACGGTGATTGGTAGCCTTGTTACGCTTTAGTATCCTCGATGGCTTTGAGGATGCGAGGTGGAGACATGGGCACATGTGTCATGCGTACGCCTGCTGCATTCGAAACCGCATTACCGATCGCTGCCAAAGGTGGCACGATGGAGGTTTCACCTACTCCCCGAATTCCATAAGGATGATTCGGATTAGGAATCTCGAGGATCTGGGTGTCGATAAATGGCAGGTCGGAACATACCGGAATACGATAGTCGAGGAATCCTGCGTTCTGCAGGGTGCCATCTTCTCCGTAGATATATTCTTCGTTCAGTGCCCAGCCGATGCCTTGTGCGGCGCCGCCCTGGAACTGTCCTTCCACATAGTCAGGGTGGATCGCCTTGCCGGCATCTTGGATGACCGTGTAGCGAACAACCTTGGTACCACCTGTTTCGGGGTCGACCTCAACATCACAGATATGGCTAGCGAATGAAACACCGGCACCGTCAGCTACAACTTCATTGTGTCCAGCAATGGGACCGCCTGTTCCTGCTGATTTTGCAGCGATCTCTTTTAGCGTCAGGGGTGGGAGATTATCATGTTGTTGACCGACCGCTCGAGCTTCACCGTCAACCCACTCGGTTTCCTCAACGGGGATATCCCACATTTGAGCCGCTCGGTTTTTTAGCTCCTCGATCGCTTCACGGGCAGCAAAAATAGTCGCCATACCTGAAGAGAAGGTGCCACGACTACCCTCTGTGGTGTCGTTGTGCCCGAGTGAAGACGTATCAGCTACGTTGGCTTTCACCTGATCGTAGGGAATGCCCAGTTCTTCAGCACAAATAAGTGACATAGATGCGCGAGACCCGCCGACATCTACAGTTCCAAGAGACAGATTAACCGTCCCGTCAGAACCAATGTTGATATCGGTACAGGTTTGCCCACCGAAGTTAAACCAAAAACCGCAGGCCATACCGCGACCCTGATTTTTCTTCAGTTTTGCTTTCATGTGAGGATGGTTCTTGGCAGCTTCCAAGGTTGGACCAATACCGATGGGTCCGTAAGTTGGACCATAGGATGCTTTGGTTCCTTCTTTTGCGGCATTCTTAATGCGCAATTCAATTGGATCCATGCCGATCGCTTCCGCGAGTAGATCCAAAGTACTCTCTACACCAAATGCTGCCATCGGTGCTGATGGAGCTCTATATGCTGCAACCTTCGGTCGGTTGACCAGAACGTCATAGCCAACTGCCTGTACGTTCTTTAGGTCATAACATGCGAAGGCTGTCATGGCGCCTAATTGGCCCCAGATAAATGGGAAGGCTCCATCCTGGTATCGAATATGAGCAGAACCCGCAGTAATCGTACCGTCATTCTTGATGCCGATCTTGATATCCATTGATGTCGAACAGGTTGGGCCGCTGGCTTTAAACACTTCTTCACGTGTCATGACGGCCTTGACCGGACGATTCGCTTTGCGGGATAGGGCAAGGGCGATAGGTTCAATCCAAACGTGTGTCTTGCCACCGAATCCGCCACCAATCTCTGATGAGGTGACCTTAAGTTTGGCCAGGTCCATGCCCAGCAAAGCGGCGCAATCCGTTCTGTAGGTGTAGTGGCCTTGAGTGGTTACCCACAGTTCGCCGCTTCCATCCGGGCCAACCGAGGCGAGACATGCATGTGGTTCGATGTAACCTTGGTGGGTCTGTTCTGTTTTGTAACTCTTTTCAATGATCACATCCGCTTCCTTGAAGCCGGCATCTAGGTCACCATGTCCAAAGGTTGAGACGCTTGCCACGTTTGAATCTTTAGTCGGCTTGGGCTCAACACCTCTTGTCTTGGTTCCTGGTTGAACGATGGGTGCACCAGGTTTCATTGCTTCATCGACGTCAGTTACATGAGGCAGAACCTCATAGCTCACTTTGATAAGCTTGAGTGCTTTTTTTGCCGTTTGTCGGTCAATAGCAGCCACTGCTGCTACTGCGTGACCGTCATACAATACACGGTCTCTCGCCATACAGTTGGTTAGCTTGTCTAACAGGGCTCCGTTGGTATGGTCGGGCAGGTCGACACTCGTGATGACTGCTTTGACGCCCTTGAGCTTTTCAGCCTTTGACGTATCAATTTTCTTGATGCGTGCATGGGCATGTGGGGAACGCAGGAAAAGGCCCACTAATTGGCCGGGTGCCGTAGCATCCGCACCATACTTTGCCCTCCCCGTAACCTTATCAACGCCGTCCGGTCGATTGACCCGCGTACCTATCACTTTGAACTTTTGATTAGTAAAACTTTGATCATGTGTCATGTCGGATGATTCCTATCGCTGATAATAAGTGGTCTATTTCTTTTTGTTTTGCAGGTCTTTGGCCGCAGCCTGCACTGCTCGGACGATCTTGTCATAACCGGTACATCGGCAAAGATTACCTGCTAGTGCATAGCGGATTTCTTCCTCCGATGGATCATTATTCTTGTCTAGCAAGGCCTTTGCAGCAACCAGGAATCCAGGAGTGCAGATACCACATTGCAGTGCTGCATGGTTAATAAATTGCTCTTGTAAAGGGTGTAGTGTCTCGCCATTGGCTAGTCCTTCTACGGTACCGATGTCGCGTCCATTTGCTTCAGCACCAAGTACGAGACAGGAACAAACCAGTTGTCCGTCCAGCGTGATACTGCATGCTCCGCAATCACCAGTTCCGCATCCTTCTTTGACGCCAGTTAGGCCAACCCGGTCACGCAGTGAATCCAGTAGAGTCTCATCGGTTGGACAAGCAAATTGAACGGCATCACCGTTAACGGTTGTGTTTACTAGTACGCCTGTCATTTGGAACCTCCTGCACGCTTAAATGCAATTTCCGCAGCACGTCTGCCTAAGACGCCTGCAACTTTAGTTCTGTACTCTACTGTTCCCCGCTTATCATCGATAGGGTTACATGCGGCGGAGCACGCAGTAGCAAGACTTTCGAGGGCCGTTTTGTCGAGCTTGGTGCCGATGACGGCTTTGGCAGCATCAGGAACCAGCACTGCGGTAGGCCCTACTGCGCCAAGACAAACTCGTGCGGTTTTAATAACACCCTTTTCGAGTGTGAGGTTGACACCAGCACTCACTACAGCGATATCCATTTCTGTGCGCGGGATAAATCTTAGATAGGCATCACCAGATTTCCCAGAACGCTTTGGTAGAGTAATCGACTCGATAACTTCACCTTTTTCCAAAGAAGTTTGGCCAGGGCCTGTGGCAATTTTTTCAACCGCCACAGTGCGTCTTTTCTTGGGGCCGACTACGGTTGCCTTAGCGCCTGCTGCGATCATCGCAGGGACACTGTCAGCTGCTGGTGACGCGTTGCAAAGATTACCAACCATCGTGGCGCGACCCTGAACCTGATCGGAACCGATCAAATTGGTTGCCTCGACGACACCTGGCCACGCCTTTTTCAGCGCCTTGTTTTCGCCCAGCCGCGCACCGGAGACCGCTGCGCCAATACTGGTACCGGATGCTGTAGTTTTTATTTCCTGCATGGCAGGTATGTGTTTGATGTCGACAACGAGGTCTGGATCACTCAGACCTGTTTTCATTCGAACGAGAAGATCAGTTCCGCCAGCAAGAACGAAGGATTCGCCTTTCTCTCTTGCCAGAAGCGTTGCCGCCTCCTTTGTCGTTGTTGGTGCTTCATATCTCATGTTGGTACTTAGCTCCCTTTGTAGGCATTGTGATGTATGCATTGCGCCCGAGGCATTACATCGGGCTGGACTTTCCATAGTCCGTAGGATGCCTGAAACTTGAGTCGGGTGGTACCCCTTTTTGACGTGAAATTGGTGAGATTTTGGAATTAGGTTGATGCCCAAGCTCATCACACCTTGTGAATACATTAAACCAGCGTATCCTTGGCACTTTCAAATAAATCACCCCCA
>MDTE01125869.1_pt1 | contig 41646 bp, 49 predicted proteins | sample 811231 | NCBI WGS metagenome assembly MDTE01 (sample SAMN05326651, study PRJNA326480) | marine metagenome | isolation source: seawater | place: Indian Ocean: Red Sea | collected 2010
TCTTTTGTCTTGTATTGCCATTCGTCTGTATGTCCTACTGACCACTTTGGGGTATTTTCTACTGTGTAATTTTGTGTACACACTTTGAAGTCTGGTTGTTTTCTATCACCTAGAACTAGGCTTTGATCTGTGAATATTATTCTATTGTTAGGTTGTGCCGCAAACTGACCATTGTCTAACTTAATTATATTAAATGACTTGTGCTCTGGGTCGTGTTCAGAAAAATTTGTGTCTATTACATTTCTTTCTCTGTGAGCATTGTCTATAGTAAATAGATATTCTCCTTTGTGCATTTTTTTATCTTTTCCAAAAAATTGGCAGTCAGCTAACATTGATTTTTTTATTATTGTAATATCATAATCAAAGCAGTCCCAAATTTGCAATACGTCTAAAGGAAGTTGTTCTTCTTCGTTATAGTCTTCCTTCCAAACAAAAGCTGAAATAGGAAGTTTATCAAATAACGCACCGTAATCTGTGAGAAGTGTTTCGAAGTAAAGAGCTTTACCCATTACACTTTTAGCTGTAATCCAAACGCCAGGAGTTAATTCACCATGACCTTTTTCTAAATCATAGAGATATTCTTTCTTTACATATACTGGAATAATCGGAGTGTTACAAACTAAAAAAGACATATCAACTATATTTAGCTGATATTATATTCTAATTACTTACAGTGGTTACATCTGCACCCAGTACAGATGTCATTGTGGCATTGTAAACATTCAGTTTCGCAGTGGCAATCATGTCCACATTTTTCACATTTACAATTTGGAGTTTGAGGAGTATCCATTAGACTACATCTTTACGCAGTTGTCTACTGTTTTACCGCCCTTTTTCTTTGTGCCCATACGTTTGTAACCCTTCCAACATACTTTACCGTCAACACCTTTTTGTTTTTCTTCCGGTAGTGTCTTGTAACTTGGTTTATTACAATCTGGACATTTTGTTTCTTTAGATTCTTTAGCAGTTTTTGCCGCGTTTTCCCAATCCTTCTCACTAGGAGCATCTGGATGGCCTTTTTTACGACTTGTTCCAGCCTTTTTACGTTTGTTTACGTTATAGTATAGGCCTTTACTTTTTTCTGATAATTTTGATTCTAGTTTATTTTGTAAATCACTCGCATAATCTACTTCAACAGTTTCTTTTTTTGATTTCTTTTCTTTGTCCTTGATAGCTTTCTTCATTGGCTCTTTTTTATTGCCATCTCCGTCTATATCTAAAAAATCTGGTTTTGCTTTTTTGCTTTCTTTCATTTTTTCTGCTTTAGCAATATAGCTTTGTAACTCACCATATGAAAGTCTTTCAGGATCTTTGCCATCTTTTTTGGCTAATTCTTTTGCTTTTTCTTTATTGTAATGACTATCTCCTGGTGTTTTTACACCTTCAGTCATTTCGTCAAATTTCATCTCGTAATCTAAGTGATGATATACACTACCCATATAGTCTGCGGCTTTTGTAATCTTAGATTGCACCCAACCTTCAATACCTTGCTGTTCATCTACAGTCTTAAGCATTTCATGTAGCTTGATTGAATACTTTGCAATTTTATATAGATCTGATCTAGCCATCTGCACTTCATGGTCAGATTCGGCTTTGTATGCCAATGTTGCTAAATCTTCTTTTAAGTCTTTTTCTCTCATGTTATCATCCTATACAGTATTTATCTTTTAATAGTTTTACCACCCATAAGATTGTCACTTATGTCTAAGGCACTTTTAGCAGTACCATCTGGATTTTTCTTTTGAGGTGCTTTTGGGATACCATTTTTATCACGTTTTCTATGTCCGTATGCTTGTTTGGGGTTTGCAACACTGGCGATATTACCAGCAGATGTGGCGCCTGCTGTAGCCGCCTCGTTTGCAATAGATTCAAATTTTTTCTCATTCATATCTAGCCATTGCATTAATGGATATAGAGTGTTTACTACCATATTACCAAAGGTTGCCGCACCCATGTGTTCATCACTTTGTTGTAAATCTGGTTTGTAAATACGTTCCATTTTTTTAGCTTCGCCTCTTAGTGCAAAAACATCTGACATTATACTTTTAAGTTTTGGATCAGTTGCTTCTGGTGATCCACCAAGTTTGCTTTCAATCCAAGTATATACGTCCCATACATCATTTACATACTCATTAGGTAGATTGCCTTCATATTCCTGTTGGCCTCTTTCTAATTGCTTACCTTTACCTCTAAGACGTCCTAAGGTTTCTATAGCATCTTTTGTATTATTAATGTATCCACCTTCTTGGATGTTTATCTGTACATTGTTTGTTAATTCACGTATTAGCATACTATTATTTACCTTTCTTTTTACGTCCGGACTTCATATTTGCCTGCCAGTGAGCCATCCTTCTGCGTTCTCCTGTGCTATTTTTAGCTATTTTACGAAGTTGTGTAACACTTGCACCCTTAGGAATACCAACACGTTTGCTTAAACCTTTGCGACCTTTTTTCTTACCGTCGGCAAAATTCTCACGCACTCTTAATACATAACTTCCTTCAATATTTTCATCAAAGTGTGTGTCTCTGTATCCGTCTGCATCCTGTACCTTAAAACCTAATCTTTTAAGGTTTTTCATCATGTAGTCTTTTTCTTTTTCTCCGCCATAGAATTGTATGTATATATCTTGCTTGTCTCTAGCAACAACCTTTGGCGTCATTTGTTTAATGTTTGCTACATGTGTAGCAAGTTTATAATGATCATATCCATCGTCTTTCTTAACCAAAACACTTCTTTGTGGATTTGGTATTAAATTACCTTCAGTTGTACGTTCTAGTATCTGTTCTAAAGTAAACGGTAATCTAGCAACTGATATTTTTTGCATTTCTAACATTTTTACAATGTCATATCTATGATGTCCATTTATAATTTTGTAGTCACAGTCAACAACAATAGGATTATACTTTCCTGCATGTATATTTCTAAGTTGTTTTTCATAGTTTTCTTTTAACCTTTCTTTTTGCACGGGCTTAATTTTTGCTATTGCTACAGTTTCTATTACGTGCGGAAAGTTTGCTAAATGCTTTTTACGTATTTGTGGTAGTTCTGCCCTGGAATATGATTCACGTCCTGGCGGGTCAATTGGTTTGCCTTCCTTGCGTTTTCTCATATTAGTTGCTATTGCAAACATTGCCGCTTTTGGATCATCAAATTTTCCTTTGGCCCATTTTGAAATACTTTTTTTAGCTTTAGGTTTATCATCTATTTTATCTACAGTTTTTCTAATCTTTTTAATACTGCTTTTGCTCATTTCAGCTTCACTCATATGTTGTTTCAAATTTTTTACAGTTCTTTCAAACTTGTGATCCTTGTGTTTAAATCCTACACCACCGGCCGCTTCCCATTTAGAAATGTTTTGACCAAAGTCATCAATTAAAATATTAGGCGTTCCGTCTGGTTGTGTTGCATGTACCGATTTGTTAGAAGTTATTATTACTTTTGATGGAGGAAAAGCAGATAGGTTTTTTTCTATCCATTGTCTTTTGTGTGGTTCCGAATTAGGATCATTAGGTAAAGGTGCACTTAAAATATTATAACTGCCTTTTAGTTGTTTAACTAAACTTAACAAATTCATAGCATTTGGAGTAACAGGTATGTTTAACCAAAAATCATCTTTGTCTCTAATTTTTTGTAAAGCACCGTCTAGATCTTTTATCTCACGCCAATCTTTGCCTACTAGTTTTTTCCAAGCACCAAAGAAGTCTGCAAGAACACCATCCATGTCCACATATACTTCTGAGTCTTTGCTCAAATCTTTTGCTGATACTTCTCCTATTTTTAAGGGCTTAACTGTTTGATGTTTTTTGTAATCACTTTTTCCTAGTTCTGGTTTAACAATTTTAGGAAGTATCGTTGGACCTGCGGCAGGACTTGTAGTTTTTGTATTAGACTTTTTAGATATCGCTTTGTCTACGGCTTTTCCTATTTGATTACCAGCAACAGCACCGGCTCCTGTTGCACCAATACTAGATGGGTTTACTTTAGGTAAAACCTTAGGAGCAACAGTCCTAGCTAAATGTCCTAAAGCACTTATCAATTCATATAAATTAGTTTTGTCTGTTTTAGTCTCTGCCATACCAAGATTAAACATTTTGTTTGGTGTGGAATTTTTTCTTGCTTTTTTATGAAGTTCTTTAGGCTTGCCTTTTCCTAACCCTAGCTTTTTGACATTCATATATTCGCCACCAACAGGAACATCTTTGGTTGCATTCTGTTTTGTTACTATGCCCACACCCGCGGCTTCAAATTTTATGTCTCTAAATTTCATCGGCCGTCAATCCTATTATTGATCACGTCCCAATTTATTATCTTGCATAAATTAAGTAAATATTTTTTCTTGGCATCTTTTGCTGGAACATAATCCATAAAACTGTGTTCCCACATATCCATTGGCATTAATATATCTGTTTTATAACTTTGATTAGGTGTTGTTTTTATATCTCCTGATTTAGATAGATATACCCAACCACTACCTTGTATACCCATGGCCATTGTAACTAAACTATCTTTGAAGTTTTTGTAATTTTCGTGTTTTTCTTCTATTAAAGATTTTATTGCTCCTGTCGGAGAGTTAGATCCTGATGGTGCTTTTAATTGTGTCCAAAATAAATTATGTAACATAGCACCGCCGTAATTAAATTTAGGATCCCCTTTTCTTTCATTATATCTATTAACATATCCTTTTGTCAATACATTATAGTGATATTCAACATTGTCTTTGGAGAGCACAGGAGACAACTCACCAGTCTTGTATGGCAACTTTGCAACTTCTAATTTATCTTCCATTGCTTCGAATAGTTGTCTTATTTTCATTTTTTACGCCCTCTAAATTGTGCAGGGCCTGTAAGGTAAGGTTTTGTAAACCATAATTTAAACCAGTCCAGATCTCCTGGCTGTATTCCTAAACGTTTTTCTTTTTGTTTAAGTGCATTTGCAGTATGACTTATATTTTCTAAACTTACCGGTTTGTAACCTTTGAATTCATGTATGCCTGCTAATTTTTGTAATGTCTTGATATCCATTACCGCCCCATGTCAAGTTTATATTTTAATCCTAATACATCAAAAAGTTTCGCAGTGGTTGATGCACTTTGTAATGCTTTTGTCATTGCTTCTTGTTTATCTGGATTTCTGTCAAAGAAACTAACAAATTGTTTTGCTGATTTAGGATCTACATACAATTTTCCTCCTACAGAAATTTCACCTTTACCTGCATTCCAACTTAATGGAAAAGGTTTTCCATCAGCTCTAGCGGCGATATTGTTTAGCACGTCTAATTTTGGTTTTTGTTGTTGAACTTTAAGTTCTTTCTTAAATATTAATTCTTCTAAATCTTGTTCGTTAATTCCCATTCCTTGTCTAACTTTTGCATACATCATCTTTGCTAATTTAGGATCATTGACTGCAACACCGTCTTCAAATTCATCATAATTACCTTCACTTGCGGCTTTTTTCATTTTAGAAGCACTCATTCCTTCAGCACCTTCGGCATCAGGATCTCTTTCTCCTGCACTTACAACTTGTATACTATCAAATGTATAATCTTTACCGTTATAATCATTAAGTAATTTTTTAAAACTGTTTACTCTATCACTTCCGGCAACATAAATTATATTTTTATATCCTGCGGATTCTAGTTTTTGCATGGCTTGTATGATTGTTCTAACATCTTTATCACCTATACGTATACCACCACCAAAACTTTTGTCTGCAAAGAATACTTTTTCTGCAAATGAAAGAGGATCAGTCTTAGGTTTTTGTGAATGTGTTAAGAATAGGAAAGGAGTTCCTTGTTGTGCTTTAACTTGATCAACAAGTTTCTTGTGTCCTATAGTTGGAGGATTCATTCTCCCAAAGGCAAAAACTGCTGTATTAGGAGATTCTATCAGTTGGCGTAGTCGCATCTAATTCCTCCTGGGGATTTCTTTCAAAGTCTAAAACTTTACTTGCCAACTCAGATTTTTCAGTACTTGTCATCAAGTCTTTTGGACTTTTTGGAATATCATATTTTAGACAATAATGATTTAAACATCTATCTATCATTGGCATTAGGTGTCCTTGAATAACTTTTTCATTACGCTCACTCCTAATTTTTTCCATACAAGGTAGATAATGTTTTCTATAAAAACCGTCATCGTTAAGCATATGAAAATGTACATCGCTAGGTACATCAAATGGCATTTCGTCTTTTATAGGTTTATATATTTCGTCTATTCTCATTTACCACTTCCTACATGACCAATATCTAGCTTTTGTTCTAGGACCCGGATTATCACAGTTATGTCTAGCTCTGAAACTTTTGCGTCTAGCAGGGTTTGATTTCTTAATTTTCATGTTTGGGTCACCAAAGTTTACTTTTTTTACATTTTTAGTTTTGGGGTCTTTTACATAAACTTTGAATTTTTTTACGTCACCACGCATAGGCTTTCCAAGCCTTACTTTGCGTCCTTGGTATTCTGCTTCATCTAAGAAATCATCATTATACCACATTTCACCGTAATTTGCAAAAAAGTCGTCTCCGTCATATGTTTCTTCCATATAACCCTGTTCAGTTTCGTTTAAATATTGCTTGAATGTTTTGGCCATAATAACACCTTTTTATTAAATATAAAGTATTTATCAAGAATTGTCAATGATAGACTTAACCAGAACATAAATAGAACCTAAAAAGGACCAGCTATGCTACAACACAAACACCTGATTGTACGATCAGAAATAACAAAGCCACCTACAGACGAGGATCAAATAGTTTTATGGGCAAAAAATTTAATAGAATCTATTGGCATGAAAATAATGATGGGGCCATATGCAAAGTATTGTCATATGGAAGGAAATAAGGGTATTACTTGTGTTACAATAATTGAAACAAGTCATGTTGCAATTCATGTTTGGGACGAACAAAGTCCTGCTTTATTACAGCTTGATGTATATACTTGCAGTGACCTTGATAAAGAATTGGTGTTTGAATCTTTAAAACAGTTTAATCCTGTTAAAACAAATTACAAATATTTAGATAGAGAAAAAGAACTTAAACTAGTCTAAGCTCTTCCATATTGAGGTGTTGCTTTTTGTTGATCGTCATTCCAAGTAATACCACCTTTTATTTTGATATCACCATTGTCTATGGCTTTCATTAGCTCGTCTTGATTACCAATTAAATAGTAATTTCTATTAATTGAATTTACAAATAATATGTTTTCAACCTCATCTTCTTTGTTATAACTGTCATATGCTATTGCTGAATAATTTTTTAACATTTTTTGTTGGTTGATACTCCCATCTGAATCAACCATAGCGGCAATTCTTTCATCCCAATTATCCACTTTCTTCCATCCATTTACTATAGCTTTGAATGTGTTAGATAAAAGTTCTATTGTATCTTGCGGATTGCCGTTTGGAATAAGAACTTCATTGTTTAAAGTTTTTAAACCGCTTCCGTTAAAATTAAATCTACTTGAAAGTTTCTTTACTGTTTTTCCTTTTACCTGCTGAACGTTAAATGCATTCATGTATCCTTCATCGTTCATTGCACCTTTTTCGTCCCTAGGATTAGTTTCTTTCATTTTAGGATTTATTTTTTTAATTTCTCTGTTTAAAGTTTCCCAACCAGCAGTACCAGGGCCTATACCCTTTGAATTTAATCTTGCACCGTACAAACTACCTTCGCCCTTAGGAATTTCGCCTTTTGCATTTAATTTATATCCGCTACCTTTTAATTCAAAGGCAACATTTCCTACTATTAGATCACCTCTACTTTCGGCCTTCTTAGCTGGATTTCCTAGTATGGCTAATCCTACTTCTGCAGGTCCATAATTTCCTGCTGTAGTTCCACCTGGAATAAAACTAAAAAATGCTTTCTTGATTTCGTCATCAAATAATTCTTTTACCTCAGGATCTAGCTTTGGATTTATATGATCGTCAATCTTACCTTGTTTAGCCGCGACTAATCCTTTCATGTCGATTATTTCACCTGCTATTGCATAGTCTAAAAATTTATTAACTGTTTCGGGAGAAAAATCTTTATCTTCAATACTGTCGATAATAGACGAAAGTTGGTTTAAGATACTTTGCTGAACCGAGTTCATTGCATTCTTATCTAACGGAGTTTCTGGTTGTAAACCTTCTGCTTTTTTCACTAGCTGGGTTAATTTTCCTTTCATCTCTTTTTTGAAAGTTGCCATATCTTTAATTGTTTGTTTTCTCTCTTCTCCTCTTTCTTTTTTGTATTGATCAGGAAGAGTTTTTTCAATATTGTCAAGATCCTTTGCAAGACTGATAGCTTCTGGATTATTACAAACTTCAATAGGTTGATTATTACAAAGACTTGCTATAGTATTTCGCATATTAACTACAAAAACCATAATTGGATCATTTTGTGCTAATGCAACATCTTCTTCAACAGCTGGATCTTTTCCTTGTTTGGCAAGTAACTGATCTGCTTTTTGTTTTAATTGTTGTAATTGATTTTGTATTTTTTTGTATAGACTAGGATTTTCTTCTTTGGCGTTTGCCGCCACAGTGACAATCGTATCTAAATTATTATCAATATCTTGATCTTTGATATTTTCAAATACTTTAAATTCAAAAAAACGCATTAAACACTCACTTCGATATCAAAGTTATTGTATCCTAAATCCCAAAGTTTATGTGCAACCTTTTCCGCTACTTCGTTTGACTGTAGTTCATCTAGTTGAACATGTGTTTCAACTGTAAGAACGGTTTTCCCATCATTGGTGTCATACAGCTCGTATCCTGTTTCTTCTTCTAATAAGGCATTTGAGGCTGATGTTGCTACTTCAGAGACAACTATGTCATCTACTTCTTGCTTTTCGTCAAACACTATGTTTATAAAGTTTTCCATAATACTTCCTAATGATTCATTCTTATACTATTTAGTGTGCCATCTGTGTAAACCAATTTGGCTCTTAAATACACAAAATTGCCAGTAAAATTAGCATACTTTACTTCCGTTTGATTAGAAACTGTTACTGTATCAACGTCAAACCAGTCACTATCTGTTGGTGTTGTAGCCAACGTTGCTTGTATAGTAATTGTTCCTGTAAAGCCCGTGTAGTCGTATTGTACTGTGTGTATGCCGTCTGATCGACCGTAATAACCGTCACCCTTGAAGTTTTCACCCGTAACTGTAGTTGGGGTGCTATCTCCTGGATGCGTATTCGCTGATAATATTATTTGACTACTACTCGGCATACTACTATTTATGCAATTCTTTATCGCTTACGTATTTCACAATCTTGGTAATTGATCCACCTAAAGCAATTTTAGCCAACATAAGATGTTTTTCATTTTTAGTAAAAAAATAATATCCTTCAGTATTATGACGTTTGTTAATACTATCTAGTGCCCTCGCTCCAATTTTAATATTGTCTTTATTTCTTTGACAATAAATTGCAAAATTGGGATCAACTGTTCTACCTAAAATCGCTTTGTAAGGCCATCTAATTTCCTTGTCTAAAATTACGGTGTTTTTGTTTTCTAAAAGAAAATTTAATATTTCGTCGTTTTGTGGTTCATGCAAAGACATACAATCTATTTTATTTGCAAGTTCTTCTAACCAATCATTTTCATTTGAATATATATCTAAATTATGACCTTCGCATCTTACCATACATTTGTTTTTATTTTTTTCAAGTGCATTATACAAAACAAAAGTATCCATGAAAGTTTCAATACTAATATTTTTCTTTCTTCGAGGATTATTGTAAGGACTAGGAATTAAAGTTTCAGTTTCAGCATGTCTTTGCATCTCATCAATCTTAGATTTAGCAAAGCCAAGATTCATTCCACGAAAAATGCTTCCTATTTCATTTTTTACTCTTAATTTAAATACGTAACGATTATAGAATAAGTTAGTTGTTTGTAACCTCTGCAACTTCATTTTTCACCTTTATAGTTTCTGCGTTAAGAATTAGTTTTTTATCTTTAACATCGATCTTAAGTGTTCCGCCATTTCTTAAATCACCAAAAAGTAAAAGTTTACTCAACGGTCGCTTGATATGTTTATCAATATATCTTTGCATAGGTCTTGCACCCATCTTACTATCAAAACCATTTTCAACTAAATGATCTAATGCTGGATCTGATATTACACAAGTAACATTTTTTTCATCTAACATTTGTCTAAGTTCTAGTAAGAATTTGCCTACAATTTTAAGCATGATATTATGATCAAGTTTACCAAACGTAACCACACCATCTAGTCTATTTCTAAATTCTGGTGCAAAGAATCGTTTGAACTCTTCATCTCCGTAATTACCATCTACATCATGACTAAACCCAATAGAGTTTTTCTCTGCCTGTTCTGCTCCCAAATTAGTTGTTAAAATTAAGATACAGTTTCTTGCATCAGCTTCTTTACCATCACTACCTGTAACTTTTCCGTTATCCATAAGTTGTAGTAAAATTTGCGAAATATCAGGATGTGCTTTTTCTATTTCATCTAATAGTAAAACACAATTTGGATACTCTTGCAGTTTGTTAATTAATTGTCCTGAATGTTCATCATGACCTACATATCCTGGAGGAGATCCTATTAGTTTACTAATACTATGTTTTTCTTGATACTCACTCATATCAAATCTAGCAAGTTCGATGCTTAACTGTTTTGCTAATTGTTTTGCTAATTCAGTTTTACCAACACCGGTTGGACCCATGAATACAAACGAACCAATTGGTTTATCTTCTGATTTTAATCCTGCCTGTGCTACTAAAATTTTATCTACTATTTCGTCTATTGCATTATCTTGTCCGTAGACATTGAGTTTTAAGTTTTTGTTCAATTGTGCGAGATTATTTGTTTCTTTTTGTTGTATTTGTTCAGGCGGTAAATTAACAAACTTTGCAAGTTCGTACTTTATTTCTTCTGGAGTTACAACTTTGTTATCTTCTTGATTTTTTACTTTGAACCTTGAACAAGCAAGATCTATTAAATCAATTGCTTTATCAGGAAGTTTTTTGTCAGTCATATATTTTACACTTAATTTGACAGCTTCTTCAATTGCTTCCTGTGTAATAGTAGTTTTATGAAATTCTTCATAGTATTTTTTAATACCTTGCAAAATATCTGTAGCAGTCTTCTTGTCTGGTTCGTCAATAGTAACTCTTTGGAATCTACGCATCAATGCACGGTCTTTTTCAAAGTACTTTCTATATTCTTCCCATGTTGTTGATGCTACTACTTTAATGTCACCTTTTCCTAATGCTGGCTTTAGCATATTTGCTAAATCGTTTGAACTATTGGCTCCACCTGCTCCAGCACCATTTATCATATGGGCTTCGTCTATAAACACAATAGTCTTTCCTTGCTTCTTTATAGCCGCCATTACTAATTTAAATCTTTCCTCAAAGTCTCCTCTGTATTTGGAACCAGCTAACATGGCACCTATGTCCAAGTTATAAACACTATATGGTTCTAAAAATTTTGGCACTTCTTTATTAACAATTCTATATGCTAATCCTTCTGCTATTGCTGTTTTACCTACACCAGGGTCTCCTACTAGTAACACATTGTTTTTACTTCTTCTACCCAATGATAAGCAAATAGTTTCTAGTTCATCCATTCTACCTATTACAGGATCAATAGCACCACTTTCAACTTGTGCATTCAAATTTGTTGTAAATGCTTTTAAGGCTCTTTGAGCATGTCCAGCCAACTCTTCATCTTCTAGTGTAGTGATATACTCATGATTGATATATTCGCTAAATTTATCCTTTTCAACACCGGCTTTGGTTGCAACAAATGTTGAAAATGATTTACTTTCATTTAGCAATGATAAGAAAACATCAGTTGTATCAATATGGGCTCTGCCACTAAACAATGTTTGAGTAAATGCTCTGTTCATTACTCTCTCTACTGTTTGTGTTTTTTTAGGCTTGTAATTCTTTACAGTATCTGACATCTTAATTTCATCCATTTTATTTTGTAGATGATCATTAAGTTCTTCCTTCATAGCCTTAACATCACTGCCATATCCATCAAGAACTTTTGTGAAGTTTTCACTACAAAGCATTGCAAAAAATAAATGCTCTAAAGTAACATATTCGTGACGTAGCTTCTTAGCATCTTTGATTGCTTTTTCAAACACTACCTGTAATTCATCAGATGGTTCAACCATATTAATATTTCTCCTTAGTATTTACGCTTTTAATTATACTGTTTTTGTTCCTATTTGTCAACTAATTTTCCTACGTATTTGTTCAATATCCTGTAACACTTGTTCGTCAAGATTGCTTGGTGTGTCTCCTAAAATTTTTACCAAAACATTTCCACTTCTACCTGTCTTTCTATTAGGCAAACCACGACCGTTAATACTAAAGACTGTGTTAGGTTGTGTTCCTTTAGGTACATTTAACATCACTGCACTTTTATCAGGCAAATCAATATTTACTTTAACTCCTACTACTAAATCCAAAACTCCTACTTTCCTTGTGGTCATTAAGTCATCACCGTTTATTTGAAAATTGCCTGTGTTTACAATATTAATTATCACATACAAGTCTCCGTGAGGCGCACCTTGGATATCTTGTTGACCCATACCACCATATCTAATACGGTCTCCATTGTTTACGCCACGTGGTACTTTAATATCTACAGTTTGTTCAGAGCCGTTGTTTAGTCTATATGTTGCAATAACATTTTTACCCGTATATACTTCCTCTATGCTTATATTACAACCAATTGTAATATCTTGATTTTTCATTTGCCTATTTCCAAAACCTGCCATACCAAAACCAAATTGATTCATAAGGTCATTTATATCTATTCCTCCTGGGCCAGGTGAAAAATTAAAATTTTGATTGTAACCTTGATTGGCGGCTTGTGGATTTACTGTGCCAAATTGGTCATACATTTGGCGTTTTTGAGGGTCGCTTAAATTTTGATAAGCTTCATTGATTTGTTTAAATTTTTCTGGATCTCCACCTTTGTCAGGATGATATTGCATTGCTTTCTTTTTAAAAGCACTTTTTAAATCTTGTTCTGACGCTGACTTAGAGACACCTAGTATGTTGTAGTAGTCCATACAACTACTTATTTACAAATTTAGACTTATTTACGAGAGCTGGTATATAGACCAAACCATGCCGCACCGGCACCAACTACAATAGATATCAAACCGGATTGTTCTAAGGTTGGATTGTCTAAGCTCATAAACCAAATTACACATTTGTATAATAAAATGATGTATGTGGTAATAAAGATTCTTGGAAAAATTCTCCAACTATCAACTGCTTTAGCCATATGTATTAATTTTGCATATGGATTAGGACCTAAGTCTTTGACACTAGTGTCTACTTCAAGATCAAGTTTAACTTTTTTACTTACACCTTCCTTACTTGCAGGTACAACAACTTGTGCATCTGGTTTGGATTCGTTTTCAAAAGTTTTATCTTCTGCTTCCAAATCTTCTAGTTTTTTTCTTGGCATTACTTTCTCCCTCTTTTTATATTTTCTATTTCTTCTTTATTTCTTTCAATACTATCTTTGTTATTTCCTATTTTGGCATCTTGGGCTTTATCTATAAGTTTTTGCATTCTTAAACCTTTTTCAATATCTGAATCTAAATGCAAGTCTTTGTTAATAATTTTTTCTAATTTTAATGTGCCAATACGATCATTAGCAACATATCTCCAAGTATAACCTCTAGGACCATAACAACCAAATACAGTTTCTCGTAAACCTATTTTTACAATTATGGATTGTTCTCCGTCTAGTATTACTTCATCGCCCTCGTTAAATGCAGGATTAAATCTAAATTTTAAACCTTGCATAAAGTTTGTAGCAAAATCTTTAAACCAAAAAGCGGCACTTATACTAATAAGTATTGCAATCCAAGGAACCAGCATAGTGGCAAAGTCCAAGCCCAGCTTATCAAACGCTTCCATCTATTTCTCCAGTTTCTTAATTCTTGCTTCAAGTTCATCGATCTTTTTAGTTACATGTGGATACTTTTTACGCCAAGCATCCTTAGGTTGTTCGAACCAAGTCCAACCCCATCTTTCTACTAAAAAATCTAAAATTGCATCAAATTTTGAGTACAACCAGATTCCTATTCTAGTGCCTTTAAAATATGTTGAAAATGCTAATCCAAAAAGTGACCCTACAAGTGCTGTGTAAATCCACAACCTGTCAGTCGCCATTCTTCCTATCATTTCATATATCTGTTCCATACGTAGTATTTATATGTTATATTTGATTAAAAAGAGCAGGATACAGTTGCCCCAGGATCTACTGTTGCATTGTAGTCGTCTATTTGTATTTTAGGATCGGGTTTTGCTTTACAGTTGAGTTGTTGACAATTACTCGTCAGTATCGTCAGCAGGATCAGGCTTAACAGCTTCTTCATAATACACTATAATAGATTTTTGTTGTTCAATATAACGTCGAAGTTCTGCAAAGTTTTTAGATAGGTTTTGATAATCCTTGACACTTATTGCAATGTACGAATCTCCGCCATTTTTGGCTTCAAATTCTTTTTTGAATTCTTCGTAATTTTCACTTGGTGATACTACATAGATTTTTACATCATTCATTTGCACAGGTTTAGGACGAGACACAATAGGGACTGTTGTTTTTTCTATTTGAGTAACTATTTTTATTTCTGGGTCTGGTCTAAAGCTACTGCAACTACTCAGCAATAGTGTTGCCAGTAATAGACTCAAGATCATCCCAAAGTTTATCTGTCGCATTTTGCATCCTTTTTTCTATCATGCCAGGCTTTTTATTAGCCAAGTGTGTAAGATTGTGTTTGTTTAGTGTAGCACGAAGTTCATCTCCGTACTGTTCTGATTTTTTAAGGTCTTCGCCTAGTTGATCAGCAAGACCATTTAGTCTTTCATTATCTTTTTTAAGTAATGCTAAACTTGCCTCGCTTGTTTCTACAGCAGACTCTAGTTTAGCTACATTGGCTTTTGCTAATTCTAAATTAGCCTGTAAATTTTTTACGTAAAAAAGTCCGCCTCCTACACCAGCAAGAAGCCCCACCACTAGGAGTATTTTAAAACCACTCAAGATACCCATACTTTTTACCCTAACAACTTTCCCAATGTTTTTGGTCCAACGATACCATCTGCTACCAAGCCATTAGAACTTTGCCAATGTTTAACAATTTTCTCTGTCCCTGGTCCAAAGATTCCATCTGCTGGACTTATGTCTAGTTTTTCTTGTACTTCTGCTACCAAAGGACCTCTTGATCCTTTGCGTATTGTTTGATTGTAATCTGTTTCTGGTTCTTCAAAGTCACCACCTAGCACATCTATTGCATGTAGGTAATGTTTCTTGCGATCATCTAATCCTATTGTGCCACCATTAATACGTTTTGTAGCACCTACAATATCCATACTATCGCACCACTTATTAATATTATTTGTGTCCCAAAACCAACAAGCAGAATCCAATGCACCTTTTTTTGTACGAACATAATCTACTGCCTCCTCTGGGGACATTTCCATTGCTTTTCCAAATTGTGTATAGTTGTATCTTCCAGTGAGTTGCAAAATTCCACCTCCTCTGAAACGCCAACCGTCTCCTGAATTAGTATCGCCATTATCCATCCTATTAGCATAGATAACGTTTGCAATTTTTTCAGGCTGTCTATGATAAGCATTTGCATCTCTGCCTGCCCTTCTAAAGTACTTTGGAAAGATAGTGTTTAATGCTTTGGCACTATAGTTTAAGTTTTCACTCATTACTCTAAAGCCTCCGGACTCGTGTCCGCACTGAGCAATAAACATTGCTACTCTTTCAATTGTATCGACTGACCATAAAGGTAATATCTCACACATTGCTTCATACCAGTCTTTCCAGTCGTCTCTATGGATAAGTTCTTCTGCCATCCATTCGTCAAACTGAAATTTAAAATGTTCTTTTGCCATATTAAATCCTTCTTAGCTTTAGGATATAACCTTGATTTTCTAACACTAGATCCTCACCATATTTGTTAATATTGTAATCGCCTAAATATTTTGTTAGGAAAATAACTTCAGCCATATCCTCCATATTGATACTTTCTTTAATATCAATACCCTTACCAAAATCCATAACTTTAAATGAAATGGATTGTGCATAGGTATTCTTAACAGTTAAAATATCTTCTTTCAAATCAATACTTTCTGCATAACTGTTAGTGAAATAATTTTTATAGTTTTCTAATTGTGTTTCTTTAATTTTTGACGAGTAACTATTTGCATCCATAGGAACTGTTTCAGCAATATTTTCATCTGTTAAATCTTTACTTTTAAAATTTTTGTGATATCTAAATCTAAGATTTTGCACATCAGCAAGTTTTTGCACACCATCTGCTATTTCTAAAATTTGCATTGAAAGATCTTTATTTCTTTCCATTTCAATAAAAACTTTATACGTTCCGTCCGGTTGTTCTCCTGAGCTTACATCTGCATCAAGTACAAAAGGATATCCTTTTTCTACAAAATTTTCTAAGTCTTTTGCTGGTGCTTGACCTGTAACTGAAAATGCTAAAGTGACAATATCTTCATCTGATCCCATTTTTGATTTATAAGAATCAATCTCAATTATGTTGTCTACTAAAAATTTTAGATCGTCTTTTACTAGTCCCATTATGCCACCTCTGGTGTTGCGGCATCCATAGTTGCATCAGCGGCCGCTTCTGCTGGCTGTGCCTCAGCAGGAACCGAAGGTTGTGTCGCTGGATCTACAGCATAGTCATTCATGGCTTTGTACCCACCATAAATATCTGCAATAAGTTTTTTAGGCATCATTATTTCTACTACCCATATAGGATGTGTGTCTAACTTACCCTTTTTTGTGCCAGGACGAACATCGTCTGGTGTTCTAATTTTTCTTGGTTTAATAATTCTATCTTTTTTGTAAGTAACTCTACAATCATAATCAAGCAATCTTTTACCACCGCTTGGATCTGGCATCTTATCCATATCCCACATAAATGCACAAGTTACCCAATGTCTTGTTATATTAGGCCCTGCTACTAGCTCTCCTTCAGCCCAATTATCATACACATATACATCTAGATCATCTAACACCCTTTCAAAGTCTTTTAAAATGGTAAAAGCCATATCGCTTTCGTATATACCTTGTATGTTTTTAATTACGTCTAAAATATCTTTCATTTGAATACACCTATCATGTACTATTATTTATCCGATAATTGTCTGTGTACATTTCTTCTCGGAGTGATCTAATAAATATTTGTGTAGTAAAAACGCTACAAACGAAGTCAAAAGGAGGACGCTTCATGAGTGCAAGACGATCTCGAAAGAGTAAGAACTTTCACAATAATGTTGTACAAATAGATAATTACCTTCCAGAAAAGAAAAAAACAGTTAAGATTTACCCAAGAAATAGAGCACAGGAAACATACCTGCTTACCTTGTCAGACACGGGAAAAGACGTAGTCTTTGGAATTGGTCCGGCGGGAACAGGAAAGACCCTCATTGCGGTTTTAACTGCGGTAAAACTTTTCAAAGAAGGTATTATAGACAAAATTATTGTAACTAGACCAGCTGTTTCTGTAGACGAAGATCTAGGATTTTTACCTGGTACTTTAGAACAGAAAATGGCACCCTGGACCAGACCAGTATTCGATGTGTTAAGAGATTATTTCACATCACATGAAATTACTGGAATGATAGACGAAGGTGTTATAGAAATAGCACCATTGGCTTATATGCGTGGACGCACTTTTAAACGTGCATTTATAGTTGCAGACGAAATGCAAAACTCTACTGCAAGTCAAATGAAAATGTTGCTTACAAGACTAGGCGAAGGATCAAAAATGGCAGTGACTGGAGATTTAAACCAAGCTGACAGAATGTCCGATAACGGATTACTTGATTTTATTAGTCAATTGCAACGTCATCAAAAGGCTAGTAGATTAGCATACGTAACTTTTAACCATGCTGATATTGAAAGGCACGAAGCTGTTAAAGAAGTATTAGAAGTTTATGGCGACGAGTAAGTTAACTCGTTAGTCATAGGAAAAATTTTAGCTATAACTTCGGCACATAAACGAGCAATTTCCATATGTTCCTTTTGTGTGCCGTTAGCTCCACGTAGATCAATATAATGGATCCAACTTCGTAGTGTTCCATTCATATAGAGTGTGGTTTTTGTTAATCCTTCTGGAAGTACTTTTCTAGCTTGTTCTTTAGCAATACCTTTTTTAATTGCCCAGTCATATTCCTTTTTGGCTAAATGGGCAATACGCATCTGAGCCCACTCCCATTCCTGTTGTAGTTTTGCATCATCTACTTCAATTGAATTTTGCCTATTCTTAGGATCTTGGAGTCTAGCTTCACTGAATTCAAACATATCACCTTGAGCTTCTGGATCAGCATAACGTTGACTAAATTCTTGAAAACTAAAACTACGGTGTCTTACAATTTGATGTGCAATATCTCTTGTTGTTTTAATTTCAAGACATGCACTAACCATTTCCAATGGTGACCAGTGTGCATGTTTTATTAGATACTTAATTAATTTTTCACTTGTTTCTGTATTCATTTGATTAGCAGGATTGCTTACCCTTGCACAATAGGCAACTAGATCTTGACAATTCAAAGGTTGTCCATCTGGATATGTTTCATATTCAGAAGCCTTACTATACGATATTAATCTAACACTCATTTAAAACTCCATGTCTGCGGCTACAATAAATCTATCTTCCATAGATTGTACGACACCAGGACGGTGCCATACCTTTCCTGGATAAATCATCCAGTGTCCTGTCTTCCAAGGAACAAAAAAATTACCTTCTCCTTCTGGACTTGTTGGTGCAAGTTCAGTTCCTGCTTTATCTAAATCTTTTACATCATCAGGTAGACGCATATAATATACACCACTTACAGTGGTTGTGGCTGTATTATGGTTATGATGATGCCATAGTTTATCTCTGTCTTCTTCGTTTTTCAACGAAGTCATAAAACTCCAACTTTGAATATTTTTAATCTGTACTTCTCTTCCTAAAAATCTAAAACATGACCAAATAAATGACATTTTAAGATCTGTAAAATCTTGAAACACATTCCAGTTAGTTTGATATTTAGGACTATTATGCCAAAACTTTCCTGCCCTAATTCCGTTTTCAACGTCTCGGCACATATTATTAATGTCTCTTTCCGTTATTAAGTTAGTCCAATCGTAATATTCGTATTCTATCATCCAGTCCTCCAAACTATGTGTACACCCCAAGGTGAAATAATAGGAGGACCTATTTGGTCTATAGGTATCACTCTAACTGCATTTGAAAAATCTGGGTGAAAATGTTCTTCTTCCTGCCAGCCAAGTTCTCCCCCTGCTGATGGTCCACTTAAACAAGCACTATGTCTTCTTGCAGTTTCTTCGAACTTTATTTCACCTGTTTTTAATTTTTTAATTATTGCTTCTGCTTCTTCCATAGCCACACCTAATGCTCTTTCGTGAGAACTATTTTCTGCATCTTTATGGCTTAAAAGTATATGCTTACATTTAAATCTCATAATCTTCCTTTTTTGTAATCTTCATTCTTATGACTTTTATAAGAATGGCAAACTTTACAAAGTGTCTGTATATTATTTAATTTATTATTAACTTGGTTACCATCTATGTGATCTAGTTCTAATGCTCCTGAATACGGTATATGTGCTGTGCATTCATAACCTAGTCTACCGTCAATATTTTCACAGTATACTTTTTTTGCAAATCTAACACCTTCTTCTAAAGATCTTGCTCCGTATGATGCTTGATGGCATTTCCAACAAACAGGTCTATATTTGTGTTTGCCACTTTTTGTTGCCTTGCGAGTACAACCGTGATTGACACAGATAGGAATCATTAGTCACCTTTGCCAGGTTTTTCTGAAAAGTATTTTATTTTATCTGGAACATCTTTCCAGTCAGCGGCATCAGAAGGTACATCTTCCGGTCTTGCTTGTGAGATATTAGGCCATTCTTGTGACCATTTATTATTAAGTTCATACCAAGGATTATCTTCTTCACCTTGTATAATAGCTTCTACAGGACACTCAGGTTCGCATACACCACAATCGATACACTCATCAGGATTAATTACAAGCATGTTTTCTCCCTCGTAAAAACAATCTACAGGACACACTTCTACACAATCCATGTGTTTGCACTTTATACAGTTGTCGTTTACTAGGTATGTCACAACTCTCCTTTCTCTCGTAAATGAGCACGGATGTTTGTTGCACTAATTTTATGCACTTCTTCTCCTAAGTCATGTTCAGTGAAAGTATAACCTACACCTCTTCCATAACTTATATCTACTATGTTTGGTACCTTCATTACTATATATTCTTTATTCATTGTATAACCATGTTCTTCAAGTCCATTACGTATATTAACACAAACTTTTGTAAAGTCAAATGGATTATCTGTTTGAGCTACAGTTCTTCCTGCACCAGCATCTTCTCCAACAATTCCTCCTACATCACGAACCATTATAATGACTTGTCCTGTTTCTGCAAGAGCTTTTTTGAATAAAGCAGTATGTCCATCATGCCAAGGTTGCCATCTACCTAGCATCTGTGTTGTAGGTTTTTTCCAATCAAACATCATTTTTCTCCATCCAACGTTGTACCACTTGTAGAAGTTGTGCATGTGTATCATCAAACCATTGTTTTACATGGTAGCTACATTTAACAGGTGTTTCAAACATTTTATTTGTATCTTCAAAACGTCCTTCGTTAATTGTATCCATCCATACTGTAAAGTCAGGATCAAATTCCTGTCTAGCTCTATCTGTAGGACAAACAAAATCTGCTACCGCAATTTTTCCTCCCATTACAACACCGTCTGCTAGATGACGCATTCTTTGTGCTTGCCTGATACGACCTTCAGGACTAAAGTCCCAGTCTTTGTAACGTTCTCTAATTACATCTGCGTTTAAATGTATACCGTTAATAAGTTCTGCAAAAGGCTTTGCTAACGTAGTTTTACCACTTCCTGGTAAACCAAAAATTAATATTTTCATTTCATTCTCGCTAATCTAATCATAGTTGCCGCTAGATTTATTTCTGGATCGGAAACTAATGTATGATCAACAAGACCTTGTTTGATTATAAGAATAGCAGTTTCTTGCTTTTCTTCGTCTCCAAACAGATCAATGTTATCATACAACCATTTATAAACATCTTCTATTTCTTCGGGACGTGCTTGACTACAAACAAGTTTTCTTGCTTGAGATATCTTACCAGCTTTGAATAGTTCAGTCATTTCAAGTTTATAATCACTATCTCCTGCGTCACTTTTTTCTGGAGGCACCAGTGCTCCATTAACACTATTCATCTGTACCATATTGATACACTTACGTAAATCAGGATATGTTGCTTTTACATAAGTATCTAATACATCCAAGTCTGGAGTAATTTCTTCTGCTATAAGTATTTCAGCCACTCTTGCAGTAAATTCTGTTTGATCAATACGTTCAATATGGAAACCTTGGCATCTTGAATGAAGTGCAGGAATAATCCTATTAGGATAGTTACAAGTTAAAATAAACCTACTTGTAGTATGATACTCTTCCATCACACCACGTAGTGCCGCCTGTGCATTTGGGCTTAGATAATCTGCCTCATCTAGTAGTACAACTTTGAATGATCCAAAAGGAATCATTTGCACGAAGTTTACAACTTTATCTCTAACATCTTCAACTGAATTTGTTCTACTTGCATTTATTTCTAATACATCTAAATCATTTACTTCTAGTTGTGCTAACAATATTTTAGCAAGAGTAGTTTTACCTATACCGGCATTACCTGAAAAAAGCAAGTGTGGAATTGTGCCATCTTTGATCCACTGTTGTACTTGACGTTTTTGATGTTCATCTCTAAATACATATCCGTCAACATCTTTCGGACGATATTTTTCTACCCATAATTCTTTCATCTGCCTAACCACCTCCTTGCCGCATTGATAGGATTCTTCAATCCTTCATAAGTATCATCTATAAACTTTATATGTTTACTTAATTGCATATTAAGTTCTTTCAGTTCGGATTCGATATTTTTTAACCTTTCGTTATCTACAGGTTCCCAATACTGAAACTTTTTATTTTTATCTGTTCCAATATATGCTTTTCCTGTTTCCATATCGACAATTTTCCATTTACTTGGACATTTTGTTTTTATGACTAAATTTACAGGCTGATCCAACTCTTGTGCCCAAGTGCCGTCTACTAATTTTCTATCTGCCATTGACTACTCCAAAATGTTTAAAAGTTTTTTGTACACACTTTGCTTGATAATAACAATCTGCAAGTGCATTGTGCAAGTCGCTTTGAATTTCTTTTCTAGGATCTTTTGGCATCATTTTAAAAAGTGTTCTTGAATCTCTTATTTGCCAATAGTGCCAAGGTACTGGTGTTCCTAATTGTCTATATAAATTTTCTAATATTGTAAAATCAAATGTAGGGCCTTGACACCAAATGTTATCTAAACCCACACAAAACTTATTAATTTGCCTCGTTACTTCGTTCAAGGTTACTCTATCATTGTCAGACAATGCTTCATCTTTAATTTTAGGATCTTGTTTATTCCACCATGCTAATGTATTTTCATCAACAGTTCTTCCCAATTCAGTTTGTTCATCAACATTGCATCTAATGTACAAACCATCATGTGGTTCAGCATTCGAATAAGGATTAAATTTAATTCCACCTATTGTCAGAACGACACACCCAGGATCTACTCCTAGTGTCTCAATGTCAATCATTCCATGTACTGCCATTAACCTTTCCTATTCTCCTGCCCCATGGCGGATATAATTAATAAAATGTAAAGAATAGGCCAAGCCCAACCAGTCAAAAAGCCTGTCAGATGCATAACCATTAGTGCAACACCTGTGGCTCCTGTAGTGCCTATACCGCTAGATTGTGGTTTTGGAAATTTCATTTACACTCCTATTTTGTGTTTTATTGTAACACCTTAATATAAGAATGTCAACTGCTTTTGGTTATTATAAATCGTTTTCTTTTCGATTTTCAGAATAATGAACGTCGAACTCGCCATCTGGATATCTTGAACTTAATTTACTTACATTCTCTGCAATGACTTCGTTTGGATCTAGATCCAACGCCCTGCATGAATTAATCCAATACCAAATAATATCACCAAGTTCTCGCTTAATGTGGAATTTTGTGTCATCATCCAGAGGCTTACCCTGGAATATACACTTCTTAACAATTTCTGCATATTCTCCGCCTTCTGATGCAATGCCTATTGCACCTGTTAGTAATAAAGAAATATTAACTTCATCATTTAATTCGTGTAATCTTGCTTGGGTATATGCCCAATCGTTAGATTCTTCTGAAGTAACCTTTTCTACAAAGTGTTTATACTTGTTTAAGTCTACTACATCTTTATTTGTTTTTTGAGGAATGCTTCTTTTGATTGTTTCTGCATCTATCATAATTCTTGTCCTACGCTGTAATCTGAAAGTGGTTTATCTGAATAGCCTAAAATATCTTTATTGTCAACTTTTCTAACAGTTAATTCTTCACCATTTATAGATATGTTTACGCCTCTTGTCCAACGACCGTGGTCTACTAAAATCCATTCGCCTACTTCATATGGATCTGTATTCTTTGGGCCTTTGCTTATGACTTTACCCCATCTTGCGTAGATGCCTCTGACTTCTCCGTCATCAGCTCTTATGATCAATCCTGATTTGGTCTTCTGTTCCCCGAAGTTCATTTCGGAAACTAAAACCCCGTCTCCTATCGCTTTAAGTCCATCGACTTTAATAGTTACAAGGTTTCCAGCCATTACGCACCTCTTTTGACGTAATTGCCGTCAGCATCTTCTACCCATTCGTCCTCTTTGGACTCAGCCTTTGTTTTACCAGGCTTTGCTTTTGTAGAAGCTGACTTTTTTGTATCTTCAACCTTTTCTTGTAGTTCAGGTTCAACAACTGGTTCTGTAATTGGATCAGCTGTAGGAGTTTCAAATTCAGTAGGAGCAACATTATCTTCGTAATAGTCTCTAAGGACTTCTTCACGTTTTTTGATAATTTTACCGCCTGGACCTAATTCGTCACCTCTTGCATTTACCCTTACGTTACCAACTGCTGGAGTTAATTCATTTCGTTGTCTAAGCAAATCCATGTCAATATCTTTACCTTGCATGGTTCTATATTGCTTACGTCCTGTTTGTCTAACTGCCATAATTGACCTCCTTTATTATATACTTACTTATCTCAAGAACTCTTTGTAGTCCAGCCCATATTGAATTGAATCTACTTTGTGTATGCCTATTAAATATAGCACATAGCTAGCCACACTAGAACCACGTCCTACACCCCATACAATGTTTTCTTCTCTCATGAAATCTACCAAATATATCATATATCTTAGTAAATTATGCATATCCCGTTTCTTGAATTCGTCCAATTCTTCCCAAACACGTTTCATTGTACTATCTTCTGCAGGAGTTTCAAGTTTTCCTAACACATATTCATATACATTTAATTCTTTATACTTGTCAGGCATAAACCATTCGCTTTGACAAACACCATCAAAGTCTTTTTTATTAACATCTATTGGAATATATCTTTTAAGTTGTGGATTTCCTGTTTCTTTAGCATGGACATTAAACTTGTCTATGTCATCTGAAGGATCACAAAGAACCACATGGCACTTATCAATATGACCTGTATAAATCATATCTATTAGATCTTTATTGGTAAATCTAGGAATGCCTAAATCGTCAGTCTTCATAATCATGTATACTATATTACTCGATATTAATTAATTTGTCAAGATCTATTTCGCCATTTTCTTCAGCTTTTTTTCTTTCAGCCGCTTCTTTGACTCTGATTTCCTGTTTGTAATAATCGATAAATGTTTGTATTTGGGTTTTTACTTCTGTATTGTTAGATTGGAAATATTTTTTGGTTAAATCGTTTATCTTTTCGTACAGTTGGTTGATACTTAATTTAGATGTATCTTCCGAAAATGGATGAAGCATTATGCAAAATAACCTACTGAGTTAGCATATACTGTAGCACCAGCGTCATAACTTACAAATTCTACAATATAAGTTCTAGTGTTAGGTGTATCAACTACAAGAGTATTTCCTGCTCCAGACCAAGTGCTAATTTTTTTAAAAGTTCCTGCACCGGCGTTAGAAGCAAAAGTTACTGTTCGTTGTACGTTGTCATTATTAATATACAAACATACTTTACCTGCTTTACCTGTTGCAGGCCATCCAGTAAGTGTTAGTGTAACGTCTGCACCAACTGTAAAAGATTGATGATGCCCATTACTAAAGTTGACATTTTGACTTGTGTTTACTGTACCACCAGCAAAATAACCTTCACTATTGTTGATTAAGTTTGCATTGCTAATATTATTTGTTAAAAAATCATTAGCTACATTAAGTTTTGCTGTATTTGTTTGAAGTGTTTCTATTTCACTTTTTGCCGCTACAAAGTTATCTTTAATAATATTAAAATTATCTCTAAATCCTTGCGAATCATTATCTTGTCCTGCTACAGGATAATCTTTGTTAACACCAGTATCGTTGATATTACTTGCCATATTATGTCCTCTCTACGTTTTATTTATCTGTATTAAACATTGAATGTATAATTTGCGAACGGTATATATTGCTCATTACTGTTGCCATCTGTACTATCTATGTTGTATCGCTCAATCTCAATATTGAGTGTTTTGAAGTCAAAACCACTGTTTGCGATGTTTAAAATTATTTGATCTGCTTGACCAGGCTTACAATAACATAAAGGAACAGCTAGAACAAACCCTAGTTCTCCCTGTCCTGTAACTTGCGAAGTTCTCATCCAAAGTGGATAAAATTCTCGTAGATTCTGTCCCACTGCTCTAATTCTATCACGCATATTGGTTATGTTACTAATATATTTTTTTTGGTCTAATCCTTCGCTGACATTGATTGCATTGCTATCAATTTTAATAGTGTCGCCATTTGGCCTTAATCTAATAGGATCACTATTAATACTATCATCTATACTGGCTACTACTACTGATGTTCCATTTCTAAGTATAATAGGAATGGCAGAACCTGGTTGGAATACTAAAGGTCCTGATCTTCCAAAAATAGTTAATACGCCACTAGACGCCGGTGACTTCCCTGCACTACCTCGTAATGCTATATCAAAAAATCCTTGTCCTGTTCCTATTCCTGTGTTATCATCGTTTACTTCAAACTGTACAGAGTCGACTGTAATTTTGTTCTTTGTATTTGCATCAAATGTTTTTGCAGTTTTACCTTGTGAAGGTTCTGCAGGATCTATAAGATTGACATAAATTACTTCATAAACTGTATCGTTACTACCTGGGTTTTTTGCAAGTGCTTTTTGTACAGTTCCAAATTTATATTTTTTTCTTTTATGGTTTTTTGCAACAGCTCCTACAAAATCTCTAATATTTTTAGTTTCTATACCAGCATACGCAAGGGCTTTGATTTGGCTTTGTAATCCAAAAGTAGGATCGTTTGGTCTGTAAATTGAAGCTGGTGTAAAGATATTTGGATCAGCAATAAAATTACTGAAACTTGTTCTTTGGTCCGACTTTAACATAGGTACCATTGAAATACTACTGTATAACAAATCATCTGGATCTGATGTAGTAAGCGTAAAAGTTCTAGTCGTTGCACTGAACCCAAATTGATCTTGTGCTTTAATAGTAAATGTATATTTTCTATCTAATGTGGTTGTTCCACCATCAAATGTCATGGCAGTTGTTGATTTGTCTATGGTGGTCAATCCTGGTAATTCTGTAGTACCAAACTGTCTTATTTTACCTTGTAATTGTCCGTTAATACCTAATGTTATTCCGTTAGGTATAGTACCACTGTCTAGAGTATAAACTAAAATAGCATTAGGTACTGTGCTAGTTGCACTTACTGATAATGTAGATACAAAGTTAGCTCTCAAATTTCCTAAGTCGTTTGGAGTATTCCAGGTTATTGCACTTTCAATATCACCTAATAATTTTAATGTAAATGTTTTATCTTTTGCTACAGTTTGATTTTGCTCTGTGGTAGTCCTTTTTGTAAAATTATAAAAAGACATTGTAACAACTTTGTTGGCTGTTATTGCTCCTGTCCTATCAAAAGTTTGAAACCCAACATCTGTTACAGTACCAACAAATGTATCACGTAGATAATTTATTGTGCCTTCATCTATAGTTGTAACTGCTTTATCGTTAAATGTTGCAATTACTCGTCCAGACGATATTACCCAAACATTTTTATCTATAATATCACTGCCTACATAATTAGGATTTGTATCAGCTCCAGTTCCTGCATCTGCAGATGTCACTGGTGTTGTATTGAAAACAATCCAACCAGTTTCGTTATTAGTGCCAATAAATTCATTTTGTGCAAAATTAAAGAAAGGAACATTCGTTTCACCTGACCATGTTTGGTTAACACCAATGTTATTTGCAAAATATTGAGTGGCTGTGCTTGATGCTGATCCAAGCTGTCTTAGAGCTTCTATTGTGAATTTATATTCTTTTGTTACTGCTGGTTGATAAGGTATTCTTCCTGCTATTTCTCCTGTCGTAGAATCGATTGCCATACCTGGCGGCAATGTACTTGTAGTTCCATCTGGATTAGAATTCTTAACAGTAAAACTTATTATGCCTTGATTACTTGTAGGGTCATATACATCAAGAAACAAAGTCACATAATTGTTGGCTCTTCTATAACCAAAATCTCCTGGAGTTAACCAAACAGGAGCTCTCAAAAAAGTATTGTCTGCTGTAAAGAGACCTGTACCAAGTTGCATCAATGTGTTGTCTGATCTTAGAAAGTCGTCTCCTACGAGATAAATTTTAAATTTTCTTCTTGCTATTACTATCTTATCACTTGCACTTACAGTAAATTCGTAATATCTATTAAGTTTCTTTGGACTTTGTGTAGGAACTGCATAATCATAGAATGTAGTATCATAATAGAAACTTTCATAACCATTAAAACTTTTAATACCAAAATCAAAAGGATAACTTCCGTATAGATTAGTATCAAAGTATCCTGTTCCTGCTCGTTTTTCTAATGCTAGTATAGGCTCAGTAACACCTGTAAGTCTTCCTGTTGTTCTACCAAGAGTAATACCTGGAGGCAGTTCTCCATCTCCTTCTCCTATATAATATTCTACACTATCTCCTGCTGGTAAATCAGGATCTATCACTTGTAACTGAAAATCTACAGGACTACTGTCTAGTATGTAAAATGAATTATTTGGTCCTAAAGGAAGTGAACCTTCATTGGTTATCCAAGTAGGTGCATCAGCACCGTCAATAGTAATTTTTAAAGTACGGTCTTCTGTTATATTGTCTTTTTTTGCTCTTAAAACAAACGTGAATACTTTTAATCTTTTGACTTCGTATGGAGTTCCAACTAATTGATTATTGCTTTCAATTCGTAAACCACCAGGAAGACTACCACTAATAAGTGTTAGACTGTCCACTGTATTGACGGGTAAAGCTATTGTTTGTGTAACACTTTCTTGGAATGTACCTAAGCTGTGTCCTGAATTAACCGTCCATAATACGCTATCGCTCATTCGAAACTCCTATATACATATTTATCTATGAATTGGATTAGGCGATAGAGCCAAAGTCGGAGGTAGGTACTGTATTATCACCTAGCCCATTTACACCATAATCTATTACCTGAGTATGGGCCAAATGTGCAAGGATACTTGTTAGGTTAGAAGGAGACATTTCTCCCAGATCCATTAATAGGAAAGGTTGTACACCATCCATTTGACGGATATCTAAACCGTGTACATTACTTTTAATATCGCTGGTGTTTATAATTTCTTTTTGGTTACCATCTAAATTTGCTCCAAGTTTAGGAGTAAGATCTGTTAACAAAGATGTTTCAGAACTTATAGTAATAGTACTACCGTTTAGATTAGTTGTTGTAAGATTACCGCCTGCAAGGGTGAGTGTAGTGTTAGCATTGTCTAAAGTTATATTATTATTGTCTGCAAATACTTGTAATTGAGGAAGTCCTGTTGCAGATGAATTAATAGTGATTGCGTTTCCGTCACTTGTTAAGGACACAGCAGTACCTGCCACAATCTTTTTAAACTGCATTTCTGCACCAGATAGTTGTGCAAACACACCTTCACCTGCAGAGCCTAAATTTGCTCCTGTAGTTTTTTCTGGCTGTCTGGAATCAAGCTCAGAAAAATTTGCATTTACTTTTACAAATGCTTCTCTTAAATCGTCACCTGTTCCGTCGTTTGCTATTGTACCTATGTTTACAGTTTGTATTGCCATTTTATTTCCTTATACTATATTTACCTATCTTTTTTTCTTAGGCCATATGTATTACTTGAATATGGTTTTGCATTACTGTATCTATTATATAACATTCTATTGTAACCTCCACAAATATCAGTTGTGTCGCCGTAGTTCGCATCGTTAGATTCATCTTTTAAAACAGCTAATGCATCTTTTTGTAGTTTGTTTTGTAATTGGGCTGGAGTCAAACTAGGATCAGCTTGTAAATATAAGGCACCTACACCACAAACCTGTGGTGAAGCCATTGATGTTCCACTGATGTTAGTTTGTTTAAAATTACTATCCCCAAAGTATTGTGTGTTACCAAACCTGGTTGTAGTGCTACATGCACTAACAATATTTTCACCAGCGGCAAAGATATTTACTCCTGGGCCTGTTGAACTAAAACTAGTCTTTCTTTCTGTGGTTGCATTTTGAGGTGTGCTATCAGTACAACCTACAATAATAGCTCCTGTGTCAAAAGGTGAACTACCTCTGTGATAGTAATTGTTACTACTTGTCCAAAAAATAACATTATCGTAATCAGGGTCTGTGGGGTCTGCTATTTTAAAACTGTTGTTACCTGCGGCAATGCAAATATGTACACCAGCATCGATGCAATCTTGAACATCAGCATCAACATCAGCAACCCTTACTGGATATCTATAATTAAAACTCCTATAGTATGGATAGAATCCATAAGTATCTCTATGATATGCTGTTGTAGAGTTCCAACCTGAGGTACCAGAATTGTAATTTGATCCCCTGTATACATAACTGGTGATATTAGAAAAACTACTTCCAATAGATCCACTGTAACCCCAACTGGCATTTACTATTGTTGGGCGTTTATACCCTGTCTTTGGATCAACTGGTTTATTTTGGTGCCAACCTTTGATTACATCAAAGCAAGAATTTACACTAATACCAGTTCCTGAATCTCCAGAACCATTGAGACCATTAACTTTAACACTATACACTCTGGCGTTACTGGCCCAACCAAAGTTTAATCCAGTTGCTGTTCCTCCACAATGTGTTCCGTGTCCATCATAATCTCTATAATGATTTACACTTTGTGACCCTGTAACTCCTGATTCAGCGAACCAGTCTATAAGTTGTACTCTTGATATTCCGTTAGCATCTTTGAATTCTGGATGATCAACTTGTAATCCACTATCTTGAATTACAATGTCTACTCCTGTTCCATCCATTGAGAATGGACGACTGTAAGGATTTGTAGGTAAACTTGTTGAAGTTCCATATTTGTTTTCTTTAAAACTATGTGTAATCTTACCCCAATCTCTATAGTCTCCAGAATCGCTTGAGGACTTATTGAAGTTGGCAGTTTGTACTGCTTCGTATCCTATTTCAATATCATTTCTATCTTGAGGGCGTAGTTGAACATCTGTAACTCTGCTATCATTTCTAAGCGATTCTGCTTCTGCGTCTGTTAGTGCATAGTGAGTGTTACGAGTAGACAACGCTCTCGCATCAGCAACGTCAACAGTTCTGTTAGGAATGTCACCTGATCCAGTAGAAGCTATCATTTCTTGATTGAATTGTGCGTAGTCTACACCTTTGTTAAGAGTAACTACATATTCTTTTTCACTCATTTATAACTCCTAGTGTAAGTCTACCCAAGAACCATTAGCATAACCTTGGAACTTGTTAGTAGTAGTATTGTAGATCATGTCTCCGTTTGCAGATGTTAATGCATCTCTTTGTGTGGATGTAAAACTTGCTAGCCTTAATGGACTGCTTGTGATCTTAACTTGATCCTGGGCTATTAATTCTATTGAACTATTACTATCAATTTGTGGTGTACCTACACCAGAACTTTCAAAACTATCAGCCGTAAATTTTTGTGCATTTATATTGCCATCAACTGTAAGGTCACTACTCATTCTTACACTAGGTGTCATAACAATCTGTGAACTATCGTCTGTGTCTATTATACTTGAACTTAGAGTAAAGTTTCCTATTGAAGTACCGCCTGTACCATTTATCCATTTTGCAGTAGAACTATCGTATTTTAGTACCTGCCCATCTGTAACACTTGTGATGTTTATATCTGATAAACTGTTTATACTTTCAGCAGTTATGCCTGATATAAATCCTGCACCATTTGTAAGTTCATTTGTATTAGTTGGTATTGTTGGTTTATTCGTAATAGTTGAAGTAGTGTAATCTATGGATACTCCAGTTATTCCTGAAAAAGGAATGTTGGATAGGTTACTACCATCACCATAATAGTTATCTGCATAAATGTTTAAGTACTTTATACTATTTGTGCCTAAACTATATGTACTACCAGCCGCAGGTGCAACATTTCCAAAAGTAACACTATTAGTGGTTTCGGAACCTGCTGTAGTGACTTGATCTAATGTAATGTTTGTTAAATTAGATCCACTTCCATAAAAATTTGACGCTTGTACATCGCCAGTTATATCTAAAGTTTTTGTAGGATTGCTGTTAAATATTCCAATTCTCTGTGTACCTGCATCAACTTTAATTGCTAAAGTACTATTGCCTGAAGCTGGTTTTGTTCTTACTTCAAAATCCTGTTGAGCAACTAAATTTTCAATAACAGTCGCTCCGTCTATTCTTAATTGCATTCTTGGAACAGAGCTTCCTCCTATAATTATTCCTGAATCAGAATTAAAAGTTACAGATCCATTTTGTGTATAATCACCTGTAGTAGAAATAGCATCAGTGATTCCATAACCTGCTAATGTAATTGGAGTACCAGTTAATGAACTAAATGCACCATCAAATAAAGTTGGCTTATTAGTTAAGTTTACATAATTTAAATAATAAGATCCATCAAAACCATCTAGTGTGTCTGCATTTAAACCTGCACCACCTGTTGTTATATCATCGGCAGGTGCCCATTTAGTTCCGTCCCATTTAAGAACTTGTCCTGTTGCAGGTGGATTTGAAATAGTGTCTACATCAGTCAAATCGCTGATATCATCAACCAAGTTAGGTTTATTAGTTAGATTAGTGTAACTTCCTGTAGTGGCCACAGCCGCCAAACTAGGCACTCCTACTATTTCACTGTAATTAATAAAACTGTTTACCCACGCCGCAGTATTATTAGCCCCACCAGTTGTGCTATACTTTACAACTTGATTGTTAGCCAATCCATCAAAGTTAGTTGCAGGCGGTAGTCCACCACTTCCTCCACTGCTCGTTCCTGTGTTTGTTATTGTAATAGTTCCTGCTAAATCATCATAGACAATATCAATACCAGTTCCTTCTCTTAATATTGCGCCTACTCTATCGTCTACTCTTTCATTTGTAAAAAATCTATTTGTCGAACCTTCTGGCAAGCCGTCAGTATCAGTTGCAACATTAGGCTTGTCAGTTAAATCGTTATAGCTACCGCTGAATGGATTATAACTTACTCCGCCTATAGTGAGTCCTGTGGCCGCAATGTTTCCAGCACCAACAATGCCTGATCCTGTTAAATCTAAATTATCACCTGTTGGCAATTCCTTTAATTTATTTTGATCATCTCTGTCAACTATAATTGGAAATCTATTTGCCATATTTCATCCTCTCTATGTCAGATTCGCTATTCTACTTTTAAAATCAGCAAAGTCAGTACTTGCCGCAACAGTTGATTTTAAAGTATCAAGTTTTATGTACCCTGGTATTATACCGTTGACTGCATCAACTAATAAAGTAGAATCATCTGCAAATACTGAACCTACTACATCTCTTTTTGTACTCGTAGCATCTAATTCTGCAAAGTTTTTATTAATTTTATCAAATGCTACTCTTAAAGGATCACCATCTCCTTTATTAGCACTTGTTCCAATGTTGATAGTTTGAATAGCCATTATACTCTCCCTACCACAACTTCAACAATTCCTTTGTCGTCGTCATCTTTCTGTCCAACTGATTTTCCTATAACAGTTCCTACAACTGGATTGTTATCGACCATACCGTATCCTGGTTCTGCACTAGTTACAATTATATCACCCTTTTCTACCTTACCAATTACTTTACAAGGTGTTCTGCCTTGCAATGCTAATGGTGTTACATAATCACCTTCTAATCCGCTATTCATTAAGTGTGCAGGATTTTCCGAAACAACACCTGCTACTTTTCTGTCGCCTTTGTATTGTGTAGTTGTAAGTTCGTGTTCACCTCCAAATACTAAAACAGTGCCTACTTCATATTCTGCATCAGCAAGATAGTTCTCAGCCAAGTCAGCATATTTGGCACTCGTTGCCAATCCATCTAAGTTAGTTGCATATATGTTTGAATATCTTAATGATGATGTTCCTAAATTGTATCCATTGTTGGAAGAAGGATTCATAGAAGTTTGTGTAAACACAGTTGCCGCTACATTGTTGTTGGCTATAATTGCTATTTCACCTGCATTAGTGAATCCTGTTCCAGCACCTACGGCAATACCAGTAGAAGCTGAAAGTTTTTCACCTGGCGCCTCAATAAACGAAGTATACACCCAGTCAGTTGCTACTCTTGGTTCGTTAAGTGTTGCGTCAGTTGTGCTACCAAAAGTACTATTCTTTTGGAAGAATGATGGAGTTGTATCTGTGTCGCCTATCTGAATTGTTCCAGGGAATGTTGTGGTTGTATTACTAGGAATAGTTCCAACAGTATTAAAGACAACAGCTTGACCAGGTGTCTTTAATGTCATTGTTAAGTTAGTTTGGTCTAAAATATCATAGTTATCAAGTTTTAATTTTTGTGTATCAATACTTCCGTCTGTTCCTGTTTGAACAATTCTACTTGCAACACCTGTTGTAGTAAATTTGCTGTAAGCATCTATTATATCATCTATTGCTATGGCAGATGGTGCACCTGTACCTGCAGTGGTTCTTGCTAAAACAGTATTCTGTCCTTGTGTAGGTAAGTCAGCATAATCAACTGCACCGCTGGCTAGTGTTACCCAACCATCAGTTACACTAAAGTCATCTGAATCAAATGCCGCTAATCCTAAGTCCGCTTGTGTAATTCCTGTTGCGTTTGCTCGTGTGCTTGCCGCATTCATGGACAACTTGCTCTGAGCAATACCGGCATTTGTGTTTACATCTGCGTTAACTATAGCACCAGTGGCTATTGCGAAAGTAACAACATTACTTGAAACGTTAAGTGTTATATCTCCTGCCGGTGTAGCATTGTCGTATTGGCTACCATCCCATACCAGTAAATCGTTTTGTACTCTATTACCAATATTTGCCCCTATGGCTTCTGTACCAAAAGGTGTTCTTGCATCTACATATGATTTAGTAGTTACATCTTGTGCATTGGTTGGATCAGCATGATTAAATATTTTAAAACTACCTGCACTTAAATTACCTGTTAGAGATGTTGAACCATCTCTTGCAACAGTACCAGGACCAATTATATTAGCATTAAGTAATGCACTTCCTGTTCTATCAAAACCTAATCTTCTTGAAAGGAATGCTTCTGCGGCAAATTCAGTAGGAACAGCATCAGGAGACTTATCAGACATTGTATCATCATTACTGAACTCTGTAATTCTTACACCTTGTTTGAATCCTAATCCATCTAAGTTACTAATAGCAATTGATGCCGCAAAAGTAACTGTACCTGTTCCTTGGTCAACACTAAAAAACTTACCAACTCTAAAGAACCCATCTTGGTCAGTTGATGCAAAAAATACTCTACCTTTTCCTCTTTCACTTACTTCGTTTGCCTGTGTAGCTGATTGAGTTGGTTCACCGTAAATAATACTTGGATAGTTTGTAGTATTGAAACCTCCAGTACCAATCTTATCAAAGTCATGTCCATTAGCTCTAAGTGTTGAAATACCTACAGTGATATTACCTGCTTCATTATCTTGCAATGATAACGGAATAGTTCTAGTTGATGCAGGACTATATCTTAAGTCACCGCCTAAACCTGATCCACTATATAAACTTGAATTACTGTTAATGTTCGAACTAGCAAGGTCTGTTATTTCTACAGTTGCATAAGATCCCCTATCGGTATAATTGCCAACAACATGTGTCTTTCCTTTGAAGGAGAATATCATGTCATTGTTGCCAATTCTAGTCACTTGTGCATCTGTTAATTTTTCAACAGCAATGACAACATCACCAACAGTTGCACCCATTGTAGTTCCTGTGCCTGCGTATGTGTTAAGTGCCGCTTCTGTGTTTCTTAATGTAAGATTTAAGTGACCAAATCCGCTATCAAAAACAATTTGGAATCTGTCTGCCGCTAGTTGTGTGTTATCTGCATCTTGGTTATTGAAACTAATAGTTCTATAAACTCTATCAGGATTTTCATCAAGCACTAATGCAGTAGATGGTCTAATACTTGTAACACCTGATACATCATCAAACAGATGATTTTTATTCATTCTAATTACACAATAAGGTGCCGCATCGCTGGCGAAGTTACTATCATAATCACCTGTGATTGCTGTTTCTAATCCTGTGCTTCCTGCAATGCCTAATTTGTATATAGGTAAGTTGTTTCCTTTTCGACCTGTTGGTCCTGCTGAAGTGCCAGTGCCTGCTAGGATACTTACACTGGTTACTTCATAAGTTGTAACTCCAGTGGTTGTATAAACGTCTAATAAACTGTTTGCATATGGATGATAATCACAGTCATAAACATGTACTGTGAACACACCCGCCGCGTGTGATATTGCACCTAAGCCAACGGAATTGTCGCCATCATTATAAACCTTAGCAGGTTGTTGCATGTTTCTAAGAGTAGTAACCGCATCAACAGTTTCGTTTGGATCGGCACCATCTGCAACTAAACCAAAGTTACCATTTGCATTTGAACAGTTAAGGGCTCTTATCTCAGAACCATTGTTACTCATAAATGCTGTATGGTTATAGTATGTAAATGTTGAAACTTGTTCTGATAATGCCGCATTGTTACAGAATAATCCATAACCTAAGTCGTTAACCTGTGTATAATCGTTGGCCAACATACTTCTGTTACCTGCAGTCTGGATATAAATTTCTTGTGGGAATGATGATGCTGTATAACCATTGCCCTCATTTGATAATTTATTAATTAAAAGTTTTGCTGTACCAGTTCCACCATCATATTCAGATACCGCATCAACTTGGTAACGTATTCCGTTAATAAAGAATGGAGCTGGTGTCTGTGGTTTTCTAATTCTTAAACCTGTCCCTGCATCTGATTGTACATTCAAAGTAAAGTTGTCGTCTTTACTTGTTATTTTTGTTTCAAGGTTACCTGCAAAGCCATCAATATACATACCTCCTCTAAAGGCTTGTTTATTGATTGATCCTGAAAAAGATCCACAAACTTGTGTGTATGGAGATTTAATTAAAACTTGTCCTGATGGATCAAGTACTTGTGCAAATCCTCCATGTCCTTGGAAACTCATATTTGCTAATCTTGTTGCATCGTTCATCAAGAACACATCCATTTGATCATTTGTTTTTGGTGTACTTGTTGGATCATTTGGATCTGTCAAATAGTGATATCCGTAATTTCTAGTTGCTTTAATATGCCATTGACCAGATGCAATAGGATCTAAGTTTGGTAGTGTATCTACTGTAAGTTTTACATTGAAATCACTTCCACCATCTGCATTTGAAATTAAGCCTACTGCTCCAGAGTCAGTATAGAACCAAGCACCGTCCCAAACAATCGGCGCTATATTGTCAGCTGGAGTTACCTTAATAGTTCCGCCGGCTGTATTATCTCCAGTGATTGTAATTTGTTGTGCAGTTGCAAGATCTGACCCATACATGTCAGTAATCTGTAAGTTATCTAAGAGTTTATCTCTATAAAAATAACTTCGTACCCAAGGTGATTGTGAAATTCTTGGTGCTGGTCTAATTTGACATCTTCTGAAGTCTGAACCTTTTATTGAAACGTTGTCTGGAACCTTAATAGGATAATCTTCATAGTATATTCCTGATTCAACATGGATACAAATTTGTTTTTCTTTTGTTCCATTACCATACTCAAGTTCTTCACCGATTCTAAATTCTTTAGGTTCAACTAATACTACTTCTACTTCGTCATAATTTAGATTTCCTAAATCTACACCACTTGTATATTTTACAATTCTACCTCTAGCACCAGTAGTTTTACCAACAATAATCTTACCTGGAAGTATATCAACGTTTGAATTTATACCTTGATCTGTGTAGTAATTTGTACCACCATTGCCAAACCTAATCCTATATGTGCTTCCTTCTACTACGGTGTAAGTGTCAACTGCTGTAAAACCATTTGTAAGTATGTCTATTATAATATCAAACTGATTTGCAATAGCATTTTTAATTGTGTTGCTTACATTGTTAATTGTTCCGTCTAAATATTGTGGAATCAATCCTGAGTGATCTGAAGGATAAATTTTAGTACCATTAGCACATGAAACTTTGATATCTTCTAGATTTACAAGATCTCCTGCTGTTCTTCCGTGTGCAGTTGTAGTTGTAACTATTGCTTTACCTGTTGTATTATTGTATGCAAAATTACTTATGGCATACTGTGTAGTTCCAAAAGTAACTGTACCTCCACTTATATACGTATGCACAACAGTTGATGTTCCAAGCGTCACTTCAAATTGTGTGCTTGTTAAATTATCTGAGTTGACTGAAAATTGTTTAGATGTTCTGCGTAAGTCAACATTACTTAAAACAGAATTAACATATGATTTTGCTTTTGTTATTGCACCAATTGTTTGTGTGCTTTGTTGTACTCTTGCTTTCTGTCCACTTGGTGTACTAAAATATCTTTTCGCGGCTTGTAGTGCATTGAAGTTACTGTTTGTACCATTCCTAATATCAATAATCATTCCATCAATAATTAAACCTAAATCTCTTTCACAAGTGTTGTTTGAAAGATCTGGTTGTACAGGAGCCGCTAGTTTATCCAATCCGCCTGCAATGACTGATACAATAGTTTCAGTTAAGGTAGTTGCCCTACCGCTTACATCTCTTATACCAGTACCTTGTTCACAAACAAAAGCATCAGGATATCTTTTTAGAGCTGGTGTAGGTGCCGTACAAGATATTAGTATATCATCTAATTTACAAACTGTGCCTCCTGACATTCCGTGTCCTGAAGCTGTTACAGTTGCATAGCCAGTTGTATTGCTGTACGAAAATCCTGTAATGTCATAACTGTTAGACCAGTATTCAATTGCATTAGAAGATGCACTGACATAGGTATGAACAGTTGTATTGCTTGATACACCAACGTTTACAGTTATTGTTGTTGCATCAACAGCCGTAATTGCAATTGGTTTTCCGTAGTTAGGATCTTTAGATCTAGGATACGGATGGAGTGATGCATTATTATCTTGTCCACAAGTAAATGTTATTCCATATGGTTTAATCCATATCACATCGGAAGTTGTTAATGAATGAGAACCAACAGTTACAACCATAACACCTGTTGCTGGATCATATGTTGCACCAGTTGGAGTTAGGAATGCTTGGTTCTTATAAACTTTACCGCCACTTACGTATGTGTGTGAATATTTTGAAGGTCCTACATAGATATCAAATGTATTTGTTCCAGGACCAGAACTTCCGTAAGATCCTGTTTCAACAGTAAACTGATCTGCATTTGCTTGTGCTACATGTTCTGGATAAATTTTATTTGTAACTACACCATCGTATGTACATGATACATTAATGTCCTTTAAAAATACTGTATCATTTATAGATAAACCATGTGGTACTGTTGTCGTTACACTCGCTACACCTGTGGTATAGTCATATGTAAAAGTGCTTACGTTTAAAACTGTACCATCGGACTTTGTTACAGTTCCACCATTTACATAGCTGTTTGCATAAGATGATGTACCAATATAAAATTGAAAACTGCTTGGTTGAAAGTTTGTTGCAGTAGCTTGAAAGTATCCTTGTTTTGTAGGATAAACTTTGTTTTTTAGAACATAGTTTTGTACCAAGTCTCTTGCAAATTCTACTGCGGCATTTGTTTGTGCTATTTGGTCTACTGTATTATTTGAATTTGAATTATTAACTTTGACAGCATTAATATTACCTGCTAGATAACTTGATGCTATTCTACGTGTTTCTATATTACCGCCTCTTGATAAATCATTTATCCAAGCATCAACAATATAACCTACGTCTCTTTTACATTTAGCAGAACTGTATTTGAAACCTGTGTAGTTTGCGGTGCCATCACTATATGATACAGTTGCGCCTGTATTAATTTGATAATTGATCCAAGCTGTTACTTCTTCTTGTATGAATGCTTTATTTTTAAAGAGTAATGCTTCTGCATTTGGATTTTGTACATTAGTTGCGGCAAAATCATGTGAAGGATAATAGTCCTGAACGTAATCAACTACACTTTGCTGAATAAATTGCCTATTCTTTTGTAGATACGTAACTGCATTTTTAGCCGCGGCGTTTGGTGTTTTTGTTTCTGCCGCTGTTACTAGTGCAATACCTTTACCTTGATCAAATGTAATTGTTTGTCTGTAAGCACCCGGTTCAATTGGTGCTGACTCCATAATCTCTTGAGCTTTTTGTGCCGCCGCTTTAAGACTTCCATAAGCGTAACTTAATCCTCTGCCTTCAAAACCTACAGGCGTATTTTTTTGAGAATCATCACCTTGTTTTGTTACAAATAAATCTGTTGTACTAGCATATGATGAATTATCAACATACAGTTTTGTTGCCGCTTGTCTGTCTGAAACATCACCTGTTGTTCCTGCAAGGTATCCTGGATGATCATGTAGGTACAATGCACCTGTCATATCATCACCTTGACGTCTTACACTTGATCGTCTAGGTAATACTTCATCGTCTTTATAAAATCCATATAGTGCAGAATCATAAGATTGATCCTTGATAAAATCTTGTCCAGTAATTGCAGTGGTTGAACCTAATGCAATATTAACTTTTACTCTTGTATTATCATTGTCATTTTGTGCTTCAGTTTTTGATGTATGTAAACTAATTTGGCTATCACTGACGAATCTTATAAAATAATCTGTATTATTTGTTAAACCATTAGGAGCAGTACCAGTAGTAGTATATCGCCATTTAGCACCATTAATACTATTATCTAATCCGTGACTGTTAATTACAAGATTGCCGGACCTGTATTCTGAAACAGACTTGGTATATCCTGTATCATCAGTAGGTTCAGGTCTTGCTAAAACAGGTTTGGTTGGTTGATGCAAAACATGGGGAGCATAGTTTTTATCTTGAAATTTTTTGTCTACAACAATATCATCTATTGTTATAGTAGATCCATGAGTAGAATTAAATTCAGCAATTGATTGTGTGCTAGTTCCTATTTTACCTATGGCGTAAACATTATTACCACTTAAAGGCCCACCTAATATAGGACTTGTATCTGCGTTAATGTTTGCACCCGTGTTGGTAATTGTAATTGCAGTTGTACTTGAGTTATCTATACTGATACCAGTGCCTGCTGTCAGAGTTTTTTGTACTAATTCTGTTCCGGTAGAATTACCTATTAAAACTCCGCTTGGTGTTATTGCAGACGGAGTATCATTGAGTGCTGTGAAACTAATTGTTCCGCCTTGTCCAAAGACAGCATACAGTTCCGTAAAGTTCTCGTTTGCTTTTCTAAATGCTTCACGGATACTATCACCTGTACCGTCATTACCCTCAACACCTAAGTAAATATCTTGTTTTGCCATATTTTAAAATCCTACTGATTCGCCACATCCACAACTTGAAGTAGATGTAGGATTCTTTATATCAAAGTACGAGCCGAATACTTCTTTTTTGTAATCAACTGTTGATCCTAATAGATACATAATGCTCGCTGGATCAATTAAAAACTTTCCTTTTGGTAGTTCGATGACTTCATCGTCGCTTTTTGTTTCATCTTCCAAAGACCAATCGTACTTAAAGCCTGCACAACCTCCGCCTTTTAATGCTAATCTTACAGCATTTTTATTGTGTTCTTCAAGCATATTAACCATTTGTTCCTTGGCTGACTCTGTTAAAAATAATATGTTTCCCATCACCTGCTCCTATGTATTTATATAATATTTTATAATCCTAACGTAACTAAATATGAGTATGTTCAAAAGAATTGAAAAAGAAGTACGCTTTTATTTACGCAAAAGTAAGAACGGTAAAAACCACCCTTATAAACGTGTAAGGTCTTATGCTATTTTTTTATGTGATGAATGTCACACAGAATTTAAGCGAGAAAAAGGAAAGGTTGACCCTAAACGATTAGACGATTATTATGTTCATGTATGCCCTAATTGTGATCCAAAAAGGTTTGCCCAAAAAAAAGGCGTCGAGCAAAGAAGAAAACTTAATATCCCTGTCGACGCCGATATTACTATAGATGAACTATAATTACTTTTCTTTCTTCCAAATAGTCCATAA
>MDTE01155527.1_pt1 | contig 41622 bp, 36 predicted proteins | sample 811231 | NCBI WGS metagenome assembly MDTE01 (sample SAMN05326651, study PRJNA326480) | marine metagenome | isolation source: seawater | place: Indian Ocean: Red Sea | collected 2010
AGATGATGACATGATAAGTAATATGATTAGAGAGGGATATATTAATCGAGAAGAAGGTTTAAAGAGATCTATAGAATTTGCGAAACCAAGAATAGCTTCCCTTCTGGAATATGCTCAGATGATTGGATTAAACTATGAAGAAACGCTAACTAAAATCAATTCCACCAAAAAACTTTATTAATTGTTTTTTAAATAAAGTAATTTTTATTATCAAATAAATAATATGAATCCATTTAGAGTTAATTTAATTTGGAATTATAGTAGCTTAATTTTCTTAGCGATTAGCGGAATAACAATAAATATTTTAATCTCTATTTTTTATTCTCCAGAAACTTTAGGTGCATTTAATCAAGTATTAGCGGGATATATTGTCTTTTCAATGTTAGGTTCTGCGGGAATTAATTTTTCTGTATTGAGAGCAATTCAATCAAATATTAATGATATCAATGAAGTTAAATCTGTAATTTCAGGTAGTGTCATACCAACACTATTATCAAGCACTTTTATTACTTTATTATATTGCTTGATAATAGAGCCAACTTCAGTATTACTAGATAGCAAATCTGTAGGAGTAGGTATGAAGTATATAATGCCAGGTATATTTTTTTTCTCAATAAATAAGGTTTTAATCTATGGGATTATAAATGGATTTAACCGGATGATAAGTTTTTCTATATATCAGTCCTTAAGATACATCCTTATATTAAGCTCCTTAATTTTCTGTTTAATTTATAAAATTCATGGGGATAAAATAACATTAATTTTCACGACTAGTGAATTAATTCTATTTATTTTTTTACTTATAGATATATCAATTTATATAAGATGGTGGGATAAAAATTTATTAAATAAATGGGTAAAAAAACATCTTAAATATGGCATAAAATGCCTTATTGGAGGAATGTTAATCGAATTAAATACTAGGGTAGATATTATTATGATAGGTATTTTTATGAGTGATGAAAAAGTGGGAATATATAGTTTTGCCGCTTTATTTGCAGAAGGTTTCTATCAGTTATTGATTGTTTTGCAAAATATACTAAACCCTATTATGGCTAGACAATTTTCGGAATCTAAATTAGATGAAATTTTCAAACAATTTAAAAATATAAAACAAAAAACCTCTAAAGCATTATTTTTAATATGTATATTATCAATAATCTTTTACCCTTTAGCTTTGAATATACTTACAAATAAACAGGAATTTGTTGATAGTTATATGCCTTTTTCAATTTTAGTAATAGGCATAACAATAGCTTCTGGATACATTCCTTTTTATAATATTTTTTCAATGTCAGGTAAGCCAAGATTACAAAGTATTTTTATGCTTTTGATTTTTTCAACTAATTTAATTTTAAACGCAATTTTTATTCCAATCTTTGGAATACAAGGCGCGGCATTAGGAACTGGATCATCCTTTATAGCTTCAATATATTTTTTTAAATATTTTTCAAATAATTATTTAGGATTAAAATTTAAATAAATCAAGCTAATATCCTAATCTATATCAAAATTTCAATTTTTTATTTTAAATATTTATGATAGAAAATGGTAAAATTGAAAATAGGATTTCATATTAATTTTTTTTATTGATTAATTAAAATTGAATTTAATCTTCAACATTTATTTTTAAAAATTTTCTGAATTATTTAATAATTCTTAGAAATTAAATCTAAATTTTCTTCTTTAATTTCAAATAACCAAAACATTAAATAAGGTATTAGGAACAATATATACCTCATATGTGCCGCTCCATAGAGATTAGGAATAAGCAACGCAAAAGGTATTAATAGACCAAAAAATCTTTTATGATTTTTTGTTAATATCCAAACTATCATTTTAATAAACAAAGAAAAATGAAAAAAGAAAAAAATAATTGTAGAAGAAATATTGATAAATGAGTTAGTAGCTATTTCCTTTGGCAAATTGAGGCAATAAACACCAATTGCTTCTCTTGCACCAAAAAGAAGAAATATATGCACTATTGGAGTTGTTAAAAAAGAAAGAAAATGTGATAAATATTTATTTACATTTATATCAATAAAAAAGTTTTTAATATTCAAAAATGAATAACAACCAAAATTTTCAGTTAAAATATTTGAACCATAATCATATTGACTAAGAGAGCATAAAACCAATAAAGCCAATGCGAAAAATAAACCAATATTTTTTTTTGAGAAATTATATTTGTATTTTGGTAAAAAATTTAATGCTTGGATCCAAGCCAATATAATTGTCTGAGATCTGAAAAATGAGCTAATTATAGATGTCCAAAGTGAAATTATTTCTAATTTATATTTTGGGAAAAACTGATTTATAACGAAAAAAGCAACAGGAATAATTGAAAAAGAAGTTGAATCAATTTTCAAAGAATACAAAGCTAAATATGGATGGAGACCAATAAATATAGAATAAAAAAATGAAGACTTTTTATTTAGTATTTTGCTTCCCAAGAAGACCCAAGGAATAAACAATAACAAGGAGAATAAAAAACTAACAAAAATAGATAATGGGCTTAATAAATTTGAATTATCATATCCTAGAAATCTTATGAAATATGCATATAGAAAATTTGGTGTTAGTATAAAACCTTTAACAGCTTCATTATATTCAATTAAATCTGTAAACACGAAAAGTCTTGAATCATAAATTGATAGAAATTTAATAATTAGTATGCAAGATATAACTTTTGCAATTAAAAAAGAAAAAAATAAATTAAGAAAATATCTGTTTTTTAAAAAAATCATATTAAATTAACTTGTTCTATTTTGTGCCCATTTTTTTTCAAAAGTAGCTTCAAATAATTATTTTATTGTTTCCATCCATTCCTTTATTTGCGATAAATTTCCCATAAAGACTTATTATTGAATTTGGATCTTTTATATATATAAATTAAATGAAATTTAGAAATTATGCAAGAATTAGTCGCAAAAACTTACTACTAATTTAGTTATAAGAGGCCAGAAACTTTTTTAGATATTCTCAAAAAAGGGGGGCTATGGAAGATTTAGTTCGCAGAGTAAAAACATAAAGAATATCCTAATAGAAAGCAGATAAATAGATAATTAATCTAAAAGATTATTTATTATTAGTTTTTGAATATTTGAAAAACATTGAAGTTTCTTAAGATTTAAGAAATTAGTTTTTAATATATAAATTTTAAATTACTTTTTTCAGTATTTTTTTTTAATTAAGAAGATTCTAATATACTAAGAATTTTCCATTTGAGGAATAAACTCTCAATAACCAATTTTCTAATAATTTAAAATAGAAATCTTAATGAAATTACTACTATTAAATTAATTAAAAAAAATATATATTTTAAAAAAAGTTATTTCTAAGCTCGTCCATAATTATCTTCAAATCTAATAATATCGTCTTCTCCAAGATAATCGCCACTTTGAACTTCAATTAAGATCAAAGTGCCTTCACCATGATTTGATAATCGGTGTTTGGAACCTTTAGGAATATAGGTACTTTCATTCTTTTTGAGAAATGTAATTTCTCCATCAATTTCAATTTTAGCTATTCCATCAACAACAATCCAATGTTCTGTTCTCTTTTTATGAAGCTGAAGAGATAATGATTGATAAGGTTTTACAATTATTTTTTTAACCTGCCAATTTTTGCCATCTGCAATAGAAGTATAATTCCCCCATGGTCTAAATATTGTTTTATGAACATTAGCTTCTAATTTCCCTTTTAGATCAAGATTTTGTACAATTTTTTTTACATTTTGAGTTTCACCCTTATCGCAAACTAATAAAGCATCTTTTGTTTCTACAACAACCAAATTTTCTAGGCCAAAACCAATTATTAGCCTATCTTCACTCCTTATATAAGAGTTCTTTACATTTTCAACTAAAACATCTCCTTCAATAACATTTCCCATATTGTCTTTTTTGGCAACCTCCCACATAGATTGCCAACTACCAACATCACTCCAACCAGCGTTAAGAGGTATTACAATTCCAACATCAGTTTTTTCCATGATTTCCTTATCAATGGAAATATTTTTACAACTCGCGAAAGTATCTTTATCCAGTCTTTGAAAATCAAGATCCTTTTTACTCAATGATAAAGACTGTTTACAGTATTTATAGATATCAATAGATTTATCTTCTAATTGATTAAGCATAGTACTTGCTTGAAATAAAAATATTCCACTATTCCAAGTAAATTTTTTATCTTTAAGAAACTTTTCTGCATTTCTTTTATCTGGTTTTTCGATAAATCTTACTATCTCTTCTCCATTTAAATCTTGGGAGTTAAGATTATTTTTTGACTCAATATATCCAAAACCTGTTTCTGGCTTATTAGGAGTTATCCCAAAAGTAACAATCTTGCCATTTTTCGCATAATAAATTGCTTTTTCTAATGCCTTATTGAAGGTATCAACATCCTCAATAATATGATCTGATGGTAGAACTATAATTATTGGATCTTCATAATTCTGAACAGCTCTTAAGGATGCAATTGTTATTGCTGGTGCTGTATTTCTTGCTATTGGTTCCAGTAATATATCTGCATCATTTATATCTATTTGACGTAGTTGTTCTGCTGCTATAAATCTATGTTCTTCATTACAAATAACAATTGGCTTATAAATATTTTGACATTTCTTTATCCTATAAATAGTTTCTTGAAAAAAAGTTAATGAATTATTTGGCTTTATTTCTAAATATTGTTTGGGGAAGCTTGCCCTTGAAAGAGGCCAAAGTCTTGTACCTTTTCCACCGCATAAAACTACTGGTAGAATTTTATTTACATCCTTATTCATTATTTAACTTTTCTTAGATTATAACTTTAACAAATAGTTTTAACTTATTTTTTTATTTTCAAGAATAACAAGTTCTTAAATAATGAGTACTAAAATTAATTTATTCAAAAATACTAGTCTTTGGTATAAATTTTTTAAATTTGTAATTAACTAGTTTCAAATATAAAATAGAGTTCTAATTAGAATAAAGACTTTGAAAAAGAAAATTAAAGTTGCTGTTCTTATGGCAACTTTTCAGGGAGAAAAATGGATTGAAGAACAAATCCGAAGTATTTCTAACCAAATAGATTGTGAACCAACAATTTTCATTAGTGATGACAATTCCACTGATAATACAGTTTCTGTAGCAATTAAATGTATAGATAAATATAAAATTAATATTGAATTTATTTCTTATGAAAAAAAAATATTTTCTTCCAAACGAAGCTCTGCACAAAATTTTCTAAGTCTAATTTCATCATTAAAAAACATTAACAAATTTGGATACATTGCATTTTCTGATCAAGATGATATTTGGAATAAAGAACATTTAAAAAGAGCAATTGAGAAACTCTCAACTGGAATTTACGATGGTTATTCTTCCTCAATAATTGCTTTTTGGGAGAATGGTTTTGAGTCCCTAAATAAAAAAAATGGTAAAATATCAAATTTAAATCATTTTTTCGAATCAGCAGGGCCAGGACATACTTATGTGTTAACAAAAAGATCATTTTTAATGCTTCAAGATTTTGTAATTAAGAATTTGAAAAAAATTTCAAATATTACATTTCATGATTGGTTTATTTTCGCTTTTATAAGATCTAGAGGATTTAATTGGACAATTGATTCCTTCCCTTCTGTAAGATATAGACAACATTCCAAAAATGTTCATGGAGCTTCATTTACTATACAAAGCATGATACGCAGAATTAGGAATATGTATGGGGGGTGGTTTAAAAAAGAAGTTTTATTATTAGCGGAAATACTTGAATGCAATCATATTATTATTAAAAGATTAAAAAGATATACATTATTTGATCGTTTAATTATATTTTTAACTATTTGGAGACATAGAAGAAGAATTATAGAAAAAATAGCAATTACGTTTTTACCTATTTTTTCAATTTAATTAATTATATATTCTTATAGGAAATTATTTATTTTTGAATGTTACGATTACTCCTATCGATATTAATAAATGAAAATTTGTATGAATAAAGATATCAAAAATCATAAAGAAAGACCTCTGCCATCAATAAATGGAGATTTAACAATAGGAGTTTTAGGTTTAGGTTATGTAGGTTTACCGTTAGCAGTTGAACTTAGTAAAATAAAAAATTTCTCAGTTATTGGTTTTGATTCGAACGAAGAAAGGATAAATGAGTTAAATTCTGGTTTTGATCGTACCGGTACTTTAGAAAAAAACGATCTCGAAGAAATCAAAAATCAACTTACGTTTACACAGAAAAAAAATAAATTGATAAAATGTAGTGTTTTTATAGTTTGTGTACCTACTCCCGTAGATGAATTTAAAATACCGAATCTTAAAGCATTAATTTCAGCTACAAGTACAATTGCCGAAATTCTTAGTTCTAAAGAAACTAGTTTTATCCAGGATCATGCCTCAGTGGTGATTTATGAATCCACGGTATTTCCAGGAGTAACCGAAGACATTTGTTCAAAAATTATTGAAAAAAAGATTAATTCTTCTTTAGGTGAAGCATTTGTTCTTGGTTACAGTCCAGAAAGAGTTAATCCAGGAATTTCTAGTCAACAAGAATTAACAAATATAAAAAAAATAACTAGTGGATCAGATAAAAAAACAAGAGAATGGGTAGATGCACTTTATTCTTTAATTATTAAATCAGGAACTTTCTCCGCAGCATCAATCAAAATAGCAGAAGCAGCTAAAATTGTTGAGAATATTCAAAGAGATATAAATATTGCTTTAGTAAACGAATTGTCTTTATTATTTAACTCAATGAACATTGATACTAATGATGTAATTGATGCAGCTTCAACAAAATGGAATTTTATTCCTTTTAGACCTGGACTTGTTGGTGGACATTGTATTGGAGTTGATCCTTATTATTTATCTTACATTGCTGAAAAATACCAAATTCACACTGAGCTCATTAAAAGTGGTAGAAGGATCAATGATAATATGGCAGGATGGTTAGCAAGGAAAATAGCTAAACACTACTATAAACAAAGTGAGAAAATAAACTCCAAAAATGTTTTAATTCTAGGAGCTTGTTTTAAAGAAAATTGTCCAGATGTAAGAAATAGTCAATCTATACATCTTTCAAAAATAATGCAAAGTTACGGTTTCAAAGTAGATATGGTAGATGAATTAGCTTCCAGATACGGCAACAAATTAGTCGATGAAATAAAAATAAATCCATATCCTCAAAGCAAAATTGGATATGGCATTATTGTTTGTGCTGTGGCTCATGAAACATATTTTAACTGGACTATAGAGGACTGGATAAATCTAAAAAATAATCAACACTCAATATTATTTGATGTTAAAAATGTTATACCTAGAGAATTGAATCCATTGAGACTATAAATATGGAAAAAATCAGAATAGTCGCAGAGATTGCTCAAGCACATGAAGGGAGCCTAGGAATAGCTCATAGTTTAATTGACAGTGCAAAAAAAGCAGGAGCAACTGATGTAAAGTTTCAAATGCATTTTGCTGAGGAAGAGTCCTCAAATGAGGATAAGTTTCGGATCAATTCATTCCCTCAAGATAAAAATAGATATTCTTATTGGAAAAGAATGGAATTCTCATTATTGCAATGGAAAGAATTATTTAAACATTGTAGAGAAATTGAAATAAATCCTATAGTAAGTCCTTTTTCTCATAAGGCTATTGAATTATGTAATGAATTAGGGATCTCTTCCTTAAAGATTGGTTCTGGAGAGACTTCTAATATTCCATTAATAAAACATGCCGCCTCAAAAGCCTCCGAAATTATATTATCCACAGGGATGTCTGGATGGCTTGAGATTGATAATGCAATAAAAGAAATTAATTTTCTAGAGAAAAAGAATTTAAATATAATAATTTTGCAGTGTACAAGTAAATACCCTACAAACTTAGAAGAGATAGGGATAGAGAATATAAAGTCTATTTTTGAACGATACAAATTACCCTCTGGTTTATCTGATCATTCTGGGAAATTAAGTCCATCACTAGCGGCAGTTTCTCAAGGATATACTTCAATGGTGGAGATTCATATTACATATAGCAAAGAGTGTTTTGGGCCAGATTCAAAATCATCTTTAGAAATCTTGCAATTTAAGCAATTAGTAGAGTTAATTCGCGAAACTGAAATCTTAATAAGTAATAAAGTTGATAAAGATGTTATTCCGCCAGATATAAAAAAAATTAAATTATTATTTTCACGTAGTATGTTTGCCAAAGTAAATATCCCAAAAGGTACAAAATTTAATAAAGAAATGATAATTTATAAGAAACCTGGGGGTGGTTTAAATTTCAATCAGGAAGATTTGGTAATAGGAAAGAGATCAAAATTTAACATTGAAAAAGGAGATTTAATATCAGAGGATCAGATTTTATGAAGTTAAAATTACTAATCAACATAGTTGATAGAGCGAATTATGGCAGATTACTACCCTTAATTAAAAAAGGATTTAATGATAAAAGATTTGAATGTTTAACTTGTTTTACAGGAACCACCTTACTTGAAGAGTATGGATTATTAGTTGAAGAAGTTATTCTTGATGGAATAATTCCCGATTACAAAATTTTCACTGAATATGGTCATAGAAGTCACAGCTCAATGATCAAAACAATCTCTAAAACAATTGAAAAGATGTATGAACTTTATGAAAAAATAAATCCAAATGCTGTAATAGTCATAGGAGATAGATATGAAGCTCTTGGTTGTGCAATAGCAGCCTCATATTCAAATAAATTTCTAATTCATTTACAAGGTGGAGAGAGGTCTTCATCAATAGATGAGACCACAAGACATGTAATCACAAAAATGGCGCATTTACATTTCCCATCAACTAATAAAGCAGCTGAAATTATATCTAAACTAGGAGAAAAAAAAGAAAATATCATTACATCAGGCTGTCCAGTAGGTGATTTTATATTATCTTCCGAGTCAAACTTAAGATCAATTTTTCCTTTAAAAAGTGACGCAAACAAAGCCATAAAATATCAAGACTTAGAGAAAGGTTTTATTTTAATTTGTTTGCATCCAATTACCTCTGGTATAGAACATTCAGACAAAATTGTTGAGAGTATTATAAAAGTAATAAACGAAATAAATTTACCTATAGTTTGGTTAAAACCAAATGCCGATCCAGGAGCCAACAAAATACTTCATAAATTAAATAATGTTAAAAATATACATTTAATTACAAATGTTCTCCCAAACAAGTTTCAAGTTTTACTTAAAAATTGTTCAGTAGCTTTGGGAAATTCTTCATCCTTTGTCAGAGATAGTAGTTTTAGCGGAACCCCAGTAATATTATTAGGAAAAAGGCAAAAAAACAGAGAGGTTTCTGAGAATGTCTTAACTATAGAAAATCCTAACCAAGAAAATATAAGATATGCCATTAAAACGCAACTCAAAAAAATCAGATACAACCCATCCAAAATATATGGAGATGGGAACGCATCAAGTTTAATTCTTGATAGCACATATGAATTTCTGAAAAAGAATAATTCAACACAAAAATACTTAGCCTATTAAAAAAATGAAGATTTTCATATTAGAAAAAGAAGGTTTTTCTGAAAAAGTAATAGAAAATATTAGAAATAAATTTGAGATTCAAAATAAACTTGATTGTAAAACTGACATTATTATTTGTAGATTAAAGTATGAATTAAATTCAAAGAATTTAGAAAATTGTTCTAACCTTAAATTTATAGTTTCTCCTACTACTGGGACCTCGCACATAGATATAGAATACTGCAAAAAAAATAAAATCAAAATATTATCTCTTAAAAATATTCCAAAAAAAATAAACAACATCAGGTCTACTAGTGAACTTACCCTTTTTTTAATAATTGCTCTTACACGAAATCTTTATTTAGCTGAATCTAATTACAATAAAACAGGACCAAAAGATCGAATAAAATATAGAGGAAGAGAATTAAGTTGTCTCACAATTGGAATAATTGGAGGTGGAAGAATAGGGGGACATTTGATTGAATACCTTAAAAGTTTTCAATCAAAAGTAATTATTTATGATATTGATAATAGGGTGAGATCAAAATATAGGGGAATTTTTTGCTCATCATTACACGAACTTATTAAAGAATCCGACGTTATTTCAATAAACGCAGATTTAAATAAAACCTCAGAAAATTTAATTTCAAAAGAGGAACTAAACTTAATGAAAGGTAAATATTTAGTCAATACTTCAAGAGCAGAAATTATAAATAAGAAATATTTGATTGAAGCACTTGAAAGAAATTTTTTGAAAGGCTTTGCAACGGATGTCTTCTGGGACGAACAAAATTTAACTAATTATGATAAAGATTTATTAAATTTAAAAAGAGCTAAAAGAAATATTATCTTAACCCCTCATTTAGGAGGATGTACTATTGATGCAATGAATAAAACAGAAGAATTAATTTTTGACCTATTAGAGGAAGTTCTAAAACAATAACTAATTTTTTTTATTGAGGCTTTTAAGTAATAAGTTTGCAACCTTCAAATCAAATTCATCATCAATATTGCAGGATCTCTCTCTAGGCATTAAGAAGGCAATAGCTTTATCTCCCCAGATCAAGTTCTTTTTTAAGATTAATTGTATATCGCTGATATAAATTGATCCATTGCGATGGTAAAGATCAGGCAAATCTTGTCTGTTTTTTTTACTATCTTTTTTCCCTAAAGAGGATAAAAAACCATCTTTTATTTCATACATTCTGGCAGGATGCATATCCTCTACCTTGCTTACGCTTATTAAAGAATCACAAGTTGATTTAAAATATAACGAAAAAGCATTTATTAAGTCATCAACACTCCTTAAAGGACAAGTTGGTTGTAAAAGAATAATTTCTTTGAAAAATATATTTTTATCTTTAAAAAAATTTACCGCATGTAAGAGCACTTCAATCATTGGAGTATGATCCTCAGATATTTTTGCAGGTCTTTTAATTTTAAATACTGGTTTATGAGCATGTTCGAGAATATTTTCTGAATCTGAGGATACAGCAATATAAGGAGTAAGTTCAGATTTAATTGCGACATCTATAGTCCAATTAATAAGGGGTTTTCCTCCCACAATTCTTATATTTTTATTTTTTACACCCTTACTACCTCCCCTTGCAGGTATTAAAATTAAAGGTTTGAAATTAGTAAAATTTTCCAAGACGAATTGAATTTATTTTTAATTTTGTTTATCTTATAAAAGATATCATTTATCGAACCATTCTCTAGCCCAAAGTTCAAGATTTAATATTTGCCAAATGGGAAAAGAATTTTCAAATTTATTATTAACATAATTTTCATAAAAATTTCTTGCATAATTTACATCAATCCATCCTCTTTTTTTTGTCCGATTATCTTCGATAATATTCCTCACTTTTTCTTTCCATTCTTTTGCAAGAATTTCCCGTTGAGGAGATTGAACACTTCTTTTTTTTGCATAAGCAACTTTTGGGCCTACTAAATCAGCGCAAATCCTTCTTATAATTTTTTTTGAATGTATTTTGTCCTTCAAAAAAGAATATGGTAATGAAAAACCGAATTCGACCAATCTATAATCTAAGAATGGGACTCTAAGCTCACAGGAATGAGACATTGAAGCTAAATCATTAAATCTTAAATTCCTAGGAATTTTTCTAAATAATAGATCTTGTAATGAATCAACTCTAAAGTTAGGTATATTTAAATCAATTGATGGTATATCAATTATTTTTGAATTTCTTCTTAAATCTTCACTTACAAGTTTTGGCTGATTAGAAACAGTTCCGTCAATAGATAAGTTATTTTTTGTATTATCAATTTTATATTTTGAATACCCTAAGAAAACTTCATCTATCCCATTCCCATCTAATAAAACTTTAATAGAATTATTTTTTGCAACTTCGTATAAATTATCATAACCAATCACTGTGATACCCCCAAATGGCTGATCCTGCATTCTTATTACCCTATTAAACTTGGATTCTAAAGAATCCAAATCTATTGGTATTCTTTTAATATTTCCATATTTTTTATTTAGTGAAACCCATTCAAATTCTGAATATCCACCACCAAAATCCATAGTTAGAAGATTTAAATCTTTTATATTTTTGCTAGCAGTTGCTGATAATAAAGACGAGTCAACTCCTCCTGAAATATTAATCCCTAAAGAGACATCCGAAATTAAATGACTTGTTATACACTCTTGAATCAAATATTTCCCATACTCAATGGCCTCTAATTCAGAGAAATTATTAGATTGATTATTAATTCTTTCTGGGAGAGAATACCACCGATTTTTTTTAAATTGATTCGTATTTAAATTAAAAGTTGCATAACTACCTTGTTCTAGTGAAAAAATTCCTTCAAAAAAAGTTTCTTCACTATGATCATAAAGACTCAAATCTAAAAAGGTTCTTATAACATTTAAATTTGGAGATTTGTTAACGTCTTGTAGTTGCATAAGGGCTTTTATTTCACTAGATATTGCTATTCCACCGTTTTTAAGAAATGTATAAAATAAAGGTTTAATTCCAAATCTATCTCTAAAGATTGTTATTTTTTTATTTTCTTTAGAGTAAAAAACTCCTGAAAACATACCATTTAATTTATCTAAACAACTAATATCTTCTTTGCAAAAAAATTCCGTTAGCAATTCAGTATCGCATCTTGATTCGAGATTTATTTTATATTCTCTTGATAGCTCTTTAAAGTTATAAATTTCACCATTATAAATAGTAATTACCTTGTTATCTCTACTTTTCATTGGTTGGTTTCCATTACTAGAAAGATCTAGTATTGATAATCTTTGATGACCTAAAACCAAATTACCATTTTCTTCAAAAATTAAATTTGAGAAATCTGGACCTCTATGCGAAGTTGCGCTAAGAGCATTCATAACTTCAGTTTTACAAATGCCCGAAGGTTGCCATAAACAAAAAAAACCGCACATATTTAATAATTTTCAAAGATTAAATAATAGTTACAAGAATTAAAACTATATTTATATTTTTTATTATTCTTAGAATTTATCAAGTTAATCATTTATAAATTTAATAAGCAAATTTAATTTCTCATTATTTATATTACTATTTTTATCTCCATACTTTTTAAGTTTATAAAGAGAAATTGGAAAGCCATAAATAATACTTAATGATATTATTTTTTCTGAAATAACTTCTGGAATTATGAATTTTCTGGATTCACTAAAAAATAAATCTAAAGCATTTGGTTGACTCCAAGGATCAAATCCTAATAGCGCAGATACAACTCTCAACCAAGGTTTTCCAAATATGAAAACTGGTTTTTTAAGAATCATTGCCTCTGTAAGATATGATCCACTCAAAGAAAGAACCCCTAATGAATCATTAATAAATCTAACTGGGTTTATTTTAGAATTTACCACAATTAATTCTTTACCTGTTAAGAAAATAGAATTTAAAGAATCAATTAATTTAGTTTGATATATTGGTCTCTCTGGAATCATAGATCTATGTTCTTTAATTAAAAGTTTTTTGTTTACAGGGATTGACTTTATTGCTTGATCTAAAGCTTCTAAATCATTATTGTAAGATCCAGAAAATATAGGATCAGCTCCTTCTATAATTTGCCCCAAAGGGAAATAAAAAAACTTTTCATTTTTGTAATACTTATATTTAAACTTTTCATGTCTTTTAGATACAAAATTTTTATTAAAAAGAAATCTATATGATTTAAACCAAAGCCATTTTATATAGGTAATCTTAAATCCAAGCAGAAGACCTTTGAGACCAACAGAATATTTATTAGATAATCTTTGCGATTTTATAATTCTTTTTAAATGATAAAAAGATTGTTTAATATTTATCTGTAAAGCTGATAAAATCGTAAACTGATCATTTTTTTTATCAAAAATTTTCTCGTCAGCTAAATAACTATGTTTATCAATAATATTTCTAAAGTCTTTAGGAGTTTTTATATTTTTTAATTTATTTTTAAGTTCAGCTAATGGGAAAGGATCCAATACTCCCTTAGCTTTGATAGCATAATTATCAATTCGGGTATTAATTAAAATAGTATATTTTATTTTAAATCTTCGGCATATAATATCAAGAACAGCTCTGAGTAAATTATCGCATTCAATGTCAATAATTTCTAAAGGTTTAAATCTCTCAAAAACTTTTTTATAATATAAAGCACAAATTTTACAATAATTTATTAAATCAGATTCAGTAACATCAGAGAAGAAATTTCTTCCATAAAAAAAAGAGTTCAAATAAATTGAATTCTTAATCCAAGGTTTTAAAAAAGTTAATTCTTCATCTGTAAATTCGATAGAAAACAACTCTGTTTTTCCAATTTTATTTAAATCAATATAATTCTTAAATTCTATTGCATTTTGAAATAGTGAAATACTCTTATGATTAGTTAAACTTTCATATGGCTGAAGAAAAAAAGGAAAAAGAGTAGTTTTTGATATTTCATTTACATATTTCCAGTTATTAATTATATTCTTCAATCCTAATGCTGAATCTTCCTTTATAACTAAAAATTTTACTTTTTCATTCATTTTGCTTTAATTCATCTTAAATAATATTTATCGTATTATTAAAATATCCACTCATAATAAGAATTTCTCAGAAAAAAATATTTATTAATCTAATTTCTAGAAAATCATTTTTTATAATAGTCGATCATCTAAAAAAAATTTTTATTAATGCATTCAAATTAGACCAAAAATAAGAAAATCTATTTAAAAAATTAAATTTATTTATACTCATATATGAGTTTCCATGTCTCCTATAGTATTGGAGAACTTTTGTTGAAACAAGTGGGGCTGGGCCAAATATTCTTGAAAGTAAAAATAATCCATGGTCATGCCATTTGAATAATTTTATTAGAGAGATATCTTTATTAAGTCTACTAGGTACAAAAGCATAAGACATACCAGGGGCGACATTAAAAAATAAGTCAAGAATAAAAAATCTATTTATATTAGGAATTAAAACCGTATTTTTATTTCCAAAATGTTTAACTCCTGAAAGTAATAAAGGTGAATTAGATTCCAATAATAATTTATTTGTAATAGCCACTTTTTTTTCATCCCAAATATCGTCTTGATCACAAAAATAATAAATATTATTTCTACCAAATTTATTCAAAGAGAATTCAAGCAAGTAAATAAAATTTCTTGATACATGGTTTAGTTTCTTATTACCCAAAAAAACGATATCAATTTTATCTTGAAAATTCTTTAATATTTTCAAAGAATCATCTTCGCTAAAATCATCATAAGTCACAATAGCAACATCAAAATATCTTGCAGACTTAATAATTGAGATTATTTGTTCCTCTATAAATTCTGCGCCATTATAAAAAGAAAGTAAAATAATATTTTTCATCATAAATATAATTACAGGGATCTTTTTTTAAAGTTTTAAATCTAATATTATTAGATTTAAAAAAAATATTTCTTTAGTGTAAAAAAACGATTATTTTTCATTTATTTTACTTATCAAATATTTTTCTAATTTTATCATTCCATATTTAGGCGAAAAGTTATTGTTATATTCATATATTAATTTTGCAGATATTTTCTGGCGTAATTCTTCATCAATAAGTTTTTTAGCTGCATAATATAATTCATTTTTACTTTCAATAAATAATTCAAAAGGATAATAATTGAATTCTATTAAAACATTTTCTGAAGGACTTGTTATAAATGGAATCCCTAAAGAAGACATTAAATGATTTCTTCCAGAATTGGAAGAATATTTTTCAATAATCTTTACCTCATTAGGCTGATTAGAAAATAGATTTAAGTAATTTTTTAAATTAGGCTCATAATTGGATTCTGATTTGTTATGAGGAATTAAGCCAAATACAGCATTTTCTGTTTTCAAAAGCATTTTTTTATAATTAAACTCAAAAGAATCCCAAATTAGTTTTTCTTTACCTATAAAAGCTTCAATCGATTGCTTACTATAAGAGCCAAAAGCAAACATCCTAATTTTATATTTTAAGAATTCTTTTTTTTCTAATAAGAACTTTATATTGTCAATCCATTCCAGGAAATGAGTTATTTCCCCCATATAAACTATCTCAGGAGATTTTATTAATTTAATTTTTTTTAGCTCTTTAAATTTTTTATTCTCAAAATAAGTTAAAGGAAGGTAAAAAGTCTCCCAGCCATTAGATTTGAAAAAACGATCAATTCGTCTGTTATCACAAATTAAAGTAATATTTAGGCTTCTTAATTTTTCTGGAATTTTATAAAGACTTTCCCTAAATCTAAATCTGTTTAATATGGCTTTTAATTTGCCAAGAAAATTTTTATATTTGATTCTAATATCCCTTTCAAAATGGGGCTTTATAATTAAAACTGGAATCTTATTATTATAAAGATAATTATAGTTTCTATAATTTAGTATTTTATTAATTTCATTATTAGAATTTGGAATAATTACAAAATCAGCATCATTAAGATCTGGAACTACCAAATAATTGCCTTTAAAAATTAATGGAAGCTGAAATTTAAAAAAAATTGTCCTACTTGGTGCATTAATATCTAAACCAATATAAATTTTTTTCATTTTAAATAATCTCTACAATAATCTTCTACAACTTCTCTGCAGTAATTATTATTTTGAAGAACTCTAAAGGACTCATTAAGATATTTAATATCTCTTGACCATTTTGGTGTAAATTGAAAACTTTCTACTAATTTTATTTTCGGAGTTATTTCAAATACATTACTCATTATTTTTAAAATTTCCTCAGTTTTAATGCCAAACAATGGACGAAGATCAATAATTCTATTCTCCATAGAAATATATTTTTCGATTTCAAGTAAACATTCAATAATAGTCGATCCCAATAATGGGTAACGTATTCTACCTTTATGCAAAATGATAAGGTCACTATTAAAAATATTACTAGCAAAGTAATTTAGTAAGGCAGTCTTGGACTTTTTATTTCCCACTATTTGAGGCATCCTAATTATCTTTCCATATTTGGAGCAAAGAACCAATTTTTCACAATTTTCTTTATGACTATAATATTTTGAATATAATCTATTAGTTTGAGAATTTTCTGAACTAGAAATATAAAAAAATGGACTATTCTGTGATTGAATAAAATTTTTTAATTCTTTAATATCTCTATTAATTTCATTACTTTCTAAGTCTACAGAATTTGAAACCCCCTTAGCATAAAAATCATATCTATAATTACATATATTATTTTTAATTAATGAAGCAATAAATCCATTCCCAAAGACCTTCATAGATAATTTTTTTATTTTATTTAATTCTTAATTCCGATCCTATTATATTTATAACCTGATCTACTACATACCCTTTTACACCAATCTTGATTATCCAAAAACCAAAAAACTGTTCTTCTTAAAGCTTTTTCGAAAGAAAACTTTGGTCTCCAATTTAATTGCTCTTGAATTAAAGATGAATCAATTGAATATCTAAAATCATGTCCTGGTCTATCTTTTACTAAGGATATTAAACTTTTGCATGAAGTATTGAGGGATTTATATTCATCAACTAAAACACAAATTTTCTCAACTACAAATTTATTCGTTTTTTCCCCAAACCCTCCAATACAGTATTTTTGACCAACACTACCAGATTTTATTGCCAAGAAAATTGCATCTACATGGTCTTCTACGTATAACCAATCCCTTACATTTAAGCCATCTCCATATAAAGGAATACTTTCGTTATTTATTGCTTTATTAATAACAAGAGGAATAAGTTTTTCTGGAAATTGCCAAGGGCCAAAATTATTACTACAGTTAGTAATTAAAGTAGGTAGGTTATATGTATGAAACCAAGAATTAACTAGATGATCACTCGATGCTTTTGAAGCGGAATAAGGACTTCTAGGGTCATATTTGGTTTGTTCAGAAAATTTACCCTCTTTTCCCAGAGAGCCAAAAACCTCATCCGTACTTATATGATGAAAAATGAATTTTTCCTTTCTATCTAAATTCAGCTTATTATAGTGATTTCTTACAGCCTCTAATAAATTGAAAGTGCCAACGAAATTACTCATTATAAAAGCTTTTGGGGAGTCGATAGATCTATCCACATGACTTTCTGCGGCCAAATGAATAACAATATCTGGATCTACTTTCTTGATAACATTAATAGTTAATTCTGAATCAGATAAATCGACTTTTATAAATTCGTATCTTTTTAAAAATTGATTTTTTGAATTAAGAATATTATTAATAGAAGTCAAATCACTTGAATAACTAAGCTTATCTAAATTAAATATTTTTGAGTTAGTTTCCTTTAGGAGCTTTCTTACTACACAGCTTCCAATAAAACCAGCTCCTCCAGTTACAAGGATGTTTTTATTATCTAAGGACCTTTCAGCATTAAAGACTTCTTTAATTTGCATAATATTTTTAACTATTTTAATTTTTCATTTCTTTGAGAACCTCTGCTAAGCATTTTCTCCAGTGAATTGGTTTAAGATCAAGTAAATTAATTGTTAGATTAGAATCTAGCACTGAGAATTTAGGTCTTTTTGCTAAAGTTTTATAGCTTAAAGAATTAATTGGTTTAACAAAAGCTTTTTTATTTATCAAACCAAATTCATAAGATATTTCCCCAATAGCAACAGCAACATCATACCAACTAGCCACTCCGGAATCAGACCAATGTAACTTCAGTAAATTATGATTTTCTAAGGCCTCCAAATTATCTAAATCAACCAATCTCCAACATACATTAGCTAAAGTGAAGGTTGAAGTGGGGGAACCCAACTGATCTGAGACAACTGAAATCATTTCTTTTTCTTTGTTAAGCCGAATGATTGTAGAAATAAAGTTTTTGCCCTCATGTCCCATTAACCAGCTTGTCCTTAATATGACCGCTTGACCAGTTCCAGAAAGTAATTTTTCAATTTCCTTTTCACCATTCAGTTTTGATAAACCATAAGCATTAATTGGATTTCCTATTTGATAAGGTTTATATGGGAAATTTTGATCCCCATCAAATACGAAATCTGTACTTATATGTATTAATTTTCCTCCATATTTTTTAATTGCATCAGACATTACACCTAATGCAAATCCATTAACTTGGTTAGCTAATTCAAAATTTTTCTCTGCAAGATCAACGGCTGTATAAGCGGCACAATTTATTATCCAATCTGGTTTTAAGGAATTAATAAAACTTCTTACTGATTTATTGTCTTTTAAATCTAATTCATTTCTAGAAGCCAAAATTAAATCGATGTTTTTAGGTGCAGACTTTCTTAAGGCTTTTCCAAGTTGGCCATTACTGCCAGTTATTAAGATCTTAGTCAAAATAGATCACCCGCAATCTCTGCCTCATAAAAGGTTTTGGCATTGGCATCTTTATTTGTAAGTATCGGTCTGGGAATATCAGAACTAATAGGCCAATTGATATTGATCAATTTATCATTCCAAAGAATGGACCTCTCTAATTCTTGGTACCAAAATTCATTCACCTTATATTGAACCTCCGTATCATTTTTTAACGAGATAAATCCGTGCCCAAATCCTTCAGGTACCCATAGAATTTGTTTTAAATCGCTTGATAATCTAACTCCAGCATATTGTTTAAAGGTTTTAGAATTTACTCTTAAATCAACAATAACATCATATATTAACCCAAAAGTGCACCTTACTAGTTTACCTTGAGCTTTAGGATTTTTTTGATAATGCAGGCCTCTTAAGACCCCCTTCATAGATTTAGAGTGATTATCTTGTACGAAATTAATTTCTCTTCCTAAAAAATCATCAAAACATTTTTTATTCCAGCTTTCATAAAACCAACCTCTTTCATCTGAAAAAACTTTTGGTGTAATTAATATTGGGCCAGACAGCGTCTCATTCCTAGAAGTTTTTAAATTAGAAAATTCCATTTTTAGACTACCAATTAGTTTTCTAAAATAGATAAAAGATACTTACCATAGCCACTTTTCAAAGTTTTCTTTGCAGATTCAACAAGCATTTCCTCATTTATCCAACCATTTTTAAAGGCAATTTCTTCTGGACAAGATATTTTCAAACCTTGTCGATGTTCCATTGTTCTTATATAACTACAAGCTTCATGAAGAGAATCATGATTTCCAGTATCAAGCCAAACTGTTCCCCTTCCTAAAAGTTTTACATTTAATAATTGATCTTTTAAATAATCAATATTTAAATCAGTTATTTCCAATTCTCCTCTTCTTGATGGCTTGACGTTTTTAGCTCTTTTGACAACACTATTGTCATAAAAATATACGCCTGTAATAGCCCACTTGGACTTAGGCTTCTCTGGTTTCTCTTGGATCTTTATAACTTTAAAATTCTCATCAAATTCAGCTACACCATATCTTTCAGGATCTTTAACTGCATAAGCAAATATAGTGGCACCTTCACTATCATATGGAATGGTTTTTAAATTAGATACAAATTCATCTCCATTAAAAAGGTTATCGCCCAGTATTAGAGCCACCGATGAATCCTTGATGAAAGATTCACCAATAATAAATGCCTGAGCTAAACCCTCAGGCTTAGGTTGAACTTCATATACAATTTTAATCCCAAATTGACTTCCATCTCCTAAAAGTTTTATAAATGCATCTTTATCAGAAGGAGTAGTAATAATAAGTATTTCTCTTATGTCAGCCTGCATAAGTGTAGAAATAGGATAATAAATCATCGGTTTATCGTATACGGGGAGAAGTTGTTTGCATACGGCTTTCGTTATAGGAAATAATCTTGTTCCTGTTCCTCCTGCAAGAATTATTCCTTTTCTAGAGAATTTATTACTTACCAATCTAAGAATATATTTAGCAACATATTAAGTTTTAATTTACATCATTTTTCTTATTTTTCTAGAAGCTTAAAATTATTTCATAAAAAAATATAAAAACTAAAGTTATTTTTGCGCACCCATAATTACCTTTAAAGTTTTAAAAAAAATAAGTAAATCTAATAATAGTGAATAATTATTTATGTAAAATAAATCATAACTAAGTTTTATCTCGCTATCTTCTTTTGATGATCCATAACGATAACACACTTGTGACCAACCACTTAATCCTGGCAAAGTATTATATCGAAGCGAATAATGTAAAATTTCTTTTGATAAAAAATTATCTATTTCAGGCCTTTCAGGCCTAGGCCCAATTAGACTCATTTTCCCTTTTAAAACTAAAATTAGTTGCGGCAATTCATCTAATCTAAATGCTCTAATAAACTTTCCAACTCTAGTAACTCTTGGATCATTTTTGGTCGCCCAAACTGCTCCCTTCTTTTCAGCATCTACCTTCATACTTCTAAATTTTGGAATATTAATTATTTCGCCATGATACCCATTTCTTTTTTGATAATAAATAATTGGACCAAAATCCTCAAAATAAATTAATAATGATATAACAACTAGTAAAGGCAATGTTATAACTATTACTATCAAAGATAGAAATACGTCTATTAACCTCTTTATTTTTAAATTAAAACCTGAAATATTTTTAAAATTTAAATTTAAATTTTTTTTATTCAAATCAAGAAAATCTGGAGGAATTCTATGCAAATAAATTTCGACCCAATCAGTAAGGCTAATAACTTTTTTTTCATTATCTAAAATTATTTGATTTAAATAAAAATCATTTAAAAATGAATTATTTTTTTCATTATCTAGAATAAACATGTCAACTTGTGGGATTCTTTTATTTTTTTCAAAGGATATTAAATCTATAAATCCATACTGAGGATTATCCTTACAAAGATTTTTCAATTTTATAAATTTCTCCGCTGAACCAACGAAAACATATCTTCTTTGTATTCTATTTGTTTTCAATAAATATATCTTTATTAAAAGTATTAAAAAATAACTTACAAAAATTTGATTTAAAAGAAAATTTAAAGAACTAAAAGGTCTAATTAATAAAAATCCAAATTTCAATAGAAGAATTTTAAGCATTGAAATACTTAAAAAAGTCATAAAACTAACAATTACTATTTTTGAAAATTCTTTAAAAAAAAATGAAATATTTATATTATTCTTTTCTAAAGAATATCTATCAAAAATATATGAAAAAAGTATCCAAAAGATTGATAAAGAGATGCATATTATAGAATTAATTTGATTTCCTTCAGATCTTATAGATAAGGATAAAAAAGAAGCTAAATCTATAAATAAAAATCCTAAAATTATCCGTTTTACATTAATCCAATAAATAAATTTCATAGAAAATTATGGCTTCGAAAGATCTCTAATAAAAACTTGATAGACACAAAATTGTGAAATCAATTTTGATAAGAATTTAAAATTTAGAGGCATATAAAAAGTTTTTATATGATTAAAACCAAACTTCTGAATTAATTCTTTTAACGAATAATCATCATAAAATATTTTATGATCAGAGTCTCTTTTAAAACCTTCAATACCAGGAACACCTACTATAAAAACTGCATTTTCTGAGGAAATCCTTTTAATTTCTTTTAATAATGGATAAGGATTTTCGATATGCTCTAAAACATTATCCAAGAGGATTGACTTAAACTCTTTATCTGAAAAAGGGATCTTATTATCTTTCATTAGGTATGCCTCTAAACCTAAATCCTTTACATAGTTAATATTAAAAATATTAATATCAATACCAATAGAGTTCTCTGAGTATCTTAGGAAATCTCCCACACCACATCCAACATCAAGTATTCTGCTATTAAAAAATTTATTTATCTTAGGATAAAGGAAGTATTTACGGTAAATAATTCCTTTAATATTTCTTCCTCTCAGCCAGTTATGATATTTTAAATGAGGGTCCATACCTTTATTTTCTTAAAGCTAATAAAAATAAATTCTTAACATATTCTTCTCTATTATTTTTAGGCAATAAATTTTTTCTACGTGATTCAATTCTAGATATAAATGCTGCTTTTAACATCGCCAAAGGCAATTCATTATCATGCTTAAACAAAATACCATTTTCATCATTAATGACCTCTCTATTAGAATCTACATCTCTTAAGACGCATTTTACCCCAAGAAATAAAGCCTCTAACATTGCCCTAGAAGTTCCCTCAGAGTGTGATGGCAAAACAAAAACATCTGAGTCACTAAGAATCTCAAAAGGTTTTGGTAAAAATGAATGCAAAGTTACGAGATTAGATAAATTTAGTTTTTTTATAAGCTTTTGGCAATCAATATAAAGAGGTCCATTGCCCACTATTGACAAGGAAGCATTAATAGGCAATATTTTTTTGAAAGATTTTATTAAAAGGAGTGGATTTTTTCTTTTATTTAATTGTCCAATAAAAATAAATCTTATTGGCTCGTAAAGATTTTTTTTAAATTTAAAATATTTCTTAATTTCGTTTTCTTCAATAAAATTGGGTATTACTATAGATCTCTTACCAGATATTTTTTTGATCATTTTATACATGGAATTGTTCATTGAAAAAGATTGATCAAAAAATCTTTGAATATATAATTGAAAAAAAGCAGGCAATATTCCAATTAAACCATAATCATATAAATAATTCTTAAATAAGTTACCTCTAATGCTCGAAATTTTATAAATTTTTTTATTTAAAAATAGATTTATAAAATCAGCTGAAAAACACATTGATAAGATTATTGGATCCTCAAAATTATTAATTAAATTTTGAAGTTTATTCCTTTTTACAATCCAATTTTTATAACTAGCGAGATTGACTACTTTCACTTCCTCAGAAAGAAAAGATGAAACCCCATCACCCTTCTTTAGGAATACTAAATATACCTTATGTTCACTTGTAATTTGATTAGCAATTGCATAAGCTCCCTTAATCGGGCCAGAGGGACTAGGCGATGGTAATAAAATAAAAATATTTCTCAAAATATAACCACCATTACTTTAAGTATTTAAGGCTGTTTAATCTAAACAAAATAAATCAACTTTTTAATAATAACTTATGTATGTTTACAAAATAATCTAAAATTAAAAAAAAATATTTTTCTAAATATTTAATGAAAAATATCCTAGTTACTGGAGCAGCTGGCTTCATTGGAGCTGCCTTAGTAAAAAGGCTCTTACAAAATGGAGATTATGTTGTTGGTTTAGACAATCTAAATTCATATTATGACCCTAAATTAAAAAAGAGCAGATTAACTGATATCGATACCAAAGTTAAGGAAGGTAAAGGCTCTTGGCATTTTCATAATGCATCAATTGAAAAAATGAATTGTTTAGATGAAATATTCCACAAAAATAGTTTTGATGTTGTAGTAAATTTAGCCGCCCAAGCTGGTGTCAGGTACTCGATAACAAATCCTTCTGCATACGTTCAAAGTAATTTAGTAGGTTTTTCAAATATAATGGAACAATGTCGAAAGCATTTAGTTAAGAATTTTATTTACGCTTCTAGTAGCTCAGTTTATGGAGGTAATAAAAACTTACCTTTTCGAGAAGATACCTCTGTAGATCATCCTATAAGTTTATATGCCTCCACAAAAAAGGCTAATGAACTAATTGCCCATTCTTATAGTCATCTTTATGACATACCATCTACAGGTCTTAGATTTTTTACTGTTTACGGACCATGGGGCAGACCAGATATGGCTCCAATGTTATTTGCTGATTCTATAATCAAAAAAAAACCAATTAATGTTTTTAATTATGGGAAGATGAAAAGAGATTTTACTTACATTGACGACATTGTTGAAGGTATTTTTAGATGCTGTAAAAAGCCTGCAACAAAAAATCAAAATTTTAATTCATTACACCCATCTAATTCTTCTTCATTTGCTCCTTATAAAATATTTAATATAGGAAATAGTAAACCTATTAATTTACTTTATTTCATTAATTTACTTGAAGAAGAATTAGGAATAAAAGCAATTAAAAATTTTATGCCTATTCAGCCTGGAGATGTAGAATCCACTGCAGCAAATACAGATTTATTGAATGAATGGATAGATTTCAAACCACTTACTCCTATTGAGGTAGGAATACAAAAATTTTCAAAATGGTTTAAGGAATACTACCTAGGTTAGTTTTAAAATCTTAGTATTTTAAAAAAATATTTTACTTTTAAATTCCAAAATGAACTAAAAGGGTATAATTGATTAATTATTTACAAACCTTAAAGTTTCTATAAATAATGCGTGTATTAGTTACAGGAGGTGCTGGATTTATAGGTAGTCATACATGCTTGTCACTTATAAAAAAAGGATATCAAATTGTAGTTCTTGATTCATATGCTAATAGTCATAAAGAGTCTCTCAAAAGAGTAAATAAAATTTTAAATTTAAAAAATAGTGAGAAAATTAAATTATTTAAAGCTGATATTAGAAATGAAGAAATGTTAGAAAAGTTATTTGCAGATTCTAAGAAAGAGAATAATCCTATTTTAGCTGTAATGCATTTTGCAGGTCTTAAATCGGTCTCCGAGTCAATCCAAAATCCTATGATTTACTGGGACGTGAATTTCAATGGCTCATTAAAATTATTCAAAATCATGGATAAATTTGATTGCAGAACAGTAGTCTTTAGTAGTAGCGCTACTATATATTCCCTTTCTAGCTCCACAAACTTAAAAGAGGACTCAAATATTGGGCCTAATAATCCTTACGGGGAAACAAAATTAGCAGTAGAAAAACTGCTTCAAAAAATGTTTGCTAAGCAAAAAAATCTTTGGAGAATAGCTAACTTGAGATATTTCAACCCAATTGGTGCTCATAAATCAGGATTAATCGGAGAATCCCCTCTTGGTTTACCAAATAATATTTTCCCTTTAATTACTCAAGTAGCTTTAGGTATGATAGATAAATTTTTTATCTTTGGAAATGATTGGCCTACATTAGATGGGACTGGAGTTAGAGACTATATCCATGTAATGGATTTAGCAGAAGGACACATTTCGGCATTAGAGTATCTCCTAAAAAATGAGCCTCAAATATTAAATATTAATCTTGGCACTGGCAAGGGTACAAGTGTTATGGAATTAATTAATATTTTTCAAGATATAAATAAAATCAAAATTCCATATGAAATAAAAGGGAGAAGAGTAGGAGATTTACCCTCAGTTATTGCTGATAATTCATTAGCAATTAAATGTTTAAAATGGTTTCCAAAAAGAACTATTCAAGAAATGTGCGCTGATGGATGGAAATGGCAAAAGCTAAACCCAAATGGTTTTAAAAATTAATCAAAATTATTTTTATAATTTTTAATTGTATTAATTATTCCATCATCTAAATTAATTTTTGGGCTCCATCCCAATTCGGATATTTTTTTTATATTTAATTGTTTTTTAGGAGTGCCATCTGGCTTAGTTAAATCCCACTTTATATTACCTTTAAATCCAATAATATTTGAAATTTTATTAGCTAGTTCCTTTATTGAAAGATCTTTCCCAGTGCCAACATTCAAAAAATGTAGAGGATTCCCTTGATCATCTAATGGAGCATTATCATCATCGGGATTCCATATTTCAAGAGTATAGATAACTGCCTCAGCGAGATCATCAACATGTAAAAACTCACGTAATGGATTTCCAGTCCCCCAACAAGTTACATAAGATTCATTTCTTATTTTTGCATTTGAAAATTTTCTAATAAATGATGCCATTACATGACTGTTGTCTTTGTGGTAATTGTCTTTTGGACCGTAGAGATTTGTTGGCATTAAAGAAATAGCATCGAAACCATACTGTATTCTTAAAGACTGACACATTTTGATTCCCGCTATCTTAGCAATTGCATAATATTCATTGGTATTTTCGAGAGCACCCGACAATAAGCTCTCCTCTTTAATTGGTTGTTCAGCATATTTAGGATAAATACAGCTACTTCCAAGAAAGAGAAGTCTTTTAATTCCTAATCGCCAAGAATTTTCAATTAAGTTAGTCTGTATTTTTATATTTTCGAAAAGGAATTGAGCGGGGCTAACCTTATTTGCCATAATTCCGCCAACCTTAGCAGCTGCAATGATAACGATGGTTGGTTTATACCTCCTAAACCAATTTTCCACTTCAAAGTTATCTGTAAGATCAAGTTCTTTTCTTGTTGGGGATAGTACTTTCCCTCCATTTTGTTCTTGACCATATCCATGGTCTAGTAACTTTCTAACAATCGCACTGCCAACCATACCTGACCCACCTGCTACAAGAATCTTCTCATTTAAATCAATATATTTGTTCATTATTCGCTTAAATTATTTTTCATAAATATTTTTTCTTAATTCATCTCATATTTATTTGTTTTAAATCCTTTCTCTTTTAACAATGCATCTCTCTTAGCTTCTTCTTTATCAAAGGTAATCATTTCTCGTGCAATTTCTTCCAAATTTGTTTTTGGAGTCCATCCAAGTTTTTCCTGAGCTTTTTTATAGTCACCAAGAAGTTGGTCTACTTCGGTGGGACGAAAATATTTTGGATCTACTCTTATAACAATTTGATCATTATCAGCCCTTATTCCCACTTCATTAATTCCATTCCCTTTCCATATAATTGATTTTTCACTATTTTCTGCACACCAAGAAAGTTCTTTAGCACAAATTTCTACAAAATTTCTAACAGATTCCATTCTACCAGTAGAAATCACGTAATCCTCTGGAGTATCTTGTTGTAACATTAGCCATTGCATATATACATAATCTTTGGCATGACCCCAGTCTCGCTTGGCATCAAGATTGCCAATATAAAGACAATCCTCCAATCCAGCATTTATTCTTGAAAGCCCCCTCGTTATTTTTCTCGTAACAAAAGTTTCGCCTCTTCTAGAACTCTCATGATTAAAAAGAATTCCATTACAAGCGTATAAACCATAGGCCTCTCTATAATTAATAGTTATCCAATAAGCAAATAATTTAGACACTCCATATGGACTCCTAGGATAGAAAGGAGTAGATTCATTTTGAGGAACTTCTCTTACATCACCAAAGAGTTCGCTAGTACTTGCTTGATAAACTTTAGTCTTATCTATTAAATTTAGTAATCTAACAGCTTCCAAGATTCTTAAAGAACCAAGTGCATTGCAATTAGCAGTATATTCTGGAGACTCAAAACTTACTGCAACATGACTTTGTGCGCCCAAATTATATATTTCATCAGGCTTAATTTCTTTGATAAGGCTGGTAATATTTCCACTATCCGTTAGATCTCCGTAATGAAGAATTAGATCTTGATCTTTCTCATGAGGATCCTGATAAAGGTGATCAATCCTTGAAGTATTAAAGCTGCTTGAACGCCTTTTAATCCCATGAACTTCATAACCTTTTTTGATAAGAAGTTCCGCAAGATAGCTGCCGTCCTGGCCAGTAATTCCTGTGATAAGTGCTTTTTTAATTTTCTCAAAAGTTATCTATTAAATTAATTCTATATCATAATTTCTCATAAAAACCATATAAACATTATTTCTAAAATGTCTTAAATTTTAAAGATTTAAAAATTTTCTCTTTTAATTATTAAACTAAGCAAATAGCAAATATCAACTAAGAATTAACTAAAACGGATGAAATTATTTTTCCTTATGGTTTATGCTTTTTAAAATTAATAGATTTAATTTTTAGATTAATTAATATTTAACAAATAACAACAAAATTAAATGACACTAAAAATATTAAAAATTAAAATTTTGAGGATAAAGTTTTTATAGTTTATTTTTACATCTAAATCAATAACAACTAAAATATTTTTAATGGGTTTTTAAATGACATATCAAATATCTTTTTATCTTCAAATAACTGCATGTATCACATCAATTTTGATTTTATGTAAAGGAAAGAAAAAATTATTTAGTTTAATTCCTATTACACTTTTAGCATCTTCGTATATTTTTAAACCGCTTATAGGTAAAGGGGACCAACATTTAATAGAAATTCTCGAAAGAAGCTCTGGAGGAGAAACAGATATTAAATATGCCTTTATAAATTTCATATTTACTAGTTTAGATAATAGCAAATTACTCTTCTTTTGTTTTAACTTCTTTGCAGCGATAATTTTAATAAATTTAATTTATTATTCTTTCCCAAAAGAATTAATAAATAACAAAGTAGAAAAACTGAATAAAAAATTAAATAGTGGACAATTAACTTTTATAGTATTCAATTATTCAATTCTTGGTTTAAGCAATTTATTTGTTAATCATGCAAGACAATTTTTATCATCATTAATAATTATTTATTGTTTTTTTCAAATATCCAAAGCTCAAAAAAAATGCAGAAATATTAAACTCAGGACTGTTATATTATCAATTTTAGCAAGTCTATTTCATTTATCAGCCTTTATTTATAACTTATATTTTTTCTATTTATATCTTCAAAATAACAAATCCTTAATTTTTTCAAGAATAAAACTTCTCAAGTTTAAGAATAATAGAATTCTAAAATTTCTAAATATTTTCATATTATTTATTTTGATTTTAATCATCTATTTCTCTATTAAATTTTTATATACATCTTTAATTTCTTCGGTATCAATTTTTGGATTAGGAGCTTATATAAAAGAGTATGGTTTTTCTAATAAAACCTCAATTGGTTTTATTTTACCTTTGATATATATCCTTCCATTAATTTTATATAACTCAATTTTACCATTTAGCAACTTTTTTAAAAAAACACCAAATGATAAAAACTATAAGAATTATCTAAATGTTTTAAATTTATATTCTTTTTTAGCTATAGCAGTAATGTTTTTAGAATCTTCAGTATCGTTTTACTCAATAGGAAGAGTAAAGTCACTATTATGGCCTTTGATATTTTATTTAATATTTTTAATACCTTATGATAAAAAAACAGATATTTATAAAAAATTTTCTTTCTTATTAATTTTTTTATTATCGATTTTTACTGTATTGAAAAGTTACGCCAATGTAATTTAATAAAATATTGCAAAACAATGAATAAAATATCTCAAAATTCTTAGTAAATTTCAAAATGCTTATCTTACTCTAATCTGATAAAAACCAACTTGAAAAAAGTACTTGAAGTTTAGAAATAAATTTTTTAAAAAGTTTTTTAATAAATTTTAATTTTAAAAAAATATTCTCTAAAGGAGAATTTATTCTTTGTATTGATTCTAATAAAGTAGAAATTTGATTTTCAGTTAAAACAAAATCTGATTTATTATCATTATTGTGGGATTTAATATTTAATAAAGGTCTTTCTCTAATATTTATTTCTCCAAAATGTTTTTTAAAAATTTTATAATCATGATCTATAAAATTTATATATTTATCAATCTCATCATAATATTTACTCCTTATTAATAAATCATTTACTTTGAAAATTGGATCAAGATTTTTAGCAGATTCCCTATATTTTTTTATTAAGCCTTTGGGCCAATTCTTACTCATAATTCCTAAAATTTCTGATTCATAAATATTTGGCGAAACGTTACTTTTTGGCTTTGAAATTTTAATTAATTTATGATTTAAAATATTTGAAAAAGAGTCTATTATTTCATTACTTATAACTTTTATATCATAATTTTTATTCAAGACTAATTTTTTATTAAATAAATTGAAATCATTCCAGAATTCATAAACCTCAAGAGCATGTTGCCTGGAATTATTCGAATCTGGTTTAATCCATTCATCAAATGGAGGAAGATCAGGATTTCCTGATCTATGGCAATACGCTGAAACGGCATGAGAGTATATATTTCTAAAAACAACAATCAGAATAATTTTATTAAATCCTATACTTCTGGCAATATGACTAAGTTTAAATGCATTTTCATCTATTAATAGATATTTATATAAACTCTCATTAGATAGAATTATTTTTTTTGAATTTGAGTTTTTTTCTAGAGTAATTTTAAGAATTTTTCTTACATTTTTCCATTCATTATGTTTTATAAAATAATTTAATTTAAAAGCATTACCTATTTGAACCGAACCTATATCTTTTGAGATATCTTCATTATTAGAAGGATAAGATATTCCTTTTTCAAATAATTGTTTTTTATTAAACAGTAACGTATCTTGAATATATGTTGAAGCTGCTTTATTTAAACCAATATGTAGTATTAGATCCATAATTACCTAAATTAAGTCAACTTTTCTTTAATCTTTTGAATATGCCATAATTCACTTTAACAGAAAGATATCAACTAAATAAGGTAAAAAAATATATGGTTAAAAAGCAAAATATATATATTTAAGAAAACTTAAGATTTAAATTAAAAAAATTTTTAAAAAATATGAAACAAATACCATTTAAAATCATAAAATTAATTTAGATATAATAATGTTAAGATACTAAAATGAAACTGATGTTAAGATGAATAATTTAATATCTAAAATATCAAAATTTTTATCTTATTTGTTTAATGATCTTATAAAAAAATTAGAAATTATAATCAAAAGACCATCAATTTTTTTTAAAAAAGAGTCTCTTTTTATACGAAATTTTTATATAAGGATCTCATTTTTATTAAGAAAAAAAGAAATTATTAAAAGAAAGAAATTTTTAAAGATAGCAAATTTTCATAATCAAAATGAATTCCAGAGAGATGGATATATGAAATTAGAGAATCTTAATAATTATTCACTTATTAAGGAAGTTTTAGAAGAAGCAAAAAAAGATCTTAGATCACATAAATATACCTATAAAGATGAAAGATTTTTTAAAAATTATCTGCAAGAAGTTGAACCTCAAAAAAAATTAGATTTGGATCACCCCTATCTTAAATTAGGATTAAATTCACAAATAATTGATATAGTTTCAAATTATTTTGGATATCTTCCTATCCTAACAGAAATTAAACTTTGGCATTCGCCTGGAATTATTAGTAAATACAGCGGAAGTCAGCTGTTTCATTTGGATGTAGCAGATATAAAACAGATAAAACTATTTTTTTTAATTTCTGATGTAACAGATAATTCCGGTCCAACAACATTAATAAATGCTATTGTCTCAAAGAAAATTTGTAGTGATTTTAAATATAATTTTAAATCTACTAAACAATCAAGAGTTTCAGATCAACTGGTTTCCCAATATATAGATCAAAGTGATTTTTTTAAAATGAAAGGTAAAAAGGGAACTTTATTTTTTGCAGATACTAGTAGATGCTTGCATTTTGGGAGTAGAAAGTCAGGGAACAAAAGGAATTTACTTATGATACAATATCTATCGCCTTTTTCATTTAATCTAGATTTAAAATACTCGAACAGCACAAAATTTGGTAGTCTGGTAAATAACAAAGATAATATTTTTTTAAAAACTCTCCTTGGTGGAAATTGTTGAAGAATATTGCCTAAATCGACTAATTTAAAATTGATTTCCAATTATTAAAATGAAAAAATTAATAAATAAAATATTTTATAAACTTGGATATAAAATAAATAAAATTAAAAAATACGATAAAAATAAAATTATATTTTTGCACATTGGCAAAAATGCAGGCACCCAAATAATGAACTTCGCCTCTCAACTAAAATCTTATGGTGTAGATATAGAAAAATTTCAACATTATGAAAAATTTGATTCATTACCATTAGGTAGTAAATATTTTTTTTCAATAAGAGATCCGATTTCTAGGTTTAGGTCAGGATTTTATTCAAGAAAAAGGGAGGGAATGCCAAGACATTATTCAAAATGGTCTCCAAATGAAAAGCTTGCATTTAAATATTTTAATAGTGCTAATGATTTAGCTGAGTCACTTTTCAAAAAAACTAAACTTGGACATTTAGCTGCCCAATCTATACAATCAATAACACATACTTCAATGCAACAAATAGATTGGTTCAATAAATATGCTTTTTTTGAAGTAAATCCTCCAATATGGATAATAAGGCAGGAAAATTTTATTGAAGATTTTGATGAATTTTTGAGTAGGTTAGGACTTAAAATAAGTTCTAAAGATTTAAATATTTTGACTGATAATATTGGTTCGCATAGAAATTCTTACAATAAAAAAAATGAATTTAGTGATTTAGCTAAAAGAAACTTAAAAAAATGGTATGCCAGAGATTATATTTTTTACGAAATTTGTAATAAATGGATGAGAAGTAATTAAAAATAATTAAAAATAATTGAAAATAACTTTTATTTAGATTTGATTATTATCGCGCTTCCACATGGGAAATTTAAAAGTTGGCAAGATTTATTTTTAATAAAAGATTTAATATTTTTTCTCAAGACTCGATACCTCTGCCAACCAAAGTCATCAAGATATATTATTCCACCTGGCACAATTCGATCATAAAGTATCTCAAGAGCTTGTCTTTCAGAAATACCATTATTCATATCCAAAGATAAAAACGAAATTGATTTAACTTGATCTATTTCAGAAAGCGAGTCAGGAACAAGGCCCCTGTGGAAAACAACATTCGGGAATTTATCAAATCTTTTCTTTGTAATTTCAAATGAATTGTGTAAGTACTTTTCATGAGTACCTTCTGCTCCTTCCCAAGAATCAAATAAATGGAATTTCTTATTTTTAAAATTTGCGAAATTTAAATGTTCACATGTTGCCTTGCTTAAAAAACCATACCAAACGCCACATTCAACAAAATCTCCCTCAAGATTAATACAGTGACTAGCCATTGTTAGATAAATATGAAATCGCCAACTAATGTTTAAATCTTTAATAGGTTTTACGTAATCAGAAGGAACATTCTCAAATGACTTTTCTACTAACAAAGAAAATCTAGGATCGTATAAAAAATCGACATGTTGCATAGTTGTACTTTTATCTCCCCAAAAAGTACAGTTTCTTCTTGAAATTAGTTGTTCTTTAAAAGTTATTATTTCTAATAGTAAATCATAAAACTTTAAACAAGAATTTTTAACAAACGCCAACTTTCTATAAAGGTATTCAAAGAGCCTTAAATATAATTTTCTTTTCATATATTCAAAATATATTTTGAGCCTATCACATTTGAATTAATATTTAAATAGAGAGTTTAATTTAAACAACTATAATTGGACTTTTTTTTTCTAAAATATATAATTTAATTGGCTAATTATTTTTATAAGTTTTTGTGATTATAAAATCCAACTCATCATCCTTTGGGCAACTCAAAGAATTATGGGGAAAGCTTTCAAAAAGAAGAAAAAAACAATTTTGCCTATTATTCCTAATTACAATTTTAACTGGGTTTGCAGAAAGTCTTTCAGTTGGAGCAGCTTTACCATTCATAACTGTATTAGCTAATCCCAATAATCTTTTCGAAAAAGATTTAATAAAATCAATTGCAAGATTATTTAATATTACAGCTGCAAATGATATTATTTTGCCGATTGTTATTTTATTAGTTTTAGCAGCTATTTTTGCTGGTTTATGCAGAATTTTAAATATCTATCTTAATTGTAAATTTACAGCGGCAGTGATGACTGATCTTAGTAAAGAAGCCTATAAAAGAACTATCCTACAACCTTATGATCGGATAATTTCTCAAAATACGAGTTATCTTATTTCTACTATCATCACAGAGACAAAGGAAACTCAAAAAGTGATAGTTTTTGTTTTGCAATTCTTAACCGCAATAATAGTATCTTTATGGGTGATTTCTGCACTTCTTTTTATTAATACCAAAATCACTCTAATATGCATGTTAGTTTTTTTTATTAGCTACTCATTTATAAGTTTTAAGGTTAAAAATAAGTTAATTATTAATAGTAAAGAAATAACTAAAACAAATAAAAAACAAATAAGGTTGCTTCAGGAAGGATTTGGTGGAATTAGAGATATTATTCTTGAATCAAGTCAAGAATTATTTGTAGGGAATTATAAAAATTCAGAATTTTCCTTAAGGATCAAAGAGGCAGAGGTACGATTTTTATCATCTTTCCCAAAATATCTTATGGAAGCTTTGTCCTTGATAATTTTAACTTTATTATCTTACTATTTGTATTTAACCGAAAATAACGTCGGTGAAGTATTGCCAATAATTGGTGTGATTGCTGTTGGAGCTCAACGTGTAATACCTTCAATACAACAGATATATGCAAATTGGGCAGGTATCAAAAGTAAAAAATCCTCTGTTCAAGCCGTTTTAAATATGTTAAATCAACCCATTAACTTTGAAGATTGCTCAGATAATAAAGAAGATTTATTCAAAAAAAATAAATCCGTTAGAGATGGTAGTTATCCATTAATAAGAATTAAAAATTTAGTTTTTAAATATTCAAATAATCAAAAATCTGTTTTAAATATAAGTGACTTAACCATAAATAAGGGAGAGAACATAGGAATAATAGGTACTACAGGATCAGGAAAGTCAACATTAATTGATTTGATAATGGGTCTTATAAAACCAATCAAAGGAGAACTTTTAATAAATGGGAAAAATATTAACAACGCCAATAATTTAAATTTATTAAAACAGTGGCAAAAGTCAATTTCTCATGTACCTCAATTTATTTACTTAACAGATACTACCATTAGAGAGAATATAGCTTTTGCAATTCCTTTAGATGCTATTAATTTTAAAAAAGTAATACTTGCAACTAAATTGTCATTACTAGAAAATTTTATTGAGAATTTCCCCAAGAAATTTGACACCATTGTTGGAGAAAGAGGTATAAAGCTTAGTGGGGGACAAAGACAAAGAATAGGGATAGCTAGAGCATTATATAAAGATAATAATATTTTGATATTAGATGAAGCTACTTCTGCAGTTGATAATAAAACGGAAAGTAAAATTATTGAATCAATAAATAATTTAAAAGGTAAAAAAACAATATTTATGATTGCACATAGATTAACTACATTAAGGAATTGCGATAGGATAATACAATTAGAAAATGGCAGTATCAGAAAAATATTTAGTAATGAGGAATTCAAAAATTACATAAAATATTCAAGCTTAGATTAAAAAATAGTATATATTAGTCATATAAAATTAACTGTGATTTTAATTTTTTTATTCTCAATTTTAGAATGAAATTTAAAAAAGTTTTTATAAATATTGTTCTTACAATAAGCTCAATTTACATCCCTCTATTCACATTTAGTACTTTTGACTATTTTTTATATTATGTCAATAAAGAATCAAGGCATACATCTAAAGAATTAAAAAAGTCAATTATTTCAGCAGTTAATGATGGTTATTTGCCAGTATTTCATCCAAACGAACATTTTAAAAAAGAAAAAATTCCAGAAATTTATCCAATTGGCGCTTTAACAAATACTAAGAATTATTTTTGTGATGAAGGTTATGGGCTTATTAGATATAAATCAGATAGTTTTGGACTTCGTAATACAAATAAAAAGTGGGAAAATGTTTCCAAGAAATCAAATATTTTTTTAGTAGGAGATTCATTTGTTCATGGAGCTTGCTTGCCAGATGATAAATTAATTTCAACATATATAGAATCCTCAACTAACCAAAATACATTAAGCCTTGGAATGGCAGGTAATTCCCCATATGAATATATGGCAATACTCAAATCTTTAGTAAAACCTATTATTAACAACTCTAATAATTCCAACAAAGTAATATTGATTTTTTATGATAATGACAATTTGCCCTTGAATGAAAAGAAAGAAAAATTACTTAGTTCTATTAAATCAATTATCAAAAAACCTATAAAGAATAATCCAAGTCCAACAATTAATTATAAAAACTACATTAATTCATATATTAAAAATAATTACCCTTATTCAAAGAATGAAATCATAAATAGAGTAAAAGCAAAAAGGACTAACTTTAACAAAAAACAATTTTTATATAGAGTTGCCAGTTTATTTCCAATTAGGAGAAGAATAGGTTTAACCGGTATTAATTCTCTTTTTTTGTCTTCTAAATTATCTAAAAACTCGCCTTCCCTAAATAGTATTTTACTACTTTCAGAAATCTGTAAACAAAAATGTGATCCTTATATTGCTTATATTCCAAGTAGTTCATATTGGGATCCACATCCTTATGGTGAAAAATATAAAAATGAATTAGAGAAAATTTCAGCCAAATTTGGTATTCCTTTTATAAATGGTGAAAAAGTAATTAAAAGTAATAACCTTAAAGATTATGCTCCAAATGGTGCACATCTTTCGATAGATGGCTATAAAAAGTTAGCTGACCTCATAAGTAAAGAAATAAAATAATAAACTGCTAAATAATTTATAATTATGAAAAATTAATTCTTGACTGTATTAGAAGTAAATTATTTAAATTATGGTGAATTTATTCTTTATTTGCAAGTGAAATTATCATCATTAAATGATATGAGGAAAGCGATTAAAAAATTATGAATACAAAAGTTCCTATATGGATTTTAAAAATAATTTCCATATCAATAGGATTTTCAGGAACTTTTTTTATTTTAGAGCTTTGTGCAAGAATTTTGCCCGCAAGCGAATATTTGTTTTCCGAACTTCCTTTAAGTTGTAAAGATCCTATTAATCCAGACAAAAATTGTATATTTCGTAGAGCTTCAAATAGAAAAACGCGCTTTACGAAAGGTAAATTCCCTCCATTTAGTCATAATACCTTTAAAAGTACTAATGATATTGGTCAATTTAGCAATTTTGATTTCAAAGATATCAGATTTGAGAGGAATAACTTTCAAAATGTATTAACAATTGGTGATTCGTTTGTAGAGGCTATTCAAATTCCAAATGAAGATACATTCCATGGAAGATTAAATCTCTATGAAACAAACTCGGGAAATACTTTAATTTCAACTTCCATTGGATCAAGTGGTAATGCCTTCCCTCAATATTTGATACATATTTTTTATGCCAAGAAAAATATTGACCTTCAATCAACCATTTTAATAATTCCTATAATAGTTAATGATTTTGATGAATCTTTAGAAAAATATTTAATCCATTCAGGAGCTTTCTTTACTAGTGAAGACCCTTTCAAAATAGGTTTTAAAGAACGTATTTTAAGTAATGAAATTAAACTTAAAAGAACTTTTATCTCCATAAGTGCTCTATCAAGGTATCTATATTTTAATATTAATTTCTATAAAACTTTAAATTTTTCACTATGTAAATTAAAAATTAAAAATTGCGATAATTTTAAAAATCTAGGGAGTAATCTTGCATATTCTAGTGAAAAATCTCAACAAGAAAAATTCCAAAATACAAAAATTTCTAGTGATGTTTTTTTAGATTATTTGAAAAATATTCGTACAACCAAATCAGAAAAAAATAAAACATTATTTATATTAGATACTCACAGAAAAAATATTTATAATTCTAAATCAAATAGAGACTATTATTTCGACTTACAAAAGAGATACTTTATAAAACAGGCAAAAAATATTGGTTTTAAAGTTATTGATATGGATAAGATTTTCAGAAATCACTATAGGATTAATGGTAATCGCTTTGAATTTATTAACGACGGGCATTGGAATTCAATTGCTCATGAGATAATAACTGATCAGATTGCGAATATTTATAATTTACAAAAAATCAAGAACTCTAAATAGGTTTAATTAAAGAAAATTATCAAAAAGATTATATTTAATATGAATTTAAATTTTAAAAAATTGAATATATAAAAGGAGCTATAACAGAACCTTGAGTAAATACTATTAATGCACCCATCAAAATTATTGTAATTATTAAAGGTGCCAACCAATATTTCTTTCTAACCCTTAGGAAATCCCATACATCAGTAACTAAATCAAAAAATGCTTCCATTAAGATTAAAAATGACAACAATGTTTAATTATATTTGATAATTTTCCAAAACAAAAAAAGTTTAAAAGGATTTTTAAATTTATTTAAGAATTAAAAAAAAAATAAAATAAAAATGTTTTGGATCTGCTAAATTTAATCTACAGATTTTATAGGAATATTTTTGGACGATAAATTTCTACTTGGTATATCATGTTTTTATCACGATAGTGCGGCTACATTATTACGCAATGGGGAAATAATATCCGCAGTTCAAGAAGAAAGATTCTCTAGAAAAAAACATGATTCAAGATTTCCCGAAGATGCTATAAGATACTGCCTGAAATCAAATAATTTAGATTTAGAAGATATTTCAAAGATTGTATATTATGAAAAACCACTTTTAACATTTGAAAGACTTTTAGAAACTTATCTTGCTGTAGCGCCACGAGGAATAAGATCATTTATTGCTGCAATGCAAGTGTGGTTAAAAGAAAAGCTTTTTCTTAAATCAAATTTAAAGAAAAGACTAAAGATGATACAAAGTGAGCTCCTCAAAACCAATCCTAAAAAAGTAAAAATACCCGAAATACTTTTTGCGGAACATCATCAATCTCACGCAGCTTCTGCTTTCTATCCAAGTCCTTTTAAAGAAGCAGTAATACTATGCATGGACGGTGTTGGTGAATGGGCGACAACTTCTACATGGATAGGAAAAGATAATGAAATTAAGCCTCTTTGGGAAATAAGTTTTCCTCATTCATTAGGACTTCTGTACTCAGCTTTCACCTATTATTGCGGTTTTAAAGTTAATTCTGGGGAGTATAAACTCATGGGTTTAGCTCCTTATGGAAATCCAATATATCTTAAAGAAATCAAAGAAAAACTTATAAATATCAAAGAGGATGGGACTTTCAAATTAGACATGGATTATTTTAAATATCATCGAGGGTTTCGCATGACCAGTGAGAAGTTTCATAAACTATTTGGCGCACCACCGAGAAAACCTGAAGAAGAACTAACTCAATTTCATATGGATCTGGCATCGTCAATTCAAAAAATAACAGAAGAGATAGTTATAAAAATTGCGAGATCTTTAAGAAAAGAAACAGGTTGCGAAAATATATGTCTTTCCGGAGGTGTTGCTTTAAATTGCGTTGCTAATGGCAAATTACTTGAAAAGAAAATATTTAAAGATATTTGGATCCAACCTGCAAGCGGTGATGCTGGCTCTTCATTAGGAGCTGCATATATTGGCTGGTATGAATTTTTAAAAAAATCCAGAAAAATAAATCCTAATGATTCTATGAAAGGTACTTTTCTTGGTTGTAATTTTTCTAATGAAAATATTATTAATTATCTAAAAAAGATCAATGCTCCATTCAAGCATTATCCTGATGAAGAACTCTTTGAAAAACTTGCGAAAATTCTTGATGAAGGAAAAGTTATTGGTTGGTTTAATGGACCAATGGAATTTGGTCCAAGGGCGCTTGGTGGAAGATCAATTATTGGAGATCCAAGGAACAAAAAAATGCAAAGCGTTATGAATCTTAAAATAAAATATAGAGAGAGTTTCAGGCCGTTTGCTCCTTCAGTCCTTGAAGATGATGTAGCAAATCATTTTGAGATGTCAAATAAAAGCCCTTATATGCTTCTCGTTGCTCCTGTAAAAAAAGAACTTTGCAAAGATATGACTGAAGATCAAAATAAATTATTTGGCATCGAAAAATTAAATATAACTAGATCATCACTTCCTGCAATTACTCATGTAGATTACTCTGCAAGAATCCAAACAGTTAATAAAAAAACTAATCCTCGATATTACAACTTAATAAAATCCTTTAAAAGACTTACTAATTGTCCATTAATAGTTAATACATCATTTAACGTAAGAGGTGAACCCATAGTTTGCACACCACAAGATGCTTATCGCTGCTTTATGAGAACTGAAATGGATGTTTTAGTTCTTCAAAATCAGATTCTTTTTAAAAATGAGCAGCCTTTGATTGAGAAAGATGAGACTTGGAAACAAAAATTTGAATTAGATTAATTTATGAAAAATAATATTTCGAATAAAATACTTAAAGAATTTGGTTTTCTCATTGGTCTTGTATTACCAATTATTTTTGGCTGGATTTTACCAGTATTTAGGGGACACTCTTTTCAAATTTGGACCTTATGGATTAGTAGCACCTCAATAATTCTTGCACTTTTAAAACCTAGTTTACTTTTTTATCCCTATAAGGCATGGATGAAGATGGGTTATATACTTGGATGGTTTAATAGTCGTATAATTTTAGGAATTGTTTTTATTATAGTTCTCTTACCTATTGCTTTAATTATGCGCATTTTTAGTCACGATCCACTAAATTTAAAAAAAGTTAATAAAAGTTCTTTCAGAGAAATTAAAGAAAATCATAAGATTAATTTAAGAAAGATTTTCTGAAAAAAAATTTTTAATTTTTTCTTCTTTTTTTAAATCTACTATATTTCAATTTCAAAAAAGTTTGCATCCTTAGATATTTTTACAGATCTATTTGAATAATAAACATACCCTCAAACAAATATATAAATCATCTTAAGGTCTAAGTATTGAACTCAAAACTAATTAATATAAACAGCTCAAAAATACTAATGGAGCCAAGCGGACTCGAACCGCTGACCCACTGCATGCCATGTAGGTACTTAAGTAAGCTATAACTAGTGCTTGCAATTGTTTTAGCTAAGTTGATCGAAGGTTTGGTCGCAAAGATTACAATAAAAATTTCTTGGCTTTACTTAATCCAAAAATTAATAATAATTTTATAAATAAATCAAAAAATTTTGACTTCATAAAAAACTTAGATAGCGCAATAAGTTAACCAATAACTCCATTACCATTTAAATCTATATTGAATATTGATTCATATCCAGCTGATGCTGCTTGTCCACCAGAAATCCAACCAGTATCAGAAGAACGAATACCATTAGCATCAGTATCCCAAACTTTATATTGACCACCCCTAAAACTACTTCCTTCAAGAAGCACTTGAAAACCTGAGGAGTTATTTTTTGCAGCCGTAACATCCCACAAATAATTAGTATCATCATTAACTCCAGCATCCCTTCTGCTACGTTTAAGTATTGCCACGCTATCATCTCCAAGAAGTTGATAATAAGTC
>MDTE01067217.1_pt1 | contig 41584 bp, 38 predicted proteins | sample 811231 | NCBI WGS metagenome assembly MDTE01 (sample SAMN05326651, study PRJNA326480) | marine metagenome | isolation source: seawater | place: Indian Ocean: Red Sea | collected 2010
TACAGAAAATATGTATGCTGGATTCCGTTACGCTGAAGGCTTGCAACTATTTGAAAACAGAATGAGGTGCTTACCAGAAGCTGCTGACGGTTTGAAGGCAGCTGGTCAAGATGGTTTAGCGTGGCTTGATACGCAGATGGCAGGTAAAGAATTCATTTGCGGCAACCGAATTACCATTGCCGACCTCGTCTTATATTGTTGCACTGACTTTGCTTCCGGAGTTGGGCAGAAAATCGATACAAAACTTGAAAATATAACCGCTTGGTTCTCTAAGATAGAAAACCGAAAGAGTGCTGTTGAAAGTTTACATCCTGCGGCAGAGAAAGTTGGGATGCGAGGTTAAACGCAACCCAAATTAATGGAATAATCTCAGCTACCGATTGGTAGGCCTTTTTTGTATTGGGTTACCTATATCAAGTACAAATTTGCGTTAAGGTATACCGAACAAAGGGCCTACCTCGGATGTTGGAACTCCTTTCGCTCAAATATTAGCCTCCATCTTAGAAACCTTACCCACTGTTATTTTTGGGGATCCAGATATTCAAAGTTATTAATAACTGTCGCGCGGTCGGTTAAACTTCAGACCATGGCTCAAACGCTCGTCGCTGGCGCCATTTGCGGAACACCATAAGAAGATAATTTCGGCTCGCGTCTAAACAGACAAAAATTCGTGCTAAGCCTAATTCTTGCCACTTTAATAAAATCTGCAATGATTGTTGATCATCAGTCAGTATGTTGAATCTTGGCAAACATCATTTTAACAGGAAAAGCGCCAAATGGATGATCTTTGTTTTATGTCGGCAAGCGAAGCATCGAGTTTAATACGTCAGAAAATGTTATCGCCTGTTGAATTAATGACCGCAGTTCTAGATCGGATAAACGCGCTAGAACCTGAAATAAATGCATTCTCCGCACTGGATGCTGAAGCAGCGTTATGCGGAGCTAAATCCGCCGAGGCACAAGTAATCGAGGGCAGTTCAATCCTTGGCCCATTGCACGGGGTTCCTGTGACTATCAAGGATTTGGCCTCGGTCGAAGGCCTTCCGTTTCAAAAGGGCTCGCATATTGAAGCCGAAAATATCGGTGTCGCAGATGCCCCATTTGTGTCTCGTCTGCGTGATGCGGGAGCGGTCATACTTGGTAAAACAACAACGTCAGAGTTTGGCTGGAAAGGAGTGAGCCATAGTCCGTTGACGGGGATCACTCATAATCCCTGGAAGCGGGGATACAATGCCGGAGCGAGTTCAGCTGGGGCTGGAGCGGCAGCTGCAGCCGGGTTCGGGCCACTACATCAGGGGTCAGACGGTGCGGGCTCGATTCGAATGCCATCGCATTTTTGTGGTATATTCGGCCTCAAACCCTCCTTTGGACGGGTACCAAACTCTCCAGTCGCAAATGGTGATCAGAGCTCGCATATCGGACCGATGACACGCACAGTCACAGATTCGGCGCTTATGCTTCAAGTCATGTCCGGACCACACCATTCCGACCATTATAGTTTGGAATCTGAGCCTCTAAATTATTCTACGTGTTTATCGGGTGATCTTAAAGGGTTGCGGATTGCGTATAGTCCAGATTTGGGTCACGCGCGCGTTGATGAACAGGTTGCAACGACTGTTAAGAAAGCTGTTGATGAAATTACTTCCTTCGGCGCTCATGTTGAAGAAGTGACCCCGCCCTGGGGTAATGACGGTCCGGAGTTGATACGTTTTTTCTGGTCTGCGCATGAATTGCGTTTCCGGCCACTGCTTGACAAGTGGGCAGATCAGATGGATCCAGGACTGGTTGCATGCATTCAGTCTGCAGGTGAGCCAAGTGCGGAGGATTATTTAAAAATGCGGCAGCGCAAACTCGATTATATCGCTGCTATTCATCATTGGTTTGAAGATTGGGATCTATTAATCACACCATCTGTCTCGGTGCCCGCGTTTCCGGCAGAACGTTTACAGCCCGAAGATTGGCCGTCTCACGTTTGGGACTGGGTTAGTTGGGCGGAGTTTTCATATCCGTTCAATTTTTCGCACAACCCAGCGGCGAGTATCCCTTGCGGATTTACGAGTGATGGATTGCCCGTCGGGTTGCAAATTGTTGGGCGTCGTCTAGACGATCTCGGAGTTTTACGGGCGGCTGCTGCATTTGAAACGGCAAGGCCATGGGTTGAAAAGCGGCCAACGTTATGAGGGCAGGGATTGCAAGAATTTAAATCCCCTTCCTACATCTGATTAACATATTATCGTGCTCAAAGTTCGGGCGGCCAACTACTCATGAAAAATTGATATTAACAGGAGGTCAAAAGGATTCGGGTTCGGAATTAATAGGTGCTGGTTTTGGAATATCGTTTTTTTCTTATAACCAAATTGCGGTTAAGAGAAGCAGGCAGAGTGATTGGTAAACGTTGCAGAGCTACCTGGTAATAACATTCTAGAATTTAGACGAGTGTGCGGCATTGTTCGTTCTTTACAGGGGGTTCTTAAATATCTTGCCATTTTAGGCCTAAAGTTATGGTCACGCGATGTTATAAAATTAAATATTAATAATGAGTATCACTTGCAAAGCATTTATAGAAGTGTATAAAAGCTTTGCCATTCGTCAGAGCACAGATGGCGAGTGGAAATGCTAGTTTCGATTTTATGGTCTTCAACGAAGCATGGCAGGATCCAATAGCGCTGGTTCGGTTTTCGTTTTAACCTCTCTCCAAAACGTCTCACCGAACCAGCGTTAAATCCCTATATTCCATTCTAAACCAACCAATTTATAATGATGGTCCGGCCAAATGGATATGGCAGGAATTCAGTACGATCAAAAACGCGTCAAGTTACAAATTCTTGTTTGAAAGGTAAGCTATCACTTGAGAGGCGCAGACTTGACAATATGCGGTCAAACACGGGGCTCATTTGATTGCAAAAGAGCTCGTACTGCATGATCAGCGAGAGCGTTTTGAGTAGTCAGCGCTATTTCAGCCAAGCTATCAAACATACTTTCTTGGTCTGTGCTGTCTGCACCCTCAGCTAAAATCGTAACCCGCGACAATGCTCGTTTTAGGTCGTGCTCAATCATGTTCCACTCCAATCGTTTTGCTCTAATGAGTGATACGGTCTACTGCGATTAGGAGATCAATATTTATTGCAATTTTTAATTATGAGTTCGTTGACCATTTCCTTTTCCGATCTGATAAAATAAATATTTGCAATATTTACAATAGTTTAAGAAGCGTATCTATTATCTAGTCTCAGCATATGTGCAGTCGAATTTTTAATCCTTTGTACATACGAATTTCCAAATGTTGCTCCCATCTTCCTTAACTTTAGGAATAAATAACAATCGTTTATTAAATTTATCGTAACTTGTAATCCCACACGTTGGGCCCATTTGCCTCCTTCCGTTTCCACTCAGATTCTGCCTTTCCTGCCAAAACGTCATAACCGCATTTACTGAGGTATTGTCTATTGAAGAACAATGATTGATCAAATGCAGAATAATTATTTAGCCTTATATAAAATCAATTTGTTATGATTTTGCATGAATGATGAGGATAACTACGACTGGGCTGCAGATTTGTCTGCATCTTGGTTTTGTGCTCTTGCGACGCTGCGTGAACGCTACCTTGAACAGCGACTACCGGGTGAGAGTGCTGAGGACTGGCTTGAGCGAACGTCCAACATGTAGCTCCAAATTTTGCCTCGTAATATTCTTGCGTCGTCCTTAGTGTGAGCCAACAGGCTAATTTCCAATTTCATTTCGCCTGTAGTGCTTGCGGAAGCTCGACGAGTGTTGTCCGTTCCCAGAGTTTTGTTGATACTGTATAAACTCCAAGATCAACTGACATACTTTTCTATTTTTATGCAAAAGATCGTTACGTTGTCAGAATTGCGCAGGGCGCAGGATGAAAAAACCGCTAGATCGCGAGCGCATCCAGAAACACTAAATTTTGAGCGTGGTCTTGCACTTCGACGAAAAAAAATTGATGGAACATCGCGCTTTTATTTCTGCAGAGAATAGTCGCTCAGAAGATCTTGTCTCACAAACCGCGTAAAGATGCCCGTTATAAAGGGGTGCAGGGTGCAAATGCTTCAAGACGTTGTGATCTGCTTCTTGCACAATATCGTATAAGCTTTGCTTTCTCCCTTCTGCTCTGCAAATCATTTTCCCCGTATGAGCGCAGGGCTAACGCGCCGGACGGTCAAAGAGCCCAGACCTTAGACCGTCCGGTGCTTCATTTTAAAATGATGAATTTTTTCTCGAACGCTTGTTTAAAAATCTGCCAATGTCTCTCGGAGTAGAAAGATTACTGTATCGATTTTATCTACGCTTAAAAAATTAATTAAACCGTGACTTAGACAGGGGGAAATCGACTTGTCTGGAATTTGAAAGCGATTAGCGTGGGCTCGTTTCGGTAAGGCCGAATCCTACATTGCGTTTTGACAAACTTTTGTAATGAGAAAGGCGTCGTGTGTGGCTAACGGTTCACATGCTGATCCGCCAAACGATATGTTGTTTGAATTGTCCATAGATCCATTGATGGATTATCTTTCTCGAAATTGGTTCATCGAAGGTTATGACAAATATTTTGCTCATTTAATGGTTGAAATAAAATGCCTTTAAGATTGGCCCCAATTTCAAATTTGCTTGGTGTTGAAGTTGCCGATGTGGACTGCCGAGTTCCGCCTAGTGAGGCCCTAAAGCGTGATATTCTCAATGCCCTTTACACGCATCAAGTGCTTGTTTTTCGGGATCAGGAACTCTCGGCGGATGAACTAATTGCGTTTTCTGAATCGTTTGGCGAATTGGAGATGCACGTGAACCAACAGGATGGGGGTTACACGCGGCCAAATTTTCACACGGTCACAAACTTGGATGCAAACGGCAATATTCTGCCGCCACCCGCGCCAGGGAAGGTCTACAACGGTACGTCCTCCTGGCATACGGACAAATCCTACATGCCTTTTCCGTCCAAGGCGACCTTTCTGCACGGAATTGAGGTGACGAGGGAAGGTGGTGAAACGCTGTTTGCTAGCCTGACCCATGCCTATGAAGCGCTAACCAGAGATGAAAAGGCGAGGCTTAGCGGGCTAAAATGTGTGCATCATTGGGCACAGTCTATGCGAAATTCTGGCTCGCGTCCGGCTACTGACGAGGAGGAACGCCTTGCGCCACCTGTCACGCACCCGCTAATTCGTACGCACCCCGAAAACGGACGGAAGGCGATCTACATAGGGTATCATGCGTCACATATCGAAGGGATGGACGAGGAAACTGGTCGGGCTGAGCTGTTCCGCTTGCTAGATTTCGTAACCCAGGAGCGTTTCGTTTATGCTCACAAATGGCAGGTTGGTGATCTCGTGGTATGGGACAATCCGTCCCTGGTGCATAAATCTGCGCCCTATAAAAAATATAAGGAGCGGCGGCATTTGCAGCGAACAGTAGTGCGTGGCGGAGCAACTTTCTAAACTTGAGTTTCTATTTTAGTTACGCTTTAGCAAAGGAATTATTCGAATGTATTTTTTCCGTCATGTAATGGTTGGAGCGAATAATTTGGATGAATCTAAGAAATTTTACGACGCATTGTTTAGTGTGCTTGGTGTACCTCCTGGTAAAGCAGAAGGTGAAAAATGCAGATGGTTGGGCCAGGGCGGTCAATTTTTAATTAAATTACCCATAGATGGTGAGCCTGCCACCCACGCTAATGGTGGGACTATCGGTTTTCATTGTTCCTCGACTGCAATGGTTGACCAATGGTATGCGGCTGGTATGTCTAATGGAGGTATTAGCATAACGCCGCCTAGATTGGATGATCGAGGGGTGTATAAGTTGTATCTATCTTATATTCGCGATCCGGTCGGAAATAAATTGAACGCGAGTTACCAATTGCCAAAAGAGGGCAAATTTTAAATCATTCAGGAAATTGAAAAAAATCAATTATTACAAATGGTTGGGTATTTAAATTAATATTAAAACTAAGCGATATTTGATTGTTTAAATAACTTATTTGCCACTGATTCAACTAAAAAAAGTTCGGTAACCAGCTCTTTATAAAACCCGTGCGAGTAGATTCTGTTTGGAACAAAAATTCTCATAAAACCACCAAAAACTTTGCCGATTTAGATTGGAACCGAAGCGGGTTTGGTTGTCATCCTGACATATACTTTTGCTTGCGACGTAAAGTAGAGTTGGGATGCAGCATTTTAAATTGATCTGTTGTTGTTCGGTAAAAGCTTACGGATGGCTTAATTCGCAGTTTCTCGGGTTTTTTATTGCTGCAATTGGTGGATAGGGATGCATACTTCATCACTTAAGCCGTATACTTTGAAGTAGGTTTATTTAAAAATTAGGTCCCGCCTTTAAGATACGCGGTTATTTAAGAGCTTTGTATATGGCGTCAGCCGCGTCAAGAAAATGGTCGTCTTGTCCTGCATGCCCAACAACCTGTAAACCAATGGGCAAATTGTTCGGCCCGGTGTAAAGTGGTAGGTTGATCGCGGGGCCATAAAGGCCAGTCCAGATTCTATTGAATGGCGGCTCTCCAATCGTCGTAAGGTCGGCTGGCGCTTCAGCGGGGGCACTCGGTGTTATTAAGACGTCCCAATCCTCTAAGGATTCACTAAAACGGCGTCGATAGTCAGCCAATTTTGCTAATCCGCGTTGATAGTCACTTGGTGTGACTTTCAAGCCATTAGGTATCCGATTTTTGCGCATATTATCACTCAGAAGTTCCAGGAAATTGAACCACTCATAGGCTAAGGTTCGCGATATTTCGTACCCGGACACAAAATCAAAACCTTCGATCGCCTCGTCAAAGCCATCGGGCAGGCTGAATTCGCCGATATACGCCCCTCTTTTTTCCAAGTCGCTTGCGGCTTGGAGGAGGTAAGCCTGTGTGGCGTCGTCGGCGAGGTCCCAATTTGGGGTGTGGCAGACGCCAATTCGGAGGTTTTCGATATTGGCTGTTTGTATTGGACGATATGGCATGTGGGTTAAGACGGCTCTCATCAGCGCCTGATCTCCGATGGTCCGGGTCATCATGCCTAATGTGTCGACACTCCTCGTATTATCATGCACACCTAGTGGGTTATAATCACCATAGGTTGGCTTGTAGCCAATGCATCCGCAAAATGCACCTGGCCGCACAATAGAGCCTCCGGTCTGGGTTCCAAAGGCGACAGGCACCATAAAGTCAGTTACGGCTGCGGCAGAGCCGCTGGAAGAGCCAGCCGGCGAATGCAAAGGGTTATGAGGATTTTTAGTTTTTCCAGGACGCTGAGCCGCAAATTCCGATGTCACCGTCTTTCCGAGTATGAGGCCGCCTGCGCCTCGTACGAGCGAAACACAAGGTGCGTCAATACAAGGACGGTTCTCCGCATGAATTGGTGATCCATGAGTTGTCGGAATGCCCTTTACATCAATGATGTCTTTCACGCCAACGGGAACGCCATGGATTATTCCATCCGAAGGGTTTTCGTCGAGCTTTCTCGCAGAGGATAAAGCAGCATCGGGATCAAGGTATTCCCACGCGTCGACGGCTGGTTCGCGTTCTTCAATACGATCAAGCAGGGCGCGTGTGACTGCTTCACTTGTTGTCTTGCCCGTTTTGATTGCGGTAGCAATTTCCAACGCGGATAGCCTCGTTAAATTCATGAAATGCGTTCCTTGCTCTGGAGGTGGCTTCATTGAACTTTATCGCTTTCGAATATCAATTGGTTCCCGTAGCGCGAAAATCATCTAAACTTAGCTTAAAAAGTGCGGGAAATGAGGTTGAGAATGACTAAATCCGTTTATCCAAGTCAGTGCTGGGAGTGCAATGCCTACTGCGGATCGCTAATTAGTAAGCGCGACGGAAAAATTTTGAAGATTGGTCCAAACCCGGATCATCCGGGGTCGAAAGGAGCATTTTGTATAAAGGGTATCAGGGCGGTTCGCGAGTGGACGGATAACAAAAATCGTCTGCTCTTTCCAATGCGCCGTGTTGGTGCGCGCGGGAGCGGCGAGTGGGAGCGTATTTCCTGGGAAGCCGCTCTCGACGAAATGGTGGATCGTCTCGTGGCTGTACGTTCCGAATACGGGCCAATGTCAATCGTGGGTGCGGTTAGTGGTGCAGCCTTCAGCCGTGGCGCCATTATGGCTTTACTAATGCGGTCGATTGGATCGCCAAATTGGATGATAAATCAAGATCTCTGCGGTGGGTGCCAAGCATTGAGCGAAAAAATCACCGGTATACCTATGAAGAACGGCGAGGATATTGATAATGCGCAATGCGCGATGCTCGTTGGCCGTAATCCATATGAGGCGGACCCTGCTCAATGGAGAGCTTTAAAGGCACTCAAAAAGCGAGGCGGTAAAATTGTGGTGATCGATCCGATTCAGGGTCCCGCCAGCAAACTTGCCGACGTCCATTTACGGCCAAGGCCAGGAACGGACGCAGCGCTAGCGCTTTCGATTGCCCACCTTCTCGTAAAATGGGGTACATATGATGCGATATTTGTAGAACGTTGGTGCCATGGTTTCGATAAATACAAGGAGCGCATAGATGAGTTTCCGCCGCAAGTTGCAGCGCGTTTAACGGGCGTCTCGATTGAAGAAATTGTCGCCGCTGCAAAGGCATATGCTGCGGGTCCGTCTGTTTTTGTGCCAGGCCATGGTATCGATGCATTTAGCGCTGGCGTTCAGACTTTTCGTGCCTTTGATTGTTTAGTGGCAATTAGTGGCAATCTTGATCGTCTTGGAGGCAATCGCCTGACTAAAAAACCCAAAGGCTTTAAGACGTATCTTGATTTGATACACGAGCCGCAATTTCGTCTTCCCATTGAGGTGGAAAAGCAGACAATTGGTGCGAAACAATTTCCACTATGGTCAGGTCCGGAAGGTTGGCAGACAGCATGTCATAATCCGTCCGTCATTGAAGCTATTTTGACGGGAAAACCGTATCCCGTAAGAGCAATGTACATCAGTGGTGTTAATATTGTTGTTACATATCCCGATGCGACACGAACGATTGAGGCTCTAAAGTCACTCGATTTTATTGCCGTTGCGACTCAAAACATCAATCCGACCTCTGCATTTGCCGATATCGTTCTCCCTAAAACAACCACATTGGAAGAAGAGGAGGTTCAACTAATCTGGAGTGGCCCCTGCATTGGTTATACCCACCCTGTACTTGCACCTCGTGGCGAAGCACGGAGCGATTTGGATATTGCCCTTGCCCTTAGAAATAAATTGGCAGATCGCGATGCATTGGCAAAAGATTTTCTGCCCTGGTCGGATCAGCGAGCGTTTAACGAATATTTGCTCGGGAAAAGTGGCATCACTATTGAGGAACTGGAAACGAAAGGGTTTTCAAAATTTCCTTATAAACTAGGAAATTTTGAGGAAACCGGCTTCCCAACTATTAGCGGCAAGGTGGAACTCTATTCAGAAAAATTACAGGCACTCGGTTTAGACCCGTTGCCCAATTATGTGCGGCCAAATGCAGATGCAGTGGGTTCTGAGGAACGCAGCCAATATCCGTTGATTTTACTTACGGGGCTTCGCGAAAAAACTTATCACCATTCTAGGTTCCGTGATCAAAAGTGGGCGCGTCGCATATCGCCCGATCCAATAGTCCAAATCCATCCAGAGACGGCGGCCGAGAATAAAATTTGTGATGCTGAATGGGTTTTAATTCAAACAAAAGGTGTCTCTGTCGGGAGCCGGGCACGGGCACAACTATCGGATACTACCCCTCGCGGGGTTGTTGCAACGGGTATGGGGTGGTGGGAACCATTCAGCGACGATCCGGAAATGGGTGCTCGCGAGATTAATATTAATGGCGCTATGTCATATGGCGGGCCCTGGGATCCTGTCACTGGATCGTCGGATTCTCGGGGTAGACGTTGTCGTTTAACGCCTGTCTGATCAATCGAACGGCTATAATGATCTCTTTTAGTCTGATTTGCTCTTCGTTCTGCATTTTCATTTCATTAGCAGTTTACAAATGCGCGATCGTCACATGGTTTATTTTTATATCTATATTCGGGTAAACTATATATTGCGTGTTGGGAGGGTCGGCGTATTATCGCGCCGTCTGGAGAAACGTTTCTTGTCCCACAGGCGTGTGGGTCGAATAGAAATGGGTGGGCAATGGAAGATCTTTTACGCGAATATTTGCCAATATTGATTTTTATTGGTATCGCAGTTGGAATAGCTTGCGCAATGTTGGTTGCCAGCATTGTAATTGCTTCGCAAAAGCCAGATCCTGAGAAGCTATCCCCGTATGAATGTGGGTTTGAACCTTTCGAGGATGCCCGTGGCCGTTTTGACGTCAGGTTTTATCTGGTTGCAATCCTTTTCATTATTTTTGACCTTGAAGTGGCATTTCTGTTTCCGTGGGCAGTTGCATTCGGCGATGTTGGCATGTTCGGTTTTTGGTCAATGATCATCTTCCTTGGCGTGTTGACGATCGGTTTCATATACGAATGGAGGAAAGGAGCGCTTGAATGGGAGTGAGCACACCGGCAGCGGAAGCGCTGCCACCCGGCGCTGCACAGACAGCGCTTTTAAAGACTGTTTCTGACGAACTCGCAGATAAGGGGTTTGTTGTCGCGCAAGCCGACAAGCTCGTGAACTGGGCTCGCACTGGTTCTCTATGGCCAATGACGTTTGGCCTTGCGTGTTGTGCCGTGGAAATGATCCATGCCTATATGCCGCGTTATGACCTTGACCGATTTGGTGTTGTGGTTCGGGCGAGTCCGCGACAATCCGATGTAATGATCGTCGCTGGGACTTTAACAAATAAAATGGCGCCTGCGCTTCGAAAAGTATACGATCAAATGGCGGAGCCCCGTTGGGTAATCTCGATGGGATCGTGCGCCAACGGAGGTGGGTATTACCATTATTCTTATTCCGTGGTCCGTGGCTGTGATCGAATTGTTCCCGTGGATATATATGTACCTGGCTGTCCTCCAACGGCGGAAGCATTGATATACGGCATTCTGCAATTACAGAAGAAGATCCGCCGAACTGGAACGATTGCTCGTTAGGCTGGTAATATGGATGAAGCAACGCAATCAATGCAGGAACTAGGCCGCTATATCGAGGCTCAGCTGTCCAGTGAAGTTCAGGGTTATTGGATCGCGAACAGGGAATTAAATGTCGAGATCCGTCCAGAGGGTATAACCAAAGTTTTAAAATTCTTACGAACAGACACCAACTGCCTTTTTGAAATGTTGGTTGATATTTGCGGCGTGGATTATCCAGATCGCGAAGCCAGATTCGAGGTCGTATACAATTTGTTGTCGTTGCGTCATAACCAGCGAATTCGCATAAAATTGGCGGTTGATGAGGAAACACCCGTTACATCAGTCATGTCCATTTATCCGTCGGCTTCTTGGTTTGAACGTGAATGTTGGGATATGTACGGAATTTTCTTCTCAGGACATTCCGATCTTAGGCGCCTTTTAACAGATTACGGATTTGATGGGCATCCGTTTCGCAAGGATTTCCCGCTCACCGGGTATGTTGAAGTGCGTTATGACGATGAGCAAAGGCGCGTTGTATATGAGCCGGTTAAGTTAACACAAGCTTTTCGGTCTTTTGATTTTCTTAGTCCTTGGGAGGCCATGACACGAGAGCTTCCCGGGGATGAGAAGGCAAATGCGGAGGATAATGGCTGATGACTGGGGCTGACTCCGAAATCAAAACGATGACGATTAATTTTGGGCCTCAACATCCCGCGGCACATGGCGTATTGCGTATGGTTATGGAAATGGATGGTGAGGTTGTTGAGCGGATTGACCCCCATATTGGGCTGTTACATAGGGGGACTGAGAAACTCATCGAACACAAAACCTATATGCAAGCAATCCCGTATTTTGATCGCTTAGATTACGTCTCGCCGATGTGCCAAGAGCATGCATTTGTCCTGGCAGCGGAAAACTTACTGGGGATAGAGGCACCCAGGCGTGGTCAATTCATTCGAGTTCTATTTGATGAAATCACGCGCATTTTGAATCATTTGCTGAATGTGCCAGCGCTTGCAATGGACGTAGGTGCTATGACGCCGATGTTGTGGGCATTTGAGCAGCGTGAATTACTTATGGAGTTTTACGAGCGCGTCTGCGGCGCCCGATTGCATGCGGCCTATTACAGGGTTGGCGGTGTGCATCAGGACCTTCCTCCAAACATGACGGATGATATCTTAGGATGGATCGATCAATTTCCAAAATTCATCGACGATATGGAGACATTACTGACTGAAAATCGTATTTTTAAGCAACGTTGTGTAGATATCGGTATTGTGTCGGCAGAGGATGCAATGGCATGGGGCTTCACGGGGCCGATGCTGCGTGGGTCCGGTGTAGCCTGGGATTTGCGCAAGGCGCAGCCATACGACGTTTATGATGAAATCGACTTTGATATTCCAATTGGCAAGAATGGCGATTGCTACGACCGGTATTTGGTGCGGGTTGAAGAAATGAGGCAAAGCCTGAGCATTATGAAGCAATGCATTGAGAAAATGCCGGACGGGCCTGTTCTCTCGGAAGATGGCAAGGTTTCGCCGCCCCGTCGGGGAGAGATGAAACAATCGATGGAGGCATTGATACATCACTTTAAGCTATACACCGAAGGTGTTCATGTGCCAGCTGGTGAGACTTATACGGCAGTCGAAGCACCGAAGGGTGAGTTTGGTGTCTATCTTGTGGCGGACGGCACTAATAAGCCGTATCGTTGTAAAATTCGAGCTCCTGGTTTTGCGCATCTCGCATCAATGGATTTTATGTGCAAGGGGCACATGCTCGCAGATTCGGTCGCCATTCTCGGCTCCATGGACGTAGTGTTTGGTGAAATCGACCGTTAGCGATAAAGGCAAGGTAAGAATGAGCGAAATGTTCGAATTCACGCCCGAGTATCTCGAGCAAGCTGAAAAAGCGATGGCGAAGTATCCCGAAGGCCGTCAACAAAGTGCTGTTTTGGCGTTACTGGATTTGGCACAGAGACAGAATACTGAAGGGCATTATGTGACCGGTGCAGCTGTTGATGCTATCGCTGAAATGCTCAATATGGCGCGTATTCGAGTAATGGAGGTAGCGACCTTTTTTACGATGATCAACTTGGAGCCGGTCGGGAAGTATCTCCTTCAGTGCTGCACGACGACACCTTGTTGGTTGCGCGGTTCGACCGAAGTCCATGACGCGATTCAATCCCATCTCAGCATTCGCAATGGCGAGACGACTGAAGATGGACTGTTTACGTTAATGGAAGTTGAATGTCTGGGCGCCTGCGCAAATGCGCCGATGGTTCAAATAAATGATGATTATTATGAAGATCTTGACGGCGAAATCATCATTGAGATTTTGGATGCTTTGAAGAACGGTGACCCTCCTCCTAGAGGATCGCAAAAGGGACGGCAAAATGCCGCGCCGTTTGGTGGCCCCCAAACATTAGTCAATATGGATTTTGGAGGGGAGTGAACATGCTTCAGGACAAAGATCGCATCTTCACAAATTTATATGGGCTTCACGATTTTCGACTGGCCGGTGCCCGCCAGCGGGGAGATTGGAATAATACAAAAAAATTACTAGAGCTGGGTCGAGATGATATAATCGAAGAGGTCAAGAGCTCTGGTCTTAGAGGCCGCGGCGGTGCTGGCTTTCCGGCTGGCCTTAAGTGGTCCTTTATGCCCAAAGAATCAGATGGCCGTCCCGCATATCTCGTTGTCAATGCAGACGAAAGTGAGCCTGGTACATGTAAAGACCGTGAAATAATGCGTCATGACCCTCATAAGTTACTTGAGGGGTGCCTGCTTACCGGTTTTGCGATGGGTGCTTGTGCCGCTTACATTTATATACGCGGCGAATTCTTCAATGAAGCGTTGGCACTACAACAGGCTGTCGATGAAGCTTATGATGCAGGTTTGATCGGAAAGAATTCTTGCGGTTCCGGCTATGATTTTGACATTTTTGTTCATCGTGGCGCAGGTGCATATATTTGCGGTGAAGAAACGGCTTTATTGGAGAGTTTGGAAGGCAAGAAAGGTCAGCCGAGGCTAAAACCGCCGTTCCCGGCAGCAGCTGGCGTGTGGGGTTGTCCCACTACAGTCAACAATGTGGAAACGATCGCAGTTGTTCCAACGATCCTTCGACGGGGTGCGAGTTGGTTTTCAGGTTTTGGTCGTGAGAACAATACCGGTACCAAGCTGTTTTGCATTTCGGGTCACGTTGAGAAGCCGTGCGTTGTGGAAGATGCAATGTCGACACCTCTTCGCGAGCTCATAGAGACACATGCTGGCGGCGTTCGCGGCGGTTGGGACAATTTAAAAGCGGTTATTCCAGGCGGCAGTTCAATGCCGTTGGTTCCAAAATCTGTTTGTGACACTTTGCTGATGGATTTTGATGCATTGACTGAGGCCCAATCTTCACTTGGGACGGCGGCAATCATTGTAATGGATAAGTCTACCGATATTATAAAGGCAATCGCACGTATCGCATACTTTTACAAACATGAGAGTTGTGGCCAATGTACGCCTTGCCGAGAGGGCAGTGGATGGATGTGGCGCGTTTTAGAACGTATGGCACGTGGAGATGCTGATATTGACGAAATTGATATGCTCTGGGATGTCACGAAACAGATTGAAGGCCATACCATTTGTGCTTTTGGAGACGCTGCGGCCTGGCCTGTACAAGGCCTTTTGCGACATTTTCGTGATGAAATCGAGGATCGTCTTCTGCAAGGTGCGGGCATCGGCGCACAGGCCGCGGAGTAGGAGCATAATATGCCGAAGCTAAAGGTTGATGGTATTGAGGTCGAAGTTCCCCCAGGGTCAACGGTTCTTCAGGCATGCGAGGCCGCGGGGAAGGAAGTACCGCGATTTTGTTATCATGATCGACTGTCGATTGCAGGTAATTGTCGTATGTGTCTGGTCGAAGTTAAACCTGGGCCTCCAAAGCCGGCTGCTAGCTGTGCTCTGCCAGCGGGCGATGGCATGGAAGTCTTCACTGATTCAGAGATGGCTAAAAAAGGCCGCGCAGGGGTCATGGAGTTTTTACTCATTAACCATCCTTTGGATTGTCCGATCTGCGATCAGGGTGGCGAATGCGACTTGCAAGATCAGGCTATGGGATTTGGCCATGCAGGTAGTCGTTATAGAGAAAATAAACGAGCCGTAGAAGACAAATATATGGGGCCATTGATCAATACGATCATGACCCGGTGTATTCACTGCACTCGATGCGTCCGCTTCTCAACGGAGGTGGCCGGGGTCGATGATATCGGACTTATCAATCGCGGCGAAAACGCGGAAATTACGACTTTAGAACACGCGGTGGCTTCGGAACTGTCGGGTAATGTGATTGATCTGTGTCCAGTTGGCGCTTTAACGTCAAAGCCGTATGCGTTTGCAGCCCGACCTTGGGAATTAACTAAGACCGAGACCATCGACGTTATGGATGCGGTTGGCAGCAGCATTAGGGTCGATGCTCGTAGTAACGAGGTATTGCGTGTCCTTCCGCGCCTGCATGAGGATGTGAATGAGGAATGGATATCGGATAAAACCCGGTTTGCGTGTGACGGTCTAAGCAGGCAGCGCTTAGATCAGCCATATATTCGTGGCGCGGACGGAAGATTAGCACCGGCGAGTTGGCAGGATGCGCTAAAACTGGCATCAGAAAAGCTCAAAGAAGCGGGTGGGTCCAAGGTTGCTGCAATTATTGGTGATCATGCGAACGTCGAGGCGATGTTCGCGTTGAAAGGTGTTATGGATGGTCTCGGTTCACCGAATATAGACTGTCGACAAGATGGTGCCGCTTTAGATGCATCAGTCACTACTTCCTATCGCTTCAACACAACGATTGCTGGTATTGAGGAGGCAGATGCATGTTTGATCATCGGATCTGACCCTCGTCTCGAAGCCCCTGTTTTAAATTCCCGAATACGTAAACGTTATCTGCAAGGTGGATTGCACATTGGAGTGGTCGGACCTAAGACAAACTTGACCTATAAATATGAATATCTGGGTGCTGGCGGTGAAACGTTGCAGAAGCTGGCAGATGGTTCGCACGGCTTCTGCCAGATTTTAAAAACGGCTAAACGTCCGATGTTAATCCTTGGTATGGGCGCATTGACCCGGCGTGATGGATTTTCCGTGTTGTCAGCGGCCCGGAAAATTGCGGATGACACCGGTATGGTTTTGAGTGATTGGAATGGTTTCAACGTGCTCCATACAGCGGCGTCTCGGGTCGGAGGTTTGATGTTGGGCTGCGTGCCTGATGAAGGTGGTAAGTCTACAAATGAAATATTGGCTGGTGCAAAATCTGGAGAAATTTCGATTGTTTATCTTTTGGGTGCAGACGAAATCGATACTAGTCAATTGGATAATGCCTTTGTTATTTACCAAGGCCATCATGGAGATGCTGGTGCACACAAGGCTTCTATTATATTCCCAAGTGCGGCCTACACAGAGCAAAATGGTATATTCGTAAATACTGAAGGCCGTATCCAAATTGCGAAACGCGCAGCTTTTCCTCCTGGCGAAGCCAAAGAAGATTGGGCAATCTTAAGGGCTCTTTCGGGTGAACTCGACGAGGTGCTGCCATACGACACGCAGGACGAATTGAGACTTTCGCTCCAAGATAGCAATAATGCGTTTCTTGCGATTGACACAATTGAGCCAGCTACCTGGAGTGAATTTGGTGTTTCTGGAGCGATTGATCCAGCGCCATTTAATTCCCCAATTTCAAACTTTTATATGACGGATCCAATTAGTCGGGCGTCAGAGACCATGGCGAAATGTGTCGATGAAATTATTGGCACTACGGAGGCGACTGGCACTGATGGCTGAACTCTGGGATCTTTACATCTGGCCTGCGGTCTGGATTGTCATTCTTATTGTGTTAATCGTGACACCCATCCTGTTGAGTGTCGCCTATCTGACACTGGCTGAACGTAAAGTCATTGGCTGGATGCAGTACCGTAAAGGCCCAAACGTCGTTGGCCCCTTTGGACTGCTTCAACCCCTCGCTGATGGTGCGAAACTATTTCTTAAAGAGACCATTGTACCCTCAGGTTCAAATCGAATAATTTTCGTTTTGGCGCCGATGATAACGTTTATCTTGAGCTTGATTGCATGGGCAGTCATACCATTCGATGCCGGTTGGGTTCTCGCAGATATAAACGTTGGTGTATTATATCTTTTTGCTATTTCTTCGCTTGGTGTATACGGCATCATCATGGCCGGTTGGGCCTCTAATTCAAAATACGCATTTTACGGTGCCCTTCGGTCTGCGGCCCAAATGGTTTCTTATGAGGTCTCTATCGGATTTGTAATTGTCACAGTCCTATTAGCCGTAGGGTCATTGAACCTAACGCAGGTCGTGGAATCCCAGGCGGGCGACGGTTTTTGGAATTGGCATTTTTTTGGCATTCTGTTCCCGATGTTTATCGTGTTTATTATCTCGGCTTTGGCGGAAACGAACCGCGCACCATTCGATTTACCCGAAGCAGAAGCGGAACTCGTTTCAGGCTATAACGTCGAATACTCTTCAATGACCTTCGCGATGTTTTTTCTTGGTGAATACGCAAATATGATCCTCATGAGCGGTATGACGGCTGTCCTTTTCTTAGGAGGATGGTTGCCGTTGATAGATATCGCGCCGTTTAATTGGCTTCCAGGCCCGATTTGGTTTGCGTTGAAAATAGCCGGTTGCTTGTTCATTTTCCTTTGGGTGCGCGCGACATTTCCGCGTTATCGATATGATCAACTTATGCGGCTTGGCTGGAAGGGGTTTTTGCCCCTTTCGTTGTTATGGGTGGTTCTGACGGCGGGTTATCTTATTGCGACAAACAATGTACCTCCTGCAGGTGGAGCTTAATGGCTACTAAATTTGGGATAAGCGAGGTTTAGGGCGATGGCGTTTGTAGATCGTACTGCGAGAGCGTTCCTCCTCTTGGAGTTGGTTCATGGAATGTCGTTAACATTACGGGCCATGTTTAAACCGAAGCACACAATTAATTATCCTTATGAAAAAGGCCCATTGTCGCCGCGCTTTCGTGGAGAGCATGTCCTGCGACGTTATCCAAATGGCGAAGAGCGTTGTATCGCTTGTAAGCTTTGCGAAGCGGTTTGCCCGGCACTGGCGATTACGATTGAGGCCGAGCCGCGTGAGGACGGCAGTCGCAGGACGACACGCTATGATATTGATATGACGAAATGCATTTATTGCGGTTATTGCCAAGAGGCTTGCCCAGTGGATGCCATTGTTGAAGGGCCGAATTTTGAATTTGCGACGGAGACTCGTGAGGAGTTGTTCTACAACAAAGAGAAACTGCTTAATAATGGCGATCGTTGGGAACACGAGATTGCGGCAAATATCGAGCTTGATGCACCGTATCGCTAGCATTGCAAGATTGGGCGGAAGAGGGAGGAGTGTAGGTATATGATTGTTCAGGGGATGGCGTTTTATCTTTTCGCGTTCGTCGCTATAGCGTCGGCTGTGATGGTGATATCCGCTCGCAATCCAGTACATTCCGTACTCTTCCTCATTTTAGCATTCTTTAATGCGGCGGGATTATTTGTCCTGATGGGGGCAGAATTTCTTGCGATGATTTTGGTTGTCGTTTATGTCGGCGCCGTTGCGGTCCTTTTCCTTTTCGTCGTGATGATGCTCGACATAAATTTTGCCGAGCTTCGCGAGGGTTTCCTGCAATATTTACCTGTTGGAGCGTTGATCGGTATCATCCTATTGGCAGAACTCATTCTAGTCGTTGGGAGCTGGATCGCTATACCGGAAACCTCGGCCGTTGCAGGAGCGCCTATACCGCCACCGGGAAAGGTCAGTAATACACAGGCATTGGGTCAATTGATCTACACGCAGTACATTTATTTCTTCCAGTCAGCTGGCCTTATCCTTTTGGTTGCTATGGTGGGGGCTATCGTTTTGACGCTTCGCCAACGGTCGGGTGTTCGAAAGCAAAGTATTTCAGATCAATTAGCGCGGCGGCGTGAAGACGCAGTCGAAGTTGTTAAGGTCGAGCCAGGGAGCGGCATCTAATGCTTGAAATTGGTCTCGGACATTATCTAACTATCGCCGCAATCCTTTTTACGCTCGGTCTATTTGGGGTTTTTCTAAATCGGAAAAACATCATCATTATCCTAATGTCAATTGAGCTGATGCTGCTCGCAGTTAACATAAATTTGGTGGCTTTCTCGGCGCATTTGCAAGATTTAGTTGGACAGGTATTCGCGATGTTTGTCTTGACGGTAGCCGCTGCAGAAGCGGCGATTGGCTTGGCAATCCTGGTGACTTATTACCGAAATCGCGGTTCCATCGCGGTTGAAGATGTCAATTTGATGAAGGGCTGATAAGGCATGGAAATAGCCATTGTATTTCTGCCGCTGATCGGCGCGATCATCGCTGGTTTTTTCGGTCGGTATATTGGAGACAAGGGATCTTCAATTCTCACTTCTGCGTTGCTCACTATCTCGGCAGTTCTCTCCTGGATTTTGTTCTACGATGTTATTTTTGGTTCTGGACCGCGGCCTGTTGAGCTTTTGACATGGATTAATGTTGGTGATTTTACCTTCAACTGGGCTCTGAATATGGATCAGTTGACGGCGGTCATGTTGGTTGTTGTTACGACCGTCTCGGCTGTCGTCCATTGGTATTCCATTGGATATATGCATCATGATCCGGGTATCCCCCGTTTCTTTGCTTATCTTAGTCTTTTCACGTTCTTCATGCTGATGCTGGTTACGTCGGACAATTTGGTCCAGTTATTCTTTGGCTGGGAAGGGGTTGGGCTCGCTTCATATCTACTGATTGGTTTTTGGTACAACCGACCATCAGCAAATGCTGCCGCGATTAAAGCGTTTTTGGTCAACCGAGTTGGTGATTTTGGCTTTGCCCTTGGTATCTTCGCAACTTTCGTTCTTTTTGAAACTGTCGAGTTGAATACCATCTTTGCAGCTGTTCCTAATAAGGCAGATGTACAACTTGAGTTTCTCGGTCATGAATTTCACGCTATGACCGTAATTTGCCTTCTTCTCTTTATGGGTGCGATGGGCAAATCGGCGCAGCTTGGACTACATACATGGCTCCCGGATGCCATGGAAGGCCCGACCCCCGTTTCGGCGTTGATTCATGCGGCGACCATGGTCACAGCAGGCGTATTTATGGTTTGCCGTCTTTCGCCTATGTTCGAGGCTTCAGAAACGGCATTAATGGTTGTTACAATTGTAGGGGCGTCGACGGCATTTTTTGCGGCGACGGTCGGATTGACCCAGAACGATATCAAACGGGTTATTGCGTATTCAACCTGTTCACAACTAGGTTATATGTTCTTTGCTGCGGGCGTGTCTGCATATGGCGCCGCGATGTTCCACCTTTTCACGCACGCCTTTTTCAAAGCTTTGCTTTTCCTCGGCTCCGGCAGTGTCATTCACGCTATGTCAGATGAGCAGGATATGCGAAAGATGGGCGGCATTTGGAAGATGGTGCCGTATACTTATGCCTTTATGTGGATTGGAAGTTTGGCGCTCGCTGGCATCGGTATTCCGGGTATTTTCGGTTTTGCAGGTCACTACTCCAAAGATTTTATTATCGAGGCCTCTTGGGCGGCGAATAGCGGCGTCGGGTACTATGCATTTTGGCTAGGTCTTGCAGGTGCCTTTATGACTGCATTTTACTCTTGGCGATTGCTCTTCATGACATTCCATGGAGAAACGCGTGCCGACGAAAAAGTTTACGCACATGTTCATGAATCACCTTGGATAATGATTGCCCCATTATTCATCCTGGCGATTGGTGCCGTTGTAGCCGGAGCCATTGGCTACCATGGTTTTGTTGGGAATGGATATGCGGAATTCTGGGGGGATTCACTCAAAGTTCTGCCGGCCCATACGGCACCCTTTGAAGCCGTGAATGTGCCATTATGGGTGAAACTGGCGCCGTTGTTCTTGGCGGTTGGCGGTATTTGGCTTGCATACCGGATGTATATTCAGAAACCTGGAATGGCAGAACGTTGGCGTACGTATCACGAACAACTTTATCAGTTCAGTCTCAATAAGTGGTACTTTGACGAGCTTTTTGATCGCATTTTTGTTAGGCCGTCGTTCTGGCTCGGCCGCCTTTTTTGGAAGAAGGGTGACGGTACAATTATCGATGGCTTTGGACCAGACGGGATTGCGGCCGTCAGTCGGCGTGTAGCAGCGTTTATGAGTTGGCTGCAGAGCGGCTACGTTTATCACTATGCTTTCGCAATGTTGATTGGCGTTGTTGCGCTGATCACCTGGTATATGGCTGTTGGGACGGCGGGGTAGATAACGATGGCCAGTGAAATGCCTTGGTTAAGTATTGTCACGTTCACTCCGCTCGTCGGCGCGGTATTAATTCTTTTATTGGTCCGTGGCTCGCCTGAGGATGTTGCACGTAACGCGCGTTGGAGTGCACTGTGGACCTCCGGTATTACGTTCTTCATTTCGTTGTTTATATGGGTAAATTTTGACACTTCAACCCATGCATTCCAGTTCGTTGAGAATGCACCGTGGATGCCTGAGTACAGGATTAACTACCACATGGGCGTCGATGGAATTTCGATGTTTTTCGTGTTGTTGTCTACGTTACTCACGCCCATTTGTATCGGCGCAAGCTGGAACGCCATTCAAGATAAGGTGAAAGAATACATGGTCGCCTTCCTCGTCCTCGAGACGATGATGGTTGGCATGTTCTGCGCGCTGGACTTCGTTGCTTTCTATATTTTCTTCGAAGCCGTCCTCATACCAATGTTCTTGATTATAGGGGTGTGGGGCGGACCTCGGCGTGTTTACGCAGCATTTAAGTTTTTTCTTTATACTTTGCTTGGCTCAGTTTTGATGTTGTTGGCTATTCTGGTGGCTTATTTCCAGGCAGGTACAACAGACATTCCGACACTGATGGCCTTCGACTTTCCGTTGAACCTTCAATACTGGATGTGGTTAGCATTTTTCGCTTCGTTTGCTGTGAAAGTACCGATGTGGCCGGTTCATACTTGGCTACCGGACGCTCACGTTGAAGCACCGACTGCCGGTTCCGTTATATTAGCTGGTGTTCTTCTTAAAATGGGTGGATACGGCTTCTTGCGTTTTTCGTTACCAATGTTACCCGAAGCATCAGAGTTTTTCACACCGTTGGTCTACGGACTCAGTATCGTCGCAGTAATTTACACTTCACTTGTTGCCTTGGCACAAGAGGATATGAAGAAACTTATCGCCTATTCATCGGTGGCACATATGGCGTTTGTGACCGTGGGCATCTTTGCTGGGAATGAGCAGGCTGTTGCCGGTTCGATCATACAGATGCTTAGCCATGGCATCGTCTCTGCCGCGCTCTTTCTATGTGTTGGCGTGGTATACGACCGAATTCACTCACGTGAGATCGAGACCTACGGTGGCTTGGTCCATCGAATGCCATTTTATGCATTTGTCTTCCTCTTATTTACCTTAGCGTCGGTTGGCCTACCGGGTACGAGTGGTTTCGTTGGTGAAATTTTGGTCTTGGTTGGGGCATTCAAAGCAAATACCTGGGTCGCGGCGCTAATCGCAATTGGAATGGTACTTGGCGCGGCTTATATGTTGTACCTTTATCGCCGAGTGATATTTGGCGAGTTGACTAAGGAACACTTGATGAAGATCACGGATCTCAATAAACGGGAGATTCTGGTCTTCGCGCCGCTTGTCGTTATCGTTATCTGGATGGGAATTTATCCGGCACCTTTCCTGGAAGCGATTGATGCATCAGTCGCGAATTTGGTTCAGAATTATCAGGGCGCATTGGCGGCTGCGGCGGACTCAGCCATTGCAACGGCGTCGAAGTAGGGGCACGATATGACTGGACTTCCCAACTTTTACCCAGCCTTACCCGAAATTTTACTCGCTTGCGCGGCTATGGCCTGCATGATGGTCGGTGTGTTTATTCGAGAAGAACGCGCGACGGGGCTTGTGCATTATTTAGCGCTTACTGCGCTAATCATTGTAGGTGTTTCTGTATGGCCAATGCGTGGACAGGAACTTATCGCCTTTAACGGCCAGTTTGTCAGTGACGATTTCACCGTCTTTATGAAGTTGCTTATTATACTGGGAACAATTTTGTCTCTGGTTATTAGCAAGAGCTATCTTAAGCGCGAAAATATGAAACGGTTTGAGTACCCGGTTCTTATGCTTTTTGCGACTGTCGGAATGATGATGATGGTTTCGGCAAATGACTTGATTGCGCTCTATCTAGGACTTGAACTGCAAAGTTTGTCACTTTACGTGCTCGCGGCGTTTAAACGTGACACAACTCGCTCTTCAGAAGCCGGCTTAAAATATTTTGTCCTTGGAGCATTATCCTCGGGGATGCTCCTTTATGGATGTTCAATGATCTATGGTTTTGCCGGAACAACGTCTTTTGACGGATTGGCATCAGTGTTGGTGGGTGATGAGACAGTTTCGGTAGGATTAATTGTTGGTATTGTTTTTCTGATTGCTGGTCTTGCTTTTAAGATTTCCGCCGTTCCGTTCCACATGTGGACGCCGGACGTTTATGAAGGGGCACCAACGCCCATTACAGCATTTTTTGCGGTGGCGCCAAAGATCGCAGCGATTTCGCTCTTTATTCGGGTAATGATGGATCCTTTTGGGGGGTTGGTGGAAGAATGGCGGCAGATTATTGTCTTCATCTCCATTTTGTCGATGGTCCTTGGAGCGTTTGCGGCGATCGCGCAGACCAATATAAAACGTTTGATGGCATACAGTTCGATAGGGCATATGGGTTATGCCTTGATTGGACTAGCAGCGGGAAGTGAAGCGGGTATTCAAGGGATCATTCTTTATATGACCATTTACCTCGCAATGAATGTCGGCACATTTGCGTGCATTCTTGCAATGCGCCGCAAAGGAGAGATGGTTGAAGAGATCAGTGATCTTGCTGGACTAAGCAAGTCAAATCCGATGCTGGCGGCAGCGTTTCTAGTTTTTATGTTTTCGATGTCAGGTATCCCGCCGCTAGCCGGATTTTTTGGTAAGTTTTATATATTTCTTGCGGCGATTGATGCGCAGCTCTATGTCCTAGCAATTATCGGTGTGGTGGCCAGTGTGGTTGGCGCTTTTTATTATCTTCGGATTGTTAAAATTATGTATTTCGATGAGGCGGCCGAACCGTTCGACCAGCCTATTGGAAATGGCTTGAGTGGTGTAGTAACGGTCACAAGCATCGTAACGCTGTTATTTTTCTTTGTCCTGGCCCCGGTTTTGGATGGCGCCGCTGCTGCGGCCGCAGCATTGATCGCCGGTTAATTCACCCAGCGACGAATTCATGAAGCTTATGCGCGTTGAGCACGCCGGATTTGAAATCGACCATAGAGTTAGTGTGGGGTCGACAAATGAAGAAGTGAGAATTCTTGCTGACCAAGGTGCTGAAGACCGGACCGTTGTTTGGGCTGATACCCAAACTGCCGGAAAGGGTCGGCGCGGCCGGAAATGGTCATCGCCTATTGGCAACATGTATGTGTCACTTCTTTTACGCCCCTTGTGTGAGGTCTCTCAAGCCGCACAAATTTCACTGGTAGCCGCTTTGGGTTTGGGTGATGCCATCGGACAATTCATTTCGCCCGAGAGGGTGACGAACAAATGGCCGAATGATGTATTGATCGACGGTAAAAAAGTCGCCGGTTTACTCCTTGAATCATCTGCCAATTACTCGGGTGAAATCAACTGGGTAATCGTTGGTTGCGGTGCCAATATCTCAAGCTTCCCGAAAGTTGCGGATTATGCGACAACCTGTTTATGCGACGCTGCGGAACGGTCTATTAAAGTTGAAGAAATACTAATGTGTTTTATTGACTGTTTCGACCAACGTTATTCCACTTGGTTGGAGTCGGGAATTGCAAAAATTCGAAAGTCGTGGCTTGAACGTGGGCATCATATTGGTAGAGAAATCACGGTGAGACTTCCAGCCGAAGAAAAACGTGGCGTATTTGAAGGACTAAACAAGGACGGAGCTCTAATTTTATCGTTGCCAAACGGCGAGAGAGAGTTGGTAACCGCCGGAGATGTTTTTGCTGCTATCTAGGGATTAAAACTTATGCTGTTGGCAGTCGACTCAGGAAATACAAATACAGTCTTCGCTGTCTATGACGGGGATGAGTGCAAGGGTGTATGGCGATGTGGCACGAGCCCTCGTCGTACAGCGGATGAATATGCGGTCTGGCTAATTGATTTGATGGCTCTTGAGGGGTTGGATCGGGAAGCCGTCTCCGCCTCAATCATTAGCAGCGTTGTTCCTGAGGGTAACTTTAATCTGACAACCCTGTGCAAGCGGTATTTTAAATGCGTTCCACTGTTTATCGGGGAAGATGATTGTGATTTGGGTATAGAAGCCTTAATTGACCGGCCGGACCAAGTGGGTGCGGATCGTTTGGTAAATACTGTTGCAGTGCACGGCAAGTACGAAGGCGCCTTGATTGTTATTGATTTTGGAACGGCTACGACTTTTGACGTCGTTGACGAAGATGGCAATTATTGCGGTGGTGTTATTTGTCCGGGTATTAATCTCTCGCTTGACGCTTTGTACATGGCTGCAGCTCAGCTACCTCGAGTGGATATCCGCGCTACTACAAGAATTATTGGTAAGGCAACCATACCCGCGATGCAGTCTGGCATATTCTGGGGCTATATTGGCATGATAGAGGGATTAGTTCAGCGAATTGGCCAGGAATTTGGAGCTAAGATGATTGTTGTGGCGACAGGTGGACTGGCGCCACTCTTCGCTGAGGCGACGGATGTTATAGACCACGTTTATCCCGATATGACGTTGAGGGGTTTGGTTGAGGTTCACAAGAGAAATCGTCGTTGATGTCTAACTATTTAGATAACGGATTGCCGGGTGCGGAAGAACTACTTTTTCTTCCGTTGGGAGGGGCCGGTGAAATTGGTATGAACTTGAACCTATATGGGCATAACGGCGAATGGCTCATGGTTGATTTTGGGATAACGTTCGGAGATGAAACGACACCTGGGGTAGATGTTATTACACCGGATCCAAGCTTTATCTCAGAGCGTAAATGCGACCTTGCCGGATTGGTTTTGACCCATGCTCATGAGGATCATTTAGGCGCAGTGCCTTACCTATGGCCTGAAATTGAATGCCCAATTTATGCCACACCATTTACGGCAAGTGTTTTACGGCGAAAATTGGCAGAGACCAATTTCGGACACCGCGTCGATATAAATGTTATTCCATTGTCTGGTAAATTTTCAATTGGCCCGTTTGAGGTTGAGTTGATTACCATTACGCATTCAATTCCCGAACCCAATGCAGTTGTGCTGCGTACGCCATCGGGCACGGTGATGCATACGGGCGATTGGAAACTGGATCCGGATCCTCTCGTTGGTTTATCAACGGATGAACAGCGATTGGTTGAAGTTGGCGAACAAGGCGTCCTCGCGATGGTTTGTGATTCGACTAATGTGTTTGTAAGGGGAACATCCGGCTCCGAAAGCGACGTACGAGATAACTTGATGGAATTGGTGGGGAAGTACGAAAAGCGTGTTGCGATCGCTTGTTTTGCTTCAAATGTAGCGCGACTGGATACCATTGCGCGTGTTGGCGAGGCGCATGATAGAAGTGTTGCATTGGTTGGACGTTCTTTGTGGCGGATGTACGAATCTGCAAAGGAGAATGGCTATCTTACAGATATTCAGCCATTTATCACGGAGAAGGATGTCGGATATCTACCGCCAGAAAGGGTTCTAATAATTTGCACAGGAAGTCAGGGTGAGCCGCGGGCGGCGCTGCCGCGGATCGCCTTTGGAAATCATCCCACTGTTGACTTAGATAAGGGTGATGTCGTCATCTTTTCAAGCCGTGTTATCCCCGGTAATGAAAAAGCAATTGACCGTTTGCATAATAAACTAACGATGCGTGAGATTGAAATTGTTACGGCTAAAGACGATTTTGTTCACGTATCTGGACACCCAGCACGCGATGAACTTGCTCAGATGTACCAGTGGATTAATCCGCAAATTGCTGTACCCGTTCATGGCGAGGCTCGTCATATGATAGCTCATGCGAAGTTCGCGCGAGAATGTCAGGTGCCACAGCCTATCGTCGCGTTGAATGGCTCAATGGTTCGCTTGGCACCGGGGCGTGCTGAGATTATTGACGAGGTATTTTCGGATCGGCTTGCCTTAGATGGTAATCGGTTGGTTCCACTTAATAGTCAGGCGATAAAGGATCGGCGTCGCATGACATATCATGGTACAGCCGTCGCAACTGTCGTTATTGATACTAAGGGGTGTTTAATTGAGGATCCTATTATAACAGTCAATGGTGTTTACGATGGTGAAGACGAGAATGAGATTGAGCAGGAAATAACGAATGCTGTTGTGGCAGCAATTAACGATATTACGCCGGATCGGAGGTGTGACGACCATTTAATTGGTGAGATGTCACGTCGGGCCGTGAGGCGCTGCATTCAGGCAAGTTGTGGCAAAAAACCGCACACGGAAATTCATTTGGTCAGAATTTAAAGGGAAGTATCTATGATCGGACAATTGAATCATGTTGCGATTGCCGTCCCGGACCTGAAAGCGGCGTCCGCCAATTATCGAGATACTTTGGGTGCCAAAGTTTCAGAGCCTATTGATTTGCCATTGCATGGAGTAACAACAATTTTTGTTGAATTGGAAAATGCAAAGCTTGAATTACTCCATCCGTTAGGAGAAGGGTCTCCAATAGCAAAATTTTTGGAGCGAAATCCTGCTGGCGGGATGCACCATATTTGTTACGAGGTAGCCGATATTTATGCAGCCCGCGATAAACTGGAAAGCGACGGAATGCGTGTATTGGGAGATGGGGAGCCAACAATCGGCGCTCATGACAAACCTGTTCTATTTCTCCATCCGAAAGATTTTAACGGCACGTTGATTGAATTGGAGCAGGTCTAGGCCGAGGAGCGCTCTATGGGTTGGATTTCTGGAACACTTGTTTATGTCATCATTTGGTGGTTGGTTTTATTTATGGTTTTGCCTTGGGGCAATAGACCACCAGACTTGGTGGGAGAAGGACACGCTACAAGCGCACCAGAGAACCCTAGACTGTGGTATAAGGTAGGTGCGACGACGGTAATTGCCGCAGTTGTCTTTATTATCGTTTATTTCGTTACAGAGGCGGGATGGATTAACTTTAGGGTCGAATAGAAGTGACGGGGGGAGGTTCCAACGACCTAACTTGATGAGAAGGAAAAGGAAATGCGAACGGCGGCAAAGGTTTTGGTCGACACATTAGTTGCGCACGGGATCGACCGCGCGTTTTGCGTGCCGGGAGAGAGCTACCTCGCGGTTATGGATGCCCTGCACGATGATCCGGTCCTTGATTTGGTGAGCTGCCGTCATGAAGGCGGTGCTGCTTGGATGGCATTGGCGGATGCAAAATTGACGGGGCGGGCTGGGGTCGTGTTTGCCAGCCGGGGACCGGGTGCAACCAATGCATCTATCGCCGGGCATTCTGCTGAGCAGGGGTCGTTCCCGCTTGTTATGCTGATGGGGCAGGTGAGTACTACTAAGATCGGCAAGCGCGCGACGCAGGAAATTAATTACAACAAGACATTTTCTGATATAGCCAAAACTGTTGAGGAAGTGGATAAACCGGACCGGGTAGGTGAGGTTGTTGCCCGCGCAATTCGGATCGCAGAAAGTGGCACACCCGGCCCGGTAGTCGTCGCATTGCCGACGGACGTCTTGGCTACGAATTCGGATGCGGCGACGGTGATGCGCCGAAATCGATCGGTGGTACGCCCGAACGAAAGCGACACGGCGAGCGTCGCAGATATGATCAAGGCAGCGGAGCGCCCGATCATGATAGTTGGCGGCCGGGTTGACTCCGCGAAAGCCCGTCAATCTCTTTTGGCGGCTAGTGAGACTTGGGGTGTTCCTGTGTTGCCGACTTACGTGCATCAGGACGTTTTCCCCAATGAACACCCGAATTATGCCGGCGAACTCGGTATTAGGCCGCCTAGTGGTGTTGCAGAGACCGCCTTGAAGGCGGATTTGATCATCGCGGTCGGGACCAAGATGGGGATTGGTATGGCTACCATGAACGAGCAACTTCCGGCAGCCGGTCAGAAAGTCGTGCATATATATCCGGAAGCGTCGGTCATTGGTCGGCACTTTGATGTTGAGCTGGGCATCGTCTCGGAAGCTGGCGAGTTCCTTGAATCCCTCTCTGCGCAGAATGCACCGGAACTCAGCGATGCACGTAAATCTTGGATCAATAAGTCACACGCAGGCTATGCTGATTTTGCGAATTTGCCGTCTCGGGCGGCGGATGATGGACTGGACTTTGGGCATGTTATCGATGCGATGAAAACGCATGTTCCGGATGATGCAGTGATTACAGTGGATGCAGGGAGCTTTTCGAGTTGGTTGCATCACAAGTATCCATTTAATTCGTCGCAAAACCTCTTAGGATCAGAATGTGGTGCCATGGGAATGAGTATTCCAGCCGCCGTGGCGGCGGCCATTCGTTATCCAGATCGTCGTGTCGTCGCAGTTGTGGGTGATGGGGGAGCACTGATGAGCGGCTACGAATTGGCTACCGCAGTCGCCGCGGGTGTTAGAAATTTATGCATTATTATTTCGAACAATAACGCGTATGGCACAATTCGTATGCATCAAGAAACGCATTATCCTGGACGGCCGCATGCAACCGACTTGATTAATCCGGATTTTACGATTTTAGCCCAGGCTTTTGGAGCGAAAGGGTTGGCAATTGAAAAACCTGAAGAAGCAGATGCTATAATACAAGAAGCATTAACGGCTGATATTCCGGTGATTGTCGAAGCGAGAACGAGTTTGGAAAATATTGATGCGAAAAACTCGATTTCGGACTTGCGGGATCGATAGTTTCAGTCTCAAAAATTGAATTCAAACCGCAAAATACAAATCACGTGAGGTATATGGCATACTTTAGACTTTCATATTGTTGGCATTGTCTTAGCGTTAAAGAAAATAAGCACACAAGCAATGGGTAAAAAAATAGGCAAGAACGAAAGTTCTCGCCTGTTGAATTTATAAATTAGTCCGAAGCTTGCGAATTATTTTAAATTATCTCCCAAGGACTTTCGAACTCCCTCCCCAGACTCGGGCCGCTCCATTAAATGGTGCGCTTTGTTATTAGCGCTACACTTTAGGCCATGTGCTCCAACTCGTCACGTATTTTGTAAAAAATTTACAGAATTTTTTTTGCAGAAAAATTTCACAAAAAACTGAATTTTAGGATGAATGCTATCGCGAGAATTAGGATTGCTGGGCTGGCTTCTTGCAAACGTCCGCTCAGGACTTTGACAGCGGCGTAAGTGATAAAGCCAATGCCAATGCCAGTAGCTATCGAAAACGTCAGAGGCATAGCAATAGCGGTTACTACAGCAGGGACATAATCCGTTACGTCTTCCCAATTAATTTCTGAAAGGCCACGCGTCATCATGCAAGCGACAAAGAGAAGCGCAGGCGCTGTCGCATAGGCGGGTATACTGCCAGCAAGGGGAGCGAAAAAGAGACATGCAAGGAAAAGTATTGCAACGACAATGGCGGTAAGGCCCGTGCGACCTCCCGCTCGGATACCGGAGGCGCTTTCAATGTAACTTGTCGTAGTTGATGTACCGATGGCCGCACCTGCGACCGTAGCCAGGCTATCAGCTAGCAAAGCGCCACGGAGCCGAGGTAGGCGCCCGTCTTTGTCCAATAGGCCTGCTCTGTGTGCAACGCCGATCAGTGTGCCGGCGGTATCGAAAAGATCGACAAAAAGAAAGGCGAAGATAACGGCTATAAGTCCAAGTTCGAAAGCCGTGGCAAAATCCATCTGCATAAAGCTGGGTGCGAGGCTTGGCGGAGCGGAGACAACACCGGAGAATTGGTTCATACCAAGAAGTGATGCGACAATGGTGATGCCTAATATGGCAATTAGTATTGCACCTGGAACTTTGAGACGGTCCATCGCAACCATTGCGAAAAGGCCAATTGCCGTAAAGAGGGCTGCTGGTTGACTGAGGTCGCCTAGTTGAACGAGTGTGACGGGATTATCGACGACTATGCCGGCGCTTTTCAAGGCGATTATCGCGAGAAACATTCCAATACCAGCGGAAATCGCCATTTTCAGAGCGCGGGGAATGGAATTCACGATCCATTCGCGCACTGGGAATACGCTAAGTAGCAGAAAAATAATGCCAGACAAAAAGACGATCCCAAGGGCGGTTTGCCAACTATGTCCCATTTGGCCAACTACGGTGTATGTAAAGAAGGCATTCAGGCCCATACCTGGCGCTAGCGCGATCGGGTAGTTGGCGAGTATTCCCATCAACAAACTACCGAATGCGGCGGCAAGACAAGTGGCAACAAATGCTGCGTCGCGATCCATACCGGCATCGGCCAAAATTGCCGGATTAACAAAAACAATGTAGGCCATTGTCAAAAATGTTGTTAAACCTGCGAGGGTCTCGCGACGGACTGTGGTTCCATGCTGCTCGAGTTCAAAATATTTTACCAATGCTTGCAAAACACATACTCCGATCAAATGCGCCGATAGAAATTCTTTAACTAAGAATATAGAGTAAATTAATGAATTTTATTTTCATAGTATTTTTAGCAACTCTAGTCATCATTTTGCCGACGGCCTCTGTTTTCGCGGAAAGCACGAAGGTAAATATATCGGGGCGTGATTGTAAGAAACTGATCCAACATCGTGCCCGCTCTGACGTGAACTTCAACCCTGGTGTCGACGTACGAGGCCGTAAGGTGATCGACGCTGACCTCAATAGCGGAATGAAGCTAAAGTTTCCGACGGAAATTGAGTTTAATATCGGCTTCAACCCTCTTAAAGGTTCGGCTGCCTCTCGATTTGGAGAGACTTCCGTTACCGTTGGTAAAGTCAAATACGACATTTCTAAAAACTCGTTTTCGTTTGATGGGAAACCATTAAACGAAAAGGCGCTGAATGCCCTAGCGGCTAAATGCAGGTCGGCTGCGAAGTGAGCAGAGGGAACGGTGTATCAAGGCAGCCGTTGGACAATGAAGGGTGTCTTACATAGATTGACGCCACGAACAACGGTGCGTGTAGGAGTGACCGTTTCTAAGAAGGTTTGAATTGAAAATGAATATCGATACAAGCAACGCGGTGCGTCTTTCACAGTATTTTCTTCCAACTTTGAAGGAGACGCCACAGGAAGCTCAAATCGTTTCGCATCGATACATGCTGCGGGCCGGCATGGTGCGACAGGCCAGTGCGGGTATTTATTCCTGGTTGCCCTTTGGCTTTCGTGTCTTAAAAAAAATCGAGCAAATAGTTCGCGAGGAGCAAAACCGTAGTGGGGCTCAAGAGTTGCTAATGCCTACAATTCAATCGGCGGATTTATGGCGCCGATCGGGGCGCTATGAAGATTACGGTAAAGAGATGCTGCGTATACAGGATAGGCATGACCGTGACATGCTTTATGGACCTACGAATGAAGAATTAATAACGGAAATTTTTGCGGCATCTGTTCGAAGTTATCGGGATTTGCCGCAAAATCTATACCATATTCAATGGAAATTTCGAGACGAGGTCCGTCCGCGTTTTGGCGTCATGCGCGGGCGAGAGTTTTATATGAAGGATGCCTACTCATTTGACCTTGATGGGGAAGCGGGGCGGATAGCTTACAATAAAATGTTTGTGGCATACCTCCGAACGTATGCCCGGATGGGCCTAAAGGCTCTGCCGATGCGCGCGGAGACAGGACCGATTGGCGGTGATATGAGCCATGAATTTATAATTCTTGCAGAGACTGGCGAGAGTGAAGTGTACTGCCATAGTGAATTGCTTGGCTATGACATCCTTAAGGAGAAAATTGATTTCCGGTCTGCTGCAGGGATACAAGGATATGTAGATCGTTGGACTAGTCTCTATGCGGCGACAGATGAGATGCATGATCAATCTCGTTTTGAGAAAGAAGTTCCAGAGGACAAACGCGTTACGGCTCGCGGTATTGAAGTCGGTCACATCTTCTTTTTTGGTGACAAATATTCCAAGCCACTTGGTGCCGTTGTAACCAATAGTGAAGGCATAGAGGTTCCTGTTCAAATGGGATCTTACGGTGTTGGTGTCTCGCGCTTGGTTGGGGGAGTTATTGAAGCTTGTCATGATGACGATGGCATCATCTGGCCGGAAGCTGTGGCACCCTTTAAAGTTGGGTTGATCAACCTTCGCGTCGGCGACGAAGATTGCGATAAGGCCTGCGCGGATATTTATGGCAAGCTTGCGAATAACGAGATGGAAGTTATGTATGACGACCGCGACGAGCGGGCCGGAGTAAAGTTTTCTGACATGGATTTGATCGGGTTGCCATGGCAATTAGTTGTCGGTCCTCGCGGATTGAATAAAGGCGTGGTCGAATTAAAAAATCGTAAGAACGGTGAAAGACAAGAGATGTCTCTCGATGCAGCGTTGACGCGCATCGCAGGTTAGTTCAGTGGTTTTTTCCGCCTTTGAACTCTTGATAGCCTTTCGTTATTTGCGCTCTAAACGGCAAGAAGGCTTCATTTCTGTCGTAGCCTGGTTTTCGCTTTTAGGCATTATGCTCGGCGTTGCAACGCTTATCATTGTGATGTCGGTAATGAATGGCTTTCGTGCTGAGCTACTCGGACGAATTTTGGGTTTGAATGGTCATTTGGAAGTTTCGGCGCCCCGCGGAAACCTCGGCAATTATGATGAGATTGCCAACAGAATCATGAATGTGCCGGGTGTACTCGCGGCATCCCCGGTTGTCGAAGGGCAGTTGTTGCTGAGTGCTAATATGGTCTCGATTGGCGGTATTGCGCGAGGTATGCGGGCGAAAGATCTTCGGTTGAAGAAGCTTTTGTTTGACGGAATTCAGTCGGGAAGCCTTGATGGATTTGATGACAAAAATGGCGTAATGATCGGCAGCCGGATGGCTCAACGCTTTCATCTTGGCCTGGGGGACAAACTGACATTTATTGCACCGCGAGGCACCACGACGGCGTTCGGAACGATGCCTCGCATGAAGGCTTATCGCGTTGCAGCTATCTTTAACGTCGGAATGTCGGAATATGATTCAAGCTTCGTGTTTATGCCAATTAAAGCCGCGGAGGCGTTTTTCCGTATAAAGAATGGTGTTTCACATATTGAAGTTTCGGCAGACGATGCGGATAAGGTTGATGCGATTAAGAATGCCATCCTTCACCAAACAGGTTCGACTGTGTGGATACGTGATTGGCGTCAAGTAAATTCCAGTTTTTTCACGGCACTTCAGGTTGAACGTAATGTCATGTTCTTAATTTTGACATTGATAATTCTAGTAGCTGCGTTCAACATCATCTCAAGCCAGGTAATGCTCGTGAAGGATAAAGGGAAGGGGATCGCAATTCTCCGGACGATCGGTGCGACACGCGGCATGATTTTACGTATCTTTTTTGTTACGGGAGCAAGTGTGGGTGTTATTGGCACAATTTTGGGAAGCGTGCTTGGCATAGTGTTTTCGGGGAATATCGAGACAATTCGGCAGTGGATTCAAAGCCTTGCGGGGATTGATTTATTTCAAGCGGAAATTTATTTTCTTTCACAACTTCCAGCAAAGGTCGACCCAAGTGAAGTTGTGATGGTAATAAGCATGGCGCTTTTACTATCTTTTTTAGCCTCCATTTATCCGGCTTGGCGTGCTGCTCATTTGGATCCCGTGGAAGCCCTTCGCTATGAGTGATCCAGTTGTGAAATTGGCGGGCGTTGAACGCATTTATAGGCAAGGTGAAAGGCATTTACATGTCTTGAAAGGGGCAAATCTAACAATTCTACCTGGTGAAATTGTTGCATTAGTTGGTCCGTCAGGTGCAGGAAAATCGACGTTACTTCACGTTGCGGGTTTATTGGAAGATCCTGACAAAGGTGAGGTTACGGTAGCTGGACAAGAATGTTCGCAGCTTTCCGATGATGCGCGGACTGCCCTTAGACGAACGGAAATAGGCTTTGTTTATCAATTCCACCATTTACTGCCAGAATTTTCTGCGGCGGAAAACGTTATGATCCCGCGAATGGCGGATGGGATCGGAAAACGGCGCGCGCAGGAGGTCGCCTTCAATCTTGTAAAGGCTGTCGGTCTCGCAGATAGATCTAGCCATAGACCCGCGCAATTGTCAGGGGGTGAGCAACAACGAGTTGCGATAGCCCGCGCTTTGTCTAATTCTCCGATGGTTCTATTGGCCGACGAGCCCACTGGAAACTTGGACAACCGGACGGCCTCTGGAGTCCTCGAATTACTGCAAGGCTTGGTTAAGGACAGAGGTTTAGGTGCGTTAATAGCCACGCATAATCTCGATATGGCAAAGAGAATGGACCGTATCCTCTGTTTGGAAAACGGCTTAGTAGAGACGACTGGATAGTGTGTTCACGACTGGCTTACAGGCACGAGAAGCCTGACGGTACGGGTAGTTTACCGGGAAGTTCAATATTTTAAATTTTATAAGTATTAAATTTATCAGCGTATCGCGTGGCAGAATTAATTACGAATTGGGTTTTCTCAATTCAAACCGACCTGAGATCGGGCAATATGGTGAGCTCGATAAGCTTGGTTACCATTTCGACATTTTCTAATCCGCTACAAACGGCCACTAAGTCATCATACTGACGTTCAGGAATTGGTATTCCTGATACAATTTTTTGAAGTCTGTTTTTGAGTGTTGGAAAATTCCAAATGAATTCTTTACCAGTCGCCGATTTCGTAAAGCTTTGGCCGTTTTTAAGGTAAATTGTGATTTGGGGGCCGAATAGAGTACGACGATGCGATGGGATAATCTCTACGCGATGCATTAAGTCTAAGACTTCGGGGGGGTCTTCCTCACCGACACCTCTTTGGACGCATTTTAAAATAGGGAAAGATCGCCGAACGACGCCCCACGCCGCGTAATAGTGCGGACTATCGGGTTGCGGATTGCGGCTTCGAGAGGGAAATGCCGGGCTCGGGTACTCGGTCTCAAGCCAATTCACAATAGCTTCGATCCGTTCAACGTCTTTGTAGGCAATATCGTTCTCCTCACAAAGGGCTGCGGTAACATCGACGTGGGCGATGTTAAATCCTGGCGTCGAATAAATTCGGTATAGCGTTTCTAAAAAAATCCAGTCCTTACCAAGATTTGCTGTAACCTTATTAAGGTCAGTCTGGTTATCTGCCGTGAAACTGTGCTGGAGTAAGCCAAGATTGTTGCCGGTATATGCGTGGTAAAACCCCGCTTTGCCCTCAAGAATTGTTTCGCCACCTGGCGCACCATGCTTCGACATGGCGACCGCGAGCAGTGCATTTCGGACAGCGCCACCTTCGCGAAGGGCTCTACCACCGCTGCGGATACCTTCTAAATTGCCGCTTGCCAAATTCACACATTGTGCGATGGCACCGTGAATCAGCGCAGCGTCGAGACCAACAATCTTAGCGTAGGCGATCGCTGCACCAAAAATTCCAAAAACTGGTCCTGAATGAAATCCACGCGACATCACGGTTGGAATGAAGTCCGACGCCATGCGTTCCATAATCTCGTAACCAGCCGCGACACCGGTCAGAAACTTCTTGCCGTTTGCACCGGATACCTCGGCTGCTGCGAGTGCAGCAGGTATAATCGCGCAACCAGGATGCGTTAGCATTCTAAACGTATCCCATTTTCCGCCGGCAAAAATCGTCTCGGCATTGACCAGTGCAGCACCCGCTTTCGTAAGTTTTGTCCCGGTAACGAGGCATGTTCCAGCGCCACCGCCGCCAGCTTCTTCTTCTTGCATCATTGCAATCGCTTGGCGGGCTTCTGGAAATTCATACCCAACGAGTGCCGACGATAATGCTTGTAGTGTTACACCTTTTGCGCGGTCTACCACGTCCAATGGTAAATCTTCAAAAGACAATGATTCTACCCAAGAGGAAATTTTGCGGCTCATTGATGTCATGAGTTAGGTCCTTTCAGACAGGCGTACGTGATGCTTGGAGAAATTTTGTACGAGTCGTTGTTTTTTATAGCGTGCTATTCTTTTGACGACTTAGTTTTGTCTTTATTTTGTAGTTTACGGCTTTAACACAAACTATATGTAGTGTTTACTCCATCCCAATTTCCTTTGACCCACATTTGGACATTATTGTCATATGCCTTACGCTGATTTTGTTCACCTTCGTGTTCACTCCGCCTATTCGCTGTCAGAAGGGGCACTCCAAATCAAGGATATCGTGGCCCTTTGTCAACGTTATCAGATGCCGGCTGTTGGCATTGCGGATACAAATAACTTATTTGGGGCTTTGGAGTTTTCACTGGCAGCCCGAAATGCTGGTGTGCAGCCGGTTGTTGGTACAAAGATAGGTTTGCGCCGACCGGATACAAACGGACGTGGAAGACAGCCGCACTCCGGTTTTTCCCCGCCGGATGACCTTGTGTTGTTAGCACAATCGGAAACCGGGTACCGGAACATTCTCGCGCTGATTAGTCGTGCTTTCCTTAAAACAGAGCCCGGTGAATTGCCGCAGGTCGATATTGATGATTTAGCTGAGCAAAACGAAGATATCATTGCCTTAACGGGTGGCGCGAATGGAGCCCTGGGCCGCCTTATTGTGAGTGGTCAAGGCCAGGCCGCCGAAGAGGTTTTGGTTCGGCTCGCAAAAATTTTTGATGGCCGCCTGTATGTGGAATTGATGAGACATGGGTTGGAAATTGAAAGACAGATAGAGAGTGACTTGATTGATCTGGCATATCGTCATGATATTCCGCTTGTTGCCACTAATGAGGCTTTCTTCCCCGACCAAGATATGTATGAGGCCCATGACGCGCTACTCTGCATTTCGGAGGGAGTGCCATTATCAAAGTCGGATCGTCGCCGGGCAACACCGGACCATCGCTTTAAATCCGCGGAAGAGATGCGTTTGTTATTCGCCGATATACCGGAGGCGATCGACAATACGCTAGTGATCGCACAACGTTGCGCATTTATGCCCGACACACGTAATCCGATCTTGCCGACATATCCACAGTTGGATGGTCGCAGTGAAGAACAAGCACTGCGGGAACTTGCGGAGGCTGGTCTTCATAAGCGACTGGAGGAACACGTCTACTGTGAAGAAACAAACCAAGAGAAACGGAAGGAGATCGCACAGCCGTATTTGGATCGCTTCAATTTTGAACTTGGTGTGATCAATCAGATGGGATATCCGGGCTACTTTCTGATTGTTGCGGATTTTATCCAATGGGCGCGGCGTCATTATATTCCTGTTGGTCCGGGGCGTGGTTCAGGTGCAGGGTCGGTGGTTGCTTGGGCGCTTACCATTACGGATTTGGATCCACTGCGATGGGGATTATTATTTGAACGTTTTCTTAATCCGGAACGAGTATCTATGCCGGACTTTGATATCGATTTTTGCCGAGATGGCCGCGATAAAGTTATTCGGTATGTACAGTCGGAATATGGTCACGATCGCGTCGCCCAGATTATAACGTTCGGTAAACTCGAGGCACGCGCTGTGCTCCGCGACGTTGGCCGGGTTTTAGAGATGCCATATTCCCAAGTAGACCGAATTTGTAAGTTAATACCCAATAATCCAGCAAACCCGGTGAAATTGCAGGAAGCTATCGATGGGGAGCCAATGCTGCAGGAAATGCGGCGCGACGATGATAGTGTTGCAAAATTAATAGATATATCGTTGAAGCTTGAGGGGCTTTTCCGGCATGCATCCACACATGCGGCTGGCGTGGTTATTGGGGACCGGCCATTGGAACAGTTAGTTCCGTTGTATCGCGATCCGCGTTCCGAGATGCCTGTAACACAATTTAATATGAAATATGTCGAGATGGCAGGGTTGGTGAAGTTTGACTTTCTCGGCCTTAAAACGCTGACAGTTCTTGATAAGGCGGTTGAACTCTTGAAAGACCGTGATGTTGTTATTGATTTGGCCCAAATTCCACTCGACGATAAAAAGACTTTCGAAATGTTGTGCAAGGGCGATGCAGCAGGTGTTTTTCAGCTGGAAAGTTCAGGCATGCGCGATGTTCTGAAGAAACTGCGTCCTGACAGGTTCGAAGATATTATTGCTGTTGTGGCCCTCTATCGACCTGGCCCGATGGATAATATTCCAAGCTACATACAGAGAAAGCATGGGAAAGAAACGATCGAATATCTTCATCCAATGTTGGAAGGTATTTTGAGAGAAACTTACGGGATCGCAATTTATCAAGAACAAGTCATGGAAATCGCTCGTGTCCTCTCAGGGTATTCGCTGGGCGGTGCTGACTTACTACGCCGGGCCATGGGTAAGAAGATTCGTGCCGAGATGGAAGCGCAGCGCAAAAACTTCATCGATGGTGCGGTAAAAAATGGTGTTCACAAGGGAACAGCAGCTGATATTTTTGTTCAAGTCGAGAAATTTGCCGGTTACGGCTTTAATAAATCGCATGCGGCAGCGTATGCATTGGTTGCGTATCAAACTGCTTATTTGAAAGCCAACTACCCAGTAGAATTTTTTGCTGCGTCCATGACGCTCGATGCTGGAAATACAGACAAATTAGGTCTCTTTCGGGTAGAATTGGAACGCCAAAAGATTGAACTACTACCGCCGGACGTGCAGAAGTCTGGCGTATATTTTTCAGTAGAGCAGACTGAAAATGGGGAACAGGCGGTCAGGTACGCGTTATCCGCGATCAAGAACGTGGGCTCAGCTGCGATAGGAGATCTAGTGGCTGAACGTCAAGGCAATGGTAAATTCAGGGACCTTTTTGACTTTGCAGAGCGCCTTAATTCGCAGGTCATTAATAAACGTCAAATTGAAAACTTAGCCCGCGCGGGCGCCTTCGATAATGTTGTTCCGAACCGGCGGCAAGTATATGAAGCAGTTGAGATACTTGTGCGACATACCAATGCGATGCAGAACGAGCGTGCTAGTAATCAAGTAAATTTGTTTGGCGATGGGTTCGACGTTCAGTCAAGACCTGGTTTACCAGATGTTGACGACTGGTCGACGGAGGAACGGCTTCACCAAGAACATGAAGCAATTGGATTTTATCTGTCTGCGCATCCGCTTGAATCTTATAGGCAGACATTATCTCGGCTTGGTGTTGTCGATTGGGTCGATATTCAGGCTGGTCGTGTGCGAGGCGGCCGATTCACTATCGCTGGTATTGTTTCCGCTCGTAAATTTGTTAATTCAGCGAGGGGCGGTCGGTTGGCTTTTGTTCAAATGTCAGATGCTACGGGATCTTATGAATTGACGATTTTTTCTGAGCTTTTGGCGAAGAGTCGAGACTTACTCGAATCTGGCACGCCGCTTCTTGTGACAGCGGATATTCAACGCCGAAATGACGAGATTAGAACAACAGCAACAGCCCTTGAACCATTAGACGAAGCTGCGGCGAATGCCGTTGCTGGTTTGAAAGTATTCTTGCGTGATATTTCGACTGTTGAGAGTTTGTCTGGCGTTATTCAGGAACACGGAACGCGCGGGCGGGGGCGAGTTAGTCTAGTTTTGGATCGAGAATTACGTGAAATTGAAATGGAGTTGCCGGAAGGATACCAGATTTCTGCGGGCATGCGGTCTGCTATTAAATCTATATCGGGCGTAATTGAAATCGTTGATCTTTAGTTTTATTGTTTGCAAGTACACTTGCATTCATTCGCCGCTGGGCTTATACCCCGCGGACTAACTTCACACATGGGCTCGCGGGTTTCCTCACATAATAGGATAATTCGCTCCGGTGTCATATACGACCAAAGCTCATGGAGGATTAACCGGAGAAGGGAACAAATATGGCAGTGCCATCCTTTACGATGCGCCAGTTGCTAGAAGCTGGCGTTCATTTTGGACATACAACGCGGCGTTGGAATCCAAAGATGGAGCAATTCATTTTCGGTGCGCGGAACGGTGTTCACATTATTGATTTAGAACAGACGGTTCCAATGCTCTATCGAGCGATGGAAGCTGTGCGAGACGTTGCGGCTGGCGGAGGTCGCGTGCTTTTTGTGGGTACAAAGCGCCAAGCAGCGACTATAATAGCGGAATCGGCCTCTCGTTGCGGTCAGTACTATGTCAATCATCGTTGGCTTGGCGGGATGATGACAAACTGGAAAACAATTTCGAATTCAATTAAGCGTCTTCGGGTCGTTGAAGAACAATTGGCTCAAGAAGACATCGGATTGACAAAGCGTGAGTTGCTTCGGGTTGAGCGCGAACGTGCGAAACTGGATCAAGCGCTTGGTGGCATTAAGGAAATGGGCGGCTTGCCAGACATTGTTTTCATCGTCGATACAAATAAGGAAGATATAGCGGTTCAAGAGGCCAATAAGCTTGGCTTACCCGTAATTGCTATTGTTGACAGTAACTCTAGTCCGGATGGTGTTACCTATCCAATACCGGGAAATGATGATGCTATGCGCGCCATTAGCTTGTATTGTGACCTCATTAGTGGTTCGGTACTCGACGGATTGCAAGCTGAAATGGTCGCTAGCGGTGTTGACGTTGGCGAATTGGATGAGCCCGGCGTGGAGGCTATGCCGCAGGCGGAAGCCACACCAGAGGCGGAAGCCACACCAGAGGCGGAAGCCACACCAGAGGCGGA
>MDTE01147076.1_pt1 | contig 41573 bp, 27 predicted proteins | sample 811231 | NCBI WGS metagenome assembly MDTE01 (sample SAMN05326651, study PRJNA326480) | marine metagenome | isolation source: seawater | place: Indian Ocean: Red Sea | collected 2010
CAGCTACAGCAACTAGAGCCGATGCTACAGCACTAGCAATTAGTACGTATAAAGATTACGACTTAATAGTAACTAATAATATTGCTGTATTAGGTGATAGAGGTGTTGCAGGTGAAGTTAATTGGCGTGTAGTTTTAGATGCATTACCTGGACAATATGTTGCAGGGTTAAGTAAAATTTATTTAAATAGATTAGACTTAGGTAGTGTTGTAGGAACTATTGCACTTAACGAGTTAGACGAAACACAACTTATTGTAAACTGGGATACAGACACAATTCCAACTAACTCTGTATTTGAAGGACCAGCAGTTACTAAAGGCACTATTGATTATATCATTGACCCAACAAGAACTAATCCTACAGATATTAAACAAAGTGGAACTAGGATTTTATTATTAGGTGATATTGGTGCAACTACTAATGTAGACGGTGCAGATGCTTGGAAAGATGTTAGTGGCAACGATTTGATTGCATCAACAAACGATATAATTGAATGGGATAATAATGCTTGGACTATAGTTTTTGACGCTAGTCAAAATGATGGCTCTGATTCAACTATAGATGTCAAGTATACAACCAATCTTAATACCGGTATCCAATATAAATGGGACGGTACATCTTGGACATTAAGCTTCGAAGGCGAATATCGAAAAGGCACTTGGCGCCTAGCACTTTAACATAATTATTAGTATGACTAATATAATATGTAGTGGTGCTCTCTTCTACACATTAGATACTCAAAGATTTTTATTTTTGCATAGGGTTCAAAGTAAACAAAATAATGTTTGGGGTCTTGTAGGTGGTACTAATGAAAGTGAAGAAATTCCATTCCAAGCATTACAACGAGAAATCAAAGAAGAAATTGGGTTTATTCCTGATATAATAAAGTCTATTCCTTTAGAAACGTTTGTTAGTAGGGATGACAAATTTAATTTTCACACATATCTTTGTGTAGTAAAAGAAGAATTTATTCCAAAATTAAACGAAGAACATAATGGATATGCTTGGGTAAGTTTCAATAATTGGCCTAAACCATTGCACCAAGGTTTACGTAATACATTACAAAATAAAGCAAATTTAACAAAACTAGAAACAGTCTTTAAACTAGTATCATTAATGGAACAAAAATGATTAAAGTTTATGGCGATATAATGTTGGATCGTTGGATCATCGGTGATGCTAGTAGGGTATCGCCAGAAGCAGATGTTTTAATATTAAAAGAAGAACAACAAAAGTTCAATTTAGGTGGTGCCGCCAATTTAGCAATTAATTTAGCGAACATTAATAATCGTGTAGAATTATATGGAGTAATAGGAAAAGATACACAAGGTATTCATATACTTCATTTATTAGAAAAGACTAATATAGTTAGTAATTTATCTAAGGATGCACCTAGAACAACTATTAAAACAAGATTAGTAGGAAAAACAGGGCAACATCTTTTACGTTGGGACAGAGAAGTAGTAGCAATTAAAAGTCATGAAGCACTTAATAGGTTAAAAGCATCTATAAGAAGTTCTAATATAATAGTTGTTAGTGATTATGGAAAAGGAACTGTTACAGAAGATACTATTAGTGATATAAAAGAGTTTGCAGATGTAAAAATATTTGTAGATCCTAAACAAGATGCAAGATTTTATGATGGAGCATTTTTGGTTAAACCTAATATGCTAGAATACGAACAATGGAATGGAAAATATAATAAAACTCATGCATTAGAATATATGCGAGACCATAACTGGACATGGTTAGTCGTAACTGATGGTGCTAATGGTATTCATGTTTTAAATACAGACGGAGAGTATCATTATTTTAAAGAAGATACAAAAGAAGTAGCCGATGTATCAGGTGCTGGTGATACAGTATTAGCAGTTATTGTTCATGCTTATAATAAGGGAATAGATATTCCTAAAGCGTGTGAACTTGCTTGTTATGCCGCAACTAGAACTGTAGAAAAGCGTGGTGTATCTCCAGTTACACTTGATGATTTAAATCGTGGTATAGTATGGACTAATGGAGTGTTTGATATACTACATACTGGCCATTTAAAGCTACTAAGACACGCACACACGTTAGGAAAACGTCTTGTGGTGGGTATTAATAGTGATGCAAGTGTTAGACGTCTTAAAGGCGAAAATAGACCCATTAATAATGAAGTTAAAAGAAAAGAAACATTAGAAGCATTAGGATTTATAGATGAGGTTATCATTTTTGATGAAGATACACCAATAGATATTATCAAAAAAATCAATCCTGATGTTATTGTAAAAGGTGATGATTATACTGTTGAAACTACTGTAGGAAATGAATTAGCTAATGTTGTTATATTTCCTAGAATAAAAGGACATTCAACAACAGATTTAATAAAGAAGATTAAACAATGAACCAAGACTTATTAACATACATAAAAGAGCACGGAATAGCATATAATACTGAAGATAGTTCATTATTTTTTTATGCATTAACAAAAATGAAAAAATATAAAACTTTTGTAGAGTTTGGAACTGGTTTAGGTTGTACTTCATTTGCAGTTGCATACGCAATGAAAGAAAATGGAATAGGTAACTGTATAACTATTGATAATGGTCGGCAGTATGGTCATCCTTGTAATGAAGGTGGTAAATCTTATTCAGAGTTTATTAATTCTACAGTTGAAAAATTAGAAATACAAGATCATTTTACTTTATTAAACCAAGACATAGACTTTAAGCTAATGAATAATGTTGATTGTGTTTTTTCTGATTTTGATAGAGATGTTAAAGTAATTGATCAATTAATAGCTTGGGGCTTATATAGTATGAATAATTATTCATCTATTTTTATAGACGGATTGTGCAGTTATGATGAAGGATTTTATTATATAAAACTCTTAATTGATATGTTAAATGACAAGAGGATACCTAAATCTATAATGCAATATTTTCATAAAGAAAGTATTTTTACAGCAAAACAAGAAGGTTATGCAAAACAATTTGTTGAAGACCATAAATTTTCTTTAACAACAATAAGAAAACACGATATACATAATACAGGCCAAAGCGGTATGTGTTGGATTAAAATAGAACCAAATAATATAAGGTTTGAAAAAATATGAGAATTTTAGTTACAGGTTCAAACGGATTTATAGGTAAAAATTTAGCACCATATCTTGTTCACAAAGGCCATGAAGTAGAAGGTTATGATTATATAGACGGACGTTTTCCTGATCCAAAAGAATATGATAGAGTAATTCATTTAGGAGCGATTAGTGATACAACTGAAAAAGACGTTGATAAAATTTTAAAACAGAATTATGAATTTAGTATTAAAATGTTAGAACTATGTGATACTTTTGGAACAACATTTATGTATGCATCTAGTGCCAGTGTGTATGGACAAGGAAAAGAATTTAAAGAAAACTCACCTGTAGATCCACAATCACCATACGCTTGGAGCAAATATTTGTTTGATAGATTTGTTCATTCAGTAAACGAATATCAAATTAATGTTCAAGGTTTTAGATTTTTTAATGTTTATGGTCCTGGAGAAGAACATAAAGGTGAGCAGATGAGCGTTTTTCATAAATTTAAAAAACAAGCAATTGAAACTGGAAAAATTAAAGTATTTAAAGGTAGTAAAGAAATTTTCCGAGACTTTATTCATATTGGAGATGTATGCGAAATTTTGGAAAAATTTTTAACTATAGATGCAACAGATATATGGAATGTTGGTACAGGAAAAGCAAATTCATTTGATTATATAGCTCAATTAGTAGCTAAAAAATGGTCGGCAGAAGTTATTGAAATTCCAATTCCAGATAAACTAAAAAATCAATATCAGTATTATACACAAGCAAATATAGAAAAATTAAATAGTACTATAGGGGAACATAAATTTAGAACAGTAGAGGAATTTGTTTTATGACAGATAGATTACATGGAAAAGTAGAAAAAGGTTGGGGTTATGAAGTAATATGGGCTTCTACTGACAAGTACTGTGGCAAAATTTTAGTTTTTGATAAAGTTGGTGCAAAATTCTCAATGCATTTTCATAAAGAAAAAGACGAAACTTGGTTTGTAAATAATGGGAAATTTCAATTACTTTGGATTGATACTAAAACTGCTTCACTTCTTCAAAAAGAATTAACAACAGGAATGACGTGGCACAATCCTCCTTTACAACCACATCAATTAATTTGTCAAGAAGCAGGTAGTAGTATAACTGAAGTTAGTACAGCTGATTCAATTAGTGATAATTATAGAGTTATTCCAGGTGACAGTCAAGAAGCAGAAAAACAACAGGCAAAAACTGAAGCTGAACAATCTATTAATGCTCCAAGTATCGGTGATACTAAAGTAGAATTAAGTGATGATTAATGCATATAGAACCATTATTTCCAATTGGATTACTAGTACATGATGTCCCACAAGATCTTGCTGACGAAGTAGAAAAATTTGTAGTTAGTAAACTTGATAAAATGCCTTCGCGAGAAGGTCCTGCACCGCACTCAACTGATTATTTTGAACCTGAAAAAATAATTCCAGACTTACCAAAAGATCTTCCTGGATTATGGTTAGAATTAAAACAATGTAAAGACGCATATCAAGAAGGTAATAATTTTAAAGCAATTAATCGACAATTACAAACTAATAAAAATGAATTTGAATATTGGTGTCAAGACTATATTGAAGGTGATGTTCATAACGAGCATGAACATGGTATAGGACGTATTTCAGGAATTTATTGGGTTAGAGCTAATAACGCCGCCGGTGGATTAATGTTTAGAAACCCTAATCCATTCACTGAATATTCACAAGATTATAATCCTAATGCTGTTTTTTCTTGGCAGGGGAATATTCATAACGCTGTAAAAGGAAGAATTTTAATGTTTCCTTCTTATTTAAAACATCAAGTATTGCCGAGTAAGAAAGGTGTAGAACGCACAACAATAGCGTTCAACTTTTAGGCTTGAGCTTCGCCCCATCTAAGGATTAAGTTTGCATTAACAGCCGCACCTGACGTTTTATAAACGTTAATTGCTAATACATCAGGTCCGTTTGGATATGTTCCTCGTCCACCTAATGTAGTATTTGTTAACTCTTTCAATCCACCTAAGTCTAGATTTGCAAGACTACCTGGATTTGCAATGAATGAAAATACAGTTTCACCTGGTTGTGCATACGGTGGTTGTCCAAATAAGAATCCTACAGTTGAACCAGCTGTAATATTTGCAATTGACGTTTGTGAAAATGTTACTTTGTAGTATTCTGTTGCACCAAATGTTTTTGGTCCTTCAACTTTTGATACCGCAGTACCCGCCGGGAACTTATTATCACTTACTTCTGTACCTGCAACGGCACCAGTGGATTCCCAAGATGTTCTTGTAAAGTACAAGTAGTTAGTATAAGCTAAATCACCACCAATACCAAATGTAATTGATTCGCCAGCAGTAATTTGACCTGTGTTTCTATTAGTAGTTCTAATACGTACCCTGTTATACCAAGATTCTACATAGATATCAAAAATCGTTGTTCCTGCTGGAAAGTCTGAAGTTCCTGTAGCCGGATTTCCTGTTGCAATAATTTCTGTCCCAGATTCTACTTCGTCATTTAAACTATCCCATTCACTTGTTGAAAAGTAATGCCATGTAGTACTCCATCTATTATACAAGGAATTAGCTGATGCTGACAATTGTGCAGTTGTCGTTGCATTTCTAACAACCTGTGTAGCACCTGTACTCCATGTAACAGATCCACCCGGGGCAATCTGTGCAAAACTAGGTTGACCACCTGCCGCTAGTCCGGATAATCCGCTCCAACCAACGTTACTTGGATCAATTGGATAGTTTTGTGGATTTAATACACCCTCAATAACGATACCACCTGTACTTGTATCTGATGTAACTTCAATACCTTCAAGTAGCAACTGGGCTCTATTAAGTAGTTCACGTTCACCTAAGTCACCAACAATAGCATTAGATACACTAGGTGCTAGTCTAAGCATGAAAACTGTATTTCTTGTTGTACTAATTTCGTTACCAGTTGAAGCATATGAGAAAATGTAACCACGATCACTATCAAATCCACCATCTGTTAAGAATGCTGATCCCCAATGTGATATGATTGGTGATATAGTATTACTAATTAATGGTACACCCGTTTTTGCTAAATGAGCCGCGGCCGGTCCAGCTGTATATGTTCTGTTGGCTCCTGATGCATAGTTTGACATAGGTGCCGCCCTAGTTGCCCCAGTTAATGTATCTCCAGTAATACCAGTATAAGAAATCATCTCACCATCAATATATATTGTTCCTGCTGATGGAAAGTATTTTGCATCTACTAATGGAATAGTAGTTTGTGCATAATCAATATCTGCCGCAAGTTTACCTGTTGGACCTTCGTTAGTAATTTCATATCTAACTGGCATATTACCAGTACGCATAAATGCTTCTGTGTTTACATTACTATTTCTCATTCTATGGAAGAAAATAAAGTTACCGTCGTCACCACGTAACATATAGTCAATAAATCCTGCTCCGTACCAACTGTATTGAATTCCCATCATCTGCATTTTAGAAACATCTAAAATATATCCACTACTACCAGTACCATCAAGTGTATCTTTGTTAAATTCGTTTTGTTTAGTTTTCTTATCACTAACTAAACATATTTTACAAGCTGACGCTGGAGTTACACCGCGGAAGTCAGGTGTAAGATACATTGTTGTATCATTTTCAACTTCAGAAACAACATGAGTCATTCCTTTAATAACAATTCTATCACCTGCTTTTAATTGATCTCTAAATCGTGTTCCTATACCGCTACAAGTGTTACTATCAACGTTCATACTTACTGTACCTGCTAATTGTAATGTTGCAGTACGTTGAACACAAGTAAAGTTTTCACCATCGTATTCCATAAAGATTCCGTTTTGGTCGTCAAATGCTCCTGAACGAACAGTTGCACCATGCCATTTAAGTAATGAAATTTGTGCTCTTGCACTTAACGTTGGTGCTTGATTTCCTAATTGTGTTGCCGCAATAACTTTAAAAGTACGCTCTGTTGTAATTTGTGAAACTGTATAATCACCATTATAACCTGGAGTTTCGATTCCTATTAATCTAATACGTCCACCAATTTGTAATCCGTGATCAACATCATCTGTAGTAACAGTAATAAATGACCCAGCAGTTGTTCCATCTGCTGTAACATCAAGTAAGTCATAACTTGGTGCAAATAAGGCACCAGTTGTATACATGATACCTTTACCTGACTGATATCTAATGTATTTTTTACTTTGACGTATTGCTTGTGATCCATGTTGTGGTCCACCTGTTCCTAGCATAACACCACCGTCATATGGTCTATGTACAAAGAACGAATCTGGTCTTGGATAAATATCGCCTATAATATCATTAACATCGGTAATTGTACCAGGAGCTCTGCACTGGTATCTAAGTTTTGTATTACTTGGAATTTGCTGTGCAAAGAATGGTCCTTCACAAAGTGTGTGATTATTTGCGCCACTATCACTAGCTATTGTTGAAATAAATGAATCTCCAGGAACAAGTCCGTGAGCACTAGTAAATGTAACTTCTACAGTTGCCAATGCCGCAAACGCTTCAGTTTCAAGTGCCGGAAGTGCTTGTAATAATTGTTCTGACATGGTTACAGTTGAATACGTTTTAACAACTGTTCCTGTAATAGCTGTTCCTAATCCTGAAACACTACTGATACTACCATCTGTTGTAGCACCAGTAATAGTAAGAATAAGATCGTTAGTAACATCAACTCCGCCTAATTGTGATCCTAAAATTTTAATTTTGTTTCCAACTACATAGTTGCCACCATCTAAGTTTATAGTAAAGGAACTATAAGTTCCGGTGCTTCGTATAACATCAAATGTTGCACCAGCACCTGTGTTAGTTAAATTAGTTCCTCCAACATCAGTATAAGATGCAGTTCCACCAGGTGCAGTACCACTATGAGTAAATGTAGAAATTGCTCCTGTTCCTGTAACGCCGGTAATTGTAAGTGTTAAATCATTAGTTGGAGATGTTCCACCTAATTGGTTACCATTAATTATAATTTCTTGCGTTGCATTATAATCAGTACCTGGGTTTGCATTAGATGGTGTATAAACACCACCACTTAATGTAACGTCCCAAGTAGCACCTGCCCCGATTTTCATAACAGCTTGTCCAGCCTCTTGGCTTATACCATAATAAGTTTTTTGGTCTAATGCTGTACCAGTTACGTTAACTGTTAATATTTCACCACTACCACCGATACTTGCAACTTCAATTGTACAATCATTTGTTGTTGTTGAACCACCTAGTAATGCACCGTCAATTGTAAATGTTTCACCAGTTAAATATCCTGTACCTGGAACAGTAATTAGTGCCGAATAAGCTATGTCTAATCTTGTAACGGTAAATGATGCGTTAGTACCACCAGCTGTATTTGTAGTGTAAACTGGATTAACATAAGTTTCTGTCGCATCTGGGGCCGCACCACTAATTGTTAAATTTGTAATTACTCCGCTATTAACACCTGTAACATTAATTATAGCATCATTCGTTGTATCAACACCGCCAACAATATTACCTAAAACTGATAATCTATCCCCAATTACATAGTTCGTTGTTGCATCTGCAGATGTACCAGTATGAGTAATTCCTGTTACTAATCCAGTAGGATTAACACTTGTAATAGTAATTGTTATATCATTAGCTGGGCTTAATCCGTTACTAAATGATGTTCCTGCTAGAGTAATTTTTTGATCAACGCCGTAATTAACACCGCCAGTATTTCCTATAGTAACTGTATATGTATTATTATAATTTACAGTGACATCAAATATTGCTGAGCTACCTAATTGGTTGACACCACTAGTGATGTCTGCATACAGTTGAGTATTAACCGCAGTACCTGTAATACTAGCTGTTGTAATTTCACCTGATCCACCAACAGCATCAATAGTAATTGTTGCATCATTAGCCGGAGATGCTCCACCTACATCTGTTCCTAAAACGCTTAATGTTTCTGTTGCTGAGTAACCTGAACCGCCTCCAACAACATTAACTTCATAAGTAGTACCTACTCTTCTAACAGTAATATTTGCAGTTGTACCACCAATAGATGTTGTAGTATATGTTACGTTTGGATAACTTACATCTGCATCTACTGCCGTACCTGTAACAGTTTGTCCTGTTATTCCACCGGAACCATTAACAGATGAAACAGCAACTACGGCATCATGTGTAGCACTTGTTCCACCTAATGTAGCACCGTCAATTTTAATTCTATCGCCAACTGTATATCCTGTACTTGCATCACCGGCATTAAGAGCAACTGTATATGTATTATTTGACAAAGTAATATCAAAGTGTGCACCTGATCCAGTTCCACCTAGATTTGTTCCTGAAACATTTGTATAACTTGGCTGTGCTAAACTTACACTATACGTATTATTTGTATATGAAATATCAAACAATGCACCAGTACCAACACCGTTAGTATTTGTACCTGTTAGTCCTGAGTAGGAAGCATTACCATCAAATGCTGTTCCTGTTGCATTAATTGTAATTATATCTCCGCTAGTATCTGCTTCTGTAATTTCAATTCTACAATCATGTTCAGGAGTAGTACCTCCTAAGGCATTACCTAAAACTACAATAACATCTCCAGTCTCATAATCGTCACCATCGTTATTAATAGTAACAGTATAAGTTCCACTAGCTCTAGAAATATCAAATGTTCCACCAAATCCACTTGATATATAATTTGTTCCTGCAACATTTGGATAATTCACTACGTTACCAATAATTGTACCCGCAGTATTTCCATCTAAGTTAATATTATTTCCGACAACACTACTTACAAATACCGCTGTGCCGTCACCTCTATCAATACCATGTCCTGTTAGTACACCTGCTGTATTAGTAACTGGAATTACGTTAGATCCACTTGCGACATCCGAAGATGTTTGAAGTGTTTGTATAGGACCACCTGTACCTAGTGTTGATGTAACTTGAGCACCTGATGGTACTGCGGCAGAATTATCTCTAACCGTTTGAATTTTAAATGTTAAGGGCGCCGCTCCACCACTACCTAATAAACTATCTGCAACTGTTATTGTATCATTAATAGCATTACGTCTTCCACCAGTTACAATTGTTGCTATTGCGGCACCTGTTCCGTCAACTGTAATGTTACAAGTTGGAACAATTAAGTCTGGTGCTACGCTACTTGATGTACCAACAACATTATTATAAGTTCCTGCTGTTCGTAAAGCATCTGCCGCCGAGTATGTATAGATTGCTGTCGCAACTCCTGTTTCAACTAAAATCGGAGCACCAACTTCTGGTGTATCTCCCTGGAAAGTAAGTTTATCTGCACCACTTAATGCCGCTAATGGATTGTATAGTACTCCTGCCGCACCTTGTGATAAAATAGTAAACGTTGGGTTACCAATTGAGGCACCTGTATAAAATCCTGCTTGTCGTAATTGTGTATAAAACGTTGAAAGTACTTGTCCGTTAGCTGTACCAACTTTTGATTTTGCAAAATATGTGAATGTGTTATTAGTAGGTACTGTTGAAACAATAAACGATCCTTCTGCTCTACTTGCCCCTGCTACTGAATTTTCTAATGCCTTAATTGTAATCGGTGATCCTGCTTCAATACTATGAGCACCAATTGTAGTAACAGTAATTAATGATTGACCAATACCACCTGTTCCATTTGAAGCATCTGTTACAACTGTACTAACTTGTTTGTCAGTACCTGGTACTTCGTAAATTGATGGATAACCTCTTTGTGTAGCAATCGCTTGCCACTTCGTAGGCTGTAGTCCATATTCAAAGTCAGCATCAAGCATTGATTGAGCCTGTGCAACACGTTGACGTTCAATAGCATCTGTACCAAAGTCATATGGTCTAACTTTTAAATCACCTTGGTCAATAAATATTTGAAGTTCGTCTGTATTAGCAAACGTTTGAGGTTCGTCTTTAACAGGTAATACATCAGTTCCGTTGTCAATAACATCATTAATAATTTTAAATAATTCGCTTACTCTTGTATTAGTACCTGTTTCACCAGCCGCATACCAAGTTACTTGAGCAACTGGATTACTTGATTGTAATGTAGTCCAAGAAACGTTTGGAAGAACATAGTCGTTAATTAACCGTCTAGTAAAATCTTTAGCATATATTTCGTGTGAACGATCTCCATCTATTTGTGGAATTGTTTGCACCCAATATTTTTCAGCATTTTCTATAGTTTTTGCATTGCCGCCCCATTTTAAATCATTAATAAGTGCATCAATTTGATAATCAATATCTCTTTCACATTTTGGTGCATTATAAGTATAATCATCCCAAGAAGGAATTGCACTAGGTATTACTGATAATCCGTTTTCAATAACACTAGTAAAGATTCCAACTAATTCAGGTATTCTAGAAATTGCTTTTGCTTCACCGTTTGTAGAATTAGTAGTTTGTACTGTAACAATTGGACTTTGTTGTGTTACATAAACTGTATTAGTTAATACGTTATTAACAATTAAGTCTCTTAATTTATTATTAACAGCAACCGCATAGTTAATTTCATTTTCTGTAGTGCTAGAAAATCTACCACCTTTATTTGTAAGTTGTGAAACTGCACCTTCCCAATATTTTTTTGCAACTCTAATAGTTTCTGTATTACTACCATGTAAAATATCATATGCAATTGCATCTATATTATATTTTGTATCTCGTTCACATTTTTCATGTTGAGTAGTATTATGCACACCTGGGTATGTTAAATCAAACCAAGCCATAACTTCATCTGCTAACCATTCTTTGTTCGCGTCTATTAATGTTTTAGCATCAGGATATGTAGTGGCATTTGCAATTTTATCAGCTATCCAAGCCGTAGTTTCTTTTTGTAAGAAGGATTTATTTGCTTCTAATTGAACAATTGACTTAGGATAGTATGTAGGTGAATCTGTGTTTACATCTAAGAAGACAGTAGTAATAGTTCCAGTTCTTTCTAAGAACTTTGGAAAATCATCTTCAACACCTTTAGTTAATTTCTCTTCATCTGTTGTATACTTAACACTTGCACCTTTGTCAGGATCTGTAAAGTTAAACAATACTTCATTAACAGTTGTATCAGTAATTAACAATAAGTCATTTGTTGGTACACGAGTTTGCATTTTAACAGAACTAATTTTAGCTCTATCTAATGCAGGAACATTATCTAGCCCATTTAAAAGTACATCAGTAATAATACCAAATCTATCAGTTACGATACCAGGAGCTTCTGATTCTGCCGTTGATGCGGCATTTTTATATTGCGTTGTTACAACTGGACTCTGTGTAGTTGGATAAGTTGTTTGTGGTAAAATATAATTATTAATTAAATCACGTACAAAGTTTTTAGCAAATATTTCAGGAGTTCTATCTCCATCAACTTGTGGAGTTGAATTAATCCAATACTTACTAGCATTGAAACGTGTTTGTTCGTTACCACCATATCTTAAATCATAAAGAATTCCGCCGTCGCCATCAAGTCCTTGTAAATTATATCTTGTATCTCTTTCACATTTTACACTATCATATGTATAGCCTGCCCAAGAAGGAGCCAGTGAAGGAATAGCAGATAATCCGTTTACAGTAACATCATTAAAAATACCTTTTAAGTATGTTACTCTAGTGTCTGCACCTGCTTCACCTGAACCCATTGTTTGTGTTGTAACAACAGGACTTTGTGCAGTTGGCCAAGCAGTATTAGTAAGAATGTACCCATTAATAATTTCTTCTAATTTATTATTAACTAAAGTAGCATAGTTTTGTTCGCTCGAATTAGCAAGGTTTGAGTTTGTACCTTCCCAGTATTTTTTTGCATATTCTATAGTTTTTGAATTACCGCCGTTGTCAATATCAAATATAATTGCGTCAATATTATATCCTGTATCTCTTTCACATTTTGCGTGTCTGTCGGCTGTGTGTGCTCCAGGATAAGCAATATCAAACCAAGCCATTACTTCGTCTTTTAAAAATTCTTTATTTGCTGTGATTATACTAACAGCATTTGGATATGTTGGAGTTGCGGCAACTTGTGTAGCAATATATCCTATGACTTCATCACATATAAATTCAACATTATTCTTAATTAAGTCATACGCCATATGATAGCGATTATCTTTAAGTGGAATACCTGGTTGAAATACATATTGTTCTACTTTTGTTTTAGCCATCTAAATTATACCCCTAATGCAATCGCTAGTGCTGACGATGTCATATCTACATACTTCTTATTTGTTATTTGTGTCGGTCCTTTAGGATTTGCAGACATTGTTGCAACTGTAAAGTTTCCGCTAGTTGGTGTCACATTTCCTATAACTGTATTATTTAACGTTCCTGACGAAGAAACTAGTCCTAGAAAGGTTCCATTTTGAGCTTTTGTTGAACCAATTGTTACGTTATTTAAACTACCTGTTGTCTCCGGACTTATAGAAACTGTTCCTAGCCCTGTTGGAGCCATTGTTATTTTAGCATTTGTTCCACCCATTGTTACACTATCAGTTGTAGTTAACTTTAATGCGTTAACATCCATGTTACTTAATGTACCACCATTAGATGGGTTAATAACTACTGTTCCTGAACTTCCAGTTGGCGCCAATGTTATTGTAGCATTTTCACCTTGAGCTGTTAAATTACCTGTAGTTAAAATAGAACTAAAAGATCCGATACCTGAAATAGTTGGATCTGAAACCGTTATAACTCCTATAGGAGTCCCGTCAGCATCTGCATAATATAATGGTGTAGGAGCATTTGCTGGGACTGTAAAAGTTACTTTACCAGTTTTTTGTCCTTGTGCATTACCTTCTGTTAATTCTGTCAATCCGTCTTCTGATGTATGTTTAAGTCCTTCGCTATAGTCTACATATTGTCCAGGATTACTAGTATCGTCTTGTTTAATATTTAATGAAATATTTGCACTACCTAATAATAACGTAAAAGTATATGCTGAACCTCTTTCTACAGCTAGTCCTGGGTTTTCTTGTAATGTATTTGTACCAGTAACAAAATAATTATCAACAGTAAATTTTGCCCACACACCAGTACCTGTTTGACGCATGATAAAGTCACCACTTACTTCTGTTTCTTCTGCAACAGTATAAGTTAATGTTCTTACAGTTACATTACCAGCATCATCAACAGTAAATCCTGGACTTTTATATCCATGTTGTGATTCAAACGGCGATTTAATTACAGTCATTTATTGGCTCCATACGTATTTATCGACATTAACTTGCTGTGGCCTCGTTTAGTGTTTTGTAATAATTTGCACTGAAGATCATTTTTGCACCTTCAATTATAGTAGAATCTTCCTGCTCTCTAGGATATGCTACTAAACTAAAAAATGAATCAGTAACAACGACTTCTAAACGAAGTAAATCAGAGCCTAAATTGCTTCTGCCGTAAACAACAATATTAGCTTTTTGAGGACTTGCTGTACAGAGAGCTTTTATTACTTCTTTACGGTTGGTATCAACATCACAAGTTATGGTATATTCAGCACCCATAAACTCACCTACATACCAACGATCTATTTCTGTACCGCTATTAACTAGCGTATGCGAGGGGCCGGAGTAACTTAGGTTAGCACCGTTTTTAAACTCTATTGAGTTATTGGCTCCTTTGCGGAAATATCGACTAATATCAAACATTATAATCCTCTTTGTTTTATATATTTACCTAAAAACAAAGGGATCATCTAAGACGGGGATTTAGTTCTTACCAGTTCGTAAGTGTGATTAATTTGCTATATTCAGGTAGATATAGGTATTCAATTTCACTATTAGCAAGAGTCCTTATAGCATCATCAAGCGTTTCAACTAGGGGTTCTCCAGCTAAATTAAAACTAGTATTAAAAATTATTGGGATACTAGTTCTTTTGTGAAATGCTTTAATCAATTTGTAGTAATTTTTGTTCTGTTTTTCATTAACAGTTTGAATGCGACAAGTACCATCTACGTGTATAATGCTTGGAATTTTTTCAGCAATTCCTGGTTGGCAATTTACAGCGTACATCATTGTAGGTGATGATTCCATACCACGTAAATCAAACCATTCTTTTCCATATTCTTCTAAAATAGATCCAGCAAATGGTCTAAAATATTCCCTACGCTTTACTTTATTAACATAATCCTTGCCATCTTCATAAGCAGGATTAAAAAGAATACTTCTATTACCTAATGCTCTAGGACCGTTTTCTGATTTACCTTGAAAAATAGTAACAATATTCTTATCTGTTAATAAATCTACAACTTTTTCGTCATCGCAATCTTCAATAGAAGCATCATATTTTGTTGCATATTTTTTAATGTCAGCATCAGAATAAGAATGGGCTGGTCCTTCGTATAATGTATCTACTTGTGGGTGTACTGTATTGTCTTTCGTTAACTTTCTATGAAAATAAAGTGCCGCACCCATTGCCGTACCTGCATCGTTTGAAACTGGTTCAACATAAATTTCAATGCCTTCATCTTTTAATGCACCTAAGTAATGATAATTTGCAACACAATTTAATCCATATCCACCACTAATAACTACTTTATTTTTTCCGCTCATCTTAACAGCTTTTCTTATTAACTTTACAACTTCTTCTTGTGATTCTGTTTGTATAGCATAAGCCATGTTACGTCGATTTTCATGTTCAGTTTCGTCAACATTCCATCCTGTTTCACCAGGTTCAAGATAATCAAACATAACATTATTAACATGAGCTCCGTTTGGATAATCAGGTATAATAACTTGTCTATCAGCTATCGGAAAATGTCCATCATCACGGAAAATTTTTGGAACTCTGTCATCTTGTTTACCGTATGGAAATAATCCCATAGTTTTTCCTGCTTCAATAAATTGAAACCCACAATATTCTGTTACTGCCTCGTATGCTTTAACAATACCTGCATTTTCAGTAATGTTTAATTCATGAGTATTACCTTCGGGCTCGTCATACATATGACTACTAAAACTATCATGATAACTAGAAATCATAGGACCACGTACACCGATATGTTTGTAAAGTGTTTTAAAAGTATGTGGATATTTGCAATCAAAAATACTTTCAGTTTCAAAACATAGTGTAGGTTCTTGTTGACCGTGAGGATTTGTTACCGTAAATTCAAGGAATGTTCCTGCGCCATCAACAATAAGTGCTACTGCTTCATCAAAGCCTGATCTATAAAAAGCTGTCGCGGCGTGTAGTTTATGATGAATATGACTTAGATCAATTACTTGTTCATGACCTTTTCCATAAACATCATAATCTCGTCTACTTATTAATCCTAATTTTCTTGCTAAACCTGTATAAACATCATCACCACTAAAGTCTACTTTACCTGCTTGATGTAAAGTTTGTGTATGTGCAACAACTAAAAAATCTAGTTTATCAGTATATTCTAAAATTTTAACCATAGAAGCATACGGACCACCGTCGTATTTTCTACGTGTTAATCTTTCTTCTTCAACAGCAAAAACAACTTCGCCATCTTTTAATAAACATACGCCAGAATTATGTCCTCTGGCTATTCCAGCAATCCAAACAGATTTAGAGTTATGTCCTTTTTCCATATTAAAAACCTATATATCCTTTATGTGGTGTATCATGAATTATACTTTCTTCAAAACCAATAAAATCGTTATGTTGTTCTTTTAATCTTGTAATTCTTTCATATACACTTTGTTGTTTAGTATTATTATAATTTGTTAATCCTAAACTTGGACGAATAACTTCTTCCATGTATTCAAAATGATGCTTATGACTTGGATGAAAATCCTGCCACGGTTCAGGATCGTTTGGTCCTCTAAAGGTGTATGCATCTTCTGGCCTATCCCAAGCAAAATGTCCTAAAGGTTTAAGCCAATTGTTTTTATATTTCCCTTCAAATATTGTTTCTCGATAACAAGTAAATTCTGTTTTTTCCCAAGCATTTTCATCTAATGGTTTAATTTGTTCGCCTGCTGTGCTTGGAGTATCACTTCCTAATTTTGCCATATCACTAATAGTAAACATACGCCATTTACAATTAGTAGAATCTAATAGTCCCTGAGTAAGTAGTATTTCATTCATACTATACATAAAATAACTATATTCATCCCAGAAATTATCAATCCATTTATGATCATAATTTCTTTCTAAATTACCTGTACCGAATATATTACCTTGTGTTTTCCAACCTATTTTATTTGTAGGTCTAAACCAACCATGAATAAATTGATCTTTATCATATTCTATTTCTTTAAAAGTATGAAAATCGTTACGGGTATGACTAGTCCATTGAACTAATACTGTATCGTCTTTAGTAAAATTATTTTTTGCGTGACATTCAGCTACACGTTCTGCTATGGCTCTATTACCAAAACCAGGGAAGCCCCAATTTTCATATTTGTCAAATTCATAACTTAAAAAATCTGCATAACTTGGCCAAGCATAGTTTGTAAATGAACAGCCAAATGCGAATAACCGTCTCACTATTTTTCCTTATTAGTATATTGAGATCCTATTTTCTTTTTACCTTTAATGCCATTCATTACAGATTCAATAATAACATCTTCAATTTTATCATTCATAGCCATAATACCATCATTAACTCTATCCGAGTATTCATCTGTAGTAACACGAATAGGAGAATATACTCGTTTTCCATCACCCATATCTAAAATGTCAAGATTTTTATCGTCAGGATAAGAAACATTTTCTGGAAATGTTGATCCTATAACAACTGTACCTTTTTTATCTAGTGCATGAACTATATGTTGTCCAGCACTATCACAACCTAAGAAATAATCAGCGGCCCATATAATACCTGACCATGCTCTTAAATCTGCACCTTGCGGACAAGCAATAGGATTTTTTACATCATGTTTACTGAAATCCATATGGAATTCTGCCATATGAATTATTCCAACTTTATTTGAAAGTTTTCTAACAATACTAACAGCATTATCAGCCTCGAAACTTCTTCCGCTAAAGTCTGATACTAGACCATTTTGATTTTGTACTGCTCTACCATATGGTTGAAAAACTATAACTTTGTCTTTTTTAGTTTTTTCTTTAACTTCGTTAACAAGACCTTGCCCGAACATTTGTTCTTGTCTGTTAAGTTTTATTACTGGACGGTGTAGATCACGTAAGCCTTTATTGTTAATACAAATATCATATGCTTGAGCAATACTACATTTTTGATTATAATATTCCCAAACCCTATAAGGTTCTGGAGTACATAAATCCATGTTTTTTAATTTATCTTGAAATAAGTTTTTGTGCCAAACATCATATGCTCTAGCGTGTAAGGTTGAATGTCCTTTATAAAAATCAGTTCCACCTTCACATACAATCACAAAATCATCGTCAGGATTTTCTTTTGCAAATAGCTCTAAAGCAGGTATAGATGCTATTACACGGCCGGCACCACCGTTTATAAAAATGGCTGTATTACGTTGTTCTGACATCTGTTATCCTTTATTCTAAATTACGTTACACAATAGTTGTGTTACGCAAGATATTTAAAGGATTTAGATTTGTTAGGATTGTTTTCTGGCTGTGATAGTTCCTACTACTCTAGATTTGCCTGTAGAGTCTTTAGGAGCCGCAGGTAAGCCGTCAGCAACACCATCGTCAAATGCTGTGCCATCGGTGCTTAAATTTAGTCTTGCTAGGTCTGAAGCAAAGTAATTTCCGCCTTTTTCGGGTGGAACATAGTGGTTTGTTACAGGATGATATGTATGTTCCATTAACCATCCATCTGCTGGGTCGTTACGTTCAGCGTCACTTGTGTAATGTCTAATACGTTTTCCTTCCCATTGTGCTTCTCTATCATTAGGAGCATCTGGAAATCTACATTTCCAAGGATCAATACGCTCTACTTTGGATAAAGTAAATTCAAATCCAGTTCCTGAAGCACTTGTAGTTGCAGTTGATTCATCAACAGTCATTGCTTTTTTAATATGCCTTCCCAAAAATGCATTACGTGTTCTTACTTCTGTAATAGCACCATCTCCATCTACTGCTTCTACAATAACTGTAAGATCTAATGTCATTTTTTCTCCACTAACAGCTTCACCTGCCGGAATTCCTGGTGTTGCTTCTGTTGGTGTAACTTCTGAAATAATACCTTCTGGAATTGTTGGATTATCACCAGCTTGTGCATCTGGCTTATCACCTCTATGTGTTAATGAAGAATCGTAGTGATCAAAGCCAGGTCTCCAACCCATTGGTTGATTAAGATCGTCTTTCTCTCCTAGATCACCATCTTTAAACCCAAAACTTGATGCTGGTACAACAAATTTATCCCCTACAGAATAACCTGTTCCACCTGCGTCAATTGTTATATCAAAAGAAGCTCCGTATAATTGTGGAATTTCTCTAAGAATTTTTCTATAATCTTCCCATTCTTTCTTTAATGCCGCTGGCATATCATCTTGTACGTGTCCGTCACTTGCACTTAATTTAGACCAACGTGTTTTCTTTAATGAATACCAACTAACGTGTGGCTTTTTAAATGGTAACGGGTAAACCCAAGTTCCACCTAATCCTGTTTTAGGATCGTGCCCATTTGGATTAAATTCTATATCTGCAATTTCGTATGTATGATCTGGTGTTGGTTGTGCTGGTTCCATGTGTACAAAATACTCACCATTTTTTCTTTTTACTGGCAATGTTTCTGTAGTATACTCTGCACCGTCAATGCGAACTTGGTCAACATCAGGTTCTAGTAATTCACAAATTAATGGATTTTCAACACAATCAATTAATACTTTGTAAGTATGTGCTGGTGGTACATAATCAGGTTCTAAATCTTGTCCTCCTGGATCACCTGCTCTTTTATTTGTCATCTTATCCATAAAGATCCATAATTTCTCAGGACCTTTATAAGTGTGAGAACCTTTTTTACCTTCTTTAGTTGATTGGTAAAGATATGCATCTGGCATATCATATGAAAATTCGATTTCTACGTGTTTATAAGCCATGATTTATCCTAATAGTATACAACGTAAACTGCTCCACTAGCCCCTGGCGAACCACAACAACATGATCCGTATGAATGTGAACTTGATCCTGCGCCACCTGGCCATGAACCAAACATATCACCACCTCGTGTACAACAACCATTTGGTCCCATTCTAGGTCCTGATTGTGCCATTGGTGCTGTTGGTATATATTGTAATCCTCTATCGCCACAATGTTGTGAACGTTGTGCTGAACCTTTAATAGTTGCTATGCCAAAATCAACGTTATTTGGTATTTGTGTACAGTTATAACAGTTCATACAACAACTATAACATCCAAAGAATCCATGACATTGTGAACAGTTAGTACACATTCCACCACAAGCTACTGCACAAAAACAGCTTAATCCTGTCGGAGTTCCCATAACATAACTATTACAACCTGGATAGTTACCTGCATCTGGTCTACAGCAAGTCGCCGCTCCAGCACAAATTGTAAATGTATCTCCTGCTGTTACGTTAGTACTTTTAATTCCATAGCCGCCTGAGTCTGCCGCATAACCTTGCATACAACAACATGATCCCATTCCTGAAGCACCGCCGCCCCACATTTCAAAAATTGCGTAACTTACCCCTGATGGAACTGTCCAGTTACAACATTTACCATTGTTTCCTGTACAACAATATCTTGATTGAGGTGGCATTCCGTGTGCTTGGCGTGGCCAAGCCTCATTATGATCCCAACTCCATTCATATGAAACTGTAAACGCTTTAGGGGGAGCCGAAGTTATATTGTATCCTGGTAAAAAATCTGTTAATTGTGACATAGTTTATAACCTTTATATATCTGATGTATAGTATACAACAACTAATCCTCCTGCGCCTGGTCCTCCACAATAACAAGTTCCGTCATGTGTATTACCAGTACCGCCACCACCACCTGGGAATGTAGCTGGGCCTCCATTTTCTCTACCATGTGTTTTATAACACTGGTCTCTACTCATTCTTGCACCCATTTGTCCCATTGGTGCTGATTGTATTAATTGAAAGGCTGAACTTGCACACATTGATGTACCTGCTCCTCCGCCTTGAAATCCGCAAATTGCAAAATCTGCCCCGTGTACACATCCACATGGGTAAGTTGGACATCCACAATATGTTCCTGAAGCCGCTCCAAAGTGACAAGCGCCACATCCATAACCGCCACCTGATGCACATAAACAAAAATATGTTCCATCGCAACAACCATTAGATGAACAAACATAACTTCCGCAACCTGGACAGCCTTGAACTGGCCTGCAACAACCTGCCGAACCTGCACATAAAGTAAATTGAGCACTAGCTGTTACTTCGCCAATTTTACGTCCGTAAGATCCAGAACCTCCTGGAAAGCCTTGCATACAGCAACATACTCCGCCGCCGTCTCCGCCTGCTCCCCAAACTTCAAAGGCCGCCCATGTTGTATCTGTTGGTACTGTCCATAGACAGCAACATCCTGGGTTACTATCTCTAGTGGTATCCCATGACGAATGGAAAACGTAAATTGACTTTAACGCCAATGCGTTTGTGTCGCCCCCAAGTTCAAGTAAAGTTCTTAATGCGGACATTCGTTATATTCTCCTTAACCGATTCCCTCACCTGATGGGTGAGGTGGTTCAGCATATCCACCTTTTGTTGGTTCAGATGGAAATTTTACCATATGTGGTGGATATTCATCGGCTTCGCCTCTTTTAAACGTTACCGGAATATCTCTAAGTTTTTGTCTATATTCAACCCACGGATCTTTAACAGCCGCTGGTTGATCAAATGACACTTTACTATCACTTGAGTCTAATAAATTATTTCTAAGATCAGTTAACGTATCCCAAGTCATCCAAGGTTGCTTCCAAGTTAGTTCCCAATCACCATCAGTATGTTTTTCGTCACCGTTGGTATTGTCTACTGTAGCTGTGTCTTTTTTGTACTTAACTAATTCTCTTTCGTAAGCGTGATCTGGGTGTGGTGGCCATGGATGGGAATATTTTCCATATCCTTCAGGTAACGCTGTCTCAACATCTGATTGTGTAATTGTAACTGTGTGCGGTAAGAAAATTGCACACATCAACGTGTCTTTTCCAGCACAATCTAGTTCAACTTTAGTTTCACCTGGTGGTGCTGGCATTCCGTTGTCATCCCAATTTTCGTCGATCTGCATAGCATCGCTTTTATTGGCACCAGTTGCTTCTGCTACGAAGACCCATAATTTCTCTGGACCTGTATAAGAAGCAGTTGCGGTATCACCGTTAGTATTTGTTTGTTCCAAATACCCATCTGGTATATCGTATGTAAACTCTTTTGTAATTTGCTTCATAATTTGTATCCTTATACTTTGTATTTATCCTTCTTCTTTGTTAGGTCCATTTTTAACTATATGATATTTTTACCATGCCTCCTGAAGACCATTGTCCCCAGCAACATGGCTGTCCACAAGCAGTTGCACTAAAACTTCCGCCTGATGGATAATCATCTGAACAACCCCAACCACAACCTGAACACGTCATTGGTCCGTGGCAAAGGTCCCGTCCTTTTCTACTAGAGCTGGACAACACTCCACCACCAACTTGCTCCCACATTTGATTGTGGCAATAGTGCGTATTCATAGTCTGATCACGCCCTATTCCAAGTTTGAAATCTCCTTGGCTTGCACCGTCAATACAATGCCAGCCATAACAACAATTGTAGGCATAATGGGCATGACAGAACGTTACTCCGCCACATCCTCCTTGGGCACAAGTTGCCGGAATACCTGAGCCAGTAACAAAACTTTTGTAGCCTGTATAACCTATACAATGAGCTTGGCAACACGTTCCATTCCCAGCGGCACAAATTGTATACTGACATCCTTCTAAGGTTGCTCCTGACCCAGCCGCTACAGATCTAACTGCATAGCCGCCAGTTCCTCCTGACATTTGAGACCATTGACAACAACAAGCACCTGCGCCTGCTCCACCACCGCCCCAAACTTCGAACGTTACATTCCTAATACCAGCTGGAACTGTCCACAAACAGCAACATCCGCCATTTGACATTCCGCGGTTGTTGTTGTAGACATAAAATATCTTTTCAGGGACACTTCCCCCGCCTACTACGTCACCTAATAACGTTCTTAAACTTGACATTAAACTTCCTCTTCGTTATCTTATGTACCAGACATTACCCAACCATAGGTACTACCAGTGTATATAAAGGTAATCGCTACGTTGTTAATGTTCATGGTCAAATCTTCATTCAAATTTTGGATCTTTGAGCCGTTTCTCGCTACAGTTAGGTTATTTGTACTATAACTTCCTGTTGGATCAATAACTTGCACAACGTCGTTTACCAACAACGATGCGTTAGCAGGCATGGTTAATGTCCACGCACCACCCGATGTATTGGCTAAGACCCTTTCATTAACTTTCGCTGTGTAGGTCGTTGATTTCTCTACGATAACTGCACTTGAAGTTCCTGTTGTTGATATGTATCTTCCCATTGTGTTATCCTTTTAACTATTTATCTTATGCAGTTGATGTTTCAATTCCAAAACAGACTGCGTTCACACTTACGGCACTTGAATATACTACTAGTATTTGCCCAGCCGCCATGGCAATACCTGTTCTTTCTAACACACCTTTTGACAAGAGCTCAACATCATATTCGATCCATTCGCTCGCCGCCGGTGTAGATGTGCTACAAACTGCAACTCTAACTGCAACTGCTGAATATCCCCTGTTTACCATGTTCAAACTAACAATTGAAAAAGTGTTAGCTGGAACTGTATAGAGAACTGTATCGGCACCTGCCGCCAAATCTGCGTGTCCTAATCGTCCTGTGGCCATTTATTTTCTCCTTTAACTCAGTAAAAACTGTTGCATCGCTACAGGGGCCCCACTAACTCCAGCTGAGAAATGCATTGTTGCAGTAGTATTTATTCTAGCACCCGTCGTTGTGGTTATTGTGTTACCCTGAATATTTACTATTCCTGCTGTAACGCTATTTACGTTCAATTCCGATGCTCCGCCACCAATTTGGGACGTAATAAATGTCTTAATTGCTTTCTGTGTAGGTACAATACTATCACTATTTGCTGTAAATGTACCATCAGTACTAAATTCATTAATAGTAGCACCTGTACTTCCTACAGCAACACTACCTAATTGTAGTTCTTGTAACCCTGAAATACTAAATGCATCAGCATTTAGCGTAGCAATACCTGTTGCCTGTTCAACAGTAAATAAATCACCAACTCTAAAGTTACCATCTTGGTCAGTTGACGTCATAAACACACGCCCGCCGCCAAATTCTTTAGTTTCATCTGTTTGATCTGATGGTGTAGCTGGCGTTCCTGGATAATTTGTGCTAGTAAAATCACCAGTACCAACATCCAAAAAGTCGTGTCCAGTTAGTCGAACTTGACTGTATCTAATTCTAATTGTTAACACTTCACCATGTGCTGGAGAATCTGGAATTTCTATGTTTGGACTTAATTGTAGTAATGCTGAGTAAGGATTACTTCCAGTTAAGTTTGTAACTGATACAAGTTTAAACCAAGTATTTGGTACACTTGCAAATTCAACATTTGATCCAGCTTGTGGAATTGATAACATTGATTCAACTTGGAGATATTTTCCATCTTGTTTTTGATCTCTATATCCACCACCGTAAGTAATAATACCCCCTGATACGTAAGCAGAGTAATTAGTTCCGACTGCTGGGTGTAATAAGTTTTCATCAATATATAATCTTAAAGTATTAGCATCTACAACACCAACATAAAAACTATTAGCATTTAGTTGATTAGTTCCTGTTACACCAGAAATTGCAACTTTTGTTTTACCTGGAATATTATGGCCTGTTACAGTGATATCTAAAATACCATCACTACCGTGTCCTGGTACTACTGAAAGTCCGTGTGTAACAACTTGTGTAATAACACTAATTAATTCATCAAGTCTAGTTTGTGCTACTGCTTCACCATTGTTAGAATTCGTAGTTTGTGTAGTTACAGATTGTAAAGAACTATATGCCGCATTATCTAAAATATAATCTAATAAAATAGTTCTCATTTGTTCGTAAGCGGCAACTATCTGAGGTGCTTCGCCTCCAACAAATTGTGTTCCTATCCAATATTTTCTAGCGGCTTTAACTGTTTCTCTATTACTTCCGTATTTTAAGTCATGAACAAATGCATCAATTAAGTAACCAATATCTCTTTCGCATTTAACTTTATCGTGTACAAAGCCGTCCCATAAAGTTGGGTTGCCGCCGCCTGCAATCTGATTATCAATCCAAGCAACAACTTCATCTTTAACGTATTCTTTATTTGCTACAAGTAATGTTTCAGCAAATGGATTAGCTGTATATGTTACGCCTGTAATATTTTGAGTTGTTCCTGCATCAGCTACTGTGGCACTTGCAGTTGTCCAAGCCGAACCTGCATCAGTAAATGTAGGTTGTGTTAATACACCGTCGCCGATGAAAACTTCTAATGGTGCATCTGCTGTATTATTAGGATCTGTAAATGTACAAGTCGGTGCTGATGTATAAGATGTACCTGGATCATAAATTCTAACTTCTGTAATTTTTCCATCTACAACTTTTGCTCTACCTTTAGCTGTTGAAGTTGCAGTTGATCCGTCACCAGTTGGTGCTGAGAAAACTACTCTTGGTTCAATACTATAAGTTGTTGTATTGTCTAATAATGTTTCAATGGTTGCGCCAGTCATATGATCCCAACCAGCAGTATCATCGCTTGGTTTTTTAACTGTAGCAATTTTTGTTGCCGCGTTATATGTATCAATATATCCAACTTGTCCTGCACCTTTACCACTTGTAAGTATAATTGCCATTCCTACGTATGCTGAACTAATAGCAGTATCAGTATTTGATATTGTAATTTGTGTAGCATTACCAGCCTGAATTGTATTACTTGCTGTAACATAATTTGCTCCACCAAATGTACTTGAATTACCTGTCATTCTAACTTGCATAACACCACCAGTAACAACTACTGGAGTTACACCTGCTATACCATAACCGTCTCCTGAGAATGTATAAGTTGTTTGTCCTGGAACATAATCTCGTCCTGCATTAGTATATTCAAGTGCAATAATTTTTGCATTGTCAACAATAATATTACCAATGATTGCTTGATATGATCTATTGTCAACGTATGCGTTAACATATTCTTCAGTTAAGTCAACGCCTTCTGATACTGAACCAAAATCTCCATAAGAGTTATTTCCGTTTGTAGCACGAATTTTTCCGCCTGCTTCTGCAAGATAACCAATATGTCCATAGTATGTAAAGACCGAAACAAGTTCTACTCTACCTAAGTTAGTAACCCAAATTGCTATTCCATCATTAATAATTTGTGTAAAGTCATTTGCAACAATTGAATCGTTACCACCTGCGTGTAAGTCACCATCAACTTTAGCACCAATACATTTTTCACCTATCGTTGTAACGTTTTGTATGTAAGGTGATTTAGTTGTAATCCAAGTAGCTTTATCATTTGTACCCCAACCTGGATCCAACGAAATATATGCACCAGTATCAGGACGTTTAGTTCCATAACTATTTGCCGCGCCTAATGATCCTGACAATCCGTTAACTGTCATATTTCTTACGCCAGTTGCGTTCTGTACTAAGAACATATTTTCTTTTTGACATCCATTAGTTGCATTAGATAACCATGTTCCATATAGAACTGATTTATAATTTCCATAATGTTCTAAGTCGTACATGACAGCATAACAAAATTCTTTCATGTCGCTTTTACATTTTGCATCTTTAGTAAAATCGTAAGTGCTAGTATGAGTTGTTTTTAAGTATTCAACAACTTCTTCAGCAATAAAATCTAAGTTTTCAAGTATTCGTAGTCTTGCATCAACATAACCTTGTGTTGAATCTCTACCGCTTTTACCTGTTACTAGTGGCGCTGTACCACTACCAAATACTTCAAAATTAATTTTATCATAACTATCTTGGAGTAATGCTTGTGCTTGTGTACCGGCCGCGGCTGATCCTGCCGGTAATGCTGTGTCTTGTGTTTTAGTATTACCTGCGGCAATAGTTGCAACATCCATTGTGAATGCCGCCGCTCCACCGCCACCTAAGTTAGCATCTGCAATTGTAATTGTATTTCCTACAGTATGTCCTGAACCACCAGTAGCAACTGTGACTGTACAAGCACCTGATCCATCAACAACAATGTTAAATGTTCCAACTGTACCTGCTCCACTTGATGTGCCTGTTACACCGTTATAAGTTCCTGCTGTTCTACTTCCATCAGCGGCTCCTAAGTTAGTCATTGTTAAGTGAGCACCTGCTGGTGTTTTTGTAATCGAAGTATTAAGAATAACATTATCAATAATAGATTTAATATGTGCTAATCCCTGCATTGTTAATGTTGCATGAGCATTAGAAGTTATCGAATCTCCTGACGTTAATGCTTTAATTTCTGTTGAACGTAATTCGTCTCCAACAACTGCACAACCTTCAGGAACAATCATTGGTAATGTTTCTTTATAAATTCCTGTTTTAACAAAAAGTGTATTATAACCAATTTGTTCTTTTGGAATATTATTAGTATTCCCTGCCGTAATAGCATCAGTAATAATTGCCGCTAGGGTTTGAATTGTTGTATAAACACCTGCTTCGGCATTATTTGTTTCTGTTTTTCTTAAAATTGGAGATCCAACACCGTTTAAGTTTTGATAGTTTATTGCTGGTGCTAAATTTCTAATAGTAGTATCAATTATTGATACCATGTAATTAATTACATCAACTGTTTGTGTTGTTTGTCCTGAAATATAACTTGCGCCTGCATCTGTAAAGAATGATAATGCCGCTTCTCTCGAGCGTCTATTACCACCATGTGATACATCATAAAGTAATGCATCAATAATAATATTCATGTCACGTTTACATTTTGCAGAATCGTGTGTATAACCTGTACTAAAAGGTGCTGAGTTATTTGCTATTTTCCAAGCAACATATTGTATACCAGCTTCTTCACTAATAAATGCTTTATTACGTTTTAATAAAGTACAAGCATTCGGATGTCTAGGACCTTTTCTAATTTCATTTAATGCATATCTAACTGACTTCCAAGGCTTATCAAGTGTAACACCATCTATAGGTGCAACACCGTCAGCACCATTTGGTCCTACATAGTAAACACCTTCAACTTGGCCGAAGTATGCCCATTCTGGAGCATCGCCTGCCGAGTTAACTTTTAGAACTTGTCCAGCAGTTCCAATTCCTAATCTTGTTGGGCCTGCTCCGCCATAGTAAACTATATCACCAGCAGTTGTTAAGTTTCCTGATTCAACACCGCCACTTAATAAATTCCAATAAGTTCCTGCTACATCTTGGTCTGGTCTATTTTGTACAGAAACTTCATCTGCCGTATGTGCTAATTTACAAATATAAGAATTATTATTACCTATACCTCTAACAGCATCGCCGGCATCATAATATGTTCCGTTAGTCCAAGAATCTTTCCAAGAAATACCTGAATTTAATCTGTCCCAATAAGTTGCATTAGGTGGTCTGTTACCTGTTGAGTTTGCTTTACAAAGATATGTGTAACCGCCAACTCTAACAACATCACCTGTTTTATAAGCAGTGGCATTGTTATAGTCGCCTTGTAAACTAAATCCTGTTGTAAATAAATCCCAATGCGACGTGTTTCCAAATGGTACTACGTTACTATTATTTGTTTTTGAAATATAAGAATAACCACCATAGGTTACAAAGTCACCTGGTTGATAATTTGTTGCATTAGACCAACTGTCTTCAAATTCCAAACCTGCAACAAATTCTAACCAACGTGTTGCTGTAGTAATTGTTGCAACGTTAAATGTAAGTGTTGCACCTGAACCACCAATTTGTGAATTAGGAATTGAAATTACATCAGTTGCCGCGTGTCCATAGCCGCCACTAACTACTGTAACTGTACAAGCACCACTACCATCAACAACAACATTAAATCTTGTATGTATCATTGTACCAGAGCCACTTGATGTACCTGTTACATCATTATAAGTTCCAGCTGTTCTTGCCACGTCTGCACCACTAATTGTATCAATAGTTGCCGCTACACCGTTTGCTGTAACGTCAGCCGCTAAATTAGTTGTTGATGTGTGACCTACTTGACAAATCCAAAGCCCGCCTCCATACTTAACAACATCGTTAGCTTTATATCTTGTTGTTGCAGAGTGAACTGATTTGTATTCAATACCTTTGTGTAAATAATCCCATTTAGTTTGGTCGACTTCTAACCCTTCTGCTACATCGGTTCCGGAAATGTGTCCTTGATTAGCAATATAAAGTTGTCCACCGTATTTTACTTCATCATGTTTTTTATATCTTGTATTAGGTGCCCAGTCTGTTTTCCAGTCTTGCCCTTGTGCAAAAGTATCCCATTTTGCCGCGTCTGCTTCTAATCCGTCTACATCTGAATTAAATGATCCTGAAGATGTATGTGCAACTGTACATAGATAAAGTGTTCCACCATATTTTACAATATCGTTAACTTTATAATGTGTAGCAACCGACCAATCATTTTTCCAATCAAAACCCTCAGCAAATAAATCCCATTTTGCTTGATCAGTTTCTAATTTTCCACCTGGAGTTTCTGAAGTATGACCTGTATTACAAACATATAAGTAACCGCCATATCTTACAATGTCGTTCTTTTTATAAGCTGTTCCTGATGTCCAAGTACTTTGCCATTCAGTTCCATCTGTAAATTTCTGCCATTTAGTAGCTTCGTCTGTTGTAAATGATGCTGAAGCTGTATGTCCAGAAATACAAATATATGTACGTCCACCGTGACGTATAATGTCATCTTTATAGTAAACGGTACTAGATACCCAAGCACCCTTCCATACAAACCTTATTCTTCCTAGTTTAAATTCAGCCATTTTTTCTTCCTAAATGCATATTGTTAGTATTTATCATATTATTAAAATCCTTCATTACGGCATCTCGCCATCAATTAAGTCAGCTGGCATATCGTAATGGCCCTCTGGATCTTCAGCTAGTTCCTGGAACATACTTGAAAATATTCCATTGTTAAAATATGCCATTGCTAATGGTGCCCCACTCACGCCCCGCATATTCATGATTGAATCAACCATAATTGTTCCGCCTGCGGTATGCGATAGTTGATTTATATTGTGTAATTTAACAGTACCCGCTAGTACGGCGTTAGCGGCAACATTTGATCCACCTCCGCTTATTCTACTTGATATATAAGTTGCTATAGCTCTTTGTGTTGGTACAATATTATTTGAATTTGCAACAAATGTTGATTCTTTTGAAAATTCTCTAATAACTGCTTGTGTACCACCTACAATAAGAGCACCTAATCTTAATTCTTTTAGTCCAGTTAAATCAAACTGTGAAGCATTGATTGTTACAATACCAGTACTTTGTTCAACTTTAAATAGTTCACCAACTCTAAAGTTACCATCTTGGTCAGTTGAAGTATAAAAGACTCGTCCACCTGCAAATTCCATAGTTTCGTTTTGTTGCTCTGGTGGATATATTGATGAATATCCTTCAACATATAATTTAGGATAATCTGTAGTAACTTCATTACCAGTACCAATATCTAAGAAATCATGTCCTGTTAATCTAACCTGACTATAACGTTGTCTGATAATAATATCTTCTTCATGTACTGGAGATTCTGCATTACCCATAGTCGGTGCAAGTGAAATCTTTGCAGTAGCATTAGGTACTGCTCCAGATAATAATTCAACTGAACCAACTTTGTAAATTACATCATTAATACTTGCAAATGTTAAATTGTCTCCAGGTCCTGGTAAAAGTGTTAAGTTTTTAACAACAATGTGTAAACCGGTTTGGAATTGATCTGCAAACCCGTCACCTGTAATTGTAACAGCATTAAATTTCGTATAACCAGCACCTCTGTTTTTAAAGTGTGGTTGACCTAATACTCCATTATTAATTCTTATAGAGACTGATGCATCTTCTGTTTTTTGCGTGTCAGCACAAATTATACTTGGAGGTGATGCTGAATCATAACCACTACCAGGTTCTGTTGCTAAAAATTTTGTAATACGTCCTGTATCAACAATGGCTCTAATTTTAGGCGTTGCTCCAAATTTTAAATGTGTTATAGTAGCCTGCGAAGCTGTATCTAATAACCACCAACCTGGTCCTTTTGATGTTGTAAACCCTCTATTATTAGTTCTAAAAGCAGTTCCTGGTGTAAGATTTGTTTTTTCCATCCATACATGACCGCCATCACCTGTTCTTATTTTACCAGCTGTACTTGATGCTACAAATAATCCATCTTGGTAATCAACTGACCAATCATCAGTATCAAGAATTAATGTTTTATCTGATTCGTACCATACTGAATTTGTTGCAGTAGTTGAATAATCTGTAAAACTAAAGAAGAATGTTGATGATAATCCAAACGTTGCACTTGTAGTTGATGATCCATCACTAATCATTGTTGTTGAAGGATCAAAAGGTGCTGTAAAAGTTCCATTAGGTTTACAAGATGCTACAAATCTTCCATTACCATATGTAAACCCTGTTACATTGTAAGTTGAAGGACAAACATTATTATCTGCTACCCAACTTGTTCCGTTGTTAATACTAAAATAAGCTGTACCGTCTGGTTTAACAACATACCATTTACCGTTACCGTAAGCAATCCATTTAAATCCTGTGCCACCACCTGTAATAGCACTAGCTGTCCATGTTGTTCCATCACTTACAGAAACTTGTGCATTATTATTATCGTCTGCAATAGCAATTACTGTACTTGCTGTTGAAGAGTGTGGTCCTTCACAAATATCAACATAGTTTGCTGAAGCAATAGGATAAGGTGTTGAACCCCAGGCTGTACCTGCTGTAGACAAGTTAGCATAACCGCCATTACCTAAAGCAATATAATATTTTAATTTACCTTTAGATTTTACTACACAATTAGGTTGAACCCAATCAGCATCAGTTGCCGCAGTTGTCCAAGTCGTACCTTCTAAATTTGAATAAACAGCTTTTTCACTTGAATCAGTAAATGCAACTAATGTATCTCCGTGTCCACTAGCCGCTATCCATTGTCCTGTAACTCCTGTGTTACGTACTTCTGTTGAATAACTTGGATCAGATATAGTAACTCTAGGTTCAATTCTATAAGTTGTTGTTCCATCTAATACAGTTGCGATTTCCCAACCAGGAACAATGTGATCCCATCCACGTTTGCCATCACTTTCTCTTAATACATTTAATTTTTTTGTTGCAGGAAAATATTCATCTATTTCAGCGTATTGTCCGCGACCTTTACCTTCTTCTAAATAAATTCTCATACCAGGACTTACACTAGCAACTTTAAATGTTACATCAGGTACTCCGCCTATATTACCAAGGTTAATATTTGAAACTGTAATTGTATCACCAACCCTATGACTATGACTTCCTTCTAGTGGTGTAATATTTGTTACTGCTCCTGCTCCGTCAACAGTTATTGAAAATGCTTGTTGCGGAATATATGCTTGAGGATTATTTGAAGTTGCTGGAACATTACTATATGTTCCTTCTGGACGACTTGCATCAGCGGCAATAACATTATCAAATGTTAAATATGCTCTACCGGCATAGTGTGAAGCATCGTTAACATCTGATTGGGCAAGTGTAATTGAAATAGTACCTCCACTTTGTGCAGAGTTTCTTACACCACTTAAATGTCCTCTACCACCCGAAGCAGTAGAATCACCTGGATCTAATAATCTAATTTCACTAATTCCACCGTTACGTTTTTCGGTAAATGTATTATCAACAGCTACATTTAAACCTGAACCTGATATAGTATAATTTGCATTAATATAATCTTGTCCACTATGAGTGTAACCTATAGCAAAAATTTTATCAGCATTGTTATACACTTCTGGAGCCATTGCTCCGTAATATCTATTATCTACTTTTGCAGTTATTGGTGTTTCAGAGCCAAGTGTTCCAATTGCTACTGAACCAAATGTTCCATAAGAGTTGTTTCCGTTAGTTCCTCTAATTTTTCCACCGTCAGTACATAGATATCCTATATGACAGAAGTATGTAAATACTGAAACTAATTCTGCTCTTGCATCGCCATTTAACCATACACTAATACCATCATTTAAAAAGTTTGTTACATCATTAGCAACCATTGATTTAAGGCCGCCATCGTGTATAGTACCATCAATTTTTAATCCAGTAACACCAGTTCCGAACGAACTAATGTTTTGCATATATGGGGATTTAGTTGTAATCCATACTGAAGTGTCTGCAGGGCCTGTTCCTGGATCTAATGAAAAATATGCACCTCCAGTTGGACGTGATGTTCCATAAACATCTTTACTAGATAATGAACCAGTTAATCCAGAACAAGTCATGTTTTTAATTCCTGTAGCATTTCTAACATACCACATATTTTGATCTTCATAACCAGGAGCAGGTTTGATTGTTACAGAACGTCTTTCATCTCCCCAAACAGTAATTCCTTCTGGAATACTAATAGGTATAATTTCTTCATATACTCCTGTTGCAACAAAAATTGTTCCAGGAGCTCTATTTGCCTCGTCAGCCAAAATATACTGACAAGCATATTTCATTGTTTTAAATGGAGCACTAATGCTTAATCCATTACCTATAGCATCTTTACCTGAAGGCGAAACAAAATAAACTTTGTTTATTTCTCCTAAACCTTCCCAATTTGGAGCATCACCTGCCGCATTAACTTTTAATGCCGCACCAGGACTACCAATAGGAAGTCTTACAGTATCACTACCATCGTGTGTTCTTAAATCACCTTTATATTGTAAAACGTTACCTGTAGAACCTTGAATAAGTTTTTTCCAGTAACTATTTGTTGTATCTAAATCAGGTGTAACAAGTGTTGAATCATCGCTTTCGTGTCTTTGTACACAAATCCAAGTAGTACTATTTTTAACAACAATATCGCCTAAGACATAAACTGTTCCTGCTGTTCCAATCCATTCGCCTCTATAATAGCTTCCAGTATTAACAATTTGCCAATACGTAGGAGTGCTATTAGTACCTGCAGTTTCACCTGGATCGTAATATGAACGATGTTCTGGATCTAGTGAATCAGGTTCTTGTCCTGTGCTATCTTTAACTGCAATATAGACCCAACCTTTATTTCTTACAATGTCACCTGTTTTATATGCTGTTGAATTATCCCATTCGCCAGTCATTTTCCAGCCAGTGGCTAATAATTCCCAATCGTATAATCCTTGTAAACTTTCTCCATCATAAAATACACCTGTAACACTTGGAGCAGAGTTAGTATTGTTTGTCATTGACGTATAAGTATATCCGCCATATTGTACAATATCACCTGGTTGGTATGTTGTAGTAGATTCCCATACTGATTCAAAACCTAATCCAGGCATCCATATATCAAACTTATCTTCAGCAAAAGCTATTCCTGAAGTATGGGCACTTTTACAACGCCATAATGTTGGTCCGTATGTTACAATGTCGCCGACTCTATATCTAGTACCAGTTGAGTCATCAGCACTTTGCCAATGGCCAACCCATTCAATTCCGTCAATTACTTTTTCCCATTTAGTTTGATCGTCTTCTAATCCTAAACTAAAGGTTGCGGCAGAAGTGTGTCCTGTTATTGTACGATAAATTATACCACCATAACGTACCATGTCATCTTTTTTATATCTTGTATTAATGTTCCAATTTTGTCGCCAGTTATCGCCGCGCCATTTAATAGTCCATTTAGCTTGATCAACTTCTAGTCCACTAATTGTAGTTGAAGATGTGTGTTCTGTTATACATTGGTAAACATATCCATTGTAACGTATAACATCGTCTACCCTATATGTTGTTAGTGGTAACCATTCGTTACGCCAGTTAGGTGTTTTTGCATAAGTTATAAATTTAGCTTGGTCATCAACAAGACTAGTACTGCCTGACTGATGTTCGGTTAAAACTCTATAAACAACACCGCTATACTTTACTAAAGCATTTTTAACATATCTTGTATTAGGTGCCCAATCACCTTTCCATTCGTAACCTTCAGTATGTAATAACCATCTAGACTTTGGTGTATAATTTAAATCGTTTAAAAAAGTATTTGCATCAGAAGTATGGCCAATCATACAGATATAAGTATTACCGTCTACACGAACTACATCATCTTTGACATAAGTCGTGGCACCTGTCCAGTAATTTTTCCATGTATACCTTATTCTTGCAATATTAAATTCAGCCATCTTAGTATCCTGTTATAAATTGATCATCCTTAAATTCATCTGATGTTCCGGTTGCATAAGTGTAAGGTGTATTAATTCTTAAAACAAATTCACCTTCAGCGTTTACAAAATAATAAATGTTCTTATCATCCCAACGCATTTGTTCAAAGTTTAAGTTTTCATAAACTAAATTATGATTAGGATTTCTTCCTTCAAAGAAATCAGCACCATCTTGGAAGTCAGGATAGTTATCACTTGTTCCACCTGGTTTATTAATTTGTACAGCATCTGTTGGAGATGCTACATCAACTTTAGCAATAAACAATTGTCCATCATCATCTCTACGCAAAGCATAAAAATAACGTTCACCTGTTTGTCTTGATAAAGGTGCATCACCTACATAACTAAAACTCATTATACAATCTCCACAAAACTAAAGATAACATCAACTGCGTCATCTTGGTCTGCCTGAACATATAAAACATTATCTCCCGGCATAATTAATTTTTCACCACCGTTAATTGCTCTTAAACTTGCATTCGGGGCAATCATAACATCTTTAACATAATATCCTGTAACACTAGTATCATCTTTAACTGTAATACTAACTCGTGTATTTCCGTCTAATAGATTAGCAACGCTTAACCCAATACCTGTAACTTTAGAAGCCGCAGGTACAGTAAAAATTTCAACAGGTTGTGTTCCTACGTTTTTTACTACTTTATTTTTAAAAAATGTTGCCATCTATATTATCCTAAACTTAATACAATTTCTAATGCTATATTTTCAGCATCTGTTGTTGAAACTGATCCAGATGTTCCTGCAACTGAATCCCAACTTGTTCCATCATATATTTCTAATCTCGAATCTGTAGTATTCCAACGTGTCATTCCTATTAGTGGACTTGGATGCCTTTCAGCTGAAGTTCCTACTGGTAGTACTACACCTTCTGTTCCTACAATTTCTACGTAACCGGTACCTGCACCAGTGAATCTAGTGGCCGCACCGCTTACTGTGTTATTTATTTCACTTCCACTAATCCTAATATTGTCAATGTTAACACCACCTGTACCGTTTGGTGTTAAATTTAAATCTGTATTTGTCGTTGTTGTACTAATAGTATTACCATCAATTTGGATGTCATCTACCTTAAGTTTTGATACATTAAATTCTGTTTGTGTAATACTAGCAATTTCATTTCCTGCTGAGTAAAATCTAATAATATTATCATTAGCACCCGGTGTTAATTCTGCTGTAATGTACGTATCTGCATCTAAATCGTATACGCCTGTTAATACAATCCAGTTACCATCGTAACCCTCAAATCTTTGTGTAGTTGTATTATAACGTATCATTCCTACTGCTGGAACTGACGGTCTTTGAGCAGTTGTTCCTGATGGAATTCTAACACTTCCTGTAGTGTTAATATCAACTATTCCGCTACCAGGAGTTAATGTAATATCACTAGTTGCTGTTTGTATGACATTGGTTTTCATGACAAAGTCATCAATAATAATTGATCCTGATCCGTTTGTACGTAATTCTAAGTTTGCGTTAGATACTGTATTTTGGATAATACCAGTATCAATTTGAATATCATCAATATATGCACTTGAAACGTGCATATTATTCCAGCGATGTGTTGCTGTTCCTAAATTATATTTTGCTGTTTCTGCCGGTTTAATATCACTAGTAATTCCAGCTACAATATTAATCGTATCAGTACTTTCGTCACCTAGTGTTACATTTCCACCTACAGTAACATCTCCTGTAGCTGTAACGTTTCCAGTTACATCTAAATTGCCAGTAATATTAGTATTTGCTTGAATATCAACTTCACCTGTACCATTGGGTATAATGTCAATATTTGAATTCGATACAGTCGTAGAAATTACGTTAGTATCAAATCTTAAATCATCTATTTCAAAGGTTTTTAATGAAACAACTTTGTCTGTGCCAACAGTTGTAAGGTTTAGTACGTTATCAACAGTATGAATAGTATTACCAGAAATTCGTACATCTCCGATAAATGCTGTTCCTGTTGTTACTATGTCAGTTGATCTTGTAGTTCCGTTAATGTCTAGTGCGTATTGAGGACTAGCGGTTTTGATACCCACCCGAGCGTTATTAACGTCCAGATAAAGTAAATCCGTCTCAAATGCTAAATCCACACCGTTTCTGATGAGATTTGCCTTTAGTAGCGGACCTGATATACGACCTACAGCCACTATTTTCTCCTAATACGGGGATCCTGTCCCTCTAACCTAGATATCATTGCCGGTTAACCGCAGTATGTCCCATAATACATAAGAGGTCTCTCTCCTCTTATTGGTCTTGTACTATGACATTTGTATTTATCGTTTTTGGAAATTATGCGAGTGCAATGGTGTATATATTAACTAGTTCTTCCATGTACTGTTCAGTGATACCACCACCTGCTCCTGCGATGTTGGCCCATTGACTACCATCCCAAGATTCCATATAAGCTAGGTCTGTATTAAAGCGTGTTTGCCCTAAAACACCAGCTGGACGTTGTGCAGTTGAACCTGCAGGAATAACTGTTCCATATACTGTATCAAAATGAACATACCCTTGATTACCTGTTTTAGAAAGTTTTATTGCTCCGCCTACTGTATTATGTATAGTGTTTGTGTCAAATTTAAAGTTAGCAATATTAACAGTTCCAGTTGCAGTCAAAGTAAAGTCAGCATTTGTTGTCGCAGAAGAGATAGTATTTCCATCTATTTCTACAGTATTTTGTGATATTAATTTATTAGTTTCTAATCCATTAGTTGTTAATGTTGTATTTGTAACCCCATTATTATAAAAACTGAAAGAATTATCAGCATTTGCTAATACATAAGTTTGTCTATCTTCACTCCATATACCTCTTAATGGTGTATATGCAGTTGAAAATAATTCAAAGAAATTAGTAGTTGTATTGTACCTAACATCACGATTTAAGTTAGTTCTTTGTGCTTCTGTACCATCTGGTACTCTTAAAGCCTGTACAGAACTTATTGTTAGATTTTCACTACCTGGGTGAATAACTAAATCTGTAGGAGACATTATTGTACTAAAAGCTAGATCATAAATGTATGATTTACCTGAAGTTGTACCGCCAGCATCATCTTCTTTAGGGGCACCGATTATTATTTTGGTATTATCCATAGCAACTTCCATACCAAAGGTATCATCTTGAGAGGTACCATATGCATTTGGATTATCTATTGTATGAATGTGAGCACCTGTCTTTACGTTAAAGATATATGCTTTACCTGAATTTGTGCCACCAGCATCATCTTCATAAATTGCACTCGCTACAGCAAAATTACCTGATATATCAACTGACCACCCAAATCTATCGCTGTCAAATGTACCATATACATTTGGATTATGTAACGTATGAACTAATGCACCTGTTTTTACACTAAAGATATATGCTTTACCAGAACCCCAAAGAGATGTATCAGTAGCGTCATGTTTTTCATTTGAAGCGCCTACTATAGCGTAATCACCTGATATTCCAACACTAGATCCAAAAGGGCTATATCCGTAGTTAGTTCCTGGATTATCTAATGTATGAACCAATGCACCTGTAGATACATTAAAGATATATGCTTTACCATATTCAGTACCGCCTACATCATCTTCTCTAGTAGCACTTATAATAGCATAATTCCCATCTATTGCAACATCTTTACCAAAGGAATCTCCAGTCGAAGTACCGTATGCATTTGGATTAGCTATCGTATGAAGTAATGTACCTGTACTTACATCATAGATATATGCATATCCTTCTTCGTAAGGCCAACCTACGCCTTCTGATGCAACACCTATTACAGCATAGTTACCTGATATTGCAATTGCTTCTCCAAAATAATCAAAGCTCTCTGTACCGTATGCATTTGGATTAGTTAATGTATGAAGTAATGCACCTGTAGATACGTTATAGACATATACATGACCTGAATCGTTGTTAGTATTGTTTGTATCTTCTCTAGGAGCACCTACTAAAGCATAATTCCCATCTATAGCAACTGCCCACCCAAAGTAATCATCTGAAGTTCCCCAGGCTTGCGTATTCGGGTTAGGTATTGAATGAACTACTGCACCTGTGTTAGTATTAAAAATATAAGCATGACCTTGATTAGTACCGACAGCACTATCTTCTCTTCTTGCACCTACTATAGCATAATCGCCTGATATCGAAACTCCGTTGTCGCTAGGGAAATAATCATCTTGAGAGGTACCATATGCATTTGGATTATCTAATGTATGACTTAAAGTACAAGAGGTAAAGGTGCTTGTAGGAGCGTCGGTAGTAGAAATATTATGTCCATTAAATGATAACTGGTCAATAACAATACTTCCTGTACCACTAGCTCTAACAGTTAAATTATTATTAAGTGTTGTAGTTGATATAAAATCATTATCTATTTCAATGTCGCCAATTCTAGCTTTTCCTACAGTTACATTATTCCATTTTAAACTAGCACTTCCTAAATTTTGTACATCAGTAGTTTGAGGTTTTAAATCTTGTGTAAATGAGACATAATCAAAGTCAAGTGTATCTGTTACAGCGTCACCAAAGTTCATTGTTCCGCCAACAGTTATATCACCTGGAATAGTTATATTTCCAGTTGCACTAACATCACCATTAACCTTTGTACTAACAAAGTTAACAGTACCTGTTCCGTTAGGATCGAAAACAATATTTGAATTAGCTAAACTTCCTATATAGTTGTCATTAAAAGTTAGTTTCTCAGTATGCATTTCATCTGCATGAACTGTTCCTAAAGAATCTAAAATAATATTGCCAGTAATAGAAGTAACACCTGATGTATCAACTCTTAGATTTCCACTAGTTAAGGTATTACTTCTAAATTCACTAGCACTAGTTTGGCCAAATATGTCTAATTCAGTTCCTGGGGAAGATTTTTTAACACCGATTTTACCTGTTAAATGACCTATATATAATAAGTCAGTATCAAAGGCTAGATTAGCTTGTGTTCTTTTTAGATTTGCCGCTAATAGCGGACCTGAGATTCTTGCAACTTGTGCCATATAACTTCCCTCTACTTACAGTATTTATCGGAAGTTACTTGTCGAAGTTATGTAGGACTGTTACGGGTTTTCCTGTTGGAACAGCAGTTCCAAACACTACATACCAACCAGCTGGTTTTCCTGCTGGATTTTGTTCTAGTACATAGTTTGTAGTTGCTAGTTGAAATACGTTCTCGATAAGAACGATAAGATTTTGTGCCGCGGCAGGACTTGGATTATAAGTGTCGTTATTAGTTAACGGACCGAATTTTGTTTCAACATCGTCGCCGTTGCCTAGTGATTGTTGGACAATAGTTGCTGGTTCAAAGCGTCTAAAAGGTGCCCATGATCCAGCCTGACGAGCTTCAAACACATCTGAATCTGTATTATATCTTATATGGCCATCTACTGGAGTTGTTAATCTTTGTGCGTCTGTACCTTTAGGAACCATCATCATGTCTGTACTATCCATAACAACTTGTCCGTTTATATCTCTACGAATATCTTTATTACCAAAAATACCGTGAGTTTGTGTAGATTGTCGTCTTAGATAACGCATTATACTTCCAAATAGCTAACAGTTGCACTTAAATTCAAAGGTGCTTGTGAAACCATCACAACTTTATCACCAGTTTCTAAAATAATCTTTTCAGCATCAAATGTAAATGTTTCGCCACCTGGAACTGGAAGTTCTTTACAAACCATATTAGTATTGCCTTTAGCTTCTGTATTTTTTACAAAATGTAAATCAAAAGAAGTATCATTTGTACCATTACTATTATACCCTGCTGTATTACATACCATTATAGTTGTAATAGCATAGGATTTATCAGCAGGTACTGTTACTAATATTGTGTCTGTTGCCGCCAATTGTGCTTGTGCTATTGCCATTTTTTCCTATCCTTAAAAGATCATACTTAATAGTAATGATCTATTTTTACTTAAAATTTCGTCCCGAACGTTACTACTATTTACATAAAATAGTCCAGTTTTTCCTATTCCTGGTGCTTTAGAATATAGCTTTAATCCTTCAGTAGGTGCACCTGGATCAACTAAAGCATCATCTGGATGTGGTGTTGGTTTAATATGTAAATTATCATCAATAATAACTGAACCAGTTCCTGGTGCTGATAATGTTAAGTCGCCAGTACTAACAGTTGTTTGAATTGTACTATCGTAAATTCTTAAATCATGAAATTCTGATCTATTGTTATAATATGTGTGATTAGTATTTCCATCAACCGTTACTTTTACAGTACTTGGATTAC
>MDTE01169031.1_pt1 | contig 41561 bp, 43 predicted proteins | sample 811231 | NCBI WGS metagenome assembly MDTE01 (sample SAMN05326651, study PRJNA326480) | marine metagenome | isolation source: seawater | place: Indian Ocean: Red Sea | collected 2010
ACTACGTTGATAGGCTGGATGTGGAAGCGCGGTAACGCGTGCAGCTGACCAGTACTAATAGCTCAATTGGCTTGATTTATGCACTGAAAAAAATTTTTAATGTAAAAAAATATTTCTATAATATCTTTAAAATACAATATTATTTCAATGGGTAAAAGTTTAAATAAAAAAAGTGTCTTTGAAAACAAATCTCAAAAAACACAAAGTTTACAATTTAGATTGTATTTTAATAAAAAGTATCAATCTAAAGATCTTCACAAATGGTTTGAGAGACAAGTAACTATCAAAAAAAAATTTAAAATATTAGACGTTGGATGCGGAACTGGAAAGCAAAGTTTTTATTTTAATAAAAAAATAAAAGGAAGCGGAAAACTTTACTCATTTGACAAATCAATTAAATCGATAACTCAGCTAAAAAAAAAGATCAGTTCAAGAAACACTAAGATTTTTTCGGCCGATATGAATGAGATAGAAAAAATCGATAAAAAGTTTTTTGAATTTGAAAAATTTGATTTAATTAGTTCAGTATATAGTATCTATTATGCAAAAAAACCTTTAAAATTAATTAAATTTCTTTTATCAAAGTTAGATAAAAATGGAAAACTTCTATTACTGGTACCAATACGGCCAAATAGAATTACTGAAATTGCAGAAAAATTTTACAAAGTACCTATAAAAGTAACTGAGAGTTTGGTTATTTTCAAAAAAATTATTAATTATTTTACAAAACAAAAATATAATATTCGAGTTAGATATTTTCGAAGTAAAATAAGAGTTAACAATATCGAAGATGTAATAAAATTTTATAAATCTACAACTTTTTTTAAAAAAAAATACGAAAAAACAGTAAGTGACTTTATTAGGAAAAAATATAAAAAAAAGAGTTTTGTATTTAAAAAAGATTCATGCTTAATTATTTTAAAAAATGAAAATTAACAATAGAAAAATTTCATTAAATTCACCTCCTTTTATTGTAGCTGAAATTTCAGCAAATCATAATAATAAATTAGATAGAGCATTAAAATTGATTGATGAAGCAAAAAAGGCTGGAGCTGATGCAGTAAAACTTCAAACTTACACAGCAGACACAATAACTCTTAAAACCAATAATAAAGAATTTTTAATATCTGATAAAAAAAGTTTGTGGAAAGGGAAATACTTACATGATCTATACAAGTTAGGATCTACACCTTGGACTTGGCATAAAGAATTATTTAATAGAGCTAAAAAAAATAAAATAATTTGCTTTAGTTCACCTTTTGATGAGTCAGCTGTTGATTTTCTTCAAAAATTTAAAGTCCCAGCTTACAAAATAGCATCTTTTGAAAACAATCATATCCCATTAGTAGAAAAAATTATTAAAACAAAAAAACCGATTATCATTTCAACAGGTGCAACATATTTAAGAGAAATTTATACAATTGTTAAACTTTTCAAAAAAAGAAAATTTAAAAATTATGCTTTTTTAAAATGCACAAGTTCATACCCTGCATCTGTAAGAGACAGTAACATTGAAACTATAATTGATTTAAGAAAGAGGTTTAAAACTGAAATTGGATTAAGTGATCATACTCCTGGAATTGGAGCAGCTGTCGCCTCTGTCAGTTTAGGAGCAAGTATAATTGAAAAGCATTTTACATTAAATAAAAGTGCAGGAGGCTTAGATGATTCTTTTTCAATAGATCCAAATGAATTGAACAATTTAGTAATTGAATGTAGGCGTGCTTGGGAAAGCAAAGGAAAAATTTTTTATGGGGTAGCAAAATCTGAAAAAAATTCCTTAATCTTCAAGAGATCTATTTACACTTCAAAGAATATTAGAAAAGGGGAAATTTTTACAAAAAAAATATCAAAGTTGTAAGACCAAATCTTGGTTTACATCCCAAATTTTATGAAAAGATATTAGGAAAAAAGGCTCTTAAAAATTTAAATAAAGCAACTGCTTTAAAGAAAAGTCATTATATAAAGTAAAAGAAGAAAATTGTTCAACTTTTGAACTATGATTTAAAAATAAAATCAGTTATATAATAATCTTAATGAGTAAAAAAATTAAAAAAAGAAAAGTTGATATTTGGAATATTGAAAATCTTTTTTACCTTCAGTCAGGCCTCTCAAGAATTTTTAAAATAATATGTCATTATGAAATTTTTAAAATTACTGAAAAAGTAAAAGGCGATATTTTGGAGTGCGGAGTTTTTAAAGGCAATAGCTTGGTGAGATTTATGACATTTAGAGATTTACTCAAAATAAAAAATAAAAAAATATATGGATTTGATGTTTTTGGTAATTTTCCAAGACAACAAATAGATGAAGATAATATGTTCGCAAAAAATCACGATAAACAAATTGGGAAAGGTTATACGGTCTCTTTTTTAAATAAATCATTAAAAAAAAAAGGTCTTAAAAACTTCAAGTTGATCAAGGGAGATATATTAAAAAGTTTACCAAAATTCTTAAAAAATAAAAAAAAACTAAAAATTTCATTTCTTCATCTCGATCTAGATGTCTATGAACCAACTAAATTTGTATTAAATCAATTGTTTAAGATGGTTTCCAAAAATGGAGTTATTTTGATTGATGATTATGGACAAGTAGCTGGAGCTACTAGGGCAACTAATGAATTTTTAAAAAAGAATAAAAGATTGAAAATCAAAAATTTAAAATTTAATAATAGATTAAAATTTATAATAAAAAATTAAAATGAAAAAAAGAGTTCTAGTTAGCATAGCTCACCCAGATGATGAAGTTTTAGGTTGTGGTGGGACTATCGCTAAACATATAAGCAAAGGTGATGAGGTTTTCTGTATTTGCATGACCGATGGTGTGGGAGCTAGAATACTAAAAAAAAAATCCAAGGACGTTAGTGAAAGAAAAAAAGCTGCGTTGGCTGCATCAAAAAAACTGGGATTTATATGGCTAGATGATTATTGTGCAAATTTTCCGGACAATGGCTTGGATAGCATAAAGCTATTAGAGATAATAAGGGTTATTGAGAGAGCAAAGTTAAAAGTAAATCCACATATTGTTTATACACACGACTCTAACGATCTAAATATAGATCATAAATTAGTTTCAGATGCTACTATGACCGCATTTAGACCGCATGAGGGAGAAATTTGCGAAAGTATTTTTGCTATTGAAATACCCTCTGCATCTGATTATGGATCATATAAAAATTCCTCAAATTTTAATCCAAATTATTACGTAGACATATCTCAAACATGGACAAAAAAATTTAATGCCCTAAAATGTTACGGTAAGGAAATGAAAAAATACCCTAATAGCAGATCTTTTAAAGGTTTAAAAATTTTAGCTGAATATAGAGGTACTCAAGTTGGTATAAAAAAAGCAGAAGCATTTAAAATTTTAAGGCAAATCAATAGAAAATAAATTGAAAAAAAAAATTAAAGTAGCACTTTTATTTGATAAAGATAATTCTTGGATATTTAACTTTATAGACAAAGGTCAGTTATTTAATCATAAAAAAAGGTATAGATTTAAAACTTTTTTTGATCATAAAAAGATTTCATCTTACGATATTGTTTTCATATTAGGTTATATGAAGCTTTTAAAAAAAAATTTCTTAAAAAAAAACAAACATTCTTTAGTAATTCATGAAAGTAATTTACCAAAGGGAAGAGGATTTGCGCCAATGCAATGGCAAATTCTTGAGGGAAAAAATAAAATAATTTCATGTCTTATTAAAATTGATGAGAAAGCAGATACAGGTAAGATAATTATAAAAAGAAAAATTTTATTTAAAGGAGATGAACTGAATGATGAAATTAGAAAAAAACAAGCATTTATATCCTTAAGATTGATGAACGATTTTCTCAAAAAATTTCCAAAAATCTCTTTTAAATCACAAAAAGGCAAATCAAGTTTTTTTAGAAAACGTAAATCTGAAGATAGTATGATTGATCTTAACAAAAATCTTAAAAGTCAATTTAATTTATTAAGAATTTGTGATAATGAAAAATATCCAGCTTTTTTTAATTATAAAAATAAAAAGTATATTTTAAAAATATTTAAGGAGAATAGTAAATGAAAAATAAATCGTTAAGAATAATTGATAAAATTCAAAAAATTAGACAAAAAAACAATAGAAATTGGATGAATCTTTTAAGACTGGCGTTTAAAAAAGATCCAAAAAATGCTTCTAAAATACTCTCCAAAATTACTAGTATGGATAAACAAATATCCTCATTAACCGCTAAACTTCAAAAAATAAATAAATAATGAACAAAAAATCAAGAAAAGACTACCTAAATGATATTTATTCAAAAAAAAGCAGATATTTAAAGCCCAAAGAAAATTTTCTAAAACTTGTTAAACTTATCAGAAAAGACAAACCAAAGTATAATTTTTCTCTATTAGACGTAGGTTGTGCAAACGGGGAATTATTATTCAATTTATACAAACAATTTAAATCCACAAATCTTACTGGAATAGATGTAGATGAAAAACTTCTAAGAAAAGCAAGGATTTATTGCCCAAAAGAAATTTCCTTTAAAAAAAAAAGTGCAACAGCACAAAAATTTGGTAATAAAAAATTTGATTATATAATTTGCTGTGGGGTATTGAGTATATTTAAAAATGGAGAAAAAATACTAACTAATCTCAAAAATAATTTAAAAAAAGGTGGGAAGATTTTTATTTTTGACTCATTTAACAAATATTATTTTAATCTCAAAATTTTTGTAGAGGATCATAGAAATGAAAAATTTAAAACCTTCAAAAAAAATGTTTATAGCATACAATTTATTGAGCGATACTTTCGAAAGAAAAAAATGAGAATCGAGTACTATCCTTTCATCTTAAAAACTAAATTAAAAAAAAATAAAAAAAATTTCATTTATAATTGGACTGAAAAATTTGCAGGTAAAAAAATTGTTACAAGTGGCCTAGGAATACTTCAATATCAGTATTGGCTCAAAATTTATTAATTTAACTCTTTCTCACATTAATATTTTTTTTTTCTAAGAATCTTTTGGCCTCTGCTGGTGTTTGCTCTGTAAAATGATATATACTTGCAGCTGCTACTGCTGAGGCCCCAGACCTCAAAGCTTCAAACATGTGATTATAATTTCCAGCACCACCAGAGGCTATAATTGGAATATTTATTTTGGATGAAATTTGATTTATTAAATAATTATCATATCCCTCCATTAAACCATCTTTATCAATGGAGGTTAAAACTATTTCTCCAGCTCCTCGTTTGTAACACTCTCCTGCCCAATCGAGTGGATCTTTATCTATAATATTTTTTCCAGAATTTTTTACACATAAGTATTTTCCATTAACCTTTTTAAAATCGATACCAACTACAATTGTTTGTGAACCAAATTTATTTGCAGAATCATTTAATAAGCCAGGGTTAGAGTATAAAGATGAATTAATTAATATTTTATCTGCCCCAGAAAATAATAAATCATCGATATCACTTATCTTATTTATACCTCCCCCAATAGTAATTGGTACATCACATTCATCAGTTAGCTCTTTGTAAAAACTAATATCCATTCCTTCCAAAGAGGATTTTGTTTTTTCAATATCTAAGAATAAGATTTCATCAACATCTCTGTTGTTGTAAATTTTAATCGTTGTTATTGGTGAGCCAGCTCGTCTAGAGTTATCAAATTGATTGCCTTTAACTAAAGTTGTGCCATTCCATAACATTGTGGTTATAATTCTTGATTTAAGCATTTAAAAAATTCTTAAGTAATTTTCTACCTGCCTTCGAGCTCTTTTCAGGATGAAATTGAACACCATAAATATTATCCTTTGCTACTATACTGCAAAAATTTATATCATAATTAGTATTTGCCAAATTATGGTTTTTATTTTCTGGAACAAACACGAAACTATTAACAAAATAAAAGTCAGCCTTATTAGATATTCCTTTAAACAAATAATGATCTTTCGTAAAACTTACAGAATTCCATCCAATATGTGGAACTTTGTCCTTACATCCAAGATTTCCGAGAAATTTTATTTTTCCTTTTATAAGGTCAAGTCCTTTAGAAAAACCAAATTCCTCGCTTTCGGATGCCAAAAGCTGCATTCCTAAGCATATGCCTAAGAATGGCTTTTTTTTATTTAGAGCCTCATTTTTGATCTCTTCAATCCAATTTTTTTCATGTAACATTTTCACAGCTTTTTTGAATGAACCAACGCCAGGAAGAATAATACTATCATGATTTACGAGTTCGGTTGGAATAGAAATTATTTTAACTTTAGCCTCAAGTTTCTTTACCGCATTTTCTACTGATCTCAGGTTACCCATACCATAATCTATAATTGCAACGCTCTTTTTTCTCATTATTTCAAAATGTTAATCATTATTATCATAAATAAGTTTGATTAAACTTCCAGACTCATCTTTTATTAAGTCACCTTTTTGGTCACACTTAAAAATTTTTTTATTTGTAAATTTATCACAAATTTTTATAAAATCTTTTTCAGAAATATTAATTTTGCTAAGAATATCTTTTAAGCTTTTACCTAAATATGAAGATGGAAATTTACCCTCAATTTGTTTTACCTTTTGAATTGCTTCATTTCTAGAAAGCAAACCTCTTCTTACACAATAAGAAAGTTGATCTGTAGCTCTTCCAAATCCGAATTTAAGAAATTTAAAATAATCATGAATCCCATGTTGATAATTATCTATTTTTTCAAAATTGAAATAACAACCCTCTAATGAATTTTCATATTTTTTAAATCCTTTTTTTTCAGCCTCTTTGAAATTTCTTATACTATCCCAATTTTCATAATATCCTAAAAAAATACTTTTGATTTTAAATTCAGATAATTCATCTTTTGTTGGGTAAGTGTAGACCTCTAGTTCAGATTTTTTTAAACCGAAGTTTTCAACTAAATCATTAACCCTTAATCCTATTAAACCACCAAATTCTTCTAACCATGCTCTGTCTAAAATACTATTGTTTAAGGATTTTTTTGGCCCACCATATTCTATTTGAGGATTTTCCCCATACAAGATTAAAGGTATTCTAAATTTTAAAGCAAATTTTATTGGAGTTGTAAAAATAGAAACATGCTCTGGCCAGGCTATATCTCCAATTGTTTCCAGTCCAATTTTATTAAGTTTAGATCTGGTGATGTTATTATTTGATATTTCAACAGTATCAAATCCATTGTCTTTTAAATTTTCAATATTTTTTCTTCCAATAATTGATAAGTCACATGTAGTAGCAGTCACAAGTACAGGATTAAGACCTAACTCTCTTGCTCTGAGCGCCTGATAAGTACTGTCTTTACCTCCACTGGATGGAATTACACAATTCCATTTGTTATTTAAAGTTTTAACCTCTTTTACGATCTCGTTAAATTCTTCAAATCTTTTATTCCAATTAATATTCTTATTTCTCAGAAAACTTAAACAAGCATTACAAACTCCATTTTCATCAAATATTTGATCAGGCCTTGTGTTTGGCATAATACAATTTTTACAATATTTCATATTAAATAATTTTTTTAATCACTTTCCTTAATTTTTGATTATGAGTATCAATTGGCATAATAAAACTGTATTGTTTTCTGTATTTATTTTTCCACTCCTTATCTGATAACTTATAAACTTTATTTAATTTATTAATTATTTTCTTCTCATTATATATCGCCAACCAATTAAAACCTTCTTCATAAAACTTACTTGGCCAATTATAAGTTATATAAGATTTACAATTTTTTTCTCTCTCATTAAAATTAAAAAAAATTGTTTTTTTCCCCCTACCTAAAGACTCATATCCTAAAGTTGCGTTTAGAGATATTATTGTATTGCAACTGTCAATTATATTATACGAGTAGTGAATGCTCTTTTCTCTCTTATTTTTTAAGTAGGTAAAACAATTATTTGCACTAATTTTATTGTAAAAATCCAACTCATCTTTTAATCCAGTTCTTCCCAAAATCATGAGTTTTATATTTCTATCTAAGCAATACTTTGATAAAATTGCGATTAATTTCTTCTCTGCTTTTTCACTTTTTAATCCAAATGAAGATATTAGTAAAATTTTTTTTGATTTATAATTATTAGAAATTTTCGTTAAGTTATTCTTTAAAGATCCGATAATTATAGTTTTACAATTTATAAATTTTTCATACATTTTGGCAACATTCTTGTTGAAACAAAAGATATAATCGCAATATAACTGTTCTCGTTTTTTATTAATAAGTTTTCCAAATAGGTCTCCTTTTTTAAATCTGTAACCATTTTGAATAGAAATAAACGTTTTAGATGTAAACTTTTTTTTTAGCGTATAAAAAAATGGATTATTATCTATGTAAGTTAATATTATCTTTGGATTCACTGTCTCTATATAATTAAATAAGTATTCTTTCCAAAATAATGTGGGATAAAAAATTAAATATATTTTATTAAAAAAAACTTTTGATAATATGTAGAAGTTTATAATTTCCCCTCTAATAAACAAAATACTTATTTCTTTCGTGCGTAATGACTTTAGAAGGGGTATATAGTTTGTTCCGTCAAAAATTAAAATTTTATTTCTTTTTGGTTTTAAAAATTCTTTCTGTGAAAATATCAGAAATAAAAAAACTTGCTTTATTTTCTTCATTTATTTTTTTTAATTAAATATTTTGCTAATTCTATATCTGCGAGAGAGTGAATATCTATCGAGTTATCAATCACATAAGGAAAAACTTTTTTACCCATAAAATTCCAAGGGGATATGCCATCGTTTTTAAAGATAGCCGAGGTTTTTATCACCCAAAAATTATGACAAAGAAAATAACTATTTGTTAGCTCTTGTCTATTGCTTGAAATTTTCTTTTTTTGTTTAATAAAATTTTGAATAATACCATTAACAATTTTTTTTGATCGATAAGGATTTTTATCATTATCTAGAATTACAGGAACAGCTGCAGTATATTTATTTTTTTTTAATAAAAGATTTATACATTCTTGAATCCATTTTTTTTTGATTATTGGAGCATTTGCTAACAAGACAATAATTATATCTGGGTAGAAATTTAGTTTTCCCATTTCCTTAATAGCATGTACTAAAACATCTAGATGTTTAGAATTAGCTTTTGAATACTTTTTAGGTCTTAAAATTTTTTCATATCCCAATTTTCCAGCTAAATTTAAAATTTTTTTATTTTCACTAGATACAAAAAATTTATTTATTTTTTTTACTTTTAAAGCTTCACTAGCGGGATACCATAAAACTGGTTTATTAAATATTTTTAATATATTTTTATCTTTAAGTGTACTTGATCCTTTACCAGTTAGTAATGCAGCTACTTTCATGACTAAAATTTTTTTAAGTCCTCAACTGTTTGTCTCAATCCAGTGTTTAAATCAAATTTAGGAGACCATCTTAGAGATTTTAATAATCTTATATTTGCGTAAGAAGCAAATGTATCACCTTTATGTTCTTTAGTCTGCAATATCCTATCTCTCCTAAAATTAATTTTTAAAGCAGTAAAAATTTTTTTAATTAAGTTAATTACTTTAATTGGTTTACCAGTTCCAACATTAGCGACAAAATTTTTTTTTTGAGGAAATCTCAAGGTCATAGCACTTATTACGTCATTAATAAAAATTAAGTCTCTAGATCTTTCTAAACTTCCAGTAATTTTCACATATTTATTTTTAAAGATTTGGTACAAATAAATTGATAACATTCCTTGTTTTAAATTCAAATAATCCTGACCTGGACCATAAACATTAAAAAGTCTTAAAATGATCACTTGTATTTTTTTATTTTTTAAATTTGATAAAATTTTTTCACCATTTTTTTTTGTTTGACCATAAACTGAAATAGGCGAAAGCTTTCTTTTCTCTTTAACGTTTTTAGCTATTTTACCGTAAACTGCCATTGACGATGTAAACACAATTTTTTTTGGTTTATTTTTAATAGCCCATTTATACAAGTTTTTTGTTCCTGATACGTTGGTTTTAATACACTCTTTACTTTTAATTTGTCCAACGGCTGTAGATGTTTTTGCAGCTAAGTGAAATACTGTCTCAAATTTTCCTTTAATTTTATCAAATGTTTTTTCATTTGATATGTCACCCATAACTAACTCACAACCTTTAAGCTTATTTTTATTTTCTAATATTTTCTTTTTTAAATCTAAAACGATGATTTTATTTCCTTTTTTTTTTAAATTTTTTATTAAATGACTTCCAATAAAGCCAGCGCCTCCAGTTACCAAATATCTTTTCATCAAAATCTTTTAAAATATTCTTTAATAAGCAAATTAAACAAATCAATTTCATTATTTGTTTTTATTTCCAAAGAAGATAACCAATCTACATTGTACAACAATGGTTTTTTTCCAATAATATTTTTGGTTGTTATTGTATAGCTGCTATTTGATATAAATGCTCCATTAGAAACTCTTAAAAGAGGTCTAATCAGCTTTCTGGACACTAGTTTCGATTTTACATCAAAATTGAGAGGAGTCCCTTTGTAAAAAAAGTATTCATCTTCTTTTTTTGTAATTACAGCACTATCAAATTTTTTTCTATTTTTTTTAAATTTTTGTAAAAAATTATTTATCAATTCAGGTGAGATGAAAGGGGAAGTAGGATTTAACCATAACAAATAACAGTTATTAAATTTTTTTGACAAATCAAGGTGAAGTTTATCAATAGATGCAGTTTTTTTTCTTAAATGAAAAGTTATGTTATATTTTCCAACTATCTTTGCAATACTTTTACTAGGCGATGAAACTATAATTTTATTAATACCTTTAATTTGCAAAGCTTGATGAATTTTCCATTCCAATAAATTACTATCACCCCATTTAAGAAGATCACCTCTACTTGAATAATTATTTTTTTCTAGAGCTGGAATTATAATATTTATTTTCATCTATAATCTCGTTTTTAAAGCCGTTAATCTTGATAAATCAGATCTAAGTCTGAAATCATTGATCTCTTTTTTATAAATAATATATCTTTCTTCAAAATGTAAAGCTTCTTTAAGCGAGTCCTTTTTATTTAAGAAAACTTTAGTATTAAATATCACTTTTCTCGTTTCCATTTTTTTTATGAAACTACTTAAATTTTTTATTTTTGAGTAATATTTAATGGTATTTGAGTTTAAACTTCCACCCACTGTAGTTGTAATACTATTTTTTTTTGCAAATTTTGAAACTTGTAAAATATTTTCCAAGATTTTTTTAGAGTCAGGGGTTATTTTTTTATCAAAATAACTTGCAGATAAGTCAGATCTTCCAATTGTTACATTATTTATAAAATTTTTACTATTACTTATTATCTCTTTATGGTTATCCACACCATCTTTTGTCTCAATGTTAATACTCAAAAAAGGTTTTTCTTTTAAATCAAATTTTTTAATACTTTGAATAAATTTCTGAACTCCAAATTTAGTTTCAACCATAGGAGCAATTATCCCATCCACCCCTAGCTCTATACACGAATTTATATCATTTAATGCCTCCACACCCCCAATCTTAATATGTAAATTTACATCAGCTTGGTTTGTAAGTTTTCTTAAAAAAATAATGTCGTTTAATGAGCTACCTTCGGCCTCAAATTCAGCTTTAATTCCTCTTAAATTAAAATTCTTCTTCAGATATTTTAATTTTTTCAGTAGCTCTTTTTCACTTTTAAAGTACATTTAGCGTTCAAATAATGAACTTTACACTGTACAAAAATTGAACTACATTGTAAACTAATATTATGAAGTTAGATGAATTTAATACATTAAGGGAAATATCAGCTAAACCACAAAGTTCTCAAAGGAATTTAGCTAAAAAATTAGGTTTTAGTTTAGGAAAACTGAACTACTGTGTAACTGCTTTAAAAAATAAAGGCTTAATAAAACTTAGAAATTTCAAAAATAGTGAAAATAAAGCAAAATATACATATTTGCTTACAAGTAAAGGATTCTCAGAAAAGGCAAAGCTTACAATAGAATTTATGAAAAGAAAAATGAAAGAGTACGACGAACTTAAAAAAGAATTAGAAAATTCAAAGGATAAATAATTTTAATCAATGTGGGTAATTGCAAAAATACATAAAAATCAAGAGGAAATTTTTAAATTCTATTTCAATAAAAAAATTGCAAATGTAAGATATTATTATCCAAAAATTCAAACATTTAAAAAATTTTCAAATAAAATAATAAAAAAAAATATCAATCTTTTAGGTGATTATATTTTTTGTTTTATTCCAAATTTATCGAATTTCGATACTGAAAAATTTAAATTTATAAAAGGTTTAAATTATTTTCTAAAAAATTGTTTTTTTGAGCAAAAAAATATCAATCATTTTATTAGTATTTGTAAAAATTATGAAGTGAATGAGAATAATAATACACCTATAATATTATCTCTGACACAAAATCAAAAGTTTAAGTTTTTAAGTGGGCCTTTAGAAAATTTGACACTAAATTTACAAAAGATTACGTCAAATAAAATAAGGGGAACATTTAACAATAAAAGAATAGTTATTAAAGATCCGGTAACTATTTAAAAATAAGATTTATAATGTGGCTAGCTAAAATACTGTTACTAGTTGATGGCGGAGCTTTGACTCAATGATACTGATTAAAAATCTAAGTTTTTTTCTCGATAAAAAATACAAATTAAAATTTTTTTTAATTACATTTTTAATTTTTATTGGAATAATTTTAGAGACTTTTTCAATAGGTTCTTTTATTCCTTTATTAAACTTTATTGTAAAAGGTAAAGATTATTTTTTACAAAATTCATTTGTTCAAGAAAATAATTATTTATTTAATTTTTTTGAAAATAATAGCGAAAAAGAAATAATCTTGATATTTCTAATTTCGCTAATACTATTATTTATATTTAAAAACCTCTTTTTAATTTTTTTGAGTTGGAAAAAAGAAAGTTTCAATTTTAACTTAAGATCAAATCTTTCCTCAAAGCTTTTTAAAGGTTTCTTGTTAAGAGATTACAAAAATTTTTATAATAAAAATTCATCTGATTATTTTAGTTTAATTCTAAATCAAGTAAGTGTTTTAGTTGAAGGAATAAATCAATTTATCTTTTTTATAAACGAGATATTTCTTTTTTTCTTTTTATTTTTACTACTAGTTTATGTTGAACCACGAGGCTCGCTTTATATAGTTTTTTTCCTACTATCTTTAATGTTTCTAAATTTATTTTTCAATAGAAAGGTAATTAAAAAATGGTCTCAGATAAAATTTGATAAAGATAAATTGCAAATCAAATCAATTTCTGAAGGGTTTCAATTATTTAGTTATTTAAAAGTCTTAAGTTTAGAAAAATTATTCTCAAATACATTTTCAGAAAACAATAAAAAAGTAAATGACGCTTCCAAGATACAAATGTTTGTGAATACAATGCCAAAGCATCTTTTTGAGATATCGATGATCATCGTTTTAAGTATTCTCATGGTAGTAGTGATTAGTAAAGATCAAGAAATAATTAATACAATTCCTATTTTGGGGATATTTATTTTGACTGCTATAAGATTACTTCCATCTTTTAATAGACTATTAATTTCAATACAAAATATAAAATTCAGTTATCCAGCTGTTAAAACTCTTAAAGAAGAATTAGCGAAGATGAATAATCAAAAAATACAAGAAAATCAAATCACATCGTTTAAAAAAAAGATTAGTATTTCTAATTTAGGATTTTCATACGGAAATAAAACAATTTTTGATAATTTAAACTTTGAAATTTTAAAAGGTGAAAAAATTGGAATAAAGGGTGAGACAGGTTCGGGAAAAACATCACTTGTTAATATTTTGTTAGGTTTAATTGATATAAATAAAGGTAAAATTGTTTTAGACGATCAAGATATGACTAATTCAAAATTATATAAAAAAATTAAAATTGGTTATGTTCCGCAGTCTATTTTTCTTGTAGACGATTCAATAAAACAAAACATTATTTTAAATAATCAAACAAATATTGACGAGCGTTTGATTGAAGTGATAAAAATTTCATGTCTTACAGATTTTATCAACTCACTTCCAAAAAAAATACTCACACATACAGGAGAACATGCCAGTAAAATTTCTGGAGGGCAAAAACAAAGAATTGGTATAGCAAGAGCATTATTTACAAAACCTGATATTCTAATATTAGACGAGGCCACAAATGCTTTAGATGGAGTTACCGAGGACACAATTCTTAATAATATCATTAACAAGAGCAAAGATTTGACGGTAATTATTATTTCACATAGAGATAGTTCTTTAGATAAATGTGATAAAATTTTTGAAATAACAAGCAAAGATTTAAAGAGGTTGAAGTAAATCATGCCGAAAAAAATTAAATTAATAAAAGCTAATATTGCAGTAGACAACAGGGGAGAGCTTATCTTTTCAAACGAATTTAATATGAAAAAAGTTAAAAGATTTTATCATATTACAAATTATAAAACTCCATTTATTAGAGCTTGGCACGCACATAAAAGGGAAGAAAAATTTATAATAGTAACTAAAGGCTCGGCATCTTTTTCAGTAGTTAAGATTGACAATTGGAGAAAGCCTAGCAAAAATTTGAAGATACAAAGTTTTGTATTAAGCGAAAAAAATCCTAAAATTTTAAATATTCCTGGGGGTTATGCTCACGGTTACCAAACACTGTTAAAGGATACTCACTTGATAATTTTTTCAACAGCATCGATAAAAGAAAGCTTAAAAGATGATTTTAGGTACGATGCATATTATTGGAATCCTTGGAAAATTAAAGAGAGATAAAATTTTATTTTCATGGCAAAACTAATTAGTCTTAAGAGCACAGAAACAATAAGTAGTGCATTTAAAAAGATTAAAGGAAAATTTGGCCAAACTCTTTTTATAGTAGATAGTAAAAAAAAGTTCTTAGGAACTATCTCTGAAGGAGATCTCAGAAGATGTATTTTAGAGGGCAAATCTTTGAAAGCTAAAGTAAGTCAAGTTATGAATAAAAAACCTATGTTTTTATTCAATAATGAATTAAACACCAAACCTTCTAAAAGAATTTCGATAAATCTTGGTAAAACAATGGATAGACCATTAGTAATACCTATTATAAGTAAAAGAAAAAAATTACTAAGTGCTATTAGTACTGAAAAGTATTTTAATAATTTTAAAAAAAAATCGAGTAAAAATGTAAAAAAAAGTACTCCGAATGTATTAATTGTTGGAGGCGCTGGATATATCGGATCTAATCTGACACAAAGGCTTTTAAAAAAAGGATATAAAGTTAGAGTTTTAGATAATTTTTTGTATGAAAAAAATGTATTCAAAAATTTTAAAAAAAATAAAAACTTACAGATTATAAAAAAGGATATAGCTAATATCAGTGTTCAATATAATATTCTTAAAAAAATTGATGCCGTAATATATCTTGCTGAGATTGTTGGTGACCCTGCATGCGCAGCTAAACCTCAAGAGGCATTAAAAACAAATTATATTGCATTAAATTCTCTTGCTACCTTGTGCTCATACATGAATATTAATAGATTTATTTATACTTCTTCTTGTAGCGTTTATGGAGCAAGCTCTGAAGAAAATAAAGTTCTTACAGAGCAATCACCACTCAATCCTGTTTCTTTATACGCTAGAATAAAAATATTGTCTGAAAAATCTTTACTTTCACAATCAAATATACTTTTTTCTCCAACAATTTTAAGATTAGGTACTGTATATGGTAGCTCAATTAGAAACAGATTTGACCTAGTATTAAATATCTTTGCAAAAGATGCTTATTTTAAAAGCAAAATTAATATATTCGGTGGTAATCAATGGAGACCAAACATACATGTTGATGATGTAGCTAGTGGTATAATTAAAGTTCTAGAAGCACCTTTAAATAAAGTCGAAAGGCAAATCTTTAATTTATCTAACTCAAAAGAAAACCTTAGAATTAAGGATTTAGCTTTAAAGGTTGGAAAATTTTTTAATAAATGTAAAATTTTAATTTCAAAAGTAAATTATGATAATAGAAATTATAAAGTAAGCTCAAAAAAGATTGAGAAAATTTTAGGTTTTAAACCAAAAAATACAATAGAAAGTTCTTTAAAAGATTTTAAAAAAATTTTTAAGGATAAAAAAATTACTAATCCCAATATGAGAAAATTTAATAATTACAAAAGTCTTAAAAATGCGAGTTAAAAAGCTAAAAAAATTCTTCCCTTATAGCCGGCAATCAATTGATAAAAAAGATATTAAACAAGTAACAGATGTCTTAAAAAGTGATTTCATTACCCAAGGCCCAAGGATATCAGAGTTCGAAAAAAGTTTTGCAAAATACGTTAACGCAAAATACGCTGTAAGCTGTGCGACTGGAACAGCTGCCTTACACCTTGCATGTATGGCTCTAGGATTAACTAAAGGTCATAATCTGGTAACTTCTCCAATAACATTTGTAGCATCAGCTAATTGTGCACAATACTTAGGAGCAAAAACTATTTTCGTTGATATTGAAAATAAAAGTAATTGCATATGTCCAATACGACTTGAGAAATTGCTAAAGACAAAAAAAATTCACACAGTTGTAGTCGTACATATGGCTGGACATTCTGCGGATATGAAAAAAATTTACTCATTAAAAAAAAAATATAAATTTAATTTAATCGAGGATGCGTGTCATGCGTTAGGTGGATCAATATATAAAAAAAAAGTTGGATCCTGCAGTTTTTCAGATATTTCAACTTTTAGCTTCCATCCTGTAAAGCCTATTACAACTGGTGAAGGCGGAATGATCACCACAAATAATAAGAGGATTTATGAAAAATTATTATTATTACGTACTCATGGAATTACTAAAGAGAGAAAAAAATTTAAAAATAAAAAGTTTGCTTTTGATAAAAAGGGAAATCAAAATTTATGGTATTATGAAATGTTAGAACTTGGATATAATTTTAGGATAACAGATTTACAAGCATCACTTGGCCAAAGCCAATTAAAAAAACTAGACAGTTTTATAAAAACTAGAAAATCTATAGCAAAAATATATGACCAGAAATTTATTTCAAACCCATTAATAAAAATTCCGGTTGTAGCGGCCAACGTGAGCCATGCATATCATCTCTACACAATATTAATAAATTTCAAGGCTATAAATAAATCAAGAAATGAGATAATGGAAAAATTGAGAAAATGCAATATAGGATCTCAAGTTTTATATATTCCAGTCAATTTTCAAACTTATTATAGAAAGAAATATAATTTTAAAGAAAAAGATTTTCCTAGAAGTTTAGAATATTATAAGTCTTGTTTGAGTATACCTATTTTTGTGGGTATGAAAAAAAAAGATGCAATCTTTATTGCTGATCGAATAAATCAGATTGTAAAAATTGATAATGAGTAATAAGAAAAATTTGTTAGATCAAAATAAAGACGAGGTTAAAGCTTGGTGGAACTCAAAAGATATCAAAAAGTGGGCTTCAAAAGTCTATGATCCTAACTCACCATCATATCACCATCTTGAGGAAAGAAGAATTAGAACGCTCAATTTTTTCAAGTCTATAAGTCAAAATCAAAAGTTAAATGTTTTTGAATATGGGTTTGGCGGTGCAGTTTTAGCAAAGGATATTTTAAATCAGGGTCACAAATATACTGGCGTCGATATTTCAGAATTTTTAGTAAAAAATGCCAAAAAAAATAATCAAAAATTTATCCAGAAAAAAAAAGCTAAATTTTTTCAAGGGAGTTTAGACGATATTCAAACTGTTCCAGCAAAAAGTGTAGATGTTGTTATCATTTGTGGCGCAATTCAATATTCTTCAGATTACCATAAAACTTTAACTGAAATTAAAAGAATTTTAAAAAAAAATGGCTACTTTATTTTATCTCAAGGAAACATGTTTTGTTTAAATGAAATGCTAAATTATCGTTATTTTTTAAAATCGTTGATATGGTATATAACTGACGAACATTTTCAATATTCATACTCCTTATCTTTTAAAGATATAATCTTTGAAACAAAATTATCAAAATATTTTAAAAAATATGAAAATAATAAATTTATGAAAAGTAAATTTATGAACTCAGAGTCTAATATTTGGAAATATAAAATTCATAAAAGATTATTATCTTATGGTAGATGTAAAAAATTACTCGAAGATTATGGTTTTAAAATTTTAAAGACTTATTCTGGACCCTTTTTACTTTATACTTCTACTAAAAAAGATTTTTTAAAAAAAGTATCTGATGAATTTTTAAAATTTTTGTGCTTCTTAAAGATACCAGTATTAAAAAGGTTTGCAGATAATCAACTTTTTTTAGCAAAAAATAATATAATTAATTAAATTTATGAATATTGCAATTATTCCAGCTAGATCAAAAAGCGTGAGAATTAAAAGAAAAAATATTAAATATTTTTTTGGTAAACCTATAATTTATTGGTCAATATTAGCTGCAAAACAATCTAAGTTATTTGATAGAATAATTGTTTCAAGTGATGATAAAAAAATTATCAATTTAGTAAAAAAATTTGGCGTCGAAGCACCTTTTATAAGACCAAAAAAGCTTTCAGGAAATTTTGTAGGAGTTTTACCAGTGATAAAACATGCAATACGAAAACTAAAACTTAGGAATAAAAATGTAAATTTTTGTTGTATTTTTTCTGCAGCTCCTAATATCAAATTTCAAAATATTATAAAATGTTTTAGTATTTTAAAAAAAAACAAAAACGGCTTTGTATTTCCTGCAACAAAAAATGATAATTATTTAGCGAGATCCTTTTATTTTCACAATAAAAATCTTAAAATGTTAAATGAGAATTTTTATAAAAAAAGATCTCAGGATTTACCAAATACTTACCATGACTCAGGCCAATTCTATTGGGGTGCACAAAAGACTTGGCTCTCAGCAAAACAAATTTTCTCTAATAATTCAAAAATTTTTGAAATTCCTAACACCGAGTCAATAGATATAAATAATATTCAAGATTGGAAAAAAGCTCTCAGATTATTTAAAAAAAAATGAAACCAAAACCATCAATTAACCTAGTATCTTCCAATTTTGTTTTCATTGGTGGCCTAACTAGGAGCGGGAAAAGTTTTTTATGTCCGATAATATCTAGCTTTAAAAAAGCTGAAATGTTTCTGGTGGATAGCAATATTGAAAATATAAGTTATTTAAATGCACTAAATAAAATTAGTTTTGAATGCGCTAAATATTTAGTTCAACTTAATTTAAATGAGAGGGCTTATAACTTATTTTTAAGTAGAAATGTTAACTTCAGAAAGTCTGATTATTCCTCTGTTTTAAATTCTAAAAATTTCAAAGAGTATAAATATCGACTTGCTTACAATGATGGAGATCAGATTGTTAAAAAAATAAATAAAATCAATCCTATATTTCCTATAATGTTTCATGATGTAATGATTAATCCTAAATTATTACTTGAGTCTTTTCCAAAAGCAAAAATAATATATATAGATAGAGATCCAACCGACCTAGTTAATGAATGGATGAAAAAAAAATATTATGGCGATTTTTTTTCTAACCCGAGAAATGTAACATTATCTTATAAAATTGGAAAAAAAACTCTTCCATATTGGTGTTTTAACAAGTTTAAAGCCTTTATTAAAATTAGAAATAATTTAGAAAAAGTAGTTTTTTTCATAAACAATTTATCTTCAATACAAAAAAAAAATTACAGAAAATTTAAAAAAAAATATAAAAAAAGGTTAATAATAGTTAAATTTGATGATTTAGCTACAAATTCAAATAAGATTCTAAAGATTATATCAAACAATATTGGAACTAAATTTACAAAAAAAACAAATTTTTTTATAAAAAAAGAAAAAGGTAATAGAAAAATAAATTATGAAATTAAGAAAAAAAATAGACAAAAAATATTGAGAAGTCTTTCACCTAGATTCCAGGAAATATTTTATAATTTAGAAAAAGAGTACAAAAATTTTAAATAGTGAAAAAAATATATTTAAAGAAAAAAATTTTTTTAAAAGATATGATTCTGATTACTGGAACTCATAGCTCCGGTAAAAGCATGATAAGTCCAGTTGTAGCTAGCTTAAACAAAGTCGAACCATTAAGAAAGATCTACTACATCGACCAAATTAATAATCTTTTATATTTGAAAAAAATTTCTTTAGAGACTGCAACTTTTCTAATTAATCATATTTTGGATCTAAGTTATTATGAGCAACTTATTGGTAGAAATATGAATTTTAGAGCTGAAGATGAAACTAGTGTTTACAATGCTAAAGATACTAAAAAATTAATTAAAAGGTTGAAAACAAAAAGAGGTGAAAATGTTATTAAAAAAGCTCAAAAAAATAAAAAAACATTTTTATTAGATACACACGATGGACTTTGGTTTTCAAACGTATGGAAAAATTTAAATATAAAAAATTTAAAGATAATACATATTCATAGAAATCCAATTTATGTTGTTAATTCTTGGATTAATTCAGACTTTGGAAATACTGACAATTCACTTTTAAATCAACTTCCTTCTTTTTATTTTAAAGGAAAATTAACACCATTTTATGCATTAAAATTTAAAGACGATTATAAAAATATGTCAAAAACAGATCGTATTATCAAAATGGCTATAATTTGTATTGAAAATGAGATGTTAAATTTAAAAAAATTTAGAAAAAACTTTATTAGCATTAAATTTGATGAATTTGCATCAGAAACAGATTTTTATTTGAGAAAAATTTGTAATTTTTTGCAATTAAAAAAAACAATAAGCACTTTTAAAATTATGAGAAGGGAAAGGTTACCTCGATTAATTCAAAAAGAAGATTACTATAAAAAAAAAAAAAGAATACAGAACCTGGCATCAAAAAAAATGTTTGAAAAACTATTAAACTTAGAGAAAAAATATAAAAAATTTTATGGCTAGTTTTATTTTTATTGCCAATCAAGCTTGTAGAACAGGTGGAAACCTTTTAAATAGATTATTTGATGGTAATAAAAAAATTGCTACTTATCCAACAGAAATAGGTTTCAAATTAAATAAAAATTTAATTAAAGATAATTTGAAAATAATTGGAGCACCTACTTTTATTCCAAAATTTGAGAAAAATATAGATCCAGTTGATTTTTTTGAATTGGAAAAAGATTATCAAAACTATAAGAACGCAGAAAATTCTCATATTTATATAGGTATTAGAAAAAATTATTTAGAAAAAAGCTATTATGAAAAAAAAATTAAAACAGATTTTGATTTTGTAAAATATTTTAAAAATATTAAAGAATATTGTAGTGGTGCAAGCAACAATCAAGAACTTTATTATTTTAAACATAAAGCTTACTTTCACTCTTGGGATAATGGTATTTATTGGAATGACCCAAATTACATAGTCACTCAAGATAGTAATGGCTTATTTTTAACAAATTATGATAGGTTTTTTAGCGATTTTACTGGATCTATCGTATTCGTGCCGATAAGAAATTGCTTTGGATATGTCGCATCTGAAAAAATAAGAATTGCTAAAAGATATTTAGGTGGAAGACGATTTGCAAAACCAAGTCCTCCTAATTTTATAATTAAAAAGTTTAATGAATATGATTTAAGGTCTCTAATAAATACTTGGAGAGTTTCGTTAGATAGAGTAAAAATTTTACAAGAAAAATTTAGAGAAAAAATATTTGTTTTACAGCTAGAAAATTTGACTGAAAATACTCAAAAAGTCATGGAAGATATTTTCTCAAAATTAAACACAACAGTAGAAGAAGTAAATTTTGAACCAACTATTTGTGGAAAAAAATGGTTAGGTAATTCACATATGGGTAAAATAAAAGGTATTAAAAAAAACCCTAATAACTACATACACGAAGTTTTAAGGCAAGACGAAATTGATTATATCAATAAAAAAATAAATAAAATTACTGATATACTAAAAACTAAAAATGAAAGTTTTGTAGATCTTACGAATATAGAGGATAAATACTTTTTTGATGTTTCTAAACAAAGAAATTTATCAAAAGATAATGACTCTTGGATACTTTATAACTCTTTTTATTTTCAAGGTTATAGAAAATTGAAACTAAAAAAACAAGATACGTTTTTTGTTCTTTTTACACTATTGTTCAACACATATTCAAAGCTATTTAATTTTTTTAAAGGAATAATTTTCAAAATTTTTTCTAAAAATTTTAATACAAACAATACATAAAAAAATTTTTTTTAAATGGTTAAAAAAAATTCACAACCCTTTTTAATTTGGTTTACAGGTATTTCTGGTTCCGGAAAAACCACGCTATCTAAAAAACTTTATAATATTCTTAAAAAGAAATATAAAATTAAACTTAAATTGATAGACGGAGATAATTTCAGAAAAAAAAAAAATTTTCGTAAGTATGATTTTTCTAGTAGAAAAATAGTTTCAGAAAAAAAGAGAGCGTATGGAATTCAACTTCAAAGTAAAAACTATAATGTCATTATTTCAGGTATTTCAGCAAAAAAATCAGTGAGACTCAAAAATAGATCAAAAATTAAAAATTATATTGAGGTCTTTTTAAAGTGCCCATACAAAATTTGTTTGAAAAGGTCTAAAATAAGCATGAACAAATTTGATAAATTGAATATTATTGGAGCTACAAAAAAAAATGAATATCAAGAACATAAAGAAGTAGAGATAAAAATACTTACTAACAAAACTTCACCAACTCAAGGAACAACAAAAATTCTTAAATATCTTAGGGAAAAGAATTTTATAAAGTCTTAAAATTAAAATGAAACTATTGATTTTAGCTGCTGGAGTTGGAAGAAGAATTGGTAAAGACTCAAATCATCTTCCAAAATGTCTTTTAAAATTTAAATCAACAACAATAATAGACAGATTAATATCTCAATTTAAAAAATACGTAAAAGATATAACAATTGTAACTGGATATAAGTCTGATGTACTTTTTAATCTTTACGGAAAAAAATATAAATGCATTTTTTACAAAGATTATTATAAAACCAATAACTTACACACTTTATGGCATGTAAGAGATGTTTTGGATCAAGATACGATAATTTCTTTCGCAGATGTTGTTGTAGAAGATAAAATTATTGAAATGATTGCGAATGATAGAAATAATTTTAGTTTATTGATTGATACTAGTAAGCTTAGAGACGGCACCATGTTTGTCGCAAATAAAGATAATCTATTAAAAAGTATAACTTCTACCGATAAAAAAGAGGCTACTGGAAATTTTATAGGTATTTCAAAAATAAAAAAAATATTTTTAAAAGATTTTATTAGCGCTATGTCTGAAATAATAAATGAATCTAATAATTATTATTACACAATGGCATTAAATAATATGATTAAAAAAAAATTAAAAATTAATACTATCGACGTATCAGGAAAATTTTGGACAGAGGTTGATAAAAATTCTGATTATAAAAAACTTCTCTTAGAAGAAAAAAATATTTTATAATGTTATTCAAGTCAAAAGCCGATACATTAATTTTTTTAAAAAAAAAAATTAAAAATTTTAAAATACCTCAAATACTTTCTTTCCAAGAGATTGATTGGAAAAAAAATAAAAAATTTTATTTAGAAAAAATTTATTCTACTTTTAAAAAAAAAAATATAGTAATTAGGTCATCAGCCTTAGATGAAGATACTCTATCTTCATCGTCTGCCGGTAAATATAGATCTTTTTTAAATGTAAGTCTTAAAAATAAATCAAACGTAATCAAGAAAATAAATGAAGTTTTTAAAAGCTACAATAAAGGAAAAAAAAATCACTTAAATAAAATCCTAATCCAAGAGATGATATCAAATATAAAAATGAGCGGCGTGGTATTCAATAAAGATATTTCTAGTGGATATCCATATTACATAATTAATTATGATGATATATCTGGCTTAACGGACACTGTCACATCTGGATCAGGAAAACATGCAAATAAATCCTTATATGTTTTTAAAAATAAGACAGATTTAATAAAGACTAAGAGGTTTAAAAAATTATTGCACTGCGTTAAAGAATTAGAAAAAATTTCTGACAATTTATCTTTAGATATAGAATTTGCAATAAATAAAAAAGATATTTTTTATTTATTCCAAGTTAGGCCACTTATAATTAAAAACGATATTAAAAAAAAAAGATACAATAAATTAAATCAACATCTTGAATTAATCTTTAGAGAATTAAAAACAAAATTTAAAAAAGAAAAAAATTTATTTGGCAAACAAACTTTGTTAGGTCAGATGCCAGATTGGAATCCTGCCGAGATGATTGGTCAACATCCATCCCAGTTAGCAAGTAGTATGTATAAAGAATTAATTACCAACGAAACGTGGTTAAATTCGAGAGAAGATATGGGATATCGTTCATTTGACAATAAAGCGCTTATGTCGATACATGCAGGCAAACCTTATATTGATATAAGAAAAAGTTTAAACTCTTTTTTACCAAAAACTATTAGTAAAAAAATTGCAAATAAAATTATAAATAATTCAATTAATAAAATTATGGTTAATCCTACCCTACATGACAAACTTGAATTTGACGTGACAACAACATGTTTTAGTTTTGATTTTGAAAAAAGAGTAAAAAGTTTAATTCCTAATATCAATAAAGGAGAATCAAAATATTTAAAATTAAGTTATTTAGAAATTTTTAGAAGAAACTTAGTTTCTGAAAACAAAGGTAGTCTTCAATTCAATTTGAAAAAAATCAAGAAACTCAAAAAAATTCAAAAAGAAGAAATCAAGTATGGCATTACTGATCTTAAAAATCTAAAATCTATAATTGAAAATTGTAAAAACTTTGGAATTAAACCGTTCGCGATTATAGCTAGACATGCTTTTGTTTCTAAAGAAATTATCAATTCATTTTTAAGATTAAATATTCTTTCAAAGAAAAAAATTGCAAATTTTTATAATAGTATTCAAACTATTACATTTAGTTTTTTAGATGATCAAAATAAAATTAAGGGTGATAAAAAAAAACTAAAGATTTTTTTAAAAAAATACGGACATTTGAGACCAGGCACGTATGATATAAGTTCTTTAAGATACGATCAAAGTTATAAAAATATTTTTGCAAATACTTCTAATAAAAAGATCAATAAAAATAAAGATCAAACAAATTTTTATCTAAATAATAAAGAAAAAAAAAAAATAGATAATTTATTAAAGGCTAACTCAATCAGTCTATCTGTGAATAATTTATTTAGATATTTTAAAGAGTCAATTGCTGCACGTGAGTACGCAAAATTTATATTTTCAAGAAGTATTAGTCTTTCATTAGAAAAAATAAAATATTTTGCTAAAAAAAAGAATATCCCTTTAAACTTTGTAGAAAATTTAGAATTGATTGATTTTTTTAAATTAAAACCAGCAAAATTCAAACAAATTAAGATTAAATTAAACCATAGAGAAAAATTAAATAAAATTAATAATAATATTAAATTACCAGAAATTGTAGTGAGACCCGAAGATATTTTTATCGGGGCAAGCCAGGTTCATATGCCTAATTTTATTTCTGATAAAGTAATAAATGGAGAAATTCTATATTTAAAAAAAGAAGACTTAAGTCCTAAAATTAATCTTAAAAATAAGATCATCCTTATCGAAAATGCTGATCCTGGTTACGACTGGATATTCAGCCATAAAATTATAGGTTTAGTAACCAAATACGGAGGAGCTAATTCACATATGACTATTAGATGTTCTGAGCTAGGATTACCAGCTGCAATTGGATGTGGAGAGCAAATGTATAATAAACTAATCGAGTGTTATAAAATAGAAATAAATTGTTTAACAAAAAATATAAAGATTATCTCTTAAGCTTATGAATAAAAAATTTGTTTTGTTATCTTTAAGAGAAGATTGGTCCAAGAAAAGAAAAGAGATTAATTATTCGATTGACCATAAGCTCATTTTATGGATTGAAAAGGTAGGTCTATCACCAATTTTAATTTCAAATTTGAGTTCTGTAAATTTTAATAAGTTTAATGCAGCAGGAGTGATATTAAGTGGTGGTGGTGGGATAGATCCAAAAAGTAGCAGGTACAAAACGGAAAAAAAGTTAGTAAATTGGGCAAAATTAAAAAAAAAACCCATTCTTGGAATATGTCATGGTTTACAATTTTTGGCTTATCTTGATGGAGCAAAATTTAGAAAAATCTCCGGACATGTAAGAAAAAGGCACAAGATTATTTCAGTTAAAAAAGATTATATTTTTCCCAAAATAGTAAATAGTTATCACAACTATTCCATCTCAACTTGTCCAAAAAATTATGAAGTTACAGCATATTCAAATGATAGAGTAATTGAAGGATTGAGGCACAAAAAACTAAATTGGGAAGGGTGGATGTGGCATCCAGAAAGAGATAAAAATTTTAATTTAAACTTAATCACTAAAGCTAGAAAACTTTTTAAAGTTTTATGATTAGAGGCTTAATCTTAGCAGCTGGTAGAGGATCGAGGATGAAAAAAAAAACTTCTAAAAAACCAAAATGTCTTAGTTTAGTAGGAAAAAAAACATTACTCGATCTTAATATCCAAAATTTTCACAATAATAAAATTTTTAAAATTTCAATAGTTACTGGTTACAAGAGAGAACTGATTCCTAAAATATTTTTTAAAAAATATTTTAATAAAAGTTGGCAAAAAACTAGTATCGTTAAATCTTTGATGTGCGCAGATGATCTTTTAAAAAAATATACAACGATTATTAGTTACTCAGATATATTTTATAATCATAACGCTATTTCCATTCTTAAAAATATTAAAAGCGATGTATCCATACTATATGATCCTAATTGGTACAAACTTTGGAAAAAAAGATTTAAAAACCCTTTAAAAGATGCTGAAACTTTCAACTTTGATAAGAAAAACTACTTAAAAGCAATTGGAGACAAAACCAATAGTATTGAAAAAATTAAAGGTCAATATATGGGGCTGTTTAAAATTACTCCAAGAGGTTGGAAAAAAATAAAAAAACATTTAACAAAATATCATAAAACTAATTTAGAAAAAATGGATATTACTGCTTTTTTAAAAAGCTATATAAAAAAAAACAACAAGGTTAAAGTAGCAGCTTATAGATATAAGTGGTCGGAAATAGATACTCCAAAAGACTTAAAGATATCGCAAAAAATTTATTAAAAATTTATGGATTTAATATTATCGAATAAAGATATACCAGAAAATAAAAAATTATTTTTTATTGATCAAAGAATATTTGACTCATTAAATATAAAAGATAAAGAAAAGTTAAATTATAAAATTGGAGAAAGTTTTGATTACTCTCGTGAGCAGAGATTAAATTCGTTTAACCAATGTAAAGAAATTTTCGACTCAATTTTAATCGATTTATCTGATCAATTAAATTTTATTCATAATCAATCTTTTTCTCAAACTGCTTGGCATATAATTTTAGGGCATTGGCTATTAAGGATGATATATATAATTTATAACAGAGATAAAAAACTAAATGAGGCAATTAATAAAAATAATTTTAAGAATATCCATCTTTTAAATACAGATGAATATAATTTTGCAGCCTTTGACACAATTAATGCTGCTTGGGAAAGTCAAAATTCAGAGTGGAATCATGCAATTTTCTCTGAATTATATCGCCTAAGTCATAAGAGAGAAATTAACGAAATAATTTTACCTACACTTAACAAAGGTGTTGAAAGACAAACTTTTGAAGATTTGTTTCCTGAAAAATTTAAAAATAAATGTAAACTTTACTTATTTAAAATATTCAAATTTTTTAAAAAAAATAATGATGCTTTAATCTATCGATCTGGATTAGACTTTTTCTCTGAAAAAAAACTTGAAATTTGTTTAAAACAATTTCCTCAGGTATGGCCAAGATTAGATATTCATTATGAAAAGTTTGATAAGAAATTAAGAAATAAATTAAACTTTAATTATGAAAATTTTGAAGGATTGGAAAAAAAAATCAGATATTTAATACCTAAGTTGATACCCAACTCAGCTATTGAGTCATTTCATAATGTAATGTCTACAGTTAGTAAGATGAATTTTCCACAAAATCCAAAGTTTATTTTTACTTCTTATGCTCATACTCACGACGAAGTATTTAAATTTTTTGCAGCAAAAAAAATTGACGAGGGTGTAAGTTATTTTGTAGGACAACATGGAGGAAATTACTTTACTCAAATAGATAATGATTTATTACCAGAATTCAACACATGCTCTAAATTCTTTTCTTGGGGACGATCGTTAGACAACAATCAAAAAAATATAGTCAACTTCAATTACAAAGTTCTTAATAAGTCAGTTAAGCCCAATAAAAAAGGGAATTTATTAGTTGTTTGTAGGTCACTTGGACATGAGCAGTTACCTTATGACAGATACATAGAAAGAAAAAAAAATTCGCAAGCTATTATTGATTTGACAAAAATGCTTTCAAAAGAAATTATAAGTCAAACTAAAATTAGAATTCATAAATCATATAAATTTAAAAGAAATTTATTAGGTGAGAAATTGATAAACTTTTTTAAATCCAAAAACCTAAATATAGACTATGGGAAAAAATCTTTACATAAAGAAATGTCTAATAGTAGGTTAATTTACCTAAGTTATGATGGCACACCTCTTCTTGAAAATTTAAATTTTAATTTTCCAACAGTATGTTACTGGCCTAATACATTTAATCACTTAAATCCAAAATTTGATGAAATTTATCAAATTCTTATAGACGCAAAAATTTTATTTCTAAACCAGGAAGATTTAGTAAGGCATATAAATAGAATTTGGAAAAATGTAGATGAATGGTGGGAATCCGATTTTACTCAAAATAAGATAAATGAATTTACAAGTCACTTAAGTTTAATACCTCCCAAAAAACCAATTCAACATATGTCATCTATCTTATTAAAAACAGTAAATAATTTTGACAATTGAGATTTAAAAAAACCTTGAAATGGATAAATTATTAAATATATTTTTAGTAATATTTGGTTTTAAAACACTTCATGTTTTAAGAAGATTTAAATTTTTTATCAAATCACCTTTTCATTTTTTGAGAGAAATATTTGTAGATATTCAAAAAGATTTAAAATTCAAAAAAAAATTTCCACAAATTATTTGGTGTGCTGGACTACCAAAATCTGGAACAACTTTAATAGAACAAATATTAGAAGAAACTAATTATGTTGATTTAAGTAGATCATCATTAAGATGGTTTAACAATTATAATTTAGATCATCCCCATGGAATATCTGATCGAATGTTTTTTTATGCTTATAAAAACAAGTTAAGTTATTTAAAAACTCATACACATTTTTCACAAAAATATTTTAATATTGCTAAAAAATACAATGTAAAAATTATCGTTTCTTTAAGGGATTTAAGAGATGTCTTAATTAGTCAAGTGTATCACATTAAAAGTGACAAAAAACACTTCCAACATAAATATTTACGTAATCTTAATTTTGAGGACTCTTTAATATATTTAATTAAAAGTAATTTTTTTATTAAAGGAAAAAAAAATAAAACAATATTATATTACTACAATTGGATAAAAGGGTGGAAATCTATTAAAGGTAGAAATATTATTTTTCTTTGGTATGAGGATTATTTAAAAAATCCAAATTATTACATTAATAAAGTTTTGAAATTTGCTGGTCATGGACAAAATTATTATAACAAGATATCTAAAAATGTAAGAGAAAAAACTAGTAAAGAAAAAAATCGAAGTTTATACGAAAAATTATATTCTCCGGGAAGATCAAAATCAACTTTTAGAGAAGGTAAAATGGGTTATTACAAATCTCATTTTTCAAAAAGAGTTGAAAAAGAATTATATAAAATTATTTCCAAAAAAAAATTTAACAATGCTATTTATAGGTAATACTTTGTTGATTAATAATTTAAATTTCATTAGATTTTTTTTATTTATATATATATAGATTAACTATTATGGAAAAAATTTTAGACTTAGGCTGTGGTCCTTTCCGAAAGTATCCTGGGGCGGTAGGAGTTGATTTTAATGATGATTGTAAGCCAGATATTGTTCATGATCTTAATAAATTCCCTTATCCATTTAAAAACGATGAGTTTGATCAAATATATATCGACAATACATTAGAACACTTAGATAAGCCACTTATAGTGATGAACGAGGTGCACAGAATTTTAAAAAAAGGGAAAATTTGTAAAGTGATTGTTCCTTATTTTAGATCAAGGTGGGCATTCGTAGACCCTACTCACGCTAGTTTTTTTACCGTAAGTTCCTTTGAGTACTTTGATCCAGATAGTTATATTTTTAAAGATTTTAAATATACTCCATGCGCATTTAAACTTAAAAAATTAGTATTTAATGAATATGAAAAACGTCTTATTGTTAAACTATTTGCTAAATTTGCAAGTAGACACCCTTGGTTTTACGAAACTTTCTTAAGCCATATTTTTCCTTTAGGCGGAATTACTTTTTATTTAGAAAAAGTTTAAATATTTGATATTAAAAATGTTTTTAATAAAGTCTCTAATTTTCTACCTAAGAGAAATAATAAACCATCCTTTAAAAAAAGATAAAAAATTAAAATCTATTTTGAGTTTCTTTTTTTGGCATATAAAAAGAAGATTTATATATCCAAAAGGAGTTGTAATTAAATGGGTAAATAACTCACAACTATTTATTTCAAGAAAAGAAATGCAATTAAGATTGAATGTTTATTATGGTTTGATGGAGTATGAAGAAATGTCTTTTTTTTTACACGTATTAAGAAAAAATGATTTATTTATAGATGTAGGATCTAATGTAGGATCTTTCACAATCTTAGCTTCTAAAGTCGTGGGAGCAAATACTATTGCTTTTGAACCAGTTCATAATGCAAGAGAAAGATTTAAAAAACAAATTGAATTAAATTCCATTGGAAAAAAGGTTGATGTAAGAGATAAAGCAATCGGAAATTATAATGGCAAAACCTTAATAACTAATGACAAGGACGAAGCAAATTATTTAGTACAAAATAATGACAATCAAAATAAATCTTTATCAGAAGTTGAGATATCGAAATTAGATGACGAGCTCACCATAAGCCAAAATTTTTTTTTAAAAATTGATGTTGAAGGTTTTGAGTATCAAGTTTTAAAAGGGGCAGAAAAAATACTTTCATCAGAAAAATTAATTGGAGTAATAATAGAATTATTTTGGGCAGAGAGATATAATAACACAAAACAACAACTATTAGATATTTTGAAAAAAAATGGATTACACCCTTACACATACGAGCCTAAAACAAGAGTATTAAGTAAAAACTTGGATGCAAAAAATTGTAACAATGTCATTTTCATTAAAGACAAAAATAAAATTGAAAAAATTTGCAAACAAGCACCAAACTTTAAAATACATACAGCTAATAATTCATATATTTAATTATTATGTAAATGAAACTAATCTCTATTTGCATACCAACTTATAATAGGCCTTTTCTTTTAAAAAATTGTTTAAATTCTATTTATTCAGCACAAAAAAAATATAAAATTGATTTTGAAATTTGCATAACTGATAACAGTGATTTAAAAACCAATAAACTAATTATAAAAAAATTTAAATCTAAATTACCAATCAAATATCTTAATAATAAAAAAAATATTGGTTCAGCTAAAAATATTATAAAATCTGTGAGTTTAGCCGAGTCAAAATTTGCATGGATAATTGGTGATGATGATATGATTTTACCAAATAGTTTTAAAATTTTAGAAAAAAATATTAATAAAAATAGTAAAGTAGATTTTTTTTACATAAATTCTCTATGTATGCATTCAAATAATTTATCTAAGAAAAAGAAACTTTTTGATACTTCGCAATTACCAAAAAATTTAAAAAAATTTTCAAATTATAAGGGTGTTAAAAAATTAAGATTTTTGTCCTTAATAAATAGAAAAATATCGTTCGATTTACTTGGTGGTCAATTTTTATCTTTATTTAGAGTGAGTTTATGGAAAAAATATAGTAACTCACTTTCAAAAACTGCATTAAACGATTTGAGAGTCTTTTCTCACTTGCATAATACTTTTCCTCATACTGTAATCTTTGCTAGGGCTTTTAATAAAAAGGAAGCTTATTTTATAGATAAACCTTTAAGTATAAATTTGTTTGGAAATAGAGGGTGGGAGAAAAAATGGCCGTTGGTAAAAAGTGTAAGATTAATTGAACTTTTAGAACATTTTAAGGAAAACGGCTTAAATATTTTAAATTATTTGATTTTAAAAAATCAGTTACTTGATACGTTTATTCCAGATTTCTTTTATTTATTTTTTAATAGAAAAAAATTAAACTTAGAGTTCCTTAACTTTTTCAAAATTTTCTTAAAAAATATTTTTTTTATTAACTTCTACTTATCATTTTTTTATTATATTTTAAGAAAAATTAAAAAAAAATATGTCTAAAAATTTTGAAGAAGAGCTCATCGAACAAGTTAGTGAAACAAAATTCCCTCTTAAAAAACTTAATAGAAAAAAAATTTTAGTTACTGGGTGCAACGGTTTTATTCCTTCTGCTTTTATCAAAATATTAGCGGGGATGATGAAAATAAATGGTTATAAAATACATTTTTATGGTATTGCTAGACAAAATAGTAAAAAAAGAAAAAACATTTTAAAATCACTAATTAAAGAGAAAGTTATTAAGATTTTAAATTTAAATATAAATAAGGAATTTAAAATAAATAAACCAATTGATTATTGTCTCCATGGCGCTTCCACAACAGCGCCTAAAAAATATTTATCAAACCCAACTGATGTCATTTTACCAAACAGCATGGGATTAATAAACATATTAAAAAGTATAGAAAATAAAAGGTTAAAGAAATTTATCTTTTTAAGTTCTTCTGAGGTATATGGAAATTTTTCTTCACTATACAAAAAAAAAAAATCATTTTTAGAGAATGAATATGGTCATATCGATTGTGCAAATATTAATTCATCATTAGCATTATCCAAAAAATTTGGTGAAAATTATTTATACTCATGGGGAAAAGAAAAAAATATCAATACTAATTCTGTTAGATTATTCCATTCATATGGACCTTATATGAAACTTGGAGATGGAAGGATACATTCTGATCTAGTCGAAAATATTATTCTGAGAAAAAATCTATTAATCACAGGAAACCCAAAGGTGCGAAGAGCTTTTTGTTATATTTCTGATGTGGTATCTGGAATTTTGACAATTATGTTTTTTGGAAAAAACGGAGAGTCCTATAATTTAGCAAATCCTAAAGAGACTTATAGTGTAAAAAAAATAGCTGAAATAATAAAAGAAAACCAAAAAAATAATTATAATGTAAAAATTATATTTAATAAAAATCAAAAGATCAAAAGAAACGATTTTTTTTATCCAAAACCATCGATTGAAAAGCTAAAAAAAATTGGTTGGAAACCTAGAATAAGTGTTAAAGTAGGGTTAATTAATACAATAAATTATTTTAAAAAGAATAAAATTTAATGTTAGTAGCTGATTATATATTGAAATTTTTGTATGAAAAAAAAGTAAAAGATATTTTTTTACTTACGGGTGGCGCAGCATCTTTTATAGTAGATGCATTTTCAAGACAAAATAAAGTAAAATTTACATGCGTAGGTCACGAACAATCATCAGCTATGATGGCAGATGCTTATTCAAGGGTTGGTCCAAATTTTTCTGCAACTCTTAGTTCCTCTGGGCCGGGTGGTCAAAATCTTGTAACAGGTATCGCTTGTTCTTGGTTTGACTCAATTCCTGTTATGCATATCACGGGAAATGTAAACACATATGAGTCCATTGGTGCACAAAAAGGAACAAATGGTGTAAGGCAAGTAGGTTTTCAAGAAACAGATGTAGTTTCAATGGTAAAACCGATAACTAAATATGCAGTCAAAATTAAAAGCAGTAGAGAAATAATTAAAGAATTAGAAAAGGCTTACCAAATTGCAATTTCAGGTAGACCTGGTCCAGTCCTTATTGATATCCCAATGGATATTCAGAAAAAGAAAATAATATTAAAAAGTTTAAAAAATAAAAGAAAAAAAATAAACAAAAATAAACTGAACACTATTGATTTAAAAAAGATTGATAAACTCATTAATTTAATAAACAAATCTTGGAGACCAGTTTTATTAATTGGTGGTGGGGTTCGAATTTCAAATAGTGTAAATGTGCTAGATAAAATTTTAAAAGAATTAAGTATCCCTATAGTTACTACATGGAGTGGAGTTGATGGTGTTGATCACTACAATAAGAATTTCATAGGTACAGCAGGGGTTTATGGAACAAGACCAGCCAACTTTACTATTCAAAATAGTGATTTGTTAATATGTTTAGGCACTAGATTGGAAACCAGACTTACCGGAGGAAAGCCAAACACTTTTGCGAAAAATTCTAAAATAATAGTTGTTGACATTGATAAAAACGAATTGAGCAAAAAAAGAGGGTTAAATATTGATACTGCCATTAATATGAATCTGAACTCGTTTTTACCGATTTTTAAACAAAAATTAAAAGTTCAAAATGCTGAAAAATGGAACCAATGGAAAAAAATTTGTAAAAAGTGGAATACTAAATACCCAATTATTGATAAAAGATACTACTCACAAAATCAATATGTTAATCCATATGTTTTTCTTGGCAAATTATCTAAATATTTAAAACAAGATGATATTATTGTTTCAGCAACTGGCGCCCACCTTACCTGGGCAATGCAAGCATTAAAACTTAAAAAAAACCAACGTATGTTTTCTGCGTTTGGAAATTCACCGATGGGTTATGCACTACCTGGGTCGATAGGTGCTTGTATTGCTAAAGGAAAAAAGAAAAGGATTATTTGTTTAGATGGGGACGGTAGTTTACAAATAAATTTGCAAGAACTTCAAACAATTAATTACTATAAGCTACCAATTAAACTAATTTTGATGAATAATGATGGATACGGTATTATCAAACAATTTAAAGAGCTTTATCTTAAAACAAAAAGAGATTTATCTTGGAAGGGAATTTCAAACCCAAATTTTGAAAAATTATCAAAAACTTACAATATTAAATATTTTTCAATTAAAAATAATAAAGGAATTGAAACTAATTTAAAAAAATTTTTAAGTCAAAAAGGAGCAGGATTTTTAGAAGTAAAAATTAGTCCTAAGCAAAAAATTATACCCAAATTAACATTTGGGGACTCAATTGAAAATACGTATCCTTACTTACCTAAGAAAGAGTTAAAGAAAAATATTATTAAAAACTGATTAATATATAGTTATGAAAGTTGTGATATTGTGCGGAGGAAAAGGAACACGTTTAGGTGTTGAAACCAAAACAGTTCCAAAACCTATGGTTAAAATTGATAAAAACCCAATACTAGTTCACATATTAAAATTATATGAAAATTATGGTTATAAAGATTTTATATTAGCTTTAGGTTATAAAGGTATATATATCAAACAATTTTTTAAAAAAAGAAAAAGTAACCTCAAAATAAAATTAGTTGAAACTGGCAAAAATTCTTTGACAGGGACAAGATTATTAAAATTAAAAAGATATCTATCTGACGAAGAAGATTTTATGCTTACTTATGGAGATGGATTATCCAATCAAAATCTAAAAAAATTGGTATCTTTTCACAAAAGCCATAAAAAAATTGGGACAATGACAGTTGTAAGGCCCCCAGTCAGATTTGGTGAAGTAAGCTTAATAGGAAAAAATGTTAAAAAATTTAAAGAAAAACCTCAAATAAAATCTGGTTGGATAAATGGAGGTTTTTTCGTTTTTAATAGAAAATTTTTCAAATTTTTGAACACAAAATCAAACGAGATGCTCGAAAGAGCACCACTAGAGAATTTGGTTAAAAAAAGGGAATTAAAAGCTTTTAAACACAAAGGTTTCTGGCAGTGTATGGATACTCCGAGAGATAAAGAATTTTTAAAAAAATTAATTAAATCTAAAAATGCACCATGGATAATCTAAATAAATTTTTTAAAGGAAAAAGAGTATTTATAACTGGTCATACTGGTTTTAAGGGAAGTTGGTTAACTAGTGTTCTAATAAAATTAGGTTCAAAAGTTTGTGGATATTCAAAAATTGATGAAAAAAAAAATCAATATATTAAATTATGTTATTCACAAAAAATAAAAAATATATACGGAAATATATTAAATTTCAAAAAATTAGAAAACTCTTTAAAAAAATTTAAACCAGATATAATTTTTCATTTAGCAGCCCAAGCACTTGTTTCTAAATCTTATTCAAATCCTTATAACACATTTCAAACAAATACCGTTGGAACACTCAATATCCTAGATATTGCGAGAAACTTAAAAACTGTTAAATCTTTAGTAATTATCACTTCAGATAAATGTTACAGAAACATTGAAATGAAAAGAGGCTATAAAGAAAATGATGTTTTAGGAGGAGATGATCCTTATAGCGCCTCAAAGGCAGCTGCAGAAATAATATTTAACGCCTATAATAAATCTTTCTATTACCAAAGAAAAAATTTGGGTATTGCCACGACAAGAGCTGGCAATGTTATAGGTGGCGGAGATTGGTCTAAAGATAGGATAATACCAGATTGTATCAAAAGTATTAATAAAAAAAATAGATTAACAATAAGAAACCCAAATTCTACAAGACCATGGCAACATGTCTTAGAACCTGTATTTGGTTATTTAATTTTGGCAATGAAGCTATATAAAAAACCTGAAAAATTCACAGGATCCTGGAATTTTGGACCACTATCTAATGAGACAATGAGTGTAATTAATATTGTTGATCTTTTATTTCAAAATTTAAGCTTTAAAAAGAAAATCTTAATTAAAAAAGGGGTTTTTAAGGAGGCAAACTTATTAAAGTTAAATTCCAACAAATCTTTGAAAAAATTAAAATGGAAAAATTTTTGGAATATGAGTAAATCAATTAAAGAAACTGCAAAATGGTACAAAGGTTATCTAGAGAAATCTGATATTAAAAAAATAACAAATTTCCAAATCGATGAATATTTAAAATTATATGATTGAAGGAGTAAAAATTACACCTTTAAAAAAGATTGACGATGACCGAGGCAGTGTTCTGCACATGATGAGAAAAGACTCTGCAATTTTTAAGTCGTTCGGAGAAATATATTTTTCGGTAGCTTTTCCTGGAAAGATTAAAGCTTGGCATCTTCATAAAGAAACATTTCTAAATTATGCTTGTATTGACGGGACAATTAAACTCGTTTTATTTGATGATCGAGAGATCAGTTCTACCAAAAACCAAAAGCAAGAAATTATTCTTTCTACGAAAAATTATTTCCTCGTAACAGTACCACCTTTGATTTGGAATGGTTTTGTAAATATCGGTAAGACTAATGCAATTTTAGCTAATTGTTCTACTGTTCCTTATAGTGATAATGAAATTATAAGGAAATCTCCTTTCGACAATAACATTCCTTATAAATGGTGAATAAGTAAGTGAATATATTAATTACAGGTTCAAGAGGATTTGTTGGAGGGAGATTATCAACATTTTTGATAAAAAAAGGTTACAAGGTAACAAAATTATCTAGATATAATAAACAAGGTTTTAAAAAAATTAATTGGAATTCGGATAAACAACTAGCCAAAGTATGTAGAGGAAAGGATGTATTAATAAATTGTCTAGGTGTAGATATAAATCACGCAAATAATTTTAAAAAAGCTAATCTGGTAAATTCATTTTTACCAAAAAAACTTTTATCAACAGCTGATAAACAAGGTGTGAAATATTTTATTTTTTTATCAACATATCATGTATATGATTTACGAGAAAAACAAATAAATGAGTATTCTAAAATTAAAGGAACAAATAATTATAACAAAAGTAAAATTAGGGGCGAAAGAAATCTTTTAGATTATAAAAAAAAAATAAAATTAATTATCATAAGACCATGTAATTTATTTGGACACCCAATTTATAAAAACAAAAATTGTTGGAAACTACTAATAAATGAACTATCAAAAAAATTAGCATTAAACCAAAAAATCACTTTAAGAGCTAAATTCAATGAGTACAGGGCATATTCAAGTATAGAAAGCTTTAACAACTTCATTTTTGCATTATTGAGAAAAATACAAAGAATTGAATTTAAAAACAATAATTTCATCACAAACTATACTAGTAACTTTAATTTGAGAATTACTGATGTAATACAAATTTTATATAAAATTTTTAAGCTAGAAAAAAAACAAATAAGAGAATTAACAAAAAAATTAAGAAACATCGGACATAAAAAAGTTTATTTGAGTTTAAATCAAAAAAAAATAAGTAATAAAACTGATAAGTTTTTTTATAAAGAATTAAGAGATTTAAAAAAATATCTATTAATAAATAAAAGATAATGATTTTTTTTTCAGTTATAATACCTACGTATAATCAAGCAAATTTGCTTGAAAGATGTTTAAAATCAGTAACACAACAAACTTTCAAAAATTATGAAGTGATAATTGTAGATAATTATTCTACGGATAACACCTCAAAAGTAGTTAAAAAATTTGGAAAAAAAATTAAATATTTCAAAATTAGAAATCGTGGTGTTATTGCAAAATCAAGAAATTTAGGAATAAAAAAATCAAAAGGTAAATGGATTTGTTTTTTAGACTCCGATGACACATGGGTATCTTATAAACTTAAAAAACTATTTATGGTGCAAAAACAGTTTCCCTTGGATATAATTTGTAATGCAGAATGGATATTAAAAGGTAAAAACAAAAAACTATGGGTTTATGGTCCAGATGACAAAAATTTTTATTTAAAAATGATTTTAAAAGGAAATCGCTTCTCAACTTCAGGCACAAGTGTAAAAAAAAGTTTCTTAAAAAAAAATAAATTATTTTTTAGTGAAAAAAAAAGTTTCGTAACATGTGAAGATTATGATTTTTTTTTGAAAATAGCCAAATTTAAATGTAATAAAAAATTTATTAATGAACCTCTTGGTTCTCATTTTTTTCATAGTAGCAGTACATCTTCTAATTACAAAAGACATAGAAAAGCTTTTATTTCTGTTCTAAAATTTCATTTTTCAGGTAACAATTTTTTAAAAAAAAATTTTTCTATTAAAGATATAGTTTTTAGATATGATTTTAAATTTCTATGTTCAAATTTTTTTAGTTTTAAAAGTTTTATAAAAAATATTATTGAATTTTTAAAAACTTTCTCTCAAAATCCAATTAGATCTACTATTCTTCTTCTAGAATTTTCGCTAATAAAATTAAAAAATATATTTTTTTATTTAAAATTTAGGGGACTTTAGCTCATCGGTTAGAGTGCTTGCTTGACATGCAAGAGGTGGTTGGTTCGATTCCAACAAGTCCCACCAATATGTAAGTTTTTATAAGACTATTTACATTTTGATTAAACTCTTTATATATACGATAAAAATTGTATCATCATTTAAATTTTTATGGCTAAAAAAATATTAATTATGGGTTTGCCAGGTGCAGGTAAAACTTACTTAGCAGAGCGACTAGCACCTATTTTAAATGCAACTTGGTTAAATGCTGATGAAGTTAGAAAGAATGCAGACGACTGGGATTTCAGCTCAGAGGGAAGAATTAGACAATCAAATAGAATGAAAAATTTAGCTCAAAAATCTTTAGATGAAGATAAACATGTCATTGCAGATTTTGTTTGTCCGACACCTAAAACAAGAGCAGATTTTAACGCTGATATTACAATTTGGCTTGATACTATTGTGTCAGGCAGATACGAAGATACAAATAAATTGTTTATCGCTCCAGAAAAATTTGACTTTAGAATTACTGAAAAGAAAGGTGAAATATGGGCTATGAAAATATCAAATACTATAGAAAAATATATTTGGGACAATAAAAAGCCTACAGCACAAATGTTAGGAAGATGGCAACCCTGGCATCAAGGTCATCAAAAACTCTTTGAGGAAACAATAATAAAAACAGGACAAGTAAATATTATGGTCAGAGATGTTGAGGGCATTGGAGATAACCCTTTTAACTTCAATACTGTAAAAAATAATATTGAAAAGGCACTTCAAGATTTCGGAGAGAGAGTAAAAATCTCACTTGTACCTAATATTACAAATATTTGTTACGGAAGAGGTGTTGGGTATAAGATTGAAGAAATAGTTCTAGAGGAAAAAATACAAAAAATTTCAGCCACAGAAATTCGAAAGAAAATGAGAAAAGAAGGTAAGTTGTAAATTAATGAGATTTATCGGGTATTTTAGCTCAGTTTTTTTGTTTACATTATAATTTTAAGATAATATAAGATTTTGCCTGGTGATTATTGCGAAGGGGCTACACCCGATCCCATTCCGAACTCGGAAGTTAAGTCCTTCAGCGCCGATGGTACTTTGTCTTAAGATACGGGAGAGTAGGACGTTGCCAGGCTTTTTAAATTATGAAAATAGCTAGTTCATTAAAGTCTTTAAAAAAAAGAGATCTTAATTCAAAGTTAGTTAAGAGAAGAGGTAAGCTATACGTAATTAATAAAAAAAACCCTAAATTTAAAGCTCGACAAGGTTAAAATGAGCAATAACGAATTTAAAAAAACTTACATAGGTTTCACGAAATTTGTACTGTGGGGAACAATTGCAGTCATTGCTATTTTAGTGATATTGGCAATTACGTTACTATAAAATCTAAAAATTAATTAATGATAGTTGGTTCAATTAAAGAAAATATAGCGTCAGAAAAAAGAGTTTCTGTGACACCAGATTCAGCAAAAAATATTATTGGGCTTGGTTTGAAAGTATGTGTTGAAAAACAATATGCCATTCATATAGGAATTCATGATGATGAATATAAAAACGTTGGAGTTGAAATAAAAAACTCGTCTGATGAGGTTTTTAGCTCAAGTGATTTAATTACAAAAGTTAATTGCCCAACCAAAGATGAAATAAGTGCTTTAAGAGACAACACAATTTTAGTTGGTATGTTGAACCCATCAAAAAATAAGAGCCAAATTGATAAACTTATAAATAAAAAAATTAAACCTTTCTCATTAGAGTTATTACCCAGGATTACTAGAGCACAATCGATGGATGTACTATCCTCTCAATCGAACTTAGCAGGATACAGAGCAGTAGTTGATTGTGTATCAGAATTTGAAAAAGCTGTACCAATGATGATGACAGCCGCTGGTACAGTACCCGCAGCTAAAATTTTAATTATTGGAGCAGGTGTAGCAGGTTTACAAGCTATAGCTACCGCCAAGAGGTTAGGTGCGATCGTTTCAGCAACAGATGTCAGAGCTGCATCAAAAGAGCAGGTAGAAAGCTTAGGAGGAAAATTTTTAACAGTTGAGCAAAATGAAGATATGGAAACTGCAGGTGGGTATGCAAAAGAAGCATCTGATGAATACAAAAAAAAACAAGCGGAAATGATGAAAGAAGCGCTTAAAAAAAATGACATAGTAATATGTACAGCTTTAATTCCTGGAAAACCTGCTCCAAGAATTTTAACAGAGGATTTAGTAAAACTTATGAAACCTGGGTCTATTATTTATGATCTAGCAGCAGAGCAAGGGGGGAACTCTGCGTTTTCAGAGTCAGGTAAGATTAATTCAGTAGATGGTATAAAGATAATAGGTGTCAAAAGCTTGATGAATAGCTTACCACTTACTGCTTCAAGCTTATATGCTAAAAACTTATTTAGTTTCATCCGAAACTTGTATAGT